>Ga0209415_10002486_pt1 | contig 34527 bp, 31 predicted proteins | sample PeaSoiSIISIP2007_FD_187696 | JGI IMG/M metagenome (GOLD analysis project Ga0209415, IMG submission 187696) | Peat soil microbial communities from Weissenstadt, Germany - SII-SIP-2007 (SPAdes) (version 2) | ecosystem: Environmental > Terrestrial > Soil > Wetlands > Peat | place: Germany... | reverse complement strand
AGGGAAGGAAGATCATGAAGACGGTCGCCACCGGGTCGGTCAGGGCGCTCATCGTGAAGGCCAGGGTGAAGCTGCGCATGACGCAGTCCGAGATGGCCGCTGCCGTCGGCACATCGGTGAGGACTCTCTCTCGCTGGGAAGGCGGGGAATCCGCGCCGGCGGATTTTCATCTTCACAAGCTCGCGAAGATCCTTCACCCGATCGACCCGCCCTTGGCGCAGGATGCCGCCACGTGGAGCGGCAGGACGCTCGAGGACCTGGGCATCGTGACGCCGGCGCCCGCGCCCCCTCCCACGCCTTCGTCCCCGCCGGCGCCTTCCCCTCGCGCCGCTGCCTCGCGCGAATTTCCGCCCGTGCGCCTGCTGGTCGATGCCGTGGTCTGCGCGGTCGCCGCCGCGCTCGAACGCCTGGACGGCGCTCCGGTCCCGCTCGCGCGCGCACGAGCCGCGGTCGCTGCCGCCTTCACGAGCGCCCGCGACCTGGGACTCGGCGTCGACGAGGCCGCCGATGCGTTCGCGTCCCGCCCGGCGCTCCCCGGCCCGCTTCGAAGCCGCCCGCCCCGGTAGGGCGCCTCACATCCGGCCTCTCAGAACTGGCACGCCGCGGGCAGCTTGATGCTCCTCAGCATCTGCCGGATCTGATTGAACTCCGGTGCGCCGCCCTGCGGCCCGATCTGCGTCGCGACCATGTCGCATTGCGAGGCGAGGGCCGTGATCTGCATTGCCTCCGGCGCGTTACCCATCTGCTTGGCCTGTGCGCGCATCGCGTTGCAGCACGCCTTCACCTTGACCTGATTGGCGTTGCCCGTGCCGCCTCCGCCACCGGTCCACTTCTTGGGCGTCCCCGCGTCAACCATCGATCCGGCGTCGTCGGTCAGCGGCGCCAGCTCGGTGATCTCCGATGTGCTCGCCGGCGGTGGCGGTGCGCCGGTGTCCTCGACGGGCGGCGCTTTCTTGGAGCACCCCGACGAGAGCGCCGGCAGACCGAGTGCCGCCGCCAGGATCAGGATCACGCGACGGGAGAGCGGCATCTTCTACGAGCACCCCATCGAGTTTCCGCAGTTCAGGCACTTGTAGCAAGCGCCGTTGCGCACCGTGATGTGGCCGCACACGTCGCAGACCGGTGCGTCGCCCATCATCTTGTCCAGCTGAGCGTCGAGAGGAGAGCCCGCGGATTCACCCAACGTCTCGCTCATCGCGGCGCTCCGCGCGATGGCCTCGCGCGTGTGCGGGAGGGGCGTGACGTCCTTTGCCGTGGCCTCCGGCAGGACCCGCATGCTGGGCGGCTCGGGCGGCGTGCCGAGGTTGCCCGCGGCGTCGAGCGGCGACGCGTCGACCTGCGGCTTGATGTGCGCCAGATCGTAGCGGTGCAGGTACTCGACTCCGAGGGCGCGGAAGATGAAATCCACGATCGACGTCGCGAACTTCACGTACGGATGCCCCTCGACGGGGCCCTGCGGCTCGAAGCGGGTGAACGTGAACTGATCGACGTACGTCTGCAGCGGCACGCCATATTGCAATCCGACGCTGACGCTCATGGCGAAGCAGTTCATCAGGCTGCGGAACGCGGCGCCCTCCTTGTGCATGTCGATGAAGATCTCGCCCAGCGTCCCGTCGTCGTACTCGCCGGTTCGCACGAAGAGCTTGTGCCCACCGACGCGCGCTTCCTGGGTGAAGCCGCGGCGCTTCTTCGGCAGGCGGGCGCGCTCCCCGTAGAGGCGCGAGTTCGGCGCCATCGGCAGCGTGAGCTGCTGGTGCGCCTCGGGCGCGCCGAGGGGAACCGGGGAGAGGAGAGGGTCGGGCAGAACTGTGGCGCCGGGAAGCGGGGCCGCCTCCTTCTTGTTCTCCGAGCCGGTCGACAGCGGCTGGCTCGCCTTGCACCCGTCGCGGTAGAGCGCCACGGCCTTCAACCCCAGGCGCCAGCCCTCTTCGTAGATGGCCTCGACCTCGTCGACCGTCGCCTCGCCCGGCAAGTTGACGGTCTTCGAGATGGCGCCGCTGAGGAACGGCTGGACCGCCGCCATCATCCGCACGTGCGACATCGGCGCGAGGAAGCGCGTCCCGATCTTGCCGCAGCGGTTCGCGCAGTCGAAGACGGCGTAGTGCTCCGCTCTCAGATGTGGAGCGCCCTCGATCGTCATGCGACCGATGACGACGTCCTGCGCTTCGTCGATCTGCGGACGCGTGAACCCGAGGTGCTCGAGCAGCGAGAAGCGCGCGCCGCCTGCCGCCCGCTTCTCCTTGGTCGCGCCGAGGCGTTCGTACGCATCCTCGCCGACGATCCATGCTGCGAAGGCGCTGTCGAGATCGAACACACCCGGAATCGCGGCCTCGACCTTCGCGAGCTCGGCGTCGTTGAGCCCCTTCTCTTTGAGCGTCCGCCGGTTGACGTGGGGCGCGACCAGGAGCGTGTTCGTACCCGAGATGTACGCGACGATCTCCTGGATCTCGCGTCCGCTGTACCCGAGGCGATGCAGCGCCCCGGGCACGGTCTGGTTGACGATCTTGAAGTATCCACCGCCGGCGAGCTTCTTGAACTTCACGAGCGCGAAGTCCGGCTCGATGCCCGTCGTGTCGCAGTCCATGAGAAGGCCGATGGTCCCGGTCGGCGCGAGGACCGTGGCCTGGGCGTTGCGGTACCCGTGGGCCTCGCCCAGACGAACCGCCTCGTCCCAGTCGTCGCAGGCCGCGCGGTACAGATCGGCGGGGATGGATCGCGACTCGCCGGGCAGGCGTGACGCCTCGCGATCGATGTCGTACGCCGCGTCCCGGTGCATGCGCATCACGCGCAGCATCGGCTCCCGGTTCTTCATGTACCCGCCGAACGGGCCCTTCACGGCTGCCATCTCCGCGCTCGTCGCGTACGCGTGGCCGCACATGATGGCCGTCAGCGCCGCGGCGATCGCGCGCCCCTCGCGCGAGTCGTAGGGCACGCCGAGCGACATGAGGAGGCTGCCGAGGTTCGCGTAGCCGAGCCCGAGCGGCCGGTAGTCATGGCTGTTCCGCGCGATGCCCGCGGTCGGGTAGCTCGACAGGTCGACGAGGATCTCCTGGGCCATGAAGAAGACGCGGCAGGCGTGCCGGTAGCCCTGGACGTCGAACGAGCCGTCCTCGCGGAGGAACTTGGTGAGGTTGACGCTGGCGAGGTTGCACGCCGTATCGTCGAGGAACATGTACTCGGAGCACGGGTTCGACGCGTTGATTCGCCCCGAGTTCGGGCACGTGTGCCACCGGTTGATGGTCGAGTCGTACTGGACACCCGGGTCCGCGCACGCCCAGGCGGCCTCTGCGACCTTGTGCCAGAGGACCTTCGCGTCGAACGTCTCGCAGACCTCGCCCGACATCCGGTAGCGCGTCTGCCACTTCGCGCCCGCCTCGACGGCGCGCATGAAGTCGTCCGTCACGCGGACGCTGTTGTTCGAGTTCTGCCCGCTGATCGTGTGGTAGGCGTCGCCGTTGAAGTCGGAGCTGTAGCCGGCGGCGATGAGGGCATGGGCCTTCTTCTCCTCCCGCGCCTTCCAGCCGATGAAGTCGGCGATCTCCGGGTGGTCCATGTCGAGGCACACCATCTTGGCGGCTCGCCGGGTCGTCCCGCCGCTCTTCGTCGCGCCGGCCGCGCGGTCGAACACCTCGAGGAACGACATCAGCCCCGAGGACGTCCCGCCGCCGGAGAGCTTCTCTTGCTTGCCCCGGATGGTGCTGAAGTTCGAGCCCGTGCCCGAGCCGTACTTGAAGAGGCGAGCCTCGGCCTTCACGAGGTCGTAGATCGACATCAGGTCGTCCTTGACGGCCTGGATGAAGCACGCCGAGCACTGGGGCCTCTCGTACGCCGACTTCGTCTCGGCGACGTCGTCCTTGGCCCACGCCCAGTTGCCGCCAGAGCCCGTGATCCCGTACTCGTGCCACAGGCCCAGGTTGAACCATACCGGCGAGTTGAATGCGCCGTACTGATTGACGAGCAGATACGAAAGCTCGGCCTCGAATGTGTCTGCGGCGGCCTTTGTCGCGAAGTAGTCGTGTCCAACGGTGCGGATCGTGTGCGCCAGGCGCCGGACCACCTGCCGGACGCTCGTCTCGCCGGTATCCTTGTCGCCGTTCAGGCCGGCCTTGCGGAAGTACTTGGAGATGAGGATGTCGGTGGCGAGCTGGCTCCAGCCCGTCGGGACCTCCGCGCCTTCCATCTTGAAGACGATGCTCCCGTCGGGGTTCGTGATGGTGCTGGTGCGACGCTCGTAGATGATCGCATTGAGCGCGTCGGCGGGATCGGTTCCGGGCGCCGTGAATCGCCGCTCGAGGTGCACGCCTCGCGAGGGCCGCCGCTTCGCGCCACCGCCTTTCTTGGGTGACGCCTCCGGCTCGGATCTCCGGCGGGACTTCGCCGAGCTTTTTTCCTTCTCCGCCGCTGCCGGCGTCGCCTTCGCGTGGCCGTTGCGCATCGCCATTCCGAGGTCCACCGAGTGTGCCATTTCCGCTCTCCTTCGCTCACCCCACCACGCCCGCGCCCCGCTTCCCCGAGCACGACGCACGGACACCTTGCGAGCTACCCGGCCCAGCCCGGTGGCTCGCTCGTTCAGCCTGAACTACTCCGCGCTCGATTCGCCCGCTAAGCCTGACCTTACGTTCAGCAAAAGGCGCAAAACCGTCGCAACACAAGCAACCGTCCTCGGCTGCCCGTCCGCTCGACTCTGCTTGGAGCCGCCCTTGGCCACTCACCGGGAGTACCTCTTCCGGTGAGTGGGGAACGACGCCCGAGCTACAGCTAGTAACCACAACATCTTGGGCCTGTCCAGCAAAAAGCCACGAAATCTTGTGGTGACATCCGCCCAGGTTGTGGCTTGCCGAGGGCGCTTTCAAGGCCCGCGGCGCGCAAAATCTCACCCCCATTTGTCCCCCGGGAGCCGCCAGCGCGCCGGCCCCGAAAAGAAAAGGAGGGCGCTGCGGCGAGCCGCGAGGGGAGCAGCCGTTCACCCCTTCTTCACCCCAGCGGATCCCCAGCCCATCCCCTGAACAGCGACAGCCTTGTTCAGCGGTTCTCCACAGCCGCCGCCGCGTCCCCGCGCAGGATCGTGATGGCGATTCCGTGTCGCTCGCTCCTGCTTTCGACGCTGAGCTCACCGAACGCCGCCAGCGAGATCATGCTCGAGGAGATGCCGCTCGCGGCGAGCCGCCTGGCCACCGCTATCGCTTGGGAAGCGCAAAGGAGCCACGCCTGCACCTTCGCCGCGGGAGTGTGCCCCTCTACCTGGAATCGCTCGACGACCAGGGTGGATAGCGCGGCCGCGATCTCTCCGAGAGCCTTCGTTCCAGCCGGGCTGACGTTAGCGGTGCTCGGTACGAAGACGGCATCGGCGGCGATAATGAGGACCACCTGCCCGAGCCGCGTCGTCACCTTCACGGAGCCGTCGTCGATGATCCTCTTCAGCTTGCGCTGCAGCTCATCGATGAGGCGCTCGTTGTCGCGAGCAGGGTGCAGCGCCCGCAATCGATGAAGCGCCCGCTGGGCGTCCTCGGAGTAGTCCGTGGCCGACGTCGGAAGGGGCGGCGGATTCTCCTGTCGATGCCGAGGGCTCGGTCGTGCGTGAGGTGAGCCTGGGGCCGGGCGGGACGAGGGTCGTGGCTTGGCTGCATCATCCCCGGGCTCGAGCCAGTCCACCTCGACGGGGATCGTGTTCCGTTTGCCCCCGCCGGGCGGAGGCAGCGTCTCCTCGTCGTGATCGGCGCTCGCGGGCTCGAGCCAGGACGCGTCGACCTCCACGGCTCCAGCCGCCTTCTTCGGGCTCTTGCTTGGTCGTGGGGGACGGCGGGCCTTGGTCACGCCATGAGGATACCCGAAGGCCGTGGGGCCGTGCGGGTCCGGTCAGAAGAGTCTCGCGGCGGTGTCGTCCACCCACAGCCATGCGGCCTTCGTCGTGCGCACACGCGAGCCGTCGCGCACGATGCGGCCGCGCTCGACGAGCCACTCGGACACGCGCTCGCGCTCCGGGGTCCACCCTCCATCCTCGATGCCGAGGTCGCGCGCAGCGTCCGCGATGTCCACCCCCTCGCTCACGCGCAGCCCGAGCATGATCCGCTCGCGCAGCAGCGTAGGGCCGTCCAGGGCTTCGCGGCTCTCCCCCGAGAGCGCGTCGCCCCCGACGTATTCTTGGGGCAGGACGGCGTTGCGCCACCGCACCGCACGCGCCGGCGCCGTCGCCTGATCGCGCGTCCTGACGAAGCCGTAGGCGCCGCAGCCGAGGCCGAGGTACTCGTCGCCACGCCAGTAGCCGAGGTTGTGGCGCGCTTCTTCTCCCGGGCGCGCGTAGTTCGAGACCTCGTAATGCTCGAGCCCTCGCGCGACCATCGCCTCGTCGATGGCCACGAATGCGTCCGCGACCGAGCCCTCCTCGGCGAGCGGCAGACGGCCGCGCCTCGCGAGCTCTCCAAAGCGGGTGCCGGCCTCGATCGTGAGCTGATACGACGACACGTGGGCCAGGCCGAGGTCCACGAGGGCGAGCGCCTCGTCGCGGGCCTCCGAGGGTTCCTGGCCGGGAAGACCGAAGATCAGATCGGCCGAGACACGCGCCATCCCGGCGCGCATCGCCCCTCGGACGGCCTCTAGTGCGCCCCGCGCGTCGTGGAGCCTTCCGAGGAACCGCAGGCGTTCGTCGTTCAGCGACTGCACGCCGATCGAGATCCGGTTCACCCCGGCTCTGGCTAGAGCTCCGGCGACACGCTCGTCGAGCGACGTCGGATTGCACTCGACCGTCACCTCGAGAGCTCCCAGGGCCGCCCCGAACGCGGCTCGGACCCCGTCGACGACCCGCCCGAGCTCGGTCGGGTCCCACAAGCTCGGCGTACCCCCGCCGAAGAAGATGCTCTCGACGCGCCGCCCCTCGAAGAGCGAGGCCCTGGCATCGAGCTCGCGCAGCACGGCGTCGGCGTACCCCCGGTGATCGATGTCGCCCGGGCTGACGTAGCTGACGAAATCGCAGTAGGGGCACTTGGCGAGGCACCAGGGGAAGTGCACGTACACCCCGGCGCGCCGCGGGGCCTCGCGGGCAAGGCGAGCCGGCGGGGCAGTAAGTTCTTGCGTAAGCTGCGTAAGCATGGTTGCGCGGGCGTAGGGGGATGCCGCGGCGCCCATTTCAGGGCGCAAGATTGCCGGGGCGTAACTGGAGTGTTACTTGTTTTTGATGGGTCGCGCACGCGCGCGACGCCACCATGCTCCAGGCCGAACAGCTCATCGAACGTATCCGATCGTACCAGCCGTCGGTCGACCCCGACCTCATCCAGAAGGCTTACGACTACAGCACGCGGATGCACGCCGGGCAGACCCGCAAGTCGGGGCAGCCCTACATCGTCCACCCCGTGAGCGTGGCGGGGATCATCGCGGACCTGCGGCTCGACGGCGCCAGCGTCTGCGCGGGTCTCCTGCATGACGTCATCGAGGACACGCTCGCGACGGGCGATCAGATCCAAAAGGAGTTCGGCGTCGAGGTGGCGGAGCTCGTCGACGGCGTCACGAAGCTCTCGAAGATCAACTTCACGTCGAAGGAGGACCGTCAGGCGGAGAACTTCCGCAAGATGGTCGTGGCGATGGCGCGGGACATCCGCGTCCTCCTCATCAAGCTCTGCGACCGCCTCGACAACATGCGGACCCTCGAGCACATGGGCCCGGACGCGCAGGAGCGCATCGCGCGCGAGACCCTCGAGATCTACGCGCCGCTGTCCAACCGCCTCGGCATCCAGGCGTTCAAGAGCGAGCTCGAGGACCTGAGCTTCAAGTATCTCGAGCCCGAGGCGTATGCGGAGCTCGTCGCCCAGCTCTCGAAGAGCAAGCGCGAGCGCGACAAGTACATCGCCGAGGTGTGCAAGACGCTCTCGAGCCGGCTCGCCGAGCAAGGATTCGCCGCCGAGGTGAACGGGCGCGCGAAGCACCTCTACAGCGTCTACCGCAAGATGAAGGCGATGGAGTCGGGCCTGGACGCCGTGCACGACCTCATCGCATTCCGCGTCCTCGTGGAGGGCCTGAGCGACTGTTACGCGGCGCTCGGGGTCATCCACTCGAAGTGGACGCCGCTGCCCGGCCGCTTCAAGGACTACGTCGCCCTTCCCAAGCCGAACATGTATCAGTCCCTCCACACGACCGTGATCGGCCCCGGGCGGGAGCGCATCGAGATCCAGATCCGCACCCACGAGATGCACCGCGTGGCCGAGCGGGGCATCGCGGCGCACTGGAAATACAAGGACCGCGGCGGGGGCATCGCCGATCAGGACGCCGCCCGGTTCTCGTGGTTGCGCCAGCTGATGGAGTGGCAGAAGGAGCTCAAGGACCCGGCCGAGTTCCTCGAGGGGGTCAAGGTCGATCTCTTCCAGGACGAGGTCTACGTGTTCACGCCGAAGGGAGACGTCCGCGTCTTCCCGCGGGGCGCGACGCCGGTCGACTTCGCGTACCAGATCCACACGCAGCTCGGTGATCACGTGAGCGGCGCCCGCATCAACGGGAAGATGGAGTCGCTCCGCTACAAGCTGCGCAACGGCGACGTCGTCGAGGTCCTGACGACGCCTCACCAGCACCCGAACAAGGACTGGCTCGACTTCGTCGGCACGATGAGGGCCCGTGCCAAGATCCGCAACTACCTGAGGCAAGAGCAGCGCGAGAAGAGCAAGCGCCTCGGCGAAGAGCTCCTCGAGAAGGAGCTACACCAGGCCGGCGTCAGCGCGAGCAAGCTCCTCAAGAACGAGAGCGAGCTCCGGCGCCTCTTCGAGACGACGAAGGTGCAGAACCTCGAAGAGCTCTACGTGGGCATCGGGTACGGCAAGATTGACCCAAGCGAGCTCGTGAAGCTCGTCGCTCCGCTCGACGAAGAGGGGCGCGAGAGCAAGCCTCCGGCGTCTCTGCGAGAGGGTCGCATCGCCGGTCTCGTTCGCAAGGTCATCAAGCGCGACGAGGGAGCGATCCGGATCAACGGGATCGACGACATCCTTGTCCGGTACGCGAAGTGCTGCAACCCGCTGCCGGGCGACGACATACTCGGCTTCATCACGCGCGGACGCGGCGTGACGATCCACCGCCGGAGCTGTCCCAAGGCGTTCGACACCGACCCCGAGCGCCGCGTCGAGATCACGTGGGACGCCAAGGCGCGAATCAACCGGAGCGTGCAGCTGCGGATCGTGACCGCGAACCTGCCGGGCATCCTCGCGCTCGTCGGGCAGACGTTCATGGCGCAAGGGATCAACATCAGCGAGGCGAACTGCCGCGCGAGCGACGACGGACGAGCCGTGAATCTCTTCTCGTTCGTCTGTCAGGACCTGCAGCAGCTCAAGAACGTGATGCGTGCGCTCCAGAAGGTGAAGGGGATCGTGGCCGTCGAGCGCGCCTAGAACGCGTCCCATAACCGCGCGATGCCTTCGCGATCCCGTCGTCGGGGGTCGTCAACGTACAGGAGTACGTTTCCTCGCCCCGCCGGCGGGCTCGCTCGGCCTCGCACGGTTCTGGGACGCGTTCTCCGCGGGGAGCCGATGTCACTGGCCACGGGCACAAAGACGGCAACCTCCTCGCCTTTGCGAAGCTCGTCTGGAATTACGCGTGGCGTCCTTTTTGGGACCGCGTCATCACGTACGCCTGGTTCACCAAGAACTCCGCGACGTCGGATGATCGCGCGGACGCGACGCGCTTCCACTCCGTCTTGTCGAGCGCTCGAAGTCGGCCGCGGGTAAACGCCTCGTCTTCGAACGGCTCCATTCCGGAGGTCTGCTTGGCGAGCCGCGGCAGCTGCTGGCGGACCTGCCGCAGGATGGCCTCTTCTTGGTCCGAGTGGGACGACGACCGCATCGCTGCGAGTGCCATCTCCAGCCGATCGCGGATATGACCGGCGCGTTTCGGGTACCACACGTCGAACGTGGAGCCGAGGTGGCTCTCGACGAGCCGGTCGAACGAATCGTCCGCGGTCCGGTCGAACGGGTAGCGAGCCGTCGCGAGCACATCCCAGTCCCTCGTGAGGGCCGCGAGCTCGGCGACGGTCTTCTCGAAGCTCCCCACGCGCGGACGAAAGATCGCCCGGAACAGGACGCCCCAGGGCCGCCGGAGAAACAGCTCGTGCAGCGCGTCCTCCGTGCGATCCCTCCGTGGATCGTCGAGATCGTCGAAGCCCTCGACCAATGCCTCCAGAGCGAAGACGCGAGCCGTGCGCTCCGCGCTCAGCGGGTCGACGCGACCGTCGTAGAGGATCCGCGTGCCGGCAGGCAGCAGCACCTCCATGGGTGCCGGCACGCTTTGCCCCGGCGACCACAGTTTGAGGAGCTTCTTGCCCTCCCGCTTGCAGGCATGGCGAGTGTCTGCCCCCGTGCCTACGGCCGCCTTCGGCCAGGGGAGATTGGCGGACATCAAATCACCGAGCGCGATTTTTGAGCACGCGTGTCAGCGCATGGAAATAGCGGGGGCATCCCGGATGAAGGTACCGCGAATGAGCCGGGGCGGAGCGCCGGCAGTTGATCGCCGAAGGCGCGATGCCTTCGCGATCCCGCCGTCGGGGGTCATCAACGTACAGGAGTCTGAGCATTCGTCACATCTCGCCCGGGCCTCGTGAAAGCACGGCTCGCGAGACCTCACCCCCTGCCCCCTCTCCGCCCGGCGGAGAGGGGGTCAAGGCCGCCGGAGGTGAGGGACAGGACGCTTGCTTCGCGGTTCTTACACCCCTCTCCGCCTGGCGGAGAGGGGCCGGGGGTGAGGTCTCACGCGGTGGGCCCGGCGGTCTTGCAACCCGGAGCGGTCTGGTGCATCAAAGCTCGTCCATGAGCGCTCGAGCTGCCTTCTGCCTGCTTGTTCTCGTTGCCGTTCCGCCCGTGGCTGTCGCCTGCGGCGGAGGCCAACCCGAGGCTGTTCAGCCTGCCAATCCGCCGGCCTCGGTGTCCAGCGAAGCACCGATGCCGAGCGGCACGGCTTCAGCTTCTGCGAGCGCGGCACCGGCCGCGTCTGCGAGTGCCTCCGCCGCCGCCGCAGCCCCCGGGCCCGGAGACTGGGACAAGTGGTCGCACGATCAGAAGCTCGCGTACATGAAGACCGCCGTCATGCCGAAGATGGGCGGCCTCTTCCACGACTTCGATGCGAAAAGGTACGCGGAGCCCAAATGCATCCTGTGCCACGGAAGCGGCGCGAAGGACGGCAGCTTCAAGATGCCGAACCCCGAGCTCCCGAAGCTCGACGTGAGCCCCGCGGGGATGAAGGCCATGCACGAGAAGAAGGCCGCCGTGGTGGAGTTCATGTCCAAGCAGGTCGTGCCGACGACGGCGCAGCTCCTGGGCGAGCCGCCGTTCGACATGCAGACCCACCAGGGCTTCGGCTGCATGAACTGTCACACGATGAAAAAATGAGCCGGGGAATCGGCCCGCGCACCGGCCGTTGACGGACGGGGCAATCCAGCGGATGCTTCCTGGTGGAGGGAGCGGGGGTGGCCGGTCTAGACGCGCATGAGAGCGCTCGCGTTGCCCGAGGGCTGGGGCCCGGCTGGGTCAAGCCCGAATCGGCGGGGCGTCCTTTCACGGTGCTCTCGGAGGTGGGTCGCTTGCTGGAGATCCGCCTGTTCGGGGTCTGCGGCCTCGACGACATCGCGGCTCTGACGGCGCAGCTGCGCGAGGCCGCTCATTCTCTCGACGGCCGGCCGATCATTTTCGGCGACTTCCGCAGGGCCCCACCGTTTTCGCAGGCCGTCGCGGACCAGTGGTCCCGCGACATGCGCGGGTTCAACGACAGGCTCACGCGCTCCGCCCTGCTCTTGAGCACGGAAAACGGGACTTTCAACCTTCAGTTTGAACGCGTCGTCCGGTGTGCCGGGTGCGCGTCGCGGCGGCTCTTCTCCAGTGCCGGAGAGCTCCGCGAGTGGTTGCGAGGATCGCTCACGCAAGTCGAGCTCGCTCGACTGGATCGCCTCCTCGATGCGCCCGGCCCCGCGCGCGGCGTCTGATCGGATCCGCGCAACTCAAGGGCTCCAGGTGGAGCCGTTCCAGTGGAGCAGCGTCTGGCCACCGCCCGCCACCCAGGCGTCGCCCGGCCCGCTGCTCCAGACCGACCAAAGGACGCTATCCACCCCGGTGGAGGACGGCGACCACGTGAGGCCGTCATAGTGCAGGGCGACGCCGCCCAGGCCCACCGCCCAGACGTCGGTCGCTCCACTTCCCCCGATGCCGAGGAGGGCTCCCCCGGAAGGTGCGGGGGTCGTCGAATTCGTCCACGTGCTGCCGTCCCAGTGTCCGATGGGACCCTGGTACGGGGCCACCCACACATCGTTGGGGCCCGTGCCCCACACGCCCCGGAGTGAGGCGCCTGCATAGTCGAGCTCGGCGAAGGGATTGTCGGTGGTGCCGCTGCCCCGTACCACGATGCCCGTTTCGGAAGTGCTGTCGCCGACCATCCAGACGTCGTCGGCGGCCGAGCCCCAGACCTCCCAGAGGCTCGTGGCCACGTCGACGTCCGAGTCGTTCCACATCGACCCGTCCCAGTGGCGAACGTAGCCATAGGTGGAGCCTCCGCCGTTGAGGTCGATGCCGACCGCCCAGACGTTGCTCGGCCCGCTGGCCCACACCGCGAGGAGCTGGGTCTCGGGCACCTGGGATGCCACGGACCACGCGGCGCCATCCCAGTGAAGGATGGAGCCAGCGGTACCCGTCACCCAGACGTCGTCGGCCGCCGTCTCGATCACGCCAGTCAGGTCCTCCGTGGTTCCGCTGACCGAGGCCGTCCACCCCCTGCCGTCGTAGTGCATGATGGTGCCGCTCGTCCCGACGGCCCAGACGTCGTCCGCGCTGATCCCCCAGACGGCCTTGTAGCCTGGCGGGCCGGCCGACGGGGCCGCATCTCCTCCCGAATCGTCTACGGCCTCGGCGTCCGCAGCCGCGGGCTGCACCGGCTCGTAGTAGATGACGCGGGAGCAGCCTGGGAGGGCCACGGCAATCGCGCACATGGTCAGGCGTGCTCGCTTCACGTTCGGCGTCAAGGCTGGCACGTCCGGGTCGCCAGGGCCATAGGCCGATTTGCGAGGGCTTAGCCGAACAGCGTCCGGCACGAAGCCCTCGGCGCCAGGCCGAGGACGAAGGCGTCCTCGGCGAGCATTTCAAGGGCGGCGGGCATGGGGTCGCGCGTGAAATCGATCCATCGCCACGCCTCGGTCGTGAGCGCAGCGGGGAGGGGTTTCCCGATCAGACGTGCGAGCTCGATCCGCGCGCCCTCGCGGGCCTCGTCCGGGCTCGTGAGCGCGCGGTCGACCTCGTCGCCCAGGGCGGCAGCGAGGCGTGCCGCGAGGGACGCTTGCGATCGTGCGAAGTCGCTTCGCGCTGCGAGGATGGCCGTCGGAAAGCGCCGTCCTGGCCAGAGGTCCCGTTCGTCCACGAGGCGGACCCCGCCGGCCTCCTGGACCACGCGTGTCGCCCACGGCTCCGGCAGCCAAGCGCCGTCGAGCGCTCCGCGGCCGATCTCTGCGAAGATCGTCGCGGCGTCGAGCGCGTGTACGGTGACGTCTCCTCCACGCTCGGCCGGGGTGTACCCGTGCACGCGCAGGTATTTTCGGAGAGCGATGTCCTGCGTCGTCCCGATCTGAGGCGTCGCTAGCCTCTTCCCGCGGAGGTCCTGGGGACCCTGGATCCCTGACGTGCGGCCGACGACGAACGATGCCCCGCCCGAGGCGCACCCCGCGAGCACGCGCAGCGCGCCTTCGTGTCGGGTGTGCGTGTAAATGATGGCCGATGGCCCTGCGACGCCGACGTCGATCGCGTCACCGATGAGCGCCTCGACCACGCGCGGCCCTGCGCGAAAGCTGCTCGGCTCGACGCGACATCCGAGCGCCCGCTCGATCCGCCCCGAGGCCAGGCCGACGATCGCCGGCGCGTGGGTCAGGTTCGTCATGAACCCGATGCGCACGACGCCCTGATGCCGCGACCGACAGGCCGTCCCGAAGGCGGTTCCGCAGGCACCCGCGAGAAGCTCGCGGCGCGAAAGCACTCCTCAGGCCTCTCTGGTCTTGAGGAACGTGTGCAGTCCGCACTCCGTCTTGCCCTTGCCGGCCCAGCGGCCCGAGCGCTCGTCCTCGCCGTCGGCCACGGGCTGCGTACACGGCCAGCAGCCGATGGACAGGAAGCGCCTGGCCTTCAGCGGGTGCTCTGGAATGGAGTGCAGGGTCATGTATTCGGCGACCTCGGCGGCGGTCACCGTCGCGAGCGGGTGCACCTTCACGGGGCCGTCCTCGGTGGGCTGGAGCACGGGGACATGATCGCGCGTCTTGCTCTGATCGCGCCGCAGCCCGCTCACCCACCCGAGGGCGCGGGACACCCAGGGCTTCAGCGGATCGATCTTGTTCCGGGCGCAGCAGAAGTCAGGGTCGCGCGCCTGGATGTCGGCGCCGTGCTGCCACAGAAACTCGTCGCGCGGCATCTCCGGCCTGGCGATCTCGAGTCGCAAGCCGAGGTCGCGGACGATCTTGTCCCTATACTCGATCGTTTCGTCGAAGAGGAACCCCGTGTCGATGCAGACCACCGGGAGGTGTGGCGCGACGCGGCTCCACATGTGCAAGAGCACGCCGCTCCCCGCGCCGAAAGACGACGTGAAGAGGAGCCTGTCCCCGTACGTCTCCACGGCGAACGCGACGCGCTCCTCGGGGGTCGCCCCCTCGAGGCGGGCGTTCTCGCGGTCGATGTCGATCACGCGGCGCACTCTCCGGCCCCGATGGCCACGTGGAACCCGGCCTCTTCGCCGACGTCGACCTCCTCACCGGCCTTGGGCGCCTCTGCGGCGAGGTCGCCGAGCGCGAGGACGACACGCTTGGGGTCGACGCGGCGGAAGAAATCGCCCGGCGACTCACCGTCCGTACGCTCGGCATCGTACAGCTTGAGCAGAGAAGCGACGGCGTCCGGAAGGCGCCGCGCGACGACCTTCACCACCTGACGTCCGAAGCGCGCGCCACTCGGGTCGACGCCGCCTCCGAGGTGAAGTTGATACATGGGATACGCGGTGCCGTTGACGTTCTTGACGGCGCCGTGCCACCCGATGTCGGCGATGTGATGTTGCCCGCATGAGTTGGGACATCCGCTGATCTTGATCGTCGTCGAGGCGAGCGCGCTCGATCCCGAGACGTCGGGCAGGTCCAGGCGCTCCGAGATGGCGCTGGCGACGTTGCGAGACGATGTCACCGCCAGGTTGCACGACTCCGCACCCGGGCACGAGGTCACGTCGCTCGCGGTGTGGACACCCGTCTTGGCCAGTCCGATCTCGTGGAGCGCTGCGTAAAGGGAAGGGAGCGAGCGCCTGTCGACCCAGGGGAGGAGGATGTTCTGATCGATGGTCAGCCGCACCGTCCCGTCCCCGAACCTGGGCACGATCTCGGCGAGCGCGCGCAGCTGCGAGCTCGTGATGTCCCCGAGGAAGAGGCGAAGATAGACGGCCGAGTACCCGTCCTGCCGCTGGTCCACGACCGAGCTGCTGCGCCACGCGAGGTAGCCTGGCGGCGGCGCTGCACCCGGGGCCTCGACCGGCGGTGCGGGGGTATTGCGAGGGTGCTCGGGGAGCTTCAGCTCCGCCGCCGCCTCGGCGTCGACCTGCGCCCGGTACTCCGCGTACTTCGCCCTGAACTTCTCTTCGCCGAGCTTGCGCAGCACGTACTTGAGGCGCGCGCGGCTCTTGTTGTCGCGGTTGCCCAGCGCGTGAAAGAGGCGCAAGAGCGCTTCGCCTACCCGGCCAATCTCGGCGGCGGGGGCGAACTCGTGAAGCGTGATCGCGGCCTGGGGCGTCGTCGACAGCCCGCCCGCGGCGTAAACCTTGAACCCTCGCTGGCCGTTCTCGACCTTCGCGACGAAGCCGATGTCGTGGATGGCTCCGAACGCGCAATCGCGGCCGCAGCCGCTGAAGGCGATCTTGAACTTCCGCGGCAGGCTGGCGGAGAGAGGCCCCCGGAGGAACAGCCGGACGACGGCCTCCGCGTACGGGGAGACGTCGAAAGGCGCATCGGCGCAGACCTCGGCGAGCTCGCAAGCCGTCACGTTACGAACCGAGTTGCCGCAGGCCTCGCGCGTGGTCATCCCGGCGTCGTCGAGCCTGTGCATCACCGCTTCGCAGTCCGAGAGCTTCAAGAAGTGGAGCTGGATGTTCTGCCTCGTCGTCACGTGGCAGAAGCCTCGAGAGTACTGGTCCGCCACGTCGGCGATGGCGACGAGCTGATCCGGACCCAGCAGGCCAAACGGGATCTTGATCCGGAACATCTGCACGTCGGACTGCCGCTGGCCGTAGACGCCGCGGAGCAGCCTGAACGTGCGGAACTGATCCGCGTTGATCTCGCCGCCCTCGAAGGCCTCGAGCTTGCTGACGAATTCGTCGATGTCGCGCTTGTCCGAGAACTTCGGGAGAAAGACTTGCCTCGTCATGATGCTCCTCCAAAAGACTGGAGCCCTTATCTTAGACGCTCCTCGACTCCGAGGCGTTCTCCCCCAGATAGCCGAGCTCGCGCAGCTTCGCGAGGATCCGGGCCGCGCCGTCCTCGACCGTCGTGACGCTCGTGTCGATCTTGAGCTCTGGCGACAGCGGCTCCTCGTAGGGGTCGCTGATGCCGGTGAACTGCTGGATCTCGCCGGCGATCGCCTTCTTGTAGAGCCCCTTCACGTCGCGCTTGATGCACTCCTCGAGCGGCGGGGCCACGTGGACCTCGACGAAATCGCCGATGAGCGAGCGCGCATTCTCCCGCGTCTCGCGAAACGGACTGATCGCGGCCACGATGACCGCGACGCCATTGCGTGCCAGCAGATGGGCGACGAAGGCGATGCGCGCGATGTTCGTGTCGCGGTCTTCTCGGCTGAACCCGAGCCCCTTCGACAGGTGCGTGCGAACGACGTCGCCGTCGAGGATCTCGATCTTCTTGCCGTGGGCGCGGAGCTTCGGCACGAGCGCGTCCGCGAGCGTCGTCTTTCCCGCTCCCGACAGGCCCGTGAACCAGAGAACGACGCCTTCCTTTTTCTTCGACATTGTGCTCACGCCTCCGCGCGCGCCGCATCGCGGTACGCAGCAATCAGGATAGCGGCGACTTCGGGTCTTGAAAACTCGGGCGGGGGCGCCTCGCCCTTCGTGAGAAGCTCGCGCACCCGCGTCCCGGACAGGATAAGGCGCTGCTCGTCGCCGTGGGGGCAAGTCTTGATCGACGCGACGCCCGCGCACCCGTGGCAATAGAAGCTGTGCTCGAAGAAGAGCGTCTGGATTGCCAGCTCGCCAGGGGACAGCGTCTCGAAGATCCGCTGCGCGTCGTATGTGCCGTAGTAGTTGCCTACGCCCGCGTGGTCGCGGCCCACGATGAAGTGGGAGAAGCCGTAGTTCTGGCGCGCGACCGCGTGCAGCAGCGCTTCGCGCGGCCCCGCATAGCGCATCGCGAACGGGAAGACGCTCAGGAGGGCGCGGTCCTTCGGGAAGTACTTCTCGAGCAGCACTTCGTAGCAGCGCACACGCACGGCGGCGGGGACGTCGTCCCCTTTCGTCTCTCCGACGAGGGGGTGCACGACGAGGCCATCGGTGATCTCGAGCGCGCACCTCAGAAGGTACTCGTGGGCTCGGTGGATTGGGTTTCGTGTCTGGAACGCGACCGTCCGCCGCCAGCCGCGAGACGCAATGATGTCGCGGACCTCCGAGGGGTCCCGGTGGTGCGCCGGGAACTTACGCTCCACCGTCCTCCGGGCCATCGTCACGCGGCCCCCGAGCGCGATCTCGTCCTTGTGCTCCAGGAGGTAGGCGACGCCGGGGTGCTTCGCCTCGTTCGTCTTGTAGACCTCCTTCGCCTCGAGATCCCGGTCGAGCTCGTAGACCTCGTCGACGGCGATCGTGCCGACGATCTCGCCTTTCGCGTCGACCAGCGCCGCCTCTGCGCCGGCGCGGAACCGGCCGGCGTCTCCGCGCGGTACGCTCAGCGTGATCGGGATGGGGAACATCGGCCCGGTGGCCAGGTGAACGTCGCGAATGATCGAGAAATAGTCGGATCTCCGGACGAATCCGTCGAGAGGGGAGAGCACGCCCGTCGCCAGGAGCTCGGCGTCAGCGCCCGTCCGCGCGTCGAGACGAACCTGGGGAAGATCCTTGGCGCGCCCCAGCAGGTCTGCCGCCTCGGGGCCTTGCACGAACCGGTTGACGAGCTGGCCCCCGTGCGGCGGCACGTGGCGCGTCGGGGAAACGGCGGGCTCAGCGTTCCCCGGGGGGGATGCGCCGCCGCTCGAACTATTCACTTTGTTAGCCATTAGTCCGCTACAATGGAAGATGACGTGGCAGCACGCAAGCCCATTCGCCCGCTCGCAGGCCCCGGTGACGACGTCGGCGCGGCCGACCTGGGACGGCGGGTCGCCGAGAACCTCCGCCAGCGCAGGAAGGCGCGCGGGATGTCCCTCGACGACCTCGCTCGATCCTCCGGGGTGAGCCGCGCTGCACTGTCCCAGATCGAGACGTGCAAGAGCAACCCCACGGTGAGCGTCCTGTGGAAGGTCGCCGTCGGTCTGGGCGTGCCGTTCGCGGAGCTCATCGGCGCCCCGCGCTCGGGCGCCATGGTGCTTCGCCGCAACGACGCACAGGTCCTCCGCTCCGCGGACGGCAAGCTGGAAAGCCGGCCCCTGGCGCCGGCGGGGGCGTCACCCCTCGTGGAGCTCTACGAGCTCCGGCTCGGGGCCAGGTCGACGCACGCCTCGGAGGCGCACGCTCCGGGTACCCACGAGCTCCTCGTCGTTCTCAGCGGCCAGCTGAAGATGCACGTGGACGGTGAGACCTACGAGCTCGGCGCCGGGGACTCGGTGGCCTTCGCCGCGGATCGTCCCCACACCTACGAGAATCCCGTCGGATCCGAGGCTCGCTACCACAACATCATCGTCTACGAGCGCTAGGCCGGGGGGAGGCCGCGCGCGATTGACGCCGGCGCCCACGTCTACTATAGAATCCTCGTGTTCGCGTTCGCGAAGGTCTGGGGAGACGCGCGCGCCGTCCCGTCGGAGGCGCACGTGGACCTGCCGGCGGTGCGATCCGGCGCGAGCATCGCGCTCGAGGACGTGTCGCTCGGCATCCCGGCCAAGGAAGGGGTCGTCGAGATCCTCCGCAACGTGTCTCTACGAGCCACCGCGGGTGAGTTCCTTTGTCTCCTCGGCCCTTCCGGGAGCGGCAAATCGACGATCCTCAATCTGATCGCGGGCCTCTCGCGGCCCACATCGGGTCGGGTCCGCCATGACGAGGCGGACGTCGTGGGTCCCGCGCCGGATCGTGCCCTCGTCTTCCAGGACGCGGCCCTTTTCCCGTGGCTCACCCTGCGCCACAACGTCGAGTTTCCACTGAAGCTTCAGGGGCTGAACGCCGCCGCGCGCGCGTCGCGCAGCGACGAGCTCCTGCGGCTCGTGCACCTGTGGCGCTTCCGGGACCGTTATCCGCACGAGCTCTCCGGTGGAATGAGGCAGCGGGGCGCCATCGCCCGGGCCCTGGCCACGGATCCCGCCGTGCTCCTCATGGACGAGCCATTCGCGGCCCTCGACGCGCAGACCCGCGAGATCCTCCAGGGCGAGCTCGAGCGCATCTGGAGCGCGACGCGCAAGACAGTCGTCTTCGTGACGCACAACACCCGCGAGGCGGTCCGCCTCGCGGACCGGGTGGTCCTGATGGGAACGCGCCCCGGGCGCGTCTTGCACGAGGAGATCGTCGACCTGCCACGACCGCGCGCCGCGAACGACGAGCGGGTCAGTGTCATCGCAAACGGCATCGCGCGCCGCATCGCGAGCGAAGTGGAAAAAGTGGCGCGCGAGGAGGCGGACGATGCGTGGGTGGCTCCGGGGGCTCGCGGTCACGGCGACCCTCGTCGCAATCTGGGCCGCGGCATCTGAGGTCGCGCGCACGCCTCTCTTCCCGGGGCCGGTCGCGGTCCTGCGATCGATCGGATCGGGCGTGGAGGACGGGACGTTGCCGCGAGCGCTGGCCATCAGCGCGGCGCGACTGGCAGTCGGCTACGGGGTCGCCCTCGTGTCAGGCGTGCCGCTGGGGATCGCGCTCGCGCGCTCGCGCTTCGTCAAAGAGGCGACCGGGCCGATCGTCCTCGGGCTGAGCTCCGTTCCGTCGATCTGCTGGCTCCCTCTCGCGATCCTGTGGTTCGGTCTCAGCGAGTGGGCCATCCAGCTCGTCGTCGTCCTCGGCGCCGCGCTCCCGATCGCCGTCGCCACGGAGAACTCCGTGCGGCACGTGCCGCCGTCGATCGAACGTGCGGCCCGGACGATGGGGGCGCGTGGCGCACGCCTGATGCTCACCGTCACTCTGCCCGCCGCTCTCCCGGGGATCCTCGGCGGGGCGAAGGTGGGGTGGACATTCGCGCTCCGGTCGCTCATGGCCGGGGAGCTGCTGTTCGTCTCGGGCGGGCTCGGGCAGCTGCTCGAGACAGGGCGCGATCTCGGCGACACGGCGCTGGTCCTTGCCGTGGTCGTCGTCATCGTGGGCCTCGGGCGGGCCAGCGAGGCCGTGCTATTCTCGCCCGTGGATCGAGCGATCGCGCGACGGTGGGGAGTAGAAGAAGCATGAGTCATCGCGCCGACGGAGTGCGCCCGGTCGCTCGGGGGAAGGTCTGGCTGGTCGGGGCAGGGCCGGGGGATCCGGACCTCCTGACCGTCCGCGCGCACCGGCTCCTGTCCACCGCGCGCGTCGTGGCGTTCGACGAGCTCGTGTCTCCGGGCATCCTGGCGATCGCGCCCCCGGAAGCCGAGCTCGTGCCGGTCGGTCGGCGGGCCGCGGGCTGCCGTCACCACGAGGCGCGCATTCACCCCGTGGTCGTCGAGCGCGCACTCGAGGGGAAGGATGTCGTGCGCCTGAAGGGGGGCGATCCCTTCGTCTTCGGCCGCGGCGGGGAGGAAGCGGAGGAGCTCGCGGCCGTGGGTGTCCCCTTCGAGGTCGTGCCTGGAATCTCGGCGGCTCTCGGGGCCGCGGCCAGCGCCAACATCCCGCTGACTCACCGTGAGTGCGCCTCGAGTGTGACGTTCGTCACCGCGCACGCAGCGGGAGACCACGTCGGCATGGCCTCGCGTATCCCGCCTGGCGGGACGCTCGTCTTTTACATGGGCCTCGGCCGTCTCGAGGAGATTTGCGCGACCGTGATCGCGGCGGGTCGCAACGCGGAGACGCCGGCGGCTCTCGTCTCCCGCGCGACGCTCGGCGACGAGCGCATCGTCTCCGGGACGCTTGCCGACATCGCGGTGCGCGCGCGAGCCGCCAGCGTCGAGGGGCCTGCGATCTTGCTCGTGGGCGAGGTCGTCGCTCGGCGAGTGCTCAGCTCGATCGCGAGGGTGGCGGCAGCGCGCGCGGCGCTGGGGTAAAGGCAATCACGCTCGCTTCGCGGCGAGCTCCCTCACGAGATCGGCGAAGCGAGATCCCATCGGTTTCTTTTCCGCGATCCACGTCGCCCGAAGCCTCTTCGCGTGCTCGATCCAGTCGTCCCCTGGGAGCACCTGCTCGATCACCTCGCGTACGAGCCGCGTGAGCGCAGGCGTCGCTCCAGAAGACGAGATCGCGATCGTGAACGGAGGCCGCCGGACGACGGCCCCGGAGTATGCGCTCGCGTGCTGCGGATCGTCGACGGATACGACGAATGTCCGGCTCGCCAGCCCCGCCGCGGCCACCTGCCTCTGGACGTCGCCGTCCGCCGTCGCGGCCACGAGAAGCCACGCTCCCGTCGCGTCCGCGGCTTCGAACGCGCGCTCGGCCCATTCGATCGTCCCTTCTTGCGCGAGCTGCCGAAGGCGCGCCGTCGCCCGTGGCGCGACGACGCGCACCCTGGCGCCCGCCTCGATCAGCGACGTCACCTTGCGTTCGGCTACCTCGCCGGCTCCCACCACGAGGACGGCGCGATCGCGGAGCTTCAGGAAGACGGGGTAGAGGCTCTCTTCGACCGGGTCGGCCATTGCTCGGAGTCTACCTCCACGTCGTAGCGCACGCCTTCCGCGTCCAGGCGACGGCGGGTCGTCTGGATGGCGAGCGGACCGACGTCGCAGCCGGCGAACACCCGCCCCAGGTGCGCGGCCGCGACGAGGGTGGTGCCCGAGCCGCAGAAGGCGTCGACGACCAGTGCCCCCTCGCGGCTGGAGGCCCGCACGATGCGCTCCAGCAGGGCCACCGGCTTCTGCGTCGGGTATCCCGTGGTCTCTCGCAAGAGCGGAGTGTTGGCGACCATCCCTGGGCAGTCGTTCCAGACGCTGCCCAAGGCTCGCCCGGCGTCGGCGTAGTACCGGTAGGTCCGGCCCGCGACGGTCTTCTCTCGGTAGAGCCGACCATCCCGGTCCGCCCGGCGAAAATGCATCGTGAGGCTCGTCGGGGCGAACGGCTCGCGGAGCGCCGGGTCCCGAGCGTTCCAGACGAAGTCTTTCCCCCTCGCGTAGAGGAGAAGAGTCTGGTGCGTCATGCCGGGTCCGCGGCGTGGGCCGCGCGCTCCGTTCCCCGGAACCCAGACGACCTCGCCAATGAAGGCGGATCGCCCGAAGACGCGATCGCAGACCATCTTGGCCTCGTGGACCGCGCGGTGATCCAGGTGAAGCCACATCGTCCCCTCGCTCGACAGGCACTCCCGAACGACCGCAATGCGCACCTCGAGCCAGGCGAGGTAGGCCTCGATCGACGCCCAGCGATCCTCGTAGGCGATTCTGCCGCGGACGCGCCATCCACTCGACCGCGTCCGTGCGCCGAACGACGCCCCGACTCCGAACGGCGGGTCGAGGTAGGCGATCTGGGCGGTCCCGGAGTGTACGTAACGACCGATGTGCGCCGCGTCGCAGCGGACGAGCAGGTTCGTCGCCGCCATCAACGAGCATCCAGAGGCTTCATCAAGTCGAGAGCCAGATCCTGGTCGGCGTCCGTCAGGGCCGGGAGATCGTACGCCAGCCAGGCCCGCCGTGGTCCCACGAGATCGCATCCGGCGACTACCTCGTCCGGTGAGCACGCCGTCCTCAAATGGATGTGGTCGTCGTGGATGCCGCCCGGGTCGGGCTGGCGCATCAATTCGCACGCGCGTCGGATCGTCTCGATCGAGTCGCCCCGCGAGAGCGCCCACTCGACGAGCAGCGCGTGCACGACGTCGCTGACGAACACCCATTGAATCCGCGCTTCGGGGTCCTCGATCAATGACCGGACGAGGAGCCACTCGCGCTCCACGTCGAGGCGCAGCCAGCGGCCGTGGGCCTCGTCGCGAGCAATTCCGTCGGCGGCGAAATGGACGAAGCCCGGGCTCTCGACCGACGCGCCCTCGAGGGTCGTCACGTAGAAGAGGAGGTCCGCGTCGACGCCGGAGCGGTGCGAGAAGTGAGGGGCCAAGGGACCGCCGCCGCCGCGGGACGAAAGATCGCCGACGGTCAGGGCTGCACCCGGCTTCTCGCGGGCTACCAGGGCCGCCGCGCCTTCGATGGCCGAGGCGAAGCGAGGGAGCGCCCAGTGTCGGTCGTTGCGGCGCAGCCATCGTACGCCCCCGGCGGAAGGACGCAGCTCCGCTCCGTCCGTAAGCACGCCGCGGCTCGGCGCTCCGATAGATCCGTGTCGGGCGGGAGTGAGCGGGGAGGGAGCCCGCGCGCAGGCCGCGAGGGCAAGCGACGCGGCAGCGAGACCAGGTTTCATGGCTCGCGACCTCGAGCAGGCGCGCCCATCGCCAGGATGCGCGACTCGATCGTGGCCACGGCGCTCGCCGTCCGGTACGACGCGTTGAGCTCGACGTCCTGTCCCTTGCGCGCGACGTAACCCTGGTCGACGAAGCTCGTGTACGCGTTCTCGAGGAGCGGCCGGCTGACGGCCTCGCGTCGCGCGATGTCGCCGGCCAGGAACATTCGCTCGCCGGCGGTGATGGCGCGATTGACCAGATCCTTCGTGGCGAGCGGGCCGCGCAGCAACGCGGCGAGACCGCGCGCGGCGACGCGGTAGCCCTCGACGAAATTCTCGAGCAAGCGCGCGTACAGATCGATTTGCCGGCGCCCTCGATCGCCCTTCGGAATGAGCCCATCCGCGCCTTCGCTGGGCTTGAGCACGACGCGCGCGAGCTCGCCCTCCGCTTCCATCGCGGCGACCTCCTCTTCGAAGATGCGCTCGAAGGACGCGTCCGCTCGGAACGTGAACTCGTACTTGAAGAGGCGCGACAGAGCCAGGACGCGCTCACGGAGCGTGAGACTGGGCAGGGGTGGCCCCGGGTTCGCGAGGAGCCCGGTCGCGATCAGGGAGCGTGATGCGAAGAAGTGGAAGATGACGTTCTTTGCCAGATCGAGGGAGAGGCGGGCGTCCGGCGGCACGACGTAAATGAGGTCGTCCGCGACGCGGTGCGCCTTGACGTGCTGGGCCCGGGTGAACATGTCGATCGCCTCGCGGAGGGCGGAAGAGCGGATGCCTCCGCGCCCGCCGGCGTCGGCGAGGGAAGGGCTGAAGCGGGCGCCGAAGCGGTGCAGCGTCAGCGCCAGCCGCTCGCACATCTCGATGAGCTCGGCCTGGGGAAGTCCGCGCTTGTCGTGGGAGAGCAGGGCGGTCGCCACGAGCGAACCCGGGGTCACCGCCGTGACGGCGTTGATCTCGTTCATCACCCGGTACGCGAGGCGCGTGATCACGGCCCGCCTTCTCGGGGGAGACATCTTGGCCAGGTCCTCCGGCGTCGACGCCGGGTCGACCTCCTTCAGGACGCCGGCGAGGGAGAGGGGCTTGCCGAACTGCACGCTCAGGCGGCCGTAGCGACCCACCATGAGGTCGATCGACCGGACCAGGCCGCGCACGTCCTCCTTTTGCTTCTCGCCTCCCGACAGCTCGCGCACGAACGCTTTCTCTTCGACGAAGCGCTCGTAGCCGATGCTCACTGGGCAGAACCAGGTCGTTCTCGTCGGCACGCCGAGCGCCGCGTCGACGACGATCGACAGGAGGCCGAGCTTGGGAGCCAGGAGCTTTCCGGTGCGCGAGCGCCCGCCCTCGAGGTAGAACTCGAGCGGAGAGCCGTCGCGAATCAATCGACGCACGTACGCGTCGACCACCGCCGAATACAGTCGATCGCCCGCGAAGCGGCGTCGGATGAAGAAGGCGCCGGCGCGCCGGAAGATTGGCCCCAGCGGGAAGAAGTTGAGGTTGTCGCCGGCGGCGACCAGAGGCATCGGCATCTTCCGGCGGTACAGGATCCACGCCAGCACGATGTAGTCCATGTGCGACTTGTGCGATGGCAGCAGGACGAGCGTTCCCTCCTTCGCGTGCTCGCGCAGCCGCTCGATGCCCGGCTCGTCGACCTCGACCGCGGAGAACATGCGCGCCGCCGCCTGCGCCACGACCTGATCGAGCGCGGCGATCTCGTTCATGTCGAGCGCCGCCTCCATCTCCCGCAGCATCGCGACCGCGCGCGCGGTGATGACCGCGCGCTCGTTCTGACCCTCACCGGCCATGTCGGCGATCACCCTCTGCAGCTTCGGGCTCCGGATCACCTCCTCGCGCAGCCGGTCCACGGGCTTGCGTGCGGGGCCGATGATGGCGCGCCTCTCCCGCTCGAGGCGACGCAGGAGCGTGTACGTCAGCCGCCGGACGAGCACGTCGTCGTCCGCACCGGGACCCTCTCGCTCGAGGAACTCGGAGAGGTCGATGGGCTCGCCGGCGCGGAGCGTCGCGTGGCGCCAGTTCGCGAGAAACTGCGCGATCGACCGCATGTTGCCCGGCCACTCGGCCGGCCCGAAGATCACGTCGGCGAGGTTGCCTCCGAGCGTGCCCGCGCTGCGCGACCACACGAACACCTGCGGGACGAGGAGGATGCGTTTGTTCGTTCGTCGCTGCACGTCGAAGAGGACGTGGATGAGCCGATCGCCCTCGATCTTGCCGCGCACGGCCGTCTCCAGCAGATGCGGCGGACGTTTGAGGAAGAGCGCCGCGCTCGCGCCGCCGATCACAGCGCGTTCGAGCTTCGCCGCGTCGCCGTCGGGGGTACGCCGCCGGAGCCCGTTCAGCCACCCATGCCCCATCGGCTCGAGCACCCAGAGGCCCAGGTCGTTCGCGAAGCGGATGCGCGGAAGCCGGTGGCGCTTCGTCAGGTAGTCGAGCGCCAGAAAATCCACGAACGACAGGTTCCGCAGCACGTAGACGACGGTGCCGTTCGCGTCCGCGGCACGAACGGCTCGCGTCCAGGCCTCGTCTACCTCGATGCTCTCGAAGAAGCGTCGATAGAGGCGAGCAAGGAGCGGGTTGGGCTCGTAGGGTGCGAGCGGCTGGTCGTTCATGTGTTGCAGCGAGGCTGGTTCACCGGCCCTAAAGCGCGCGCTGGGCGATCGCGACGACCTTGGCGTCGGGCTGCGGTCGAGGCCACTATATCGCGCTTGTCCTCCGCCCGCGGCGGGATATGGTCCCGCCCCGAGGGTCCGATGCTCAAGATAAAGAAGATCGACCACGTCGCCGTGTGCGTCTCCGACATCGACGAGGCCGCCGCCCGCTGGCGCTCCGTCTTCGGTCTCTTGCCGCGCGAGCGCGAAGTGGTCGAGTCGCAGAGGACGGAGGCCATCCTGCTGCCCGTCGGGGACACGAGCGTCGAGCTCATCTCACCGCGTGGAAACGACTCTCTGTCGCGCTTCCTCGAGAAGCGAGGCCCAGGCCTTCATCACGTGGCGATCGAGGTCGAGGGCATCGAGTCGGCAATATCGTTCCTGCGCGGACTCGGCGTGCCGATGATCGACGAGGCCCCGAGGAGAGGCGCACGGGGGCACAAGGTCGCCTTCGTCCATCCCAAGGCCACAGGCGGTGTGCTCATCGAGCTGGTCGAGCCGGAGAAAGCCGGAGGAGCCGCAGAAGGGGAATAACGCGCCTTCCTGCTACGCCGGTACAGGCGCAGGTGCAGGCGCTGCGGGAAAGCCTGTAGCGTGATGCCAAACCCCTGAGGTATCCTGATCGTCGGCTTACCTGCACCGGGAGGCGTCGCCTTGGACAAGCAACGGAACGGACTGGGGATCAAGATCATTGCGGGTGCCATCGCGGGCGCCCTTGCCCTGGCGGTGGCTCCGAGCGCCAGCGCGCAGGGAACGGCCGCGCCCGCCAAGCCGGCCGCGACGAAGCCGGACCTCGCCGCCGCCAAGAAGCACTACGGCGAGGGAGACAAGAAGTACAAGGCAGGTGACTTCGCCGCAGCCCTCGTCGAGTTCAAGGCGGCAAACGACATCAAGTCGACCCCCCAGGCAGAGCGCTACATCGGCATGACGGAGGACAACCTCGGACACTACGCGGCGGCCGCCGAGTGGTACGACAGGTTCCTCGCGCACGTCCCGGAGAAGCTGGCGAGCGAAGGCGACGAGATCAAGAAGCGCGACGCCGAGATCAAGGCGCTTCCGGGCAAGGTCCACATCGAGTCGGTCCCCGCGGGAGCGAACGTCACCGTCGACGACAAGCCGCAGGCCACACCGGCGCCCGTCGATGTCGAGCTCCCGCCGGGGTCTCACACGGTCAAGGTGGCCGCGCAGGGCCGGCTGCCCGCCGAGAAGCAGATCGACGTCGGCTTCGCGTCGACCCAGACGGTGAGCGTGGCGCTCGACCCCGCCCCGCCCGCCGCGCCCGCGCCACCTCCTCCAGTCGCGATGGCACCGCCTCCACCGCTGGCTCCGCCGCCTCCGCCTCCGCCCGAGCCGCGAAGCAAGGTGCCTGCCTACATCACGGGTGGGCTGGCGATCGCTGCGGCGGGCGTGGGCACGGTGTTCGGAGTGCTGGCGCTGAACGACCACAGCAATTTCGAGAAGACGCCCACGACCCAAATCGCGGACAACGGCGACACGCACTCGCTGATATCGGACATGTCGTTCGGCGTCGCCATCACGTTCGGCGTGACGAGCGCCGTCCTCTTCCTGACGAAGGACGAGGCCCCCGCCCCGGTCACCTCGAAGGACACGACGACCGAGAAAGCGTCCAAGCGCAGCGCCATGACCATCACGCCGACGCCGATGGTCGGCCCGCACTCCGGTGGTGCGGGCTTCACAATGCAGTTCTGAAGGGCCAGAGGGTAGGCTAGCGATGAGAAGGACTGCGATGAACACCAAGCGTGCAATGAAGTGGAGCCTCCTCGCCGCGGCCGCGGGATGCGTCGCCGTCGCCACGATGCCCGGCTGCGAGCTGCTCGTGACGTTCGATCGCTCCAAGATCCCCGCGGAGGGCGGAGTGGGCGACTCGGGCGCCTTCGACGGCGAGCCGGTGCAGGACTCCACCGTGCCTCAAGACACGGGGCCGCAGTCCGACGGTCCCGCGGAGGCTACGCCGGACGTAGGCGCCGAGGCCCAGCCGCCGGGCGACGCCCAACCGGAAGCTCAGTCCGAGGCGTCGGTGGATGGCGGGACCGACTCCATGACGGGTGGTGATGCTCCCGCCGAGGGTTCAGTCCAGGACTCGGCGCCGGAGACGAGCGTCACGGATGCCCCCGGAGAAACGGACGCCCCCGTCGAAACGGGCGCCGAGGCCTCCATCGACGCGAACGCCCCCGACGAGGGCGGGGCGGAGGCCGCGGCGGATGCCTCGGCCGATGCGACCGTGGGCGAGGACGCGAGCGAAGGCGGCGGGCAAGAGGGCGGGGAAGACAGCGGCGAAGACGCGCTTACAGGTTGATCAGCGCGGATCAAGTCATCTGGTCAAGTCATCTGATCAAGTCATTTGGGCGATCGCGCTCGCGATGCGCTCGACATCGGGCTCCATGACGACCGGATCGTTCGCGCGCCGCGCGTCGATGCCGGCGATCCGCCGCTCGTGGTAGGCGAGCTTGAATTCGGTGAACTTCAGGCCGTTGGCGGTCGACACGACGACGACGCGGTGCTGAGGCTGGACGAGCCCGCGGGCCCTTAGCTTGAAGAGACAGGCGAGGGCGACGCCGGTGTGGGGACACGTGTAGAGTCCCGTCCGATCGGCCCGGGCGCAGGCGTCCGCGAGCTCCTCCTCGCTGGCCTGCTCGACGACGCCGTTCATCGCTCGCAGCGCAGCGATGGCACGCGGTGCGCTGACGGGGTTGCCGATCTGGATCGCGGTCGCGAGCGTCTCGCCGGCGACGATGGGCTCGACCACGTCCTTCCCCGCGATGAACGCCAGGTACATCGGGTTGGCCTTCTCGGCCTGCGCGACGCAGAGCCTCGGGATGCGCGCGACCAGGCCCAGGTCGAGCATGAGCTTGAAGCCGGCGTAGAGGGCAGCGGCGTTGCCGAGGTTGCCGCTCGGCAGGATCACCCAGTCCGGGGATTCCCACTCGAACTGCTGGACGATCTCGAGCGAGACCGTCTTCTGCCCCTCGATGCGCAGTGGGTTCATCGAGTTCGCGAGGTAGACGAGGCCGCGCCGGGCCAGCTCCTTGACCACCGCCATGCACCCGTCGAAGTCCGTCTCCAGCGCGAACACCCGCGCTCCGTGCGCGAGCGGCTGAACGAGCTGGGCCGTCGACACCCGCCCTCGCGGCAGCAGCACGGCGACCGGCAGGCCGGCGGCGGCGCCGTAAGCGGCGAGCGAGGCGCTGGTGTCCCCGGTGCTCGCGCAGCAGAGCACCCGGGTCGCGAGCTTGTTCTCGGCGATGGCCTGCCGCACGACGCTCACGAGGACGGTCATCCCGAGATCCTTGAAGCTGCCGGTGTGAGAGTTCCCGCAGAGCTTGATCCACAGGTCGGTGATGCCGATCTCGCGGCCGAGCCGGTCAGCCCAGAAGACGTTCGTGCCTCCCTCGCCCGTCGAGACGATGCACTCGTCGGGCACCTCCGGGGCGACCCATTCGCGCTTGCCCCACACCCCCGAGCCGTACGGCCATTGCGTGCGCATCCACCGGTCGTCGAAGACCTTCATCCATGCCGACGCGCTGCGGTCCCGCAGGGCCTGGACGTCGTGCGAGACCTCCAGCAGCCCGTCGCATTTGGGGCAGCGGTAGATCGGCTCGGTCAGCGGGTATTCCCCGTCGCAGCCGGCAAAGCAGCGGAAGACGGCACGATAACGGTTCATTCGGGATGCAGGTTAGCTCCCGCAGGCGACGTAAGAGAAGCTCACTCCTGCGACGACCACGATCTCCGGACGGCAGCGCCATCCGGGCACGGTGCAGTCTGCGTCCGCGTAGCAGACGTCCGTGCATAGCATCGACATGCTGTCGCAAAAGCCGCTCTGACAATCGTTGTTGCCCGTGCAGGCGGCGCCCTCGAGCGCAGTCCCCGGCGACGCGGAGCACACGGAAACGAACGATGACGTCCCGGGGGCGAACGCGTAGCCGCACTCCTGGCTCGGGCCGCCGCAATCGGCAGAGCTCCGGCAGGCGTCGTGGCACGTGACGTTGCAGTAATTTCCGACACACTGGCTGTTCGCCGAGCAGCTGCCGCCGTTTGCTTCCGTTCCGGATCTCGATGCGCAGGTTGCGGTGTAGTGAACGTCGAAGCCCCTTCCGGGGAAGTTCCCGAACCCGCAGGTCGCGCCAGGAGCGCACTCGGGGTCCGATTGAGCGGTCGAGCAGCAGGTGTCGGCGCACGCCGCGCCCGCGCAGAGGCCGGAGCGACAGTCGGAGTCGGTGCCGCACGCGACGCCGCCCTTCCCTTGCCCCGGGGCCGCCGTGCGCCCCAGCCACTCGGGCCGCGCGCAGAGGTTGCCACCCGCCGCCGTCGCGAAGCACACGGTCGATGCGTCGCAGTTGTCCGAGGTGCAGCACGGCTTCGTGCAGAAGCTCGTCTTGCTTGCGGCGGCGTAGAGGTCGGTGGTGACCGTGAGCTCGTCGCCGCAGATGCCGCTCGTGCAGTCGGTCGGAGCGCTGCATGCGCAGCCCAGCGAGCTGCAGGTAGGCACGAAGCCGCCGTCGGGCGAGTCCTTCGGGACGCATTGCCCCGTCGAAGGCGAGCAGACCTCCCCCGTCGGACAGCTGGCGGGGCCGGGAACGCACGTGAAAGGCGGGACCGTGTCCGGGACGGCGATCTCGCATCCGCCGTTGCCGGCCAACACGATGAGCAGCGCGAGCGCGATGGCGGCGGAAGCAACCGCTCCGGTCGCCTGGCGCGGCTCGGTGAATGGCATCAGAACGCTCCCTCGAGCCGCAGCGCTCCACCCCTGGAAAGGGGCGCGGCGGAGAACGTGGGACCGGTTGCGACCCGTGGCACGAGCCGCGGGCGCGAGAGAAAGAGGTACGTGGCCGCCGCCGCGCCGAGGAAGAACCCTCCGAAGGCGACGTCCGCCGCGACCGCCTCGCGGTGCGCGCGATCCGTCTGGTTCACCAGATCGGCGTACGACCCATCTTGACCGGTCACGAATGTGCTCGATGGCCTGTCGTGCTCCGCCATCGCCCCCATGGCCACGCCGACGACCAGGGCGACGCCCGCGATCCCCGCGGCCGTGATGGTGGCCGCGTCGATGCGTCCAACCGTGGCCGGGGGCGGGGCAGGCTCGGGCTTCGGGACGGGAGGGGGCGGCGCCGCCGGCTGCTCCCCCTGAGCGCTCGGCTTTTGTTCGAGCTCCGGCTTCGCTCCTTCCAGTCGCCGGATCGTCGAGTCGGCGCGCTCTTGCTCCTGAGGCGTCAGGTTCATGGTGGCGTAGACCCGAAACCACCGCAGCGCCTCGTCCACGTCGCCCAGCTTCTCGTGGACCATCGCCAGGTTGAACACGAGATCCTTGGCGCTGGGGTCGAGCGTGTGCGCGGCCTCGAGCTCCCCGACGGCCTCGCGGTACGCGCCCTGCTCGTAGTCGGCGCGAGCCTTCTCGAAGTGACGCCTCGCGGCGACCACGCTTGCCGGGGCGGTCTCGTCCGCTCGCGCCGGGTGCGGCATCTCGGCCGCGACGACGCACGTCAGGAGCGCCAACGCGCGCAGCTGCCGCCGGGTGGGCATCCCCGGGAGCATACCCTCACCCGCGCCGAGAAGAGGAGAGGAGTCGTGCTAGTTCTTCTGTGTCATGTCCGAGGTCGTCGCTCTCTGTCGCCGTGCACGCGCCGCCGCGCGGCGCCTTGCGCCGCAGGGTCGCGCTGCGAAGGACGAGGCGCTGGGAGCCATCGCCGCCGGCTTGCGCGCCCGGACGGCCGAGGTCCTCGCCGCGAACGAGAGGGATCTCGAGGACGCACGGGCCCGCGCAACCAGCGCGGCCCTGATCGACCGCCTCTCCCTCGATCCGAAGCGCGTGTCGCAGATGGCCGACGCGGTCGCCGAGATCGCGCGACTCGACGATCCGGTCGGTCGCGTCCTGTACGAGTCGACGCGCCCGAACGGGGTGCGTGTCCGGCGCGTCAGTGTCCCGCTGGGCGTCGTGGCGATGGTCTACGAGGCGCGCCCCAACGTGACGGCCGACGCGAGCGCGCTCTGCCTCAAGGCAGGCAACGCCGTCGTCCTGCGCGGCGGCTCCGAGGCCGCGCGATCGAACGCCGCCATTCACGCCGTCATCGCAGATGCCCTCGCGGCATGCGGGCTGCCACGCGACGCGGTGCAGATCCTCCCGCCGGGCAACAGGGACGCCATCCGCGAGCTCTTGCAGCAGACGGAGACGGTCGATCTCGCCATTCCGCGGGGGGGCGAATCGCTCATCCGCTTCGTCCGGGAGAACGCGCGAGTGCCGGTCATCGCGCACGCGAAGGGCGTGTGCCACCTCTACGTCGACGCGGGCGCCGACGTGGAGATGGCCGCGCGCATCGCCGTGAACGCGAAGCTCCAGCGTCCGAGCGCGTGCAACGCCCTCGAGTGCTTGCTCGTCGACTTCCGCGACGCCGCGCGTCTTCTGCCGCCCATCGCACGGGCGCTCGTCGACGGTGGCTGCGAGCTCCGCGGGTGCGAGCGCACGCTCACGTTCCTGCCCGGGACCAAGCCCGCGAACGACGACGACTGGGGCAAGGAGTACCTCGATCGCATCCTCGCGGTGCGAGTGGTGGACGGCCTCGAGGGCGCGCTCGATCACGTCGCCCGGTTCGGCTCTGGACACACCGAGGCGATCTGCACGCCGGACGCGGGACACGCCGAGCGCTGGCGTCACGAGGTCGACGCCGCATGCGTGGTCGTGAACGCCAGCACGCGGTTGCACGACGGGGGAGAGGTCGGCCTCGGCGCGGAGATCGGCACTGCGACGAGCAAGCTCCACTGGCGCGGCACGATGGGCCTCGAGGGCCTGACGACATTCCAGTGGGTCATCGACGGCAGCGGCCAGGTCCGCGCCTGACGCCGCGGCAGCGGCAAGAGGAGCATTGTGGGTGCTCTTCGCGGGCGGGCTAGGTAGTCTTCATTTTCCAATCGAGAGGGAGCTGCTTGGCGAACAAGAGGAAGGGTGGGGATGGGCTAGGCGACCAGCGGGCTCGACCGCGCATCAAGAGCTCGCACGAAAAGGTGAAGTCGAGCGCCTCCGCGCCGGGGTCCAGGGCGCCCTCCCCTCCGAAAGCCCCGCACGCACCCCCAGCATCGAGAGACCGCGCCCGCCCCCCGAGGAGGCCGCGCGCAAGCGTCGAGCCGCCCGAGGACGCGAGAGGCGCGTGGAGCGTCGCGACGGAGTCGGCACGCGAGATGGCGGCGGCCATCGCCGCTGCAGCCATCGACAAGAAGGCGGAGCGCGTGCAGATCCTCGACGTTGCCGGGAAGGTGGACTACGCCGATTTTCTCGTCGTCATGACGGGGCGTAGCGATCGCCATGCGCAGGCCCTCGCCCAGGGAATCGAGGACGACCTGAAGAAGAGGGGTGTCCGCCCGGTCGCGGTCGAGGGGCTGCCGCAGGCAAGCTGGGTGCTCATGGACTTCGGCGAGGTCGTGGTGCACGTGTTCCAGGACGAGGCGCGACAGCTCTACGATATCGAGGGCCTCTGGCTCGACGCGCACCGCCTGCCGCCGCCGTCGGGCTAGGAGGGCGGTGTCTTTCGGCCGATACCTTCGCGATGCCGCCGTCGGGGGTCGTCGCCGTACGTGAGTACGGCTCCTCGCCCCGCCGGCGGCCTCGCTCGGTCTCGACCGAAATACGCCGCTCTCCTGCACTGGATTGCGAGAGAAGCGGATGCGACCGGGACGGCAGTCTCAAGAGCAAACGCCCCCATGACACGCGTTGCTGCAGCAGTCGTAGCCTGTGGCGCATCCGGACGCTCCGCTCGGGATGCAACCGCAGTTGCCATCGCTCGCGCAGTAGTCCGTGCAGCAGTCACTGTCACTCGAACACGGAGTGTTGTCCGGATTTCCCGCGGTGCCGGCGACGCAGCAGATGCCCGCCGCGACTCCACAGTACCCCGAGCAACATTCGCCGTCGTCGTTGCATCCGGAGCCGTCGTCCCGGCAGGCGGAGCTCACGGTACACGCGGTCGTTCCCGCGGGAACGGTCGCGAGCGTCACGACACCGATGAAGCCGGCTCCGCCAAGCCCCGCCATGGCTTTCCTGATCTGCATGGTGAAACCCTCCAAGGCCTGGGCGCATCACGCGACGCGCCACGAGCATAGGGTTTCCACAGTAGCGCGGGCCGGTCAACCACCTCCCCCCCGGACGCGCAACGTGGTGCTTCGAGTCCCGGACGAAAGGCCGGTCGCTGCTCGAGGGCTAGACTAGCAGGCTGCGGATAAAGCCCACTTCGCGGTCGCAGCCGAGCTTCCGCCTCGACCCGCTCGATCGGGCCGCATC
>Ga0209415_10002484_pt1 | contig 34542 bp, 36 predicted proteins | sample PeaSoiSIISIP2007_FD_187696 | JGI IMG/M metagenome (GOLD analysis project Ga0209415, IMG submission 187696) | Peat soil microbial communities from Weissenstadt, Germany - SII-SIP-2007 (SPAdes) (version 2) | ecosystem: Environmental > Terrestrial > Soil > Wetlands > Peat | place: Germany... | reverse complement strand
CCTTCGGGTCGCCCCGACTGGCCGTTAGCCAGCACCCTGCCCTGTGGAGCCCCGACCTTCCTCGACACGGTCCCTGCTGGTGCAGGCCCGTGCCGCGGTCACCCGGCCGACTCACCGTCGCCTTCCAGTGTGCCAGGTCGGGGAGCGTGCTCCCGATGTTCTTCATCGCCGGGGACCGATCACCTCCTCGATAGGGTGTCGATCATGGAGTCCGGGACCGCTCAGCTCCTGCCGCCGGAGCGACCGGACGTCCTGTCGATCGCCACCCTGCTCGAACAGGTGCAGGCGGCCATCACCAGGGCGTTTCCGCGGGGCCAGCTGGTCTGGGTGCGCGGCGAGGTGCAGAGCATCACCGACCGGACCGGCCATTGCTACATCGATCTGGTCGACCCGGACGCACCACGGGGGCGTGACGCCAAGGTCCTGAAGATCAACTGCTGGCAGCGGACCTGGGCCCCGATGAAGGCGGCTCTTGCCCGGCAGGGCATCGTCCTCGAGGCCGGAACGGTCGTGACCTTCCGGGGCCGGGTCGAGTTCTACGCCCCACGGGCCCAGGTCAACTTCATCGCCGTGGACGTGGACGTGGACGCCCTTCTCGGTCGACTGGCGGCACGCCGGGCCGCGCTCCTGAAGGCGCTCGAAGCCGAGGGTCTCCTCCGTTGCAACGGGGCGCTCCCCGTGCCCGAGCTGGCTCTGCGGATCGGCCTGGTGGCGAGTCCCGGCACCGAGGGCTTCAACGACTTCGTCGGCCAGCTCCGGGGGTCGGGTCTCGCCTTCACAGTGGTCGTCGTCCCCGCCCAGGTGCAGGGAACGGCTGCGCCCGCCGCGCTGGCCCGCGGCATCTCCGCACTGGCCAGAGCCTCCTGTGATCTGGTGGTGCTCGTGCGCGGTGGGGGATCGAAGGCCGACATGGTGGCCTTCGACTCCGAGCCGCTGGCGCGCGCCATCGCCCTCTGTCCGGTGCCCGTGTGGACGGGAATCGGACACACCGGGGACCAGTCGGTAGCTGACATCGTGGCCGGTCGTGCCTTCGTCACGCCGACGGAGTGCGGTCAGGAGCTCGTACAGCGCGCCGGGGATTGGTGGAACGCGGTGGCCGCCACCTCCGCGCTCGTCTCCAGGCGAGTGAACGAGGTGTTGGAGGGGGCCGTCGAGCGTGACGTGGCGGCGCGGGTCCGGCTCGGCCAGGCCACCCGTCACCAGCTGCATCGGCACGCGGAGCGTCTCGACACCCGGGCACGGCGCGTCGCCACACAGGCCCCGCGACAGCTCGACACGGCTGCCCTGGCGGTCGAGCAGAGGACGGCCCGCATCGGTCCCTGTGCGCACCGCGCCGTGGCGCACCAGGCCGAACGCCTGGAATCGTGGCGTCGCCTTCTGGCCGCCTACGACGTCGATCGACAGCTCGAGAGGGGTTACACGCTGACACTGGGCGAGGGGGGCCGCATAGTACGGTCCGTGGACTCGTTGGCGCCGGGTTCATCGCTCGTCACCCGCTTCGCCGACGGCACAGCCGTGTCCGACGTGCGTCAGGTCGACCGGGCCACCGGTGCGAGCGACGCCGACGGGCCGCGCCCCGATGGAGAGGAGGACGCATGACGACCCCCGAGGCCGGGGACGGAACCACCCCCGTGACCGAGCTCACGTACACCGAGGCGAGTCGCGAGCTCGACGCCATCGTCGGGTTCTTCGAACAGAGGGAGGTCGACGTCGATCAGCTCGTCGTCAGGCTCGAGCGGGCCACCGCCATCGTCGACGAGCTCGACCGACGCGTGCGCAAGACCCGCGCTCAGGTCGAAGAGCTGGTTCCCCGTCTGGAGGCCGTCAACCGGGGCCACGACGCCGCCGCTGACACGGACGGGGGGTCATCCGATGACGTCAGCGACATGGACGGCGACGAGGACTTCGACGAACTCGACGAAGCAGAGAAGGTCGACACGGTGGGTGACGTCGGGGGTGCCGCCGAGGACGACGACGGCGAGGACCAGGCCCTCTTCTGAGCGAGCGGGGGACATGACTACCGAGCGCTTCGAGATCGAGAGGGCGATCGCGGCGGCGCCGCCCACGATCTTCCGGGTCCTGTGCGACCCGCACGGGCATGTGGCCATTGACGGTTCCGGGATGCTGATGGACGCGACGGGAGAACCGGTGAACGCCGTGGGCGACAGCTTCGTCGTCCACATGGATCGCCGGGCGCTGAACGATCGCCCCATGGGCCGTTACGACGTGATCGTCACCATCACCGAATTCGTACCCGACCGCGTCATTGGGTGGACCGTGGCCGGAGAGACGCGCCCGTCGGTCGGTCACGTCTACGGCTACCGGCTCGTCCCCGAGGGCGGCGGTACCCTCGTCACCTCGTACTACGACTGGTCGGCGATCCCCGACGCCCTGAAGGAGTCAGGGATCTTCCCCGTCCTCTCCGAAGGGGCGTTGCGGGCCACGCTCGGCATCCTGGCCCGGACGGTGGAACGTCGCCACCCGGGCGGCCCACCCGAGCGGACCCCGCCGGCGCCGTCGTGACGCAGGTCGGCCCTAGTGGACCCGGCGTTCCCGGCCCAGCCAGAAGGGCTCGCGGAGCTCTCGTTTCAGGATCTTCCCAGAAGGATTGCGGGGGAGGGACTCGGTGAAGTCGACCGAGGTCGGGCACTTGTAGTGGGCCAACCGGTGGCGACAGGCGGCGATGACCTCGTGCGCCGTCAGCTCCGACCCTGGAGCGCGGACGACCACGGCCTTCACCGTTTCGCCCCAGGTGTCGTCGGGGACGCCGATCACCGCTGCGTCGACCACGTCCGGCACCCCCAGGAGCACGTTCTCCACCTCGGCCGGGTAGATGTTCTCCCCCCCGGAGACGATCATGTCCTTGATGCGGTCGTGGAGGAAGAGATACCCCTCGTCGTCCAGGTAGCCCGCGTCCCCCGTGCGCAACCAGCTTCCGTCGAGGATGGTGGCGGCCGTCTCCACGGGCTTCTCCCAGTACCCGAGCATGTTGTACGGGGAGCGGGTCCAGATCTCGCCCACTGAGCCGCCGGCGACGTCGGCACCGGTGTCGGGATCGACGATGCGGATCTCGACCCCGGGCAGGGGCTTCCCCGCGGCGCGCAAGAGGTGGCGACGGGGGCCGTCGGGCTCGTGGTCCTCGTGGTCGAGGCGGACGATGGCACCGGATGTCTCGGTCATCCCGTACACCTGCGAGAAGCGGCAGCCGATCACGTCCATGCAGCGGACGAGAACGTCCTCGGCGATGGGTGAGGCGCCGTAGAAGATGGTGTCGAGGCTCGAGAGATCGGCCTTCTCGATGCCCGGTGTGGCCAACAGCATCATGAGCACGGCGGGGACGACGAAGGCGTGGGTGATCCGCTCGCGTTCCACCAGACGGAGCAATTCGGCGGGGTCCATATCGCGCAGGATCACCGAGGTGCCTCCCCGGGACATGGCGGTGAGCGCCCACCCCGAGCCGCCGATGTGGAAGAGGGGCATGGCTACCAGGCTGACGGTGTTCTCGTCGACGTCGAAGGCATCGGCTCCGGCCAGCTCGATCATGGTGGCGATGTTGCGGTTGGCGAGCATCACGCCCTTGGGAAGTCCGGTCGTTCCCGACGTGTAGAGCTGCATCGACACGTCGTCGGGTGCCCCCTCGTGGCCAGGGTCGACCGGATCACATGCGCCCAGCCAGTCCTCGTAGCCGACGCGCCGGGCCACGTCCGAAGCGCCACCGACGTCGGCCTCGGCCTTGGCGTCACCGAGCACCACCACCCGGGTCACGGCCGGCAATCCGCTGTCCATGCCGGCCAGGCAGGGCACGAAGTCGCGATGGACGACGAGGACGGTGGCCCGGGAATCGTCGATGACGGCGGCCATCTCGGGCGCCGAGAGGCGCCAGTTGACGGCCACGTTGACCGCTCCGGCCAGGGCCCCGCCGAAGAGCACCTCGAAGTAGGCCAGTCCGTTGCGGTCGAGGAAGGCCACTCGGTCGCCCGGGGTGACGCCCTCACCGAGGAGCGCCTGCGCGACCGACGAGGCACGACGGTGGTGTCCGGCCCATGTCACCGTGGTGCCGCCGACGCGGAACATGGGCCCGTCGCCCGCTGTGGCGACGTTGGCGCGGAACATGCCCGCGACCGTGAATCGGTTCATCGTTCCCCCCTCGGTGCGAGGTCCGGCCTGCACCACGGGTCACTGTAGATCGGGCCGTCAGCAGGTGGCGCCACGAGCGGGACCGGGTCAGGAACGACGCAGGACGACGACGCCGGCGTTGGCGCCGCGACCGACGGTGTGGGCCAGCCCCACCCGCGCGCCGTGGACCTGGCGGTCCCCGGCCTCGCCGCGCAGTTGGCGGACGAGCTCCACCACCTGACCCAGAGCGGACGCTCCCAGTGGCTCGCCCTTCGACAACAGTCCTCCACTCGGATTGACCGGCAGCCGGCCGCCGACCGAGGTGACCCCGGCGTCGAGCATCTCCGCCGCGCCAGCCGGCGGGCAAAGGCGGAGTTCCTCGTAGGACATCAGCTCCCGGGCTGCGTCGGTGTCCTGGCACTCGACGACGTCGAGTTCGCGCGGGCCCAGACCGGCCATCTCGTAGGCGTCGTCGGCGGCCAGGGTGGTCGGGGTGGGGAGGGTGTCGTCGGTGAGGCCGGCCAGCGGTGTCGACTCGCTGAGCACGGCACCGGGCAGGTGTGACCGGAGCACGGCCGCGGCCACCTCGATGCCCCCGACGCCGCCGTCACCGGTGGTGGCGTCCTTCCGTCTGAGCACCACGGCCGCCGCCCCTTCGTTGGGCGAGCACAACATCCAGAGATGGAGGGGCTCGCAGACCACCCGCGACGAGAGGACGGCGTCGGCCTCGACCTCCGAGCGGAACATGGCGTCGGGGTTGTGGACACCGTGCCGACGGTTCTTCACCACCACGGCGGCCAGGTGGTCCTTGGTCACACCGGAGGCACGCATGAAGCGCTGGGCCCGCAGACCGAAGTAGGCCGGGGTGGCGGCGAATCCCGCCTCCTCCTGCCACGCGTCGAAGAAAGAGGAGCGGATGATGCCCCGGGGCATCTTCTCCACGCCGAAGACGACGACCGTGTCGTACTGTCCGGCCCGGACGGCGTTGCTGCCGAGCATGAGGGCGGCGGCCCCGCTGGCGCACCCGGCCTCGATGTCCACGATCGGCATCCCCGTCATCCCGAGCGCCCCGAGCACCTTGTGGCCGGTGGCCACCCCGCCGTAGGCGGTGCCGCAGAACGCGGCCTGGAACCCGCCGCGGGCCACCCCTGCCTCCACCAACGCGGCGCGGACGGCGGCCACCCCCAGGTCGGTCACGGTGGCACCTTCGAAGCGCCCGAACGGGTGGAGACCGATGCCGGCGACCTCGACGGCTGTCACGACGACGGCTCGTCGGGGGCGAAGGCGTAGACGACGACGTCGCGGCCCTCGTCGTCGACGTGGAGCCGGTCGAGCACGAGGTGCACGGGTTGATCGACGCGGAGGCGACCGGGATCGGACTCGGTCAGGCGGGTGACGATCCGAATCCCCTCGGGCAGCTCGACCACCCCGAAGCCGAAGGGCACGCTGCCCTTGTACCCGGGGGGAGGGTGGGTGACCGCGGTCCACGCCCACAACCGGCCGTCCGCCGAAAGCTCCGCCGCCTCGGTGGCGTCGGACGCGCAGTAGGGGCAGATGTCGTGACGCGGGAAGTGGTGGTGTCCGCAGGCGGTGCACCGGCCGCCCAGCAGGCGGGGAGGGTCGGTGCCGGTGAAGAGACCCACTGTCACGGGCACCGGAGCGCTCATGGCGGAGAATGTAGTGCCGCCGGCCCCAACACCCTCACGCACGGGGTGGACGCGCTGACCTAACGTGCCCCTGATGCGACGCCTGTGGCTGAGCGCGCTCGGCGCCGACCGCCCCGGCATCGTCGCCGCCCTGAGCGGCGTCCTCGTCGACCTCGGCTGCAATCTGGAGGACTCGACGATGACCAATCTCCAGGGTCATTTCGCCGTCCTCCTGGTCGTGGCCGCCCCCGACGAGGTCACCGCCGCGGCGCTCGAGGACGCCCTCGACGAGGTGGCCGGGCGATTCGCGTTGGTGGTGGCGGTGCGCGCTCTCGAAGACGGTCCGGGACCGGCGGGGACGGCGGGGGCCGGTGGGGACCCCTGGACCATCGCCGTCCACGGCGCCGACCGGCCCGGGATCGTCCGGGACGTGACGAGCGCCCTGGCCGAGGCCGGAGGCAACGTGGTCGATCTGTCGACCCATCTCGTGGGTGAGGCCGAAGCCCCGGTCTACGTCATGACGCTCTGGGTCACCCTTCCCGAAGGCGACGCCGGCGAGGCGGCGGCGGACCGGATCCGACGGGCGGCGGCGATCCTCGAGGTGCACTGCACGGTGCACCGGGACGAGGTCGATCTCCTCTGAGCCCGTGCCAGCGCTGAGTCCATGGCACCGGTGCCTGCCGGCGTGGACGACCGACGCGATGCCATGAGCGTCCGGCCCGTCCTCGCCCTGCCCCATCCCGTCCTCACGGCCGCGTCCGTCCCCGTCGGAGTCGTGGACGCCGACGCCCGCGCTCTGGCCGTGGATCTCGTCGACACCATGCGCGCCTCACCGGCGTGTGTCGGGCTGGCGGCGCCCCAGATCGGCGTGGCGCGCCGTGCTCTCGTCGTCGACGTGACCGGTCACCGCAAGGCCGTCTCCTGCCACGGGATGTTCGTCCTCTTCGATCCCGTGGTCGTGTCCGCCGCCGATCCCCTCGACGGCCGCGAAGGATGCATGAGTGTGCCCGACCTGACCGGGGAGGTTGCACGCGCCACCCGGGTGACCGTGACGGGGACGGACGTCGACGGTGCACGGCGGACGCTCCACGTCGATGCCTTCGAGGCGCGTGCCGTCCTCCACGAGATCGATCACCTCGAGGGCCTCGTCTTCCTCGACCGGGTGGTCGGACCCCACGCCGTCTTTCCGCGCAGGAGGTACCGGTAGTGCCTCTACGATCAGGGTCATGTCCGAAGACGATCGTCTCTACTTCCGCCAGCTCCTGTCGGGTCGCGACTTCGCCGTCGGCGACCCCGTGGCCGGCCAGATGGTGAATTTCTGCTACCTCATCGGCGACCGCACCACCGGTGAGGCCGTGGTCGTCGATCCCGCCTACGACGTGGGGGGGCTGCTCGACCTTCTGGCCGCCGACTCCATGCGTTGTGTCGGTGTCCTCGCCTCGCACTTCCACCCCGACCATGTGGGGGGCGACCTGATGGGCTATCCCATCGAGGGGATCACCACCCTGTTGGAACAGGTCCAGGTGCCCGTCCACGTCCAGAGGGCGGAGAGCCCGTGGGTGGTGCGCAGCACCGGTGTCGGGGAGAAGGACCTCGTGGCGCACGACAGCGCCGACGTGGTCACCGTCGGGGCCGTCCCCATCGAACTGGTCCACACGCCGGGGCACACCCCCGGGAGCCAGTGCTTCTCCGTCGACGGCCGGCTGGTGTCGGGAGACACGCTGTTTCTCGACGGCTGCGGCCGGACCGATCTTCCCGGGGGCGATCCCGAGCAGATGTACGAATCGCTCACGACGCGGCTGGCCCGGTTCGACGACGAGACCGTGCTCTACCCCGGCCACCTCTACGCGCCGGAGCCGTCGGCCGGTCTGGGCGAGATCCGCCGGCACAATTACGTCTTCCGCTTGAAGACACCCGAGCAGTGGATGACGATGTTCGGGGCATAGCGGAGCCTCGGGGATCTGCCTGAGTCACGTCGGCCATTAGTGTTCTGGCCCTCATGGTGTTCGACACGTCCTCGACGATCGCCGTGGTGGGCGCATCTCTGGCCGGATTGCGCGCCGCCGAGACGCTGCGGGCCGAGGGGTACGGCGGTCGGATCGTCCTCATCGGCGCCGAGATCCACGAGCCCTACGACCGCCCGCCGTTGTCGAAGCAGCTTCTGGCCGGGTCCTGGGGCCTCGACCGCGTCCGCCTGAGGGATCCGGAGAAGATCGCCGCCCTCGGTCTCGATCTGCGGCTCGGCCACGCCGCCACGGCGATGGACGTGGCCGGTCACACCCTCGATCTCGATGACGGAGACCGGTTGGAATTCGACGGCGCCGTTGTGGCCACCGGGGCCCACGCCCGGACCCTTCCCGACACGGCTCACCTGGCGGGGGTGCACACGCTGCGCACCCTGGAAGACTGCTTCGCCATCGGCGCCGAGCTGTCCGGGTCGTCGCGACTCGTGGTCGTGGGGGCCGGGTTCATCGGATCCGAGGTGGCGGCCACCTGCCGTGGTCTGGGTGTGGAGGTCACCGTGGTCGAGGCGCTGCCCGTGCCGTTGTCGCGTGTGCTCGGTGACCGGATGGGTGCGGTGTGTGCCGCACTGCACGCCGACCACGGCGTCGACGTCCGCGCCGGGGTCGGTGTGTCACGCCTGGTGAGCGAGGACTCGGGTGGTGGCGCCAAGGTGACCGGGGTGGCACTGGTGGACGGCACCGTGATCCCCGCCGACGTCGTCGTGGTGGGGATAGGCGTGGCGCCGACGACGCAGTGGTTGGCCGACTCCGGCCTCGAGGTCGGCGACGGCGTCCGCGCCGACGCCACCCTGCACGCGGCCGACGACGTGGTGGTGGCGGGCGACCTGGCGCGCTGGTTCGACAACCGGCTCGGGTCGGAGATCCGGATCGAGCACTGGACGAACGCGGCCGAGCAGGGGGTGGCCGCGGCGCGGAGCCTGCTCGCCGGCCGCGGGGGTGCAGATGCGTACTCGCCGGTGCCCTACTTCTGGTCCGATCAGTACGACACGAAGATCCAGGTGATCGGCCATCCTCGCCCCGACGACGAGATCGTGGTGGTGGAGGGGTCTTTGGAGGAACGCCGCTTCGTCGCCCTCTACGGGCGCGGGGGGAGATTGACCGCCGCGCTCGGGTTCAGCCGGCCCCGCCAGCTGATGGGGTTCCGCCCTCTGGTGGAGGCAGGGGTGAGTCTCGACGAGGCACGGGGACAGCAGCCGGCGTAGGCGGAGATCCGGGGAAGGCGCCGTTGCTCTTTCGATCGGGGCCCGTCGTCCGGCTCATGCGCTCGGCGTGGCGACGCTCCTCGGCCGATGGCTCGTGGTTGCCGTAGGCGCTCGCCTCCACCAACCAGGCCAACGCACCCCATGTCCGTGACGCGTCGCCGGCCGTGTCGTCGAGGATGGCCGCGTACTCGGCGAGGGTCTCACCGGGCCGTCTCGGTCGTCCCGCCCGCTTCCCGGCGCGCTCCATGCGGCGGGACACGGCGATGGCCCAGGTCGCCGGGCGGCGGCGGCGCCAGCGGATCACCAGTGCGGCGAGGAGGGCGAGGGCGAGGACCGCCCCGAGGGGGACGAGCGGGAGACCCCGCAGCAGGCGCGCCGTGTCATGGATCAAGGTGGCCCCGGGGGAGGGGTTGGCCAGGGGCACCACGGCGGTCGGGTCGAAGCTCTGCCAGCCGTAGTGGGCGAACCACACCTGGACCCACGCGTGGGCATCCTTGCCCTGCACCTCGTAGAGGTCGGTGATCGGGTTGTAGGGACCGGGGACGTATCCGACGGCTTCGCGGGCGGGGATGCCGATCGAGCGCAACATGACCGCCATCGCCGTGGAGATCTGCTCGCAGAACCCGGTGCGGTTGCCGAAGAGGAACTCGTCGACGGTGTCCGCTCCCGCCGGCAGCGGAGGAATGGCGGTCGAGTAGTGGGTGTGTGATCCCATCCACGCGATGAGGGCTTCGATCTTGGCGTCGGTCGTCGTCTTCCCGGCAGTGATCCTCTCGGCCAGGGCCCGGACGCGAGGATAGGGATGCGGGAGCGTCAGGTCGGCCTGGAGCGCCTTGGCCTGCGCCGGTGTCTCCGTCGACGCCGGTGGGCCCGTGTCCTGCTCCAGCTGGGCGGGGGTCGGTGTGTCGGTCACCGACCGCACGGTGTAGATGGCGCCCGGTCCGAGGGCGATGGGCGAGACGATCGTGTCATTGCCCGAGATGTAGATGTCCCGTGCGGGGAACCAGATGTCGGCCGCGTCGTCGGCATGGAAGATCAGGTTGGGGCTGGACTGCGCCATGTAGAAGGTCTGCAGATCGCTCTGACCGGCCGGGGGATCGTCCACGGTCGGCGCGTCGGCGGCCGAGGGCACGGCGAAGGGCGATCCCGAGTAGAGGGCGATCGGTACCGTCTTCGGTACCTTCCAGCTCTGGCCGTCCCAGGTGTCGAACGTCTCGCCGATCCAGTAGGAGGGACGCTGGGCGCGGACCCGCATGACGACGGCGTTGCCGAGCGAGGCGCGCAGCGCCGTGTCGAGGTGGGTGGCGAAGCCCAGGAAGCCTCCGACGCGCGTGGCCCCCGTGGGGCTTCCGGCCCGGGCCGGTTCCGACGCCCGCCCGGCGTCGCCCGTCAGCCCGCCGGTACCCGGGAGCCCCGCTCCGCCGGCCGAATTGGCGGGGAAGTCGATTCGCCCCGTCACCTGGGGCGCCGGGAGAATGGTGAGGACGGCGGCGGCGATGACGGCCACGGCGGCCACGGTGGCCACGAGGGCCCGGCCCCGGATGCGACCGCCGTCGCTCGCCGATCCCCACATGCGGATCAGCCCCCAGAGACCGAAGGCGATCCAGGCGAGGGCGTAGACGCCGAAGCCGAGATCGACGGCCTGGGCCGCCGCCACGGCCATGAGGCTGGTGGAGCCGGCCAGGGAGAAGGCCAGGTCCCGGCGGGCCGGGACGTCGAAGGCGTGGGCCACCTGGATCCAGACGAAGAGCATGGCGAGGGGGTCCTCGACGGTGCTCACGTCGTAGAGCTCCTGCCCCGTCAGCTGGCGGAAGAACCAGACGAAGGCCGCCACCGCGGCCAGGGCCAGCAGCGGCTTGAGCCATCCCATCGGTCGCGATCTCGTGCGGTAGGAGACGTACATGCCCGTCACGACGAGGACGATCGAGGTCACGGCCACCGTCCACGACAGCTCGCCCTGGGCGCGGCAGGCGGCGATGCCCGTGACGACCGCCCCGCCACAGGCGAGGCGGAGCCCGACCGAGTGCTCGGGCGGTCCGGGTCGGTTGGCCCGTCTGACGGTGTCGAGCAGGTTCACGGTCCCGTCTCCCGGCGCCGGAGCCCGTCGTCTCCCATGGTCACGTGCACCCCGGCGGCGGCGACCTCCTCGTGCCCCGGCCCGGTGGGCGTCGACAGGGTCCCACCGGTCTGCGACTCCTCGGCGCGCACCTCGCCGGACGGCCGTGGTGAGACCCCCTGTGCCTCGGGGGCGACGGCGCGGGCCAGGCGCCGGCCCGCCGAGCGTCGGTCGGCGACGGCGCCGGTGCGTCGGCCGGTTCGTTCCGTCGTCGTGAGGAAGACGGCTGTTCCGCGATCGAACAGTGCCACCAGGGTGCCGAACGCCCGCTCGGCCACGGACTCCGCCGCCTCCTCGTCCCGGGGGAGAGAGACGACGACGACGACCGGTTCGGCGGTGGGTCCTTCCATCTCGCGCACCATGAGCTCACCGCTGTGGGCGGTGGCCGGCCAGTGGACCCACCGCCGGCTGTCACCGGGTCGGTAGGGCCGGACACCGCGGGGCTCGCCGATGTCGCGGGGCGAGCGATGCCGGCTGTCACCGGTCCGGTCGTCCTCCCGGCGGGGAAGGACGACGGGCGGTCCGAGCTTCGGACCGATGTGCAGTTCGGAGGGGAGCGCGAGGCGGACGCGCCTTCTCCACCACATCAGCCCGAAAGGGGCGGCGGTGGCGACGTCGACGACGACCGACGACACCACGCCGCGCCGGCGGGGAAGAAGGGTGAGGACGTCGCCGCCGGCGGGTCCGGGGACTCCGGAGGGGCCGGCGAAGCTCTCCGGCCCCGGTGGGTGGACAGGGGTGAGACGGACCCGGGACAGGCTCACCACCCCGATCTCGCAGGGGAGGCCGACGGTGGCGTCGGTCGGTGCCGTCGTGAGGGTGAGCCGGACCCTGGTCAGGACAACGGCCGGGCCGACCAGGCCGAGGAGGAGCGTCCCGGCGACGACGTCGCCCAGGGCCTGGACCCATCCGGAGCCGCTGTTGTGGGCGACGACCCCCCAGCCCAGGACGACGAAGAAGGAGCTGGCGAAGGGGACGAGTGGTCGGATGGGACGGATGGAGCCCCGGGAGCGGGGGGCCCGGGGCCGACCTCGTCCCCGCCCGCCCGGTGCGCTCACGGACGAGGGGCGGGTGTGGATTCGAGGAGCCCGCGGACGACGGCGACACCGCGCTCGACTCCTTCGTCGGTCATGAGGCGGTGGGCGAGGCAGGCGGTGGCCACCGCCTTCACGTCGTCGGGGGTGACATAGGACCGGGCCGACAAGACGGCGTGAGCCTGGGCCGAACGGATGAGCCAGATGGCGGCGCGGGGACTGGCACCGAGGCGGACGCCCGCGGCGGTGCGGCTGGCCCGGCACAGGGTCACGGCGTACTCGGCGATGGCCGGCGCCACGGCCACCGTCTCGGTGGCGCGTTGCGCGTCGAGCCATCCGACCGCCGTGCAGACGGGGCCGAGCTCGCTCAGGGCGAACTTGCCACCGTGGTGGAGGACGAGCTGGGCCTCGGTGTCGGCGTCGGGATACCCGATGGCGGTGGCCAGAGCGAAGCGGTCGAGCTGGCTTTCGACCAGTGGGTACGTTCCGAGCTGGGAGAGCGGGTTCTGGGTGGCGATCACGAGGTGGGGATGGGGCAGGGGATACGACTCGCCGTCCACGCTCACCTGCTGCTCTTCCATGGTCTCGAGGAGGGCGGCCTGCGTGCGCGGAGGCGTGCGATTGAGCTCGTCGACGAGAACGACGTGGGCGAAGACCGGCCCGGGACGGAACTCCCACGTCCCCGCGTCGGGCGAGAAGACCGACACGCCGGTGATGTCGGAGGGGAGGAGATCGGGGTGCCCCTGGACACGCGACAGATCCGCTCCGAGGGAGAGGGCGAGGGCGCGGGCGAGGACGGTCTTGCCCACACCGGGGACGTCCTCGATGAGGAGGTGGCCACCCGACAGGGCGGCGATGGCCGCCGCCGTCAGGGCGCCCGGCGTGCCCAGGAGGACGTGGCTCAGGTTGGAGACCAACTGGCGCCCGAGGACGATGGCGCCGTCGATGTCCGGCGCCGCGCCGTGGGCGCCGTCCATGCGGGCCGCGCTGTGGCGACCGGAGACGGGGCCGTGGGGGGCCGGTGCACCGGATCCCGCCGTCGACAGTCCGACGGCATGCTCCGCCGTGACGACCGGAGTCGTGGTCTCGTCGGTCACTCGGTCTCCCAGACTCGGCGTCCCCCCCTGCTCACCGATCCGGGCGGGATCCATCACCCCCACGTTATCGGCATGATCCCGGGGAACTGAACGCAGGACCGGCCATGACCAGCCACGACGTGCCCGGATCGGCCTGTGGCTAGCGTCTCGATCGGGGTGATGCCGTGATCGAGGGGGTGGGCGGCGCCGAGGGAGCCGCAGGAGCCGCACCAGAGCGCGGCGTCTGGCGTCCTGAGCAGGTCACGGCGCCGTGGCTGACCGATGTCCTGCGGCATGCCGGAGCTCTCGAGGCCGGCGCCGTCGTGGATTTCGAGTGTGCGATGGTCGGGACCGGGCAGATGGCCGACAGCGTGCGGATCACGCCGCGCTACGACACCGACGCCCCGGGGGCGCCGTCGAGCGTCGTGGGCAAGTTCACCGCGGCCGACGAGACCAGTCGCGCGACCGGCATCGCCATGCGGACCTCCGAGGTCGAGGTGCGCTTCTACCAGCAGGTGGCGCCCACGCTGCCGGTGCGTACGCCGCGCTGCTTCCACGCCGATGTCGATCCGGCCACGGCCGAGTTCGTCCTCATCCTGGAGGACCTGGCTCCCGCCCGGGTGGGTGACCAGGTGGCGGGGTGCAGCGTCGACGAGGCGACGCTGGCCCTCACGGAGTTGGCCGCCCTGCACGCGCCGCGCTGGGGGGACCCGGCCCTGGAGAGACTCGAGTGGCTCCACCGGCGGACGGCGGCCAGCAATGACGTCGGGGCCGCGTTGCTGCCGGTTCTGTTCGAGGGATTCGCGGCCCGCTACGGCGGGGTTCTCGAGGAGGCCGTCCTCGACGTCGGTCGCCAGCTGATGGCCCAGATCGGGGCGTATCTCCACCGTCAGCCGCGCCCGTGGACGGTCCAGCACGCCGACTACCGGCTCGACAACCTGTTGTTCGGCACCACCACCGGCGGTGTTCCGCTGGCCGTGGTGGACTGGCAGACCGTGGTGCTCGGTCCCGGCGTGGCCGACGTGTCCTACTTCCTCGGAGCGGGGCCGTCGGTCGACGACCGCCGCCGGCACGAGGAGCGACTCGTCCGGGAGTACCACGACGCCCTGGTGGCCGGAGGGGTACGGGACTACACGTTCGACGACTGCTTCCGCGACTACCGGCGCTACGCCTACGCCGGCTACCTCATGGCCGTCGGCGCGTCGATGATGGTGGAGCGCACCGCGCGAGGCGACGAGATGTTCCTCACCATGGCCCGCCGGCACGCCGCCCAGATCGTCGACCTGCGGTCCCACGAGCTGCTCGACGACCGATGAATCGCCCCCACCGCGCACCCCGACCCCCGTCACCTCCGACCGAGGAGAAGCCATGCCCCGTCTGACCGCCTACGACGAGCAGTTCGTCCACCAGATACCCGAACCCCTGTCCGTGGTGGGCATCGAGCACCAGCACTGGCGCGAGAGCTACTTCGTGGTGGCCCACGGCCCTCAGGTGGACAGCGACGTGATCGTGATCGCCATGGCCACGTACCCGGCGCGTCACCTTCTCGACGCCCTTGTCCTCGGTCGTGTCGGTGGTGACCTGCTGTTCGGCTTCTACCAACGTCCGGCCGACGGCGATCCCCATACGTCGGTGGTGGGACCGGTGTCGGTGGTGATCGAGGAACCCTTCCGCCGCGTTCACGTCGTGGTGGACGGAGCCGACGGTGTCGACGTCGACATGACGTTCAGCGCCCGGACCGAACCGTACGCGCTGCGCCGTGGTCGCCTTCTCGACGACGAGGGCGGGTTGCTGTGGGACCAGAGCCATATGATCCAGTCCGGGACGTTCTCCGGGACGTACGCGAAGGACGGACGCGGTGGATCGCTCACCGGATGGCTCGGCCAGCGCGACCATTCCTGGGGCGTGCGGGACCACGGCCGCATCCCGTGTTGGACGTGGTTCGCCGTCCAACTACCCGACGGGATGCTGGGCGTCTGGCACTGGGAACTGGCCAACGGGGCCCGGATCTTCACCGACGGGTGCTGGGCCCCGGCCGACGGGGGTGCGGCGGTGCCCGTCGTCGATTTCCATCACGATCTGCGGTGGACCGACTCGGCCGGCGACGCCGTCGACTACGGGACCGACGGGTCGTCGGTCGTGGGGTTGTCGGGCACGGCGGCGTTCGTGCTGGAGGACCGCCGGCAGGTGATCGTGCGCGGCTCGGGCCGGTGGTGCGCCCCGTACCGTCCGTTCTACGGCGGTGGCCAGAACCTGATGGCGGTCGAGACCGATGACGGCCGCAGGGGGACCGCCATCTACGAGGTCACCGGCCGGCACCACCATCGCTTCTTCCCCCACCCGCTGGCTCCAGGGGGACAGGCGTCGGACGACGGTCACTGACGACGGTGGCACGCCGGCCGCCGCCACGGACCCGGGCCGGCGGCGACGCCAGGTGGGTGATGTCGTCGAAGCCGTTGAGCAGGCAGGCGTGGAGGACGTCGGGGTCGGGCACGGCGGCCAGGTCGCTGTTCACGCCGATGTGGAGCCCGTCGGTGTAGCTGAGCAGGCAGAGGTTCACGGCCGACCCGCTCAGCGGACCCAGGGGGAATTGGGACAGCACCCGTGCGCCGGCGAAGAAGACGGGGACGGGGACGCCCGGGACGTTGCTGGTCGTGAAGTCGACTCCCTTGAGCATCGAGCCGAAGAGACCGGCCAGGAGGGTCGTCGGCAACCGGTAGAGCACCGACGCCAGCGGCTCGACCAGACCCAACGCCGGCTCGGCGCGCTGGGTCGTGATGACCCCCCGGACGACCTGGAGGTGTTCGAGCGGATCGTCCACGCTCACGGGAAGGGCGAACCGGGTGGGCGCCCACTGGTTGCCGGCCAGGTCGGCGGTCTCGGCCGTGCGGACGTTGACGGGCATGCCCATGCGGAGGGTGTCGGGAGCCGCGCCGTGCTTGTCGTGGTAGTAGCGGAAGCCGCGCGCCACGGCCGTGACGAAGGCGTCGTTCAATTTGCCTCCGCCCCGTTTGGCGGCCGCTTTGGTCTCGGCCAGCGGGACCGTGATCGTGTCGAAGTGCATGCTGAGGGAGCGCCCGGTCATGACGGGGCTGAGGGGCGTGGACGCCGGGCGGAGCATGCGGGCGGCCGAGGCCACGGTGGTGCCGAGATCTTCGATCGTGGCCGCCGGGTCCGATGCGGCCCGGGCGAGGGCGCGACCGACGGCGCCCGGGAACCGGCGGGCGATGCCGAGTTGGCGACGCCTCTCGTGGCCGAAGGCGTCGACGAAGCGTTCGGCCCGGTTGAGGACGTGGACGGGGGGAGCGGCGGGGACCGGCGGTGGGGGACCGGGCGGGTTGCGTTCGAGGTCGAAGAGGACCATCCCGATCTTCACCGCACCCACGCCGTCGGTGATCGAGTGGTGGATCTTCATGATCACGGCCGCCCGGCCCTCGGTGAGACCCTCGATGACCGTCATCTCCCAGAGCGGTCGGTCGCGGTCGAAACCCTGCATGGCGATGGGCTCGGCCATGTGGAGGACCTGGCCGATGTCCTCCGATCCCGCCGCCCGGGTCCAGCGGAGGTGGTAGTCGAGATCGAAATAGGGATCGACCTCCCAGCGCGGCGGGGCGAGCGACCACGGGCTCGAGACCACCCGCTGGCGGAGCCGGGGGACGAGCCGGCTGCCGCGGTCGAGACGGTCGGCCACGAGGGCCCGGTCGGGGGTGCGGTCCAGGACGAGCACGGCGATGATGGTCGACCGCAGCATCGGGTCCTTCTCGATGCTCCAGGCGAGCGCGTCGGCGTCGCGCATGCGGTCCTCGAACCGGAGTGTGCGCTCGTTCGCCTCGTCCGCCATGTTCACCTCGCTTCCCCACCCAGGCTATGTCGCGCCACGTCCGGAGGGATCCGGGCGAGGTCCTCGGGGGCCCAATCCCACCGGGTGCGCTAGACACGGCGTCGTGGCTGTGCGCGACGTCTTCGGACAGGTGGGCCTGCCGGCGCCGATGGCCGAGCTGGCCTCTCGGCGGTGGGACGTGGTCGTGGTGGGAGGTGGTCACAACGGGCTCACCGCCGCCGCCTACCTGGCCCGCGCCGGACGGCGGGTTCTCGTCCTCGAACGCCGGGACCGGCTCGGGGGGGCCTGCACGTCGGAGCAGCCGTTCGGCGATCCGGAGTGGATCGTGAGCCCGTGCGCCTATCTGGTCGGGCTCCTCCATCCGCTGGTGGTGGACGAGCTGGGCCTGCGCGACCGGGGCTACCGGGTCCACATCGTCGATCCGCATCTGTGGTGTCCGTTCGAGGACGGGACGTCGCTCGCACTGTGGAACGACCCGGTGCGGAGCGCCGCCGCGGTGGCCGAGCTCTCTCCCGGCGACGCCGCCGGCTTCGCCGCCTACGAGGCGCTCTTCGGCCGGATCCGTCGCGCCCTGCGGGGCCCGGGACGCGACACCTGGGTGGGCGACGCGCCCGACCGGCCGGCGCTGGAGGAGCTGTTGGGCCACGACTCCGAGGCGATGGAGGTCGTCTTCGAGGCGTCGATCGCCGACGTGGTGGAGCGGCACGTGCGCGACGAGCGTCTGAGGACGGCACTGCACGGGCAGGGTGTCATCGGCACCTACGCCGGGCCGCGCGACCGGGGCACGGCCGCCGTCCACCTGATGCACTCGAGCGGGACCCTGGAGGGCGAGCCCGGTGCCTGGGGCTATGTCCAGGGCGGGATGGGCCGGGTCTCGTTCGCGCTGGCCGACGCGGCCATCGAAGCCGGGGCCGTCCTGGCCACGGGGGTGACGGTGACCGCCATCGTCCCCGGCGCCGGGGTCCGGCTCGAGGGGGGCGAGATGGTCCGGGCCCCCGTGGTGGTCTCGAACGCCGATCCCCGGCGGACGCTGGCGCTGTGCGAGGACCAGGGTCCGGCCGCGCTGCGCGAGCGGGTGGCGCGGTGGCGGATCGACAGCCCCGTGCTGAAGATCAACTGCGCGCTGAGCGGCCTTCCCCGATTCCCCGCCGCCCGCTCGGAGGTGACGCCGTACCGGGCCATGGTCACGATCAGCACCGGGATCGACGCCACCCAGTCGGCCTACGAGAGGAGCCGGAAGGGAGAGCCCGCCCCCGACTGGTGCGAGCTGTACTTCCACACCGCCTACGACCCGTCGGTGGCGCCGCCGGGGGGCCACTCCATGAGCGTGTTCGCCCAGTACGTGCCCTACCGGCTGGCCGAGGGCGACTGGGAGAGCCGGCGCGACGCCATCGCCGACGCCGCTATCGCCCAGGTCGACCGTTTCGCGCCGGGGGTGGCCGATCTCATCGAACAGCGACAGGTGCTCGGCCCCCCCGACATCGAAGACCGGATGGGCCTCACGGGGGGGCACATCTTCCAGGGGGACTGCCTGGCCGAGCAGTTGTGGGACCGGCGCTTCGGGCCCCGATTGCCTCTCGACGGCGTCTACCTGTGTGGCGCCGCCACGCATCCGGGAGGCAGCGTGATCGCCGTCAACGGGCGTAACGCGGCGATGGCCGTCCTCCGGGACGGAGGCGGATGATGGCACGATGGCTCCATGGACCGGACCGACGTCATGCGCTGGATCGAGGCCTACGAGCGGGCGTGGCGCTCGCCGGGGACGGACCAGTTGGCCATGGTGTTCGCTCCCGAGGTGACCTACCGGACCTCCCCGTGGGTCGAGCCGGTGAGGGGTCTCGATGATCTGGCGCGGTTGTGGGAGCACGAACGCGCCGGGCCCGACGAAGGCTTCACCATGCAGAGCGACGTCGTGGCCGTGGAGGGACGGACGGCCGTCGTCCGGGTGTCGGTCGACTACGACGATCCGGCGGTGGGGAGATGGCGCGACCTGTGGGTGCTGCAGTTCAGCACCGGCGGACGGTGCGCCGTCTTCGAGGAATGGCCTTTCGCCCCCGGACCCGACGACGTCGCCGCCAGCGGTCCGTGAGAGGGCGGACGGGTCGGAGGGGACGGGTCAGAATTGCAGGGACGAGAGTTCCGGAACGGCCTGGAGCGACCGGGCACGGGCCGCCGACCAGCGGGCGCGGGCGGCGGAGCGTCGGGCCTCTCCGGCCCGGGGCTCGATGACATCGCGCGGCGTCCAGGCCTCGGCCACCTCGTCCTCGTCGGCCCACACCCCGAGGGCCATGCCCGCCAGATAGGCCGCACCGAGGGTGGTGGCCTCGAGGACGGGTGACACCTCGACGGGACGGCCCACGGCGTCGGCCAGGGCCTCCAGGAAGGTCGCGTTGGCCGACATCCCTCCGTCGACGCGCACCGACGGGATGGCCAGACCGGTGTCGGACTCCGCCGCCTCGAGGAGATCGGCGCCGCGATGGGCGATGCCCTCGAGCACGGCCCGGACCATCTCGGGACGGCCGGTGCCGCGGGTGATGCCGACGAAGGTGCCGCGGGCACCGAAGTCCCAGACCGGCGTCCCCATCCCGAGCAGCGCGGGGACGAACCAGACGTCGCCCGTGTCGGCACACCCCGCCGCCACGGTGTCGGACTCGGCCGCCGTGGCGATGATGCCGAGGTCGTCGCGCAACCACTCGACACAGCTGCCGGCGGACAACATGATGGCTTCGACACCCCAGGTGATCCGGCCCTGACGCTGCCAGGCGGCGATGGGGAATGTCCCCGATCCGCCGCGTCGGGCGAAGGCCGGCCGGGTGTCGCCGACGCAGCAGTCGAGCATGCCACCGGTGCCGAAGGTCACCTTGGCCAGACCGGGCCGTGTGCATCCCTGGCCGACGAGAGAGGCCTGCTGGTCCCCGGCGATCCCGGTGATGGGAGGTGAACCCCGCAGAGCGGTGGCCTCACCCACGGGGCCGGTGGAGTCGACCACCGTGGGCAGGACGCGGCGGGGGATGCGGAGCGCGTCGAGGACGGTGTCGTTCCACGCCGTGCCGTCGCCGCGCAGGCCCGTGACCCCGGCGTTGCTGGCGTCGGTGACGTGGAGAGCACCACGGGACAGGGTCCAGGCCACCCAGGTGTCGACCGTGCCGAAGCAGAGGTCGCGGGTGCGGTCGGGGTCGGCCAGGTCGAGGAGCATGGCCAGCTTGGTGGCCGATTCGTTCGGTGCGACGTGGATCCCCTGGGCCTGGAGGGAGAGGCAGGTCCCGACCGTCCGCAGGTCCTGCCAGCCGATTCCCGGTCCCACGGGGACACCGGTGGCGCGGTCCCACACCACGGTCGAGGCGCGCTGGTTGGCGATGCCGACACCCTCCACCGGACCGGCCACCGCGAGGACGGCGTCGGCCACCTCCAGAACGGCGCTCGCCATGGCGGTGGCGTCGAACTCCACGAAGGCCGGGGCCGGCGAGGTCGGCAGGACCTCGACGTAGCGGACGTTGTCGACGGTCCCGGCACCGTCGACCGAGGCCGCCCTCACCCCCGACGTGCCCACGTCGATGACGAGGATGCTCACCGCTCCACGCTCACGGCCAGCCGAGCTCACCGAACGGTGAGGGGAGTCCGAGCTTGCCCGGATTGAGGATCCCGCGGGGGTCGAGCGCGTCCTTCACGGCGGCCAGGACGTCGAGAGATCCCCCGAGAGCCGGTGCCATGAATTCCGATCGGTTGATCCCGATGCCGTGATGGTGGCTGATGGCACCGCCGTGGAGCATGACGCGGTCCATCACCGCGGTCCAGGCCGACCGGTAGTAGCGCTCGGCCCATGCGTCGGCGGCCACGTCGTCCGCGTCACCGCCCGAGGCGGAGGTGGACGTCGCGCCGTCGGGCCGGCGTCCGGCGAAGGTGAAGTAGAGACAGGCCCCGTCGCCGTAGGCGTGCGACTGGTGGGCCGAGGCCGCCAGGGTGCCGTCGATGGCCTCGAGGGCGCCGACGCAGTCGTCGTAGATGGGGGTCAACGCCGCCCAGCGGGCCGAGATCTCGATGGTGTCCACCACGATGCCGGCCCGGTAGAGCGGTGCGAGGGCCGAGACGTCGTTGCGGTGGGACATCCAGCGCGCCACGAGGCCCTCGTCGAGCGGTGTGGCGCCGGCGGCGTCGCAGACGGCCTCGACGACGGCGACGGTGGCGTCGAGGAGACCGGGGTCGGCCTCGTCGAGGACGACGAGAACGCAGTGGTCGGCGATGTCGAAGTTGCGCGCGCTCTCGGTGTGGTCGTAGAGACGCAGGACGGCCGGGGTCGCCCCCCGGCGCAGGACCAGCCGGCATGCCTCCAGACCCTGGGCGAAGCTGGCGAACCCGTATGCCCGCCGCCGCTCGGCGGCGGCCCGGGGGTGCAGACGGACGACGGCGCCCGTGATGACCCCGAGGACGCCCTCGGAGCCCACGAACATCTGGGTGAGATCGGGGCCGGTGGCGGCGCGGGGACCACTGCCGCCGGTGCGGATCACCCGGCCGTCGGCCAGGACGACCTCCAGCCCGACGACCATGTCCTCGATCTTCCCGTAACGCGTGGAGTACTGCCCCGCACCGCGACAGGCCAACCAGCCGCCCACCGTCGAGAGGTCCATGGACTGGGGCCAGTGTCCGAGGGTGACGCCGGCGGCGCCGAGACCGGCCTCCAGATCGGGTCCGAAGGTGCCGGGCAGGACGTCGGCGAGGAGAGATGTCGTGTCGATGTCCCTGATCCCGCTCATGGCGCACATGTCGAGAGCCACACCACCGAAGGCGGGAACACTCGACCCGCACACACCGGACCGCCCGGCCATGGCCGTGACCGGGACCCGCGCCTCGTGGCAGGCGGAGAGGACGGCCGCTACCTGGTAGGCGTCGGCCGGCCGGGCCACGACCGCCGGCCGCGCCGGAACGGCGCCGCGGGTGGCCCAGCGGATGGCGAGCGGCCACCAGTCGCGTCCGGCCTCCATCCGCGAGGCGTCGTCCACGTCGACCGTGGCGCACGCACCGCGCAACCGGTCGAGAAGCGACGCGTCGACCGCGACACGCGGACCACCCAGACGTTCTGTGACCGCCGACGGTGCGGCGTCGACCGGGGTCACCGGCGTGGGGCCGGACGGATTCGTCGTTCCGGGAGAGGCGCTCACCCGGGGAACGATCTCACGATGCGGGCTCGTCGCGCCCCGCCACCGGTGCCACGTCGGCCTGGGCCCCCCGGTCGGGGCCGCCGACAGCGAGCCCGGCGCGGGCCAAGTCCCGGTGGACGCCGGCGGCGAAGGCGGCCGCCTCGAGGCGGGTGTCACGGGGGTCGCGTCCCCAGACGCCGGCCAGCATGTCGGCCATGGCGGGCGCCGCCTGCGCCGCCGCCTCGGCGCGTCGCAATGTGGCCCGGGTGCGCCGGGACAGGACGTCGTCGACCGTCATGGCCATCTCCTGGCGCGCCGCCCAGACGGCTTCGACGCGCAGGTAGGGAAGACCCTCGATAAGCGGTTCGAGCAATTCGGGCCGGCCCGAGGCCAGGGCCAGGACGTCCGGGGTCTCGCCTCCGTGGCGGGCGACGAGAGCGGCGAAGGTGGGATCGTCCAGCCCGGCCGCGGCAGCCGCCCCGGGACGGCGCAGCGCGGCGAGACCGGCGGCGCCACGGATGCCCAGTCGGCGGGTCGGGGACTTCCGGGCGCGGGCGGGCGCCGCGGTCCCCAGCCGACCGACGACGACGTCGACGGTGTCCTCGGCCATGCGGCGATAGGTGGTCAGCTTCCCGCCGGTGACGGTGACGAGTCCGTGGGGTGATGTCCGGACCGTGTGGCGCCGGGACAGGTCAGCCGTCCGCTCGCTCACGTGGTGCCCGTCCCCCGGGGCCAGCAACGGCCGCAGGCCGACCCAGACCCCGGTGACGTCGTCGCGTCCGAGTCGTCCGGTCGTCGCCGCGTTGGCCGCGTCGAGGACGTAGTCGACATCCTCGGGGAGGCAGGCCGGGTCGTCGAGGGGACCGTCCCAAGCGGTATCGGTCGTCCCCAGATAGACGTCGTCACCGTCGGGCCAGGGGACGACGAAGATCGAACGGCGGTCCTTGGCGACGGGGATGACCGCCGCGATGTCGGCCGGTAGCTTCGACCGCGGCACCGTGACGTGGATCCCCTTGGCCGGTCGCAGCGAGTGGGGGTGGGTCCCCTCGTCGAGCGCACGGACCTCGTCGGCCCAGACCCCCGTGGCGTTCACGACGACCGACGCGTCGAGGTCGAACTCGCCGTGCCCACTCCCCGGTTCCCCGTCCCCGGGCGCCACCGGTCGGACGTGGGCACCGGTGACGGCGCCCGAGGCATCGTGACGGAGGCGGGTGACCAGGGTGTAGTTGGCGATCACGGCGCCGTGGTCGAGGGCCGCGGTGCGGGCGATGGCCAGCGTCAGGCGGGCGTCGTCGGCGCGGGCGTCGTAGTAGAGGAAGCCGGCCACCAGCCGGTCCGTGCGCAGGGTGGGGAGGTGGGCCAGGGTCTCGGCCCGGTCGATCCGTCGGTGCCGCTTGCCGATCCGCCAGCCCCCGGCGGCGTCGTAGAGCCAGAGGGCTGTGGCGTAGGCACGGGCCACGCTCTTGTTGACGACCCCCCCGCGTCCGAAGAGGGGGATGAGGAAGGGCAGGACCGACACCAGGTGCGGGGCGTTGTCCAGAAGCCGCTGGCGTTCGCGGAGGCCCTCGTAGACGAGCCGGAAGTCACGTTGCTGCAGGTAGCGGAGGCCCCCGTGGATCATCTTGGAGGACTTGGAGGAGGTGCCCGAGGCGAAGTCGTTGCGCTCCACCAGAGCCGTGCGCAGGCCACGGGCGGCGGCGTCGAGGGCGATGCCGGCTCCGGTGACTCCCCCCCCGATCACGAGGACGTCGAAGCGTTCCGACCGCATCCGCCGGAGGGCGTCGGACCGGTCGAACGCCGCCGGGGGGCTGGTGGGACCCTCCGGGGGGTCGGCGCCCGGTCGACGGGGAGCCGGGTCGGTCGGCGGCATCGGGCCAGCCTCCCACAGGCCCGGCGTGCTCCCGGCGGTCTCCGGGGGCACCGGACAGGGCCTCATCGACAACGATTGTCAAGAAACAATCATTGGTGATACGGTCCGCGGCGTCATGAGGTCACCCGAGGAGCTGACGCTGCTGTTCCGCACCCGCGGACGGAAGGTCACGGCGCAGCGGCAGTGCATCTTCCGGGTCCTCCAGGGTGACGAGACCCATCCGACGGCCGAATCGGTCCATGCCATGGCGCGTGGCGAGGTGGAGACGATCTCGTTGAAGACCGTGTACCAGACCCTGAACGAGCTGGCCGCCCTGGGCGAGATCGCCGCTCTCGACCTGGGGACCGGGACGACCAGGTTCGACCCCAACGTCGAGAGGCTGCACCATCATCTCGTGTGTCGGTCGTGCGGCAAGGTGCGGGACCTTCACGTCGACTTCTCCGGGATCACCGTCCCGCCCGGTGCCGACGAGGGTTTCGAGGTGGGCGGGGCTGAGGTCGTGTTCCGGGGTTGGTGCACGCAGTGCCGGGTGTCGGCGGGCGCCGGGACGTCGTCGTCCACCGAGGAGTCCCTCGTGACCTGACGCGAGAGATCGGCACGACAGACATCGGCCACGACAGGCATCGGCCACGACAGACATCGGCCATGACATCCAGAACATCGACAGACCATGTTCCCGCTACCAACAGACACGGAAGGAAGACACTGTGCCCGCACTGAAGGGATCCAAGACCGAGAGCAATTTGAAGGAGGCGTTCGCCGGCGAGAGCCAGGCCAACCGTCGCTACCTCTACTTCGCGCAGAAGGCCGACATCGAGGGCTATCCCGACGTCGCCGCCCTCTTCCGGTCGGTGGCGGAGGGTGAGACAGGGCACGCGTTCGGCCACTTCGACTTCCTGCGCGAGACCGGTGACCCGGTGACCGGCGTACCCGTGGGATCGACCCAGGAGAACCTGGCGTCCGCCATCGAGGGGGAGACCTACGAGTACACCGAGATGTACCCGGGTTTCGCCAAGACGGCGCGCGACGAAGGGTTCTCCGAGGTCGCCGAATGGCTGGAGACACTGGCCCGCGCCGAGAAGAGCCACGCCGGCCGCTTCACCGAGGGCCTCAAGTCCGTTTCCTGACGGTCGTCGTCGACCGCATGACCCGAGTGGGGTCGTCCGGACCGGCCCGGGTCGACCGGGCCGGCCCGGGCCTCCCCGGGAGAGAAGCCTTCGCGTCGTGAACCGCCCTCTCGTCGTCGACGACATCGAGGATCTCAGGAGCTACGAGCGCGGTCGCGACGAGTACCGCCGCCGGATCATCGAGTTGAAGCGACGCCGCCGGGTGGCTGTGGGGCCGATCGTGACCCTGGTCTTCGAGAACAGAGAGACGGTGCGCTTCCAGGTCCAGGAGATGGCCCGGGCCGAGCGGATGGTGACCGACGAGCAGGTCCAGGGAGAGCTCGACGTGTACAACGCGCTCCTCCCGACGGCCGGCGAGCTGTCGGCCACCATGTTCATCGAGCTCACCGACGAGGCGGCGCTGCGCGAATGGCTCCCGAAGCTGGTGGGCGTCGAGCGGTCGCTCGAGCTCCGGATCGGTTCGGGCGCGGACGGGTCGCCGGACGACGCCGCCGTCGCGCCGGGCGTGCCGGAGGCGACGCACGAGCAAGCCCTCACCAGGCCGACCATGACCGCGTCGGTCCACTACGTGCGCTTCGGTGTCACCCCCGAGCAGGCGACCCGCTTCGCCGAGGGACCCGTCGTGGTGGCCGTGGTGCACCCCGACTACCGCCACGAGACCGTGCTGAGCGACGAGACACGCGCCGAGTTGCTGACGGACCTGCAGGGGTGAGGACCTCACCACCTTCCGCGACCAGGGTGGGTCCCTCTCCGGGATGAGATCGACGCCCAGCGGGGTGAAGGCCCGTGAACGAGCCGTCCACCAGGGAGAAGTGGGCTCCCGAAGGGGGGGTTCTTTACACGGGTGGCATTCGTGCGCAATACTGTGCGTTCCGCTGTTTTCCCGTCCCAGGGGACTATTGTCCCTGGTCACAGGCGAGAGAGCGGAAACAAACACCAAACGAGAGACGACAACCGCACAGAGTGCTTGAGGAAGTGACCCTGATGACCCCCCCTTCGACCGCCAGCTGGCGCAAGCTCGCCGCTTGCCAGGGCATCGACCCCGAGGTCTTCTACCCGGCGTCCGACGAGGACGACGCCTGGGAGGCCAAGGCGATCTGCGGCGAGTGCCCGGTACGCCAGGCTTGCCTCGAGCATGCCCTGGCCCACCGTGAGCGTGAAGGCGTGTGGGGTGGGACGACCGAGCGGGAGCGTCGTCGGATCCATCGTCAGCGTCGGAAGTCGGCGTAGGCGCCACCGATCGGCGCGTACCATACGCGCCCATGCAAGGTCGCATCGCCGCCCGCCTCGAAGCTCTGGGCTTCACGCTCCACGGTCCCCATCCGCCGCACGACCCGCTCGACGCGGTCGTCGTCCATGACAATGTGGCCCGGACGTCGGGTCAGCTGCCGAGGATCAACGGACAGCTGACCTGCATCGGGACGCTGGGCGACGACGTGAGCGTCGACGCGGGTGCGGTGGCGGCGGAGGTGTGCGCCTTGAACGCGCTGGCCGTCCTCGAAGAGGCCCTCGGGAACCTGGACCGTGTGGAGCGGGTCCTGACCGTGACCGGGTATGTGGCGTCGACACCCGACTTCCACGAGCAGCCGGCGGTGATCGACGGCGCCAGCCGTATCCTGCACGCCGTCTTCGGTGATGCCGGTCGGCACACGCGGTCGGCCATCGGGGTGGCGGCGTTGCCGCGTGGTGGTGCGGTGGAGATCGAGGTGACCGTGGCCGTCTACCCGGACCCGGCCGACGGATGACCGCCGCCGCCGGGCAGATCGCCGACGACTTCGCGGCGGCCAACGGCGAGGCGATCGCCTTCGTCGAGGGCTGCACCGACGGGCAGTGGACGACCGTGGTGGGCGGTGAGGACTGGCCTGTCGGCGTGGTCCTCCATCACATCGCCGTGGGGCATCTCCAGATGATCGACTGGCTCGGTCTGGCCCGGCGCGGTCAGGAGATCACCACGAAGGCGTCGGAGATCGACGCCGACAACGCGCGCCACGCCCGTGACTTCGCCGCCGTGGCCCGGGACGAGACGATCGAAGGATTGCGCCGGCACGGTGCCCACTTGGCGGAGGTCATTCGTGGGCTCAGCCGCGCCGAACTGGCCACGACGGCCTCTTTCGGTCCGGGGGACGGAGTGGAGGTTCCCACCGAGCAGTTGGCGCTCGTGGCCGCCCGTCATTGCCGGACCCACCTGGACGCCGCCCGCAACGCACTCGAGTCCGGGGCCGGCTGACACGGCGGTAGCCTCCCGACATGGATTTCGAGTTGTCGCCCGAGCTCTCGGAACTGCAGGCATCGGTGCGCCGGTTGGCTCAGGACAAGGTGAAACCCCGGGCGCGGGCCATCGACGGCAGCGGCGAGTACCCCGAGGACCTCTTCGCTGTCTTTCGCGACGCCGGCCTTCTCGGTCTGTGTCTTCCCACCGACGTCGGGGGATCCGGTGCCGGTATCTTCGGCCTCAGCCTGGCCATCGAGGAGGTGGCCAAGTACTCGAACACCGCCGCGCTTATGTTGTTGCTCACGCGACTGCCGACCGGACCGGTGATGATCGCCGGATCCGAGGAGCAGAAGCAGCGCTATCTCCCCGGTATCGCCGACGGATCGCAACGCGCCGCCTTCGGTCTGTCCGAGCCGCAGGCCGGAAGTGACGTCATGGGGATGCGCACGCGGGCCACGCCCGATCCGGGCTCGCCCGGTGGGTGGGTGGTGACCGGGACCAAGTGCTGGATGTCCGGTGTCCGGGAGGCCGACTGGTACACGGTCTTCGCCAAGACCTCGGATCCCAGAAGCCGGTCCCACGACTCGGTAACCGCCTTCATCATCGAGCGCGCCTGGTCCGGTGTGGAGGTGGGTCGGATCGACCACAAGATGGGGGTGCGCGGCGTCGACACGGGTGAGCTCGTCCTGAGCGACGTCCACGTCCCGGCCGAGAACGTCATCGGAGAGATCGGTGGCTTCCGCCTGGCCATGCTCGGCCTCAACTCGATGCGGCCGGTGGTGGCCGCCCGCGGCATCGGTCTGGCCGAGGGTGCGCTCATGTATGCGACCGAGTACGTGCAGCAGCGGGCCGCCTTCGACAAGACCATCGCCGACTTCCAGGGCGTGCAGTGGGAGATCGCCAAGTGCGCGGTGGACATCGAGGCCGCCCGGCTCCTGACCTACCGGGCGGCATGGCTGGCCGACCGGGGGAGGTTCACCAAGGAGTGGGTGCCGTTTCTCTCGGTGGCGAAGTACCACGCTACCGAATTGGCCGTGCGGGCGTCCGGCCTGGCCCTGCAGCTCCTCGGCGCGGCGGGCTACATGGAGGACCACCCGACGGAGCAGTGGTACCGCGACGCCAAGCAGCTGACGATCGTGGAAGGGACGAGTCAGGTCCAGTTGGGTCTGATCGCCCGCGGCGTGTTGGACCGGGACCTGTGGTGGGACTGACCGACGTCAGCTTCGAGGCGCTCGGAGGATGGCCCGGCGTCCTCGGTCGCGCCTTCGCCGGCGGCGACCTGTCCGGCGAGGAGGCGGGGTGCGTCTTCGGTGAGATCCTGCGCGGCGATGCCACCCCGGCACAGATCGCCGCCTTCGTCACCGCCTTACGGATGAAGGGCGAGACGATCGAGGAGATGGCCGGCTTCGTACACGCCATGCTCGAGCACGCGGTACCCCTCGGAGTGCCGGGGGACCTCGTCGACACGTGCGGGACGGGCGGTGACCGGAGCTCGTCGATCAACGTGTCCACCATCGCCGCCTTGGTGGTCGCCGGGGCCGGGGCCCGGGTGTGCAAGCACGGTGGCCGCGCCGCCACGTCGATCGCCGGGTCGGCCGACGTCCTCGAGGCGCTCGGGGTGGTGATCGATCTCGGGCCCGAAGGGGTGTCCCGGTGCATCGACGAGGTCGGGATGGGCTTCTGCTTCGCGCCCCGGTACCACCCGGCCATGCGTTTCGCCGCTCCGGTGCGTCGTGAGCTCGGGGTGCCCACCGTTTTCAACTTCCTGGGTCCCCTGGCCAACCCGGGCCGGGCCCGCTTTCAGGTCGTGGGAGTGAGCGACCCCGTCATGGCCGACAAGATGATCGGCGTGCTGGCCATGAACGGCAGCCGACGGGCCATGGTCGTCCACGGCGCCGACAATCTCGACGAGCTGTCGACGACGGGACCGACGACCGTGGTCGAATTGCTCGACGGCGGCGATGCCGGGTCGGCGCCGCTGCAGTCGCGGATCAGGCGTTCCACCGTGGATGCCACCGAATTCGGGTTGGCCCGGGTGGGCCTGGCCGATCTGCGGGGTTCCGACGCCGCCACCAACGCCGTCATCGTGGGTGAGGTCCTGAGCGGGGGGAAGGGCCCGCACCGTGACATCGTCATGCTCAACGCCGCCGCCGCCCTCGTGGTGGGCGGACTGGCCGAGAACCTGGCCGAGGGGATCGACCGGTCGGCCGCCGCGATCGACGACGGCCGGGCCCTCGGAGTGCTCCAGGGCCTGGTGCGGGTCTCACAGGAGTGCGCGCAGTCGGCGTGAGGTGGTGCGCTCGACGGTGGGGACGAACCGGGGCAGCTCGACGAGCTGACCGAGCTGGAAGACACCGAAACCGGTGGCGTCCTCGATGAGGCGGTGGAGCAGGTCGGCGGTGGCCATCACGTCGTCGAGGGCGCGGTGGGCGGGACGGTGCTCGAGCTCCAGTCCCGAAGCGAGGGTGGCCAGGCGGCAGTTGGGAACTTCGGGGTCGACCAGGCGGCGGGCCAGCGCCAGCGTGTCGACGGCCAGATTGTCGAGGGGGAGCCGGTCGTTCTCCTCGAGCGCGGCGTTCAGGAACGACAGGTCGAAGCTCACGTTGTGGCCGACCAGCACGGCTCCGTGGACGAACTCGACGAAGGCGGGGAGGACGCCGGGGACAGAAGGGGCGCCGCGCACCATGTCGTCGGTGATGCCGGTGAGCGCGGAGATGAAGGGGGGGATGGCGCCGTCGGGGTCCACGAGCGTGGCGAAGGTCCCCAGGCACTCCCCGCCGCGGAACTTGGCCGCCGCCACTTCGGTGAGGGCACTCGTCTGGGGGCCGCCCCCGGTCGTCTCGACGTCGATGACGCAGAAGGTGACGTCATAGAGAGGGACGAACATGTCGTCGGACGACGTGGCGGCGGCGAATGCCATCGTGAGAGCGTACGTACGAGGGTGTTCGCTCACGCGGATAGGTTGGGCGCGTGTCCACCCCCCGTTACCGCTGCGCCGCGTGCGGCAACCTCACGCGTTTCGACGTCGTGACCGACCGTCGGACCCGGGCCTTCCATCACTACAGCGTCGGTGGAACGCTCACGGTGGAGGAGGAAGAGGTCCTGTCGGAGGAGGTCGTCGACGTGCAGTGCCGCTGGTGTGGCCACGGCCGCAGTGTCGAGATCCTCGACGGGGCCGACGCCGGGACCGACCTCGACGTCAGCTGATACACCCTCCTGTCACGCTGGCCTGGACGAGAGAATCTCAAGACCCAGGGAGGGCCCCGTGACCGGACCGGCGAGAGCGACGATCTCGATCAGCTGCCAGGACTGCGCACTGAGGCACACCGACGCCTGTGGCGACTGTCTGGTGACGTTCGTCCTCGGTCGTGAACCCGACGACGCCGTTGTCGTCGACGTGGCCGAGGCCCGGGCCATCCGGATGCTCGGTCGCGCCGGTCTCGTTCCCGAGCTGCGCCACCCGGGCGCGGTGGCGGACTGGGCCGCCTGCTGACCGACGGCGTCCATGCGAGCATGGGGCGTGCGCGCCCCGCCGGTCGTCCGGTGACCCACCTGCTCGTGACGAACGACTTCCCCCCCAAGGTGGGGGGTATCCAGGCGTACCTGTGGGAGCTCTGGAGCCGGCTCGATCCGTCGTCGTTCGTGGTCCTCACGGCGTCATCGCATCCTGACGCGGCCGCCTTCGACCGACGACAGGCGGATGCCGGGATACGCATCGAGCGGGTGAGGGCGCCCGTCCTCGTGCCCGTGGCGTCCCACGTGCGTCGGATCCGGGCGCTGGCCGCCGAGGTGGACGCCGCGCTCGTGGTGGTGGATCCGGCCCTGCCCCTCGGCCTGGCCGGCCCCCTCCTCGGCGCGCCCTATGCCGTGGTGCTGCACGGGGCCGAGGTGGCCGTGCCCGGGCGCCTGCCACTGGGCCGCTCGGCCCTGGCCGCCGTGCTGGGCCGGGCCCGGCTCGTCATCTGCGCCGGTCGCTACCCGGCCGCCGAGGCCCGCCGGGCGGCACCGGCGCTGAGAACTCCGGTGGTCGAGATCCCGCCCGGTGTGGATCTCGACCGGTTCCGGCCGCTGTCGGACGAGGAACGGGCCAAGGCGCGCGCCACCTGGGGACTGCCGCCGGGTGGCCCCCTGGTGGTGAGCGTCAGTCGGCTCGTTCCCCGGAAGGGAATGGACGTCCTCATCGCCGCCGCCGCCGCCCTGGAGCCGTCGTTCCCGGGCCTGACGGTGGCCATCGCCGGGGCGGGCCGCGATCTGGGCCGCCTCCGGGATCTCGTCCGGTCGACGCGAGCACCCGTCCGGTTGCTCGGCCGTGTGGAAGACGACGACCTTCCCCGCCTCTACGGGGCGGCAGACGTCTTCGCCATGGCCTGTCGGAGCCGGTGGCTCGGGCTCGAGCAGGAAGGATTCGGGATCGTCTTCCTCGAGGCCGCGGCGGCGGGGGTGGCCCAGGTGGCCGGGCGCAGCGGCGGCGCCGACGAGGCCGTGGTCGACGGGGAGACGGGGTTGGTGGTGGCCGATCCCGGGGACCCCGGGGCCGTGGCCCACGCCTTGCGTCGGCTCCTCGGCGACGACGACCGGCGTCGGCGGATGGGGCGGGCGGCCCGGTTGCGGGTCGAGCAGTCCTACGGGTACGACCTCCTCGCACGTAGGCTGGCCCACGCCTTGGAGGACGTGGAAGGCTGACTGCCGCCGGCCAGCTGCCGCGGGGAGCGGGCCGGGGGCGCGACAAGGGAGTGAGGGACAGTGGCGGAAGTTGCCACCGAACGCATGGTCGTCGCCGCGCCGCCGGAGCAGTGCTTCGCCGTGGTGAGCGACATCGAGCGCTACCCGGAGTGGGCGGCCGACATCAAGGACGTCGCCGTGCAGAGTCGTGACGGGGAAGGTCGCCCGGCCGAGGCCACCTTCAGGGCCGGCGCCTTCGGGCGGAGCACGAGCTACACCTTGTCCTACGACTACTCGGCCGCCCCCACGAAGCTGTCGTGGAAGCAGACCGCCGGTGACCTGACCTCGAAGCTCGACGGGACCTACAGCTTCGAACGGGCCGACGACGGTTCCACCGAGGTGACCTACACCCTCGAGGTCGAGCTGCGAGTCCCTTTGCCGGGCTTCATCAAGAGGCGGGCCCAGAGCCGGATCATGCACACCGCTCTCGAAGAGCTCAAGGCGCGCGTCGAATCGTCGCTGACCGCGTGAGCGCCGGCCCCCGGCCGGACGGGGGGCGGGACGACGCCACCGGCCCGGTGACCCTCGGGATCGACGTGGGAGGAACGAAGATCCTCGGCCTGGCCGTGGACGGATCCGGTTCCGTGCTGGCCGAGGCCAAGGCGCCGACGCCCCGGGTACTGGCGCCCGGGAGCACGCCGGGCGCCGGGGGGGACGCCGTCATCGAGGCCGTCGCCGGTGTCGCCGAGCAATTGATCGAGGCGCTCGACACCGCCGGCCGGGTGGTGACCGCGGCCGGGGTGGGCGTGCCCGGCATGGTGGACGACGCCGGCGTCCTGCGCTTCGCCCCGAACCTGCCGGGGGGCGAGGGACTCGACGTGGGCGGCCGGGTGACAACGCGCCTCGGGGGTCTGCGGGTGGTCGTCGACAACGACGCCACCTGCGCGGCGGTCGCCGAGTGGACCAGCGGTGCCGCCGTGGGGGCCAGCGACGCCGTGGTGGTGACACTCGGGACGGGCATCGGAGGCGGCCTGGTGGTGGACAACCGGGTGGCCCGGGGGGCGCTCGGCTTCGCCGGGGAGATCGGCCACATGGTGGTGGACCCCTCGGGTCCGAGTTGTCCCTGTGGGAAGCGGGGATGCTGGGAGCGCTTCGCGTCGGGTAGCGGGCTCGGGCGGCTGGCCCGGGAGGCGGCCCATGCGGGTCGGCTCGACGCCGTCCTCCGTCTCGCCGGCGGCGATCCCGAGGCGGTGAGGGCCGAGGACGTGACCGCCGCCGCCGCCACCGGGGACGCGGGGGCACGGGCGGTCCTGGAGGAGCTGGCATGGTGGCTGGCACTCGGACTGGCCAACCTGGCCAACATCCTCGATCCGTCCGTCTTCGTCCTCGGCGGCGGGCTGGTCGACGCCCTGGATCTGGTGATCGAGCCCGTCCGGGTCGCCTTCGACGATTTGGTGGAGGGTCGTCTCGGACGGCCCGAGGTGATGATCCGTCTGGCCACGTTGGGCGAGCGGGCCGGAGCCGTCGGTGCCGGGCTGTTGGCCCGCCAAGACCACCGGTCGCTCCCGGGCCGGCCGGGCTGACGCGCCCGGGTCGGAACCGGGCCGGACCCGGAGAGATCGGGACGCGGAGACAAAGGAGGACACGGTGCGGGTGGGGGTGACGCTTCCGACGTTTCGCGACGACACCGCCGCCCTCGACGCCGCCCGGCGGGCCGAGGAGCTCGGCCTCGACGGGGTCTTCGTCTTCGATCACCTCTGGCCCATGGGCCGCCGGGACCGCCCCGCCCTGTCCGCCTTCCCGGTGCTCGGCGCGGTGGCCGCGGTGACGACCCGGATCTGCTTCGGACCACTCGTGGCCCGGATCGGCCTGGTCCCCGACGACGTCCTGGTGGCCGAACTGGCATCGCTCGGCCACATGGCGCCGGGTCGTCTCATCGCCGGGTTGGGCACCGGTGACCGCAAGAGCGCGGCCGAGAACGAGGCCTACGGGATCCCGCCCGGTCCGCCCGACGAACGCCGGCTCGCCCTGGCCGCCTGCGCCCGACGGCTCCTGGCGCTCGGGGTCCCCGTCTGGGTCGGTGGTGGATCGGTGTCGACCACCGAGCTGGCCGTCGACCTCGGACCGGGGGCGGCCGTCAATCTGTGGGAGGGACGACCGTCGGCCGTGGCCGCCCTGACCGGTCGGTGCGAGGTCACGTGGGGCGGCCCGGTGGCCGCCACCGCGCCCGAGATCGCCCAGGGGCTGTCGGAGGTGGCCGAGGCCGGCGCCACCTGGGCGGTCTGCGCGTGGCCGGAGTCGGTCGAGGCGGTGGCCGAGGTGGCGCGGATGCTGCGCCGGGCGTGAGCGGCCCGTTGAGTAGGGCGGCGCGACCGGGGGGATAACCTCGCGTATGGAATTCCGACGGATCAACGGACTGCCCCCGTACGTCTTCGCGCAGATCGACGCGTTGAAGCTCGAGGCCCGTCGAGCCGGTCGTGA
>Ga0209415_10002483_pt1 | contig 34545 bp, 24 predicted proteins | sample PeaSoiSIISIP2007_FD_187696 | JGI IMG/M metagenome (GOLD analysis project Ga0209415, IMG submission 187696) | Peat soil microbial communities from Weissenstadt, Germany - SII-SIP-2007 (SPAdes) (version 2) | ecosystem: Environmental > Terrestrial > Soil > Wetlands > Peat | place: Germany... | reverse complement strand
GGTTGCGCGAGCCTTCAATGCAGCTGCTGCGATACGGCCCAAGATTGATCCTGCCGAACCTCACCGATTGGTCACGCTGTTCACGCGACCCGATCTCGGTTTGGTTGGTTCCGGGTCACCGGATAAGTCGCACAACCGGAGGTGACGCCGGACCGCCTTCCTGGAGGATCGACAGCCCCGACGAGGAGAACGCGTGCCACTGCGGGCAGCTGCCGACCTCGACGAAGACATGGTGTCCGACTCGGGGAAGCGTCCGGAAGGAGATCAGACCCGGCGACGAGTCGTTGCCGTCGTCGATCCTGTACTCGCCGAGACCCAATCCCCTCGGTGCGCTCAGCTCCAGGAAGTGGTAGCTCGACAAGTCCGTGCTCGCCGGGAGGTCGAGGGCGAGCAGTCGCTGACCACCCACCAGCGCACTGTCGACGACTCCCTGGCTCTCGCTGCTGACCCGGTGGGTTCGGCCATCCGAGGTTGTGACCACCTCGGCGTCGCCGGGCATTACGAGGTTGGCCGGCACACCGGCCGACGGGGCCAGCGGTGACACGGTGCCATCCGCGTTGAGGGCGTAGAGGGCCACGGGGCCGGTTCCGGGCGTCAGGGGGAGCGCCAGGCCGAAGCCACTGCTGATGGCCGTCACGCTGTTGAAGTGCTCTGCCACGTCGCCTCGTACGACGTTGGGCACTGCCGTGGCTGCCACTGTCCCGTCGCGAACGGCGAGTACCTCGACCGACGGTTCGTGCCGGCTGGGGTCGAAGCTCCAACCTCCGATCAACAGCGTGGAGGTGGCGGCCACCCGCGGGGTGATCGTCACTCCCCCGCCCGATCTGAGCGACGCCGGCTGGGCGAGGAAGCTCGGCGCGAAACCCCAGGCGCACTCGGGGTTGGTGAGGTCGAGCTGCGCCGTCTGCACCGGACCCTGCAAGGCAGGGAGCGCCGGCGCGGAGTCGGCGAGATCGGACCGGATCATGACGAACTGCCCGTCGACGTCCGCGAGTGGCCTGTAGTTGGCCAGCAGGTAATCGCTCACGTCGTAGTGCCGTACCGTGGCGTCGATGCCGTCCCATACCGGCAACCCGATGCCCTCGCCGTAGAACACCACGAGTCGCGGCCGGCTGCGCTCGAGCTCACCGATGAGCTGCCGTTGGGCGAAACCGGTGTCCGCCATGCTGACGTTGTAGTAGCGCGTGCCCGGCACCCGGTTCAGCAGAAAGTACAGCAGACCGGGCTCGTCGCTGAAGTCGAAGACTGCACCGTTGGTTCCGGCGTAGCGCTGAAGCACGGCGGCAAGGTCATGCACCATCGTCGTGTCCATGACGCCTGGTTCGGCATAGCCGAGTCCGGGGACGGCCGGTTCGGCATCGACGGTGGCGTGGAAGTGCGACGGCACGGCCCGCACCGTCCGCAGCGGAGTCGGTGCCAGGGCCACGAGCGCAACCACCGCCACCAGGGTCCCGGGATGTCGCGCCGCAGAGAGCCATCCCCAGAGCCGAGCGCGATGAGTGCGGGCCATCAGCCGACCGATGCCGTCGTCGAGCATCTCCGCCCCGACGACGAGCCACACCAGCACCAAGGGCAGCGCCACCGAGAAGACCTCGGCTACATGGGCCTGGTCGGCCCGCGCCAGGACCTTCTGGTAGAAGACCACCACGAAGAGCGCGGCGGCCACCATGATCCAGTCACGCGATGTCCAAGATCGCCGCATCCGCAGCAGCAGGGTCACTCGCCACACTGTGAGGAGCACCAGCACCACGGGCAGGACCAACTCGACTGTCGGACCGAACTGGGTGCCGATCCACGTACCGGGCACCGATCCCGACAGGGCATGACCGGGCCCGAAGATCACGTAGTAGTCCACGAATCCGCCCAGGGCACCGGTCGCGGCCAGGAAGACCACCCACAGCGCGACCAAGAGCGCGCCGAAGGCCGCACACCACCAGGTGCGAAACAGCGACGCGGCCCACGGTGCACCGGGTCGGCGCCCGAGCCATTCGAACGCGACGACAACGGCGAGCACCGCCGCCGCCATGAGGCCGGTCTCGGGGACGATGATCGCCTGGGCGAAGAGCGCGGCCACCAGAGCCGCGCACCAACCCCGGCCGCGGTGCCGGATCGTCTGGTCGAACAGGACCAGGACGAGGGGCAGGAACGCGAAGCGGAAGGCGCCCGAGGAGAAGGCCTGGATGTCGCGGCCCAGGACGAGGCCCGCGCCGGCCAGGCGGCCCGAGGTCAGCCAAAGAGCGGCCACTACGACGAACCCCACCGCGAGCAGGCGGTTGCGTCGGGCGAAGTAGGCCGTGAAGACATACAGCGACACCCACAGCAACGGGATCAGAAAGATCGTGAGCCCGGCCGTCGCTCCCCACCGGCTGGCGGAGAACACCGACATCCCGAGCTGCCCAGCCAGGATGTCGGCGAAGACGCCGTGGATGACGTAGAGGTCGCGCCAGGGGAACAAGCCGTGGCCGAAGGTGAGGCGGGCGGTGGTGAACGATTGGGCCTGGTCGAAGCCGAAGAACGTCGTGTTCAGTGGACCGGCCAGTGCCGCGATGAGGACGAAGAGCAGCCCGCCGCCCACGACGTAGGTGAGCGAGGCGGCCTCGGCGTCACGTACCTCCTCGGCCGTCGTGGCACGCCGGAGCCGCCTTCCGTACCACAGAGCGACACCGACGAACACGGGGAGGACGAGCCACAGCGGCAGCCACGGGTACCGATGCACGACGTGCCCCGAGGTCACGAGCACGGAGGTGCTGCGCGACACCAGGTACAAAAGGGGCAGGATCACCAACCCGGCCGCCCCGTTGACCGCCGCCAACGACGCCGTCCGCGCCGCCCTGGGGTTTGCACGCCGGAGCAGGCGGACCGAGCCACCAACCGCCACGCAGTAGGCGGTCCCCGCCACCAGACCCCAACCGGTGAGGCGTCCGCCATGGTCGGATCCGGCGACACTCACACACACGGTCACGGCGAAGGCGGGGACCAGAACCCGACCGAGAGCCCGACCTGCCGCGACGGCCGTGGCGCGATGGGTTGCTTCGGAGACACCGTCGAGCGGCTCGGACGGCTCGATCAGCCTCACAGGACGAAACGGCACCCGCACCGCGCCCACCCGGCGCGGGCTCCGTCCCACGGGCAAGACGGCATAGAGGACGACCGCCAACAGCGGGAATACCAAGGTGACGAGGTAGAAGCAGTCGAAGTACCGGTTCAGGGCGTAGTCGGCGACGATCGGGTACCCGACGATGTCGGTGGTGGTCGAGAGGTGCTCGGGGACCAACAGCCATGCCAGATAGCACAGGCAGCCCGACAGGCCCACGGCGGCAAGGAAACGCGCTGCCAACATCCCGACGTGGCGCGGGTGTTCGATGGGCGCGACGACCGGCTGCTCGCGCGCGCCGGAGCCGTCGAGGGTCGAGCCACGATCCCCCACCGGCGCGCCGAAGTGATCAGAGGGCGGGCCGGGGCGGCCGCCCGATCTGGGTCACGTAACGGGCGACGGACTCGTGCGTGGTGGACGACCCCAGCAGGTCGTCAGGGGACCAACCACTCGCCATAGGCTTTGGCCGACCCTGCACCGGGGTAGTACTGCACCTTGTCGATGTGAACCGAGGTGCTCACCTGGAATGCCACGCAACTCGTGCTCGAATGGCCGCTGCTCAGCTGGTACTGAGTGGTGTCACTCCCACACTGGCTGAGCGTTTGATGGTCCGGGAGATAGATCTGGCCGTTCGACCCGACAAGGTTGGCATCCTGATTGCCGTCCCCCGACAGCGTCTGGTCCGATGTGTTGTCGATGCGGAACAGCGCCGCGATGAACCGCTTGCCGCTTTGGGCAGACGAACGGCCGGTGGTTTGGGCGGGATCGACCAGCTGGGTGAGGGTGACGTCGAAGTGCTTCCCCGACGCCGCGGTCTGGAGCTGCAGCGTGTCCCCGACGTGCGCGGTCGAGCCGCTGCCGGCCCCGGTCGGGTGGTTGATGACCGACACCGAAGTCGAACATCCAGCGACAAGGCCGGCCAGTGCCAGCGTTCCGGCTGCCGTCAGTATTTTTCCCACGTGACTCCCCCCCAGGATGGACCGGCGCCCATGTTAGGCGAAACTCCTGGTCCAATGGGGATTCGGAGGTCTCCGGAGCCTCGACGGCCGCCTCAAGACGCCTGGTGCGGAGACAGGGTGAGCCCGTCGGCGACGACGAGCGCACCGTGGGGGTGCGGCAGCGACGACGTCCCCTGCAGGGTCACCCGATTGAGCCCGAGCGAGAGGTGCAGGGTCACCCCACTGGCCGCGCCGGACATGGGGACGATCTGGGCGGGGCCGCCTGACCGCACGATGAGGTTCACCGTGCCGCGTGCGGCTCCGGCGCGACGGAAGGTCGGATCGAGCGCCCATCGTCCCGAGCTCGGTGCGAAGATCTCGAGCTCGAGGAGCCGCCCCGGCACGAGCACGAAGCGGGTGGTCCCGAGGTGGTCGATCCCGGCGTTGCCGTTGGTGGGAAGAGTCGGCACCACGACCCGGGCGAGGACAGGGTGCCCGGCGATGATGGTCGCCAAAGTCGGGAGCGGACTCGTCAGCTGGGCGAGCGACCAATACGTCCCGGGCTCGTCCACCCTGAGCTTGTCGTAATAGCCGTACAGGGATATCGCGATGCCGACGATGCAGCCGTAGACGATCACAAGGCTCGTGACCACCATAACGACGCGCCTCCATCGCATCGGAGGCAGCGAGAACCACACGAGCAAGGCGGGGATCAAGAAGAAGGTGGCAAAATCGGCCTCGTACCGCATGGTCGTGTTCCAGAAAGCGACCGACACGAACACGAGGACCAGGACCCCGACCGCGAGGAGCGACACGAGCACGGCGAGCAGCTCCCGGCGCCGCTGCCGGTAGAGCAGGAACAAGCCCGGGAGCACGATGGCGACGATGGGAGTCGTCGTGAGCAGGCCGCCGGTGATCTCACCCTGGGGAAGCGACGGGGAATACGCGCCCGGTGTCGGAAGCGTGAAGTACGGAAAGGCATAGGTGAAGCGAACCGGTGCGGCCAGATAGTCGTGCAATCCCGGTCTGAGATAGGAGAGCCGCAACGTGGCCAGTTGAGCCACGTTGACGCTGGCGATCGTGTACTGCGTACCGATCTGTAGGGGCGACCCGAACCGAGCCGCGTCGTATGCGAGCAACAGCGCGAGCACCACCGCGAACGGACCGAACAGGAGCGCTCCCAACCGGGCGAGGTCTCCGATGCCACCGGCGCGCTCATGTCGGGCCAGGTAGAGCAGCACGGCGACGAGGAGCAACGCCTCGAACCCGAGCGACGGCCTGCCCCCCGCCGCGAGTCCCACGCTCAGGCTTCCGAGCGCCAGTCTCCACGGTCGTCGGCGGGTGCCCAGTCCCCCGCTGGCGAGGAGGAAGGCGCCGAGCATGGCGAAGCAGTAGCCGCTCGCCACGGCGAGTTCGTAGACAGCCGGTTGCCGAAGCAGGAACGGGAGCACGTTGCACAGGGCGAGGGCCACCGCTCCGAGTGCGAGCTGCCAGGGTCGGGTCTCGGGCAGGTAACGGTCGACGAGCCAGCACAGCAGCAGGACGGCGAACAGCAGCCCGACCCAGCCGAACAAGATCGCCGCCAGGTTCACCGGCATCGACCCGAGCCCGAACAGTCGCCACGGCAACAGGAGGGTCACCACGGGGGTGGGTCCCCACGTGACGTAGATGTGCCCGTGATAGAGGGCGAGGTCGTGGAAGCGTGCTTGGAACGGTGCGTTCTGGGCCGGGTCGTAGGGATGGGCCAGGGCGGTGAGCGCCTTCGGGGGCCGGGTGGCGAGCGAGAGATGACCGTGGAGGAAGGCCGAGGTCAGCTGCGAGTAGGGGTCGCCGTGCGCGTGGAAGGTGACCGGGTTGGCCTCGGTGGTGGCGGTCCAGAAATAGAACAGGAACGAAAACAGCAGGATCGGGCCGAGAACGACGACGCGCCGACTCCGACGCGTCCTGCCGCCCGCGTGGTGCCCCCGCCTCGGCATGACCGACCACGCTAGCAGCGCGAGCATCCGATCCGACTACACGCGACGAGCATCATCCCTGTTCAAGGGGCCTATCGCGCCGGAGCATCCGGACGCGCGCCGTGGTCGGATGGAGGTGGGGACACCATTGCCAGAATTACACTGCCCGGAATGCACAGCCAGGGGGTGACCCGGAGGTGGGCACCCGATGTGCTCGGGCTGGCATGGACGGTCCTCGCTGCAATCGTCGTCATGGCACCGGTACTACGGCTCGGAGTGTCGCTCGGATCGTTCGACCTGCTGTCGAGGATCGGTCTCACCCAACACGCCGGCGTCGCAGTCCACAGCCAGTTTCCCGCCGACCAGGTGCTCTATTTCCTCCCTCTGACCAACGCCGCGTGGCACCAGGTCCACAACGGCCAACTGCCACTGTGGAACCCCTACAACGTGCTGGGCGCGCCATTGGCCTTCAGTTGGCAGTCCGGCGTCTTCAGTGTGCCCGTGCTCTTGAGCTACCTCGCACCGTTGCACGATGCGTACACGGTGATCGTGCTGGCGAAGCTCCTCATCGCCGGCACCGGGGTGTACACGCTGTGCCGCGTCCTCGGAATGGGCTCGTTGAGCGCCGCCTTCGGTGGCACCGTCTTCGAGTTGTCCGGTCCGATGCTCCACTACTCCGGATGGGCGATGACGGGCGTGACGTGTTGGGCCGGTTGGGTCCTCGCTGCTGCCATTCTCCTCGTGCGCGGGGGCCACCGACTCCGATACAGCGTCGCCCTGGCCGTCGCCGTGGCGTTGGCGATCTATGGCGGCCATCCCGAAAGCTTCGCGGTGCTGGGTGTTTCTGTGGTGATCTTCCTCGCCGTCTACCTGGCCGTGCTGACTCGAACGTCGGGGGTCGTACTTCGCCGCCCCGTGATCGATCTCGCCGTCGCGACCGCGTGCGGACTCGGTCTCGGCGCGCCGTTGCTCCTGCCCGGCCTGCAGGTGGTGCAGGCTTCGGGTCGAGCCGCCGCCTCCGGAGCGTCCGCCTACCCGTTGACCCACATCTCGGACCTTCTCGTCGGGCTGCAGGGCATCGACTTCCGCGTGCCGCCGCCGTATGTCGGCGTGATCGCGGCGGTCCTGGCCGTGGTGGGGCTGGGGATCCGGTGGCGCCGGGCTGAGATCCTGGGACTGGGCGCGGTGGCGGTGGTGGCCGTCCTGCTCACGTTCCAGAGCCCGTTCTATTCCGTGGTGCAGGGTGCCCCGGTGATCGGCAGGATCACCTGGAACCGCGACGTCATGCTCCTCGCCCTGGCCCTCGCGGTTCTGGGTGCGGCGGGTATCGACACTCTGGTGCGCGACGCGATGTCGGCGACCATGCGGCGATGGCTCCTGGGCGCCCTCGGTGGAGCGGGATTGGTCGTCGCGGCGGTCACCCTTGCCGTCGGGCTGGGTGCCGAGCACACCGGGGGGGCCGTGCGGGCCCGGCTGGCGTGGGCCGCATCGGAGGTCGCCGTCGCGGCAGCCCTGCTGTGGCTCTCGGGATTCGGGCGCGCGACGACACATGGCAAAGGCGAAGGTGTTCCGGCGCGGGTCCGGCGCGGCGTGGCGGGGACTCTCCTGGTCGCGCAGAGCGCGTTCCTCGTGGCGACCGGCGTGTCGTTCTGGTCGATCAGCTCCGGGTACTTCTCCCCCACGCCCGCCGTCACCGCCTTGCAGCGCGCCGTGGGCCCGGCGCTCGTGTCGGTCGGGCCGTGCCGCCCCCGACCGTTCTCGTACCCGTACTCCACCGAGGTCGGTATCCGACCAAACGCCAACATCGCCTTCGAGATACACGAGTTCGCCGTCTACGAGCCGGTGCTCCCGACGTCGTACTACCAATCGTGGCTGGCGGTGAGCGGGGAGTCGGTCGCACCGAACCTGCGCCGGGTGGGTCTGTTCTGCCCCCAGATCACGACGGCCACCGAGGCTCGGATCTACGGCATCAGTTACGTCCTCGTCGCAGCCGGCGCCAAGGGCCCGACGGGCGCGGTGCGGGACGGTACGGTCGGAGGCGAGCAGTTGTTCCGTGTACCGGGCGCGGCCCAGGCAACGCTGTCCGCCTTGGCACATCGGGGGGCCTCGCTCCCGCTCGATGCCCTTGGTAGTGCCGTGCCGGTCACGCATCTCGGGCCCAAATCGTGGCGGATCGTCACAGACGCGAGCTCGTCGGAGATGCTGCGGCTTCGTGTGACGGCCCTCCCCGGCTGGCACGCCACCGTCGATGGTCGACCCCTGCCATTGGAGACCTGGGCTTCGGGAGCCATGCTCGAGGCCCAGGTCCCAGCCGGGCACCACGTGGTGGTGCTCCAGTACTGGCCTGAGCTGTTCACGGTGGGCCTCGCCCTGGCCGCGGCCGTCGTAGTCGGTTTCGGGGGTGCGGTGTTGGTCACTCGCCGACGCGCCGTCGCCGCCGGCTCACCACGAGACCGGTCCCCAACCCGACCACGGCACAGCCGGCGAGAACGAGTCCGACGGTGAAGGTCGCCGGCCAGTAGTGCAGTTCGACGACGTGGTGCCCGGCGGGCACGCGCGCCTGGAACATCACCCCGGCGAAACGCGCCAGCGGGAGTTGTCGTCCGTCCAACGTGGCCTGCCATCCGGGAACATCTGTGAGACGAAGCCGCAGCACGCTCGGCACGGTGGCGTCGGTCGACAACCTCCACTCGGCGGGACCGGGGTGCGAGACATCCACGGACCGACCCGCTGCGTCGGGACCGGGAAGGTCTCCCACCGCGGTCAGGGGCACCACGGTCGCCGCCGCGGCTCCCGGCACCCGGTAGAGCTTTTCGTTGCCTACCTTCAAGTCGAACACGGCGCCGCGGGGCCCGGCCGTTCGAGGGGGTTCCAACACGAATCCCACGCCGTAGCGCCGGGCCAAGGTGGCGGAGGTCACGCCGGGGCAGAAGGACTTGAAGAACGGGACACCACCGGGCTTCCCCGTCGCCGCGGTCCACGAGTCGAAGTACGCGATGGGGAGGGCGGGGTCGTAGACCGCAAGCTCGTGGATCCCGTAGACCAGATTGACGTTGGGCAGGATCCCGATGTCGGAGAACGGCAGGCAGGCCGTCTGGCCGAAACCGACAACCGAGCTCCCCACGGCGCGCTGAAGGGTCAGCTCGGCCGGAGTCGGCGTCAGGTACGTGGGGCTCGACGACCAGATAGGCGCCCCGGCACTGACCAGAAACGCCGTTTCGCACACGAGGAGCGACACCACGGCCCATCGGGTGAGGTGGGAGCGACGACGACGGTGGCCCCCCCCCGAGCGGGCACCGACGACCAGAGCACCCACCACCGCCAGGCCCAGCACGGTCTGGACCGCCGGCCAGATGAAGCTCCTGGCTCGGATGCCGGCCTGCACCGGATGCAGGTGCCCACGACCGACCAACCACACGAGGGCCAAGATTCCAGCCGACGCCGCGAAGCCCCACACCGCCCACGACCGGACGGCTGGGTTGGCATGCGAGCGGACGAGGACGTCGGTGCCCACTCCGGCCAGCGCGGCCAGGGCGAAGGCGAGGGTGACGACGTCACGATGCCATTGGGCCAGACCGAGCACCGGAAGGCTGTGGGCGACCGCCACCACCGGAGCGACGAAGGTCAACGCGGCTGCACTCAGTGCCACCGCGCCGAATGCGAGCACGTCGGCCTGACGTCGCCGTGTCCCGATCGCCACGACCGCGAGGACGACGGCAATCACCCCGACGTACGCGGCGCTTTCGACGTAGTTCACTCCACCGAACCACCGGCTGCCCGCGACCGGGAGCCCGTCGAAGCCCTGGAAGATCACATGTGCCACGTCGTGCAAGGGCAACTCGCCGTAGAAGCCGACCCCGCGCCGGACCGACACCGATGCCACCTGCACGCCCGGTAGGGCCAGGGGCGCGCCCAGGGCGGAACCGGCCACCGCCGCGATCACGACATCGACGACAGGTCGGCGAATGGGGCCCGAGCCCCCCAACGCCGGGACGCGCAGGGCCAGGACCACCACCAAGAACACCACCAGACCAACCAGGAGCTCGATGAGGGTCTCGGGTTGTCCCGCGTAGATCGCCAATGCCAGGACCAACGCGAAAAAGGACACGGCCGCGGCGCGCCGCCGGCCCCGCACCACGAGGATGGCGGCCGCGAAGAGCCAACCGGCGAACGACATCACCGTGGCGACGGGCCAACCCAGCCAACCCATGAACGGCCCGCTCAGCTCGTACACCGTGGCCGCCATGGTGCAACCGAGGACACCCAGCCCGAGGACCCGCCCGAGCACGTACACGCCCATCCCCGCGATCACGAGGGTGACGAGGACCTGGGCCGTGTAGGCGAGGTGCAGGGGGAACAGGTACCCCACCGCCGCCGCGACGCTGAAGGGCGCCGACTGCCAGTTGAACGCGAGTGGCATCCCGAGGGCGCTGTAGGGGTTCCACAGCGGGAGCTGCCCGTGGTGGACCTGGGTCCAGGCCAGGTTGGTCCAAGGGATGAAAGCGTTGATCTGGTCGCTGCTGAGCGGATCGTGGACCACGACCCCGGACCGGGACGACAGGCCGTAGCGCGACAGCAGGTCGAAAGGCCCGAGCGAGACCCCATGGACCAAGGCAGGTGCCATCGCTGCGGCTGCGGCCAGGATCACCCAGGTCACGCCGAGCGCGTGCCTCCTCCAGGTGATCGATCGTGTGGCGCGAGCAGTCATCGGAGCCGACGGCTCAGGTTGGACTGAAGGAGGGCGCTAGGGCAGTCGCGCCGCGGTCACAACCCCAAGAGCCACAGCCAGACCTTGCGCACATCGACGAAGTACAGCACAACTCCAACCAGGAGGAGGATGACGCCCAGCAGCGCGAGAAGCTGTCCCATGGGCCCGAACCCCGTGAAGGCGAGGATGCCGGGGGTGACCGTCTTGACCGCCTTGGGCGTCGCTGGGTGCACGGGCGGGGGGACGACATTGCTCACGGTCTTCGTGACCGGGGGCGCCGGGGTGGTCGGCGTCGGGGGAGCGGGCACGGGGGCCGGCAGCTTGGTGCAGTTCGGACCTCCGGCGACCTGATTCCACCCGTGCTCGAGGAACAGCGACCACGCCACCGAGTTGTCGTCGTTGGTGAACTGCACGCGGCTCGGGACCGGCGTCTTGCCGAAACCGAGGTCGTAGGTGATCACACACACCATGCTCGGGAGCGCGGCGGCATTGGCATAGGTGTGCGTCGCTTGGAACGTCCCCACGATGTTGCCGTCTCCCGGCGCGGGGTTGTTGGTCTCCTGGAAGGTGCCACACGGCGCGAAGGCGTCGTAGGTCACCCGGGTGTCCGCGTTGGCGGAGTCCTTCCCGCGCGAACCCACGCCCACCGTCACGGCGAGGCCGTGGCTGTTGTAGGTCTCGATGAAGCCGGGGTCGTTCGGGTCGGACCAGACGACCCCCCAACCCGCGCCGAAGCGGTGGTCACAGGGATTGTTCACCGTGGCGTTGATCCCCATGGTGTCCTTGTCGAGCGATGAGAACGGCCAGATCCACGTGCCGCTGAAATTCACGGTGACCGTGCCGTTGGCGTTCTGCAGCACGGTGCCCGGGCCGGCCGTCGCGGCAGTGGGCGTGGGTGAATTCGCCATGGCCGCGTTGGTCCCCACGCCCGCGACAATGAAGGAGCCGAGCAGCGCGACAAAGCTCGCCTCCAAGATGCGTCGACGCGCGTTGGACCTGCCGGCGGTGCTGTCCACCCGTTGCCGCCTTCGGCGACGCCCGAGGTCGTTCATCCTCACCCCCGGACGTAACCATAGGAGCGAGTAGGGCGCGAGTCATCGTCACATTTGATGACCGACAGGCCGGATGTACCCTCTGATCTGGCTCTCAGCGCCGTCCCAGGGCGCGGGGAATGCAGCTACGCGCGCCGCCGGTCGGGGTCGTCGCGACCCCCTCGAGACCGCGCTCCGGACCCCCTCCGACGCCCCGAGGGCACGGGGGCGGCGACGACCGGCGCGGCCATCCCCGTGCCACGCTCCGCCGCGGCTCGGTCCTGGGTGCGACGGGAGCGGACGATCGCGGCCAGGTCGAGGAGCATGGCGGCGGCTGCCCCGGCGCGGATCTTGGAACCCCTGATGTCCCGCCACGCGTCGAGTGGCACCTCGACGAACGCCGTGACCGCCAGTGGCGGGGCGGCCCCGCTCCCGCGCAGAAGTCGGTACAGCAGCTCGACGTCGAATGCCCAGGTGGACCTGAAGGGCTCGGCCAGGGCCGCCGCGAAACTGTCACTCACCCGGAAGACCTTGGCCCCGCACTGGGTGTCGTACACGGTGATCCCGAGGGCCATCGACGCCAGGGTGGCATATGTCCGCCCCAGGTAGTGGCGCAGCGAGCTCCGCTCGATCGAACTTCCGAGGCGAGCCACCCGGCTGCCGAATACGCCGGCCAGGTCGGGCTGCGACCGCAGTACCTCGGTCAGCCGCAGCAACTCCCCGGGCGGTGTGGCCAGATCCGCGTCGTAGTAGCCCACGACCGTGGCCCCACCCCGGATGGCCATGAGCAGTCCGCGCCGGACCGCTTCGGCCTTGCCGGCATTTTCCGGCAGCGTGAAGACGTTGATGAGGTCCGAGGTTTGCGCCAGGCGCGCCAAGAGCGACGGGGTGGCGTCGGTCGAACCGTCGTCGACGAAAAGGAGGTGCAGATCCCCCGAATCGGTGATCGCCGCGAAGGCATGCTCGTCGATGCGGTGCTCCTCATTGAAGCATGGCACGACGATGACGGTCCGGCCAGCGCTGCGCGTCACCTTCGTGCCTCTCCGGCGCGACGGCACAGCGCCCACGTGCTCAATCCCGGCAGAGGAGGAAGTCCTCTCGCGCCCGCGGTCAACGAGATGCGGGACTCGGCGTCGAGGGTGCGGATAAGGACCCGGGTCAAAAGTTGTCCCCCCTGCCACGCTCCGATTCCGGTCGGCGTCCGCGACGGCGGGCGGTAGTGCTCTCTCAGTGCTTGGAGGCCACGGGCAGCAAGCAGCCCGTGGAAGAGCCCGCCGCCGGCTTCGACATGCAGGCCCGCCCCTTCAAGGACGGTCCGGATGGCTCGAGGGGAGTACCGGCGGTAGTGCTTCAGCACACGATCGTGCTCACTGAACAGCCACTGGTAGGCGGGGACGCTGGCTAAGAGCCACCCACCGGGAGCGAGCGACCCGTCGACCACGTCACGCACGAAGGACACGTCGTCCTCGACGTGCTCGATCACGTCGAGCATCAGGATGCCGCCGAACGATCCCGATGGTCGCTCGGCGCTGAATTCGATGTCGCGCTCCCCGTCGCCGGTCTCGGGGGGTGGAGATTCGGTGTAGTGCAGGTCCCAACAGGCGAGACGACTCTCGGCGGGTAACACCGCCCGTAGCTGTCGCGCGAACCACGCGTCGCCGGCTCCGACGTCGAGCCAGCTGTCAGTGGTCCCGAGGAGGTCGAGGCGCCACAGCAGCCGGAGGAAGAAGCGGGCGCGGGCGACCTCCCACGGATGTCGGCGGACGACGCCGTCGGGGCGCTCGATCAGATCCATCGACGGCGTCCCCCCAGTCCCTCGGCCGTGTGCTTGCCGGTCACGCCGGCCTCCCGGCCGCGGACGTGGTCACAGGTGACGATCTTGCCACGCACAGTTCCCACAAGACCACGGAAGATGCACGGACCGCGCTTGTCATGCCCGACCCTCGGATCCACCGGAGAGCCTGGTCCCCCCGTCAGCTGCCCACGGCGGAGGCTTCCAGGCCAGCTCGGCGCCGGGGCCGATCGTCGACAACTCGGTTGCGACCGACGAGGGCTCGGGCGGAAGCTGCGGGGCCTTGAACGCCGCGCTCGTCCCGAGTGCCGCCTCCAAGGCGTCGTAGACGACCATGGCGCCTGGTGCTGAGGCCTCGAGTTCGGCGCGCGACGCGGTGCTGTGACGGAGTTCCGGACGGACCGAGCCGCGGGCGACGTCGAGATCGAAGTGGGCGGGCAGCCGCATGCCCAGCTCGACCAGGAAGGCTCTCATGGACTGCGACCAGTCCCCGGGATCCCGCATCAGATCGTCGTAGCGGCTCACCAGAACGGGCATGCCCTGGCTGTGGGCGAGGATGAGACGGTTGTAGCGCTCCCACAGCGCAACGCCGAACGAAATTGGCACGCCGTGGCGGCTCTGCAGCGATACTGCCACTTCGAGCGGGTTTCGGTAGACGAGGGCGGCCGCCGTCCGGCGACCGAGCACGCTGCGCCAGAACGGGAGCAGGACCGAGGTGCGCGGGTCCTTCCACACCCACGGGACGTGGCGATGCACACGTCGGAAGGTCCGTCGGGCCTGGGCACGGGTCGTGGTGATCCGTGCTGCCACCGCGTCGTACTGCGCTCCGTCGGGTGGGGGTGACCACCAGGTGCAGCCCATCTGCGCCAGAAGCGCGTTGTTGAGGTGCATGAGCGACCGGCTCTCGAAATGGCCACTCGGGTTCCACGGACCGCGCACCATGTCGTCGGGCCGGCACGTGGCAGGACCCAGCACGTTCACCAGACGCGTGGCGGCGGAGGTGCCACTGCGGTGCATGCCCAGGACCACGACACCCCGAGGCGACGACCCGAACATCACCGACGATGCGACGCGTCGCCCGCTCATGCGAAACCGGGGCGCAGCGGGTGCCCGGTGCGCGCTCGTAGCACCCACGGGCCCCGGTATGCCACGAGCAGCGGGCGGACCCAGCGCGGTTCGCGCCATGACGGCGGCCGGAACTCAGCGCTGCACCGTGGAAGGGATCGGACAACGTCCGCTGTCGATCGCGTCAGGCGACCGACGAGCGCGGACGTCTGTTCGCTGTGCACGAGCTGGCTTTGCATCGACATGGCGGCCGCGTCGGGATCACCAGGCAGATCGACACCGAGGGCTGCGAGGTCGGCGACGAGGGTCTCGATGCTCTTGGCCGGGGAGGCAACTATGTCCTCGAACCCCAGACACACCGCCGGCAGACCGGTCGAGGCCGCCACCGATGCCCCGACGTAGTGCTGCCACAACCCGGCGCCATACAGGCTGGGGATCCCGTCGCGTCGGCGCACCGACGCCACCACCGCCCCCGGATCTCGGAACACGAGCACGACCCGCGCCTCGGTTCCGATCACCCGTCGCCACAACGGAAACGTCAGGCACGTTCGCGGGTCCTTCCACACCCAGGGTTCGGAGTCGTAGACCGACGAGAACGTCTCGGCCATGTCGGGGAGCAAGTTCGAAGCCCGGGCCGAGTGCTCCCAGCCCGATGCGAGCCATGGGGGGAAATCCCAGGAGCGCCCGAAGGCGGCCAAGATCCTGTCGTTGCACGCCACCAGGGCCTTGCTCTCCCAGTGGCCGGCGGGATTGTCGTACTCGGTGAGCAGATCCGCCTCCGGGCCGATACTGGCACCGAGAAGGTTGAGGATCCGGGTCACCGCGGACGTTCCGCTCCGGTGCATCCCGAGGACGACGACGCCGGGCACCGGCTACCTCACCGGCTTGTCGTCGGCGACACCGCTATCCCCGCCGCGACGGACAGCACCAGCGGTCTCCGGTGGAAGCCAGGCGCCCAGGTCCCGGCCGAGCAGGCCCTCGAGGCGACGGACCTCAGGAGCCATTTCCTCGACCAGACGCCGCCTCAGCTCGAGGTCCATGACTGCGCGCGCCCGGGCGCGGGTGTTGAGGGCGTGCAGCCTCCGGCGCAGTGCGGCCCGGGCCCGCGCGTCGCGCACGACCACTCGACCGACTCGGCGCAGCCCCGGCGGCGCATGGCGCAGGAGATCGCGGGTGCGGGCACTACGGACGACCTTGTTGGCGTTGACGACGCCGAACCCCGGGTCTCGGCCGGGTTCGAGGTCGAGGAACTGCAGGACATTGCGGTACGTCGCCGGGGTGTCGGCGACGAGATCGTCGTAGAGGACGACGCAGACCTGGTCGCGACCGAACAACGAGACATAGCGCTCTACCTGGTCGCGATAACGGGCGAGATCCCGGTAGAAGAGGCCGAACACCTTCTGGCACCCGGGGGGAACACGCACTCCCTGTTTGCGGTCGTCCTCTGCCGCGATCGCCTCCCCGAACGAGGCAATGTCCTCGTCGCCCTGGAACAGCATTTCGCTGTGCTGGGAGTACATCTGGTCGACCGGGTTTCGCAGCAACACGATGATGCGGCTCTTGGGATCGAAAGCGTGGATCTCCGACGCGGCCAGCGAGGAGTACAGATAGAACACGGACCGGTCGGTCCGGTACTGAGCGTCGCCGGCTCGGGCAAACCACTCGAGATAGGGGTCGTAGCCGATCCGCCACCGGCCGCCCTTCGCCGTGCGGAATTCCAGGTCGCTCCCGAAGTAGCTCAGCTCCTTGCCGGCCACGAAGATCTCGGGATGCTCACCCAGGTAGCTGGCGAGCGCCGTCGTCCCTGCCTTGGGGGCGCCGACGATGAAGAGGTTGGGCGTCGGGCGGGCCTCCTCCACCGCCCGCCTCGTGATCAATTGCGAGGTCGGGGCGGCCGACGACGATATCGGGCGCGCGCCGCCGCCCTGCGACGGGCTCGATGGGGCACCGGGTTCGGGCATGGCTTCAGCGAGCGTCGTGAACCAGCGTCGGATCGAACACCACCGAGAATGCTCGCTCGAATTCTTCCCACGTCCGTGGCTCGGGGAGAGGAAGCACGTCGTAGAGCTGCTCGGGCCGCTCGAGGAAGTCGGGGTAGCGAAGCGTCGTCAACGGCAGCCGGTGCTCGGCCGCGGCGGTCATGAGCAGCCCGATGCCGTAGCAGTAATTGTGCCTACCCCAGTCCCGCGCCCGGCGTGAGTACATTCCCACCCGCACCCGGCTGTCCGCCATGGCGTCCAGAGGACGAATGGTGAAGACCACTGCCTCGACCGGGACACCGCTTGCCAGCCACGCCCGCAGCGTCCAGCAGAACCGGGGGTCCTTGACGACCAACCTGTCCTTGGCGAGCGCGCGCATCTGCTCGCCGTATCGCTGCGCCACTGCATCGACGCTCTCCCAGTTCATCAGATCCGGGGTGGACCGGCTGTAGCGCACCTTGTCAACCGCTCCGGCGAACGGTCGTCGGATCGCCGGCGGGACACGACCGTCGCTGGCCCGCACGAGCTGGCCGAGGCCCTCGAGGATCCGACCGCCCCGGCGTTCGCGGATCGAGACACCGAGCGCCTTGGCCACGGCGAGGTTCAGTGCCACGACCTCTCGGTGCTCGAGGCCTGCACCGACGAGGGGCTCCCAGCGCCCGCCGGGGTCGAAGCCCAGCTCGCGGTAGAGCGTGGCCAGGAACGAGGTTCCGCTGCGACCCGGGCCGGTGATGACGATCACCGCAGCTCCGGCCCGCTTCGACCCCGGGTTGCGGAGCGGGCGGCCTGCTCCTGCATGGGCTCCACCGGGAAGCGGATGCCCAGCCTCCCCATGGCGCCATCCGAAAGACCGAGAGCGATGGTGCGGAGGCACAGCAGTCGTCGTCCTCGTTCGCGCACGAGGGCCCGGGCGACGAGCTTGGTGACGTTCCGGGGGTACCAGCCGACCCGGTGCATGACATGCAAGTGGAGGTAGAGCATGTTCCTGGCCTCGTAGTAGTACTTCCACAAGGGCACCCGCTCCCCTTGGCGCACCGCGTCGTGCTGCACCACGGCCCCGTCGACGATCCGGCGCGCGAACCCCGCCTGGGGGATGCGCCAGTGGCAGTACTCGTTGTCCTCGGCCCACCAGAAGAGCTCGGCCCGTGGCACGCCCACCTCTTCCACGATGTGGCTCGAGATGACGAACCCGCACCATGACCCCCACTCCCCGAGCGTGCCGTCGGGTTGCACGGAGCGGGGGAAGCAGAATGCTGCCTTCGGGTCGTGGCGCGCTTCTCCCAGGAGTGCCTCCAGGCACTCGGGATCGGGCACGATGTCGTCGTCGAGCACCCATGCGAATTGATGCGCTCCGGCCATGAGCTCTTCGAAGGCGAGCGCCCATCCACCGGCCGGTCCCAAATTCGTGTCCGACCGCACCACCGACACAGGAATGCGCTTCCCGTCCGTGCTTACGGCCTCCCCCAGGCGCACCGGCGGCCAGCTCGCGTTGTCCATGACGATCACCGCGGCGGGGGGGACCGTCTGGGCCGCGATGGCATCGAGACACCGAGCCAACGCGTGGGGCGCGTTGTGCGACAGCACCATCGCAACGGTCGACTGCGCCAGGTCCTCGGGTGTGGGCGACCCGTCGCTGCTCTGGTCCACCGGCTGGGGGTCGAGCCCGGCGCCCGGCTCGTCGTCCCCACCGCCGGTGGGGACGGGCCGCTCCCCCACCTGGCGTAGATAGCGAGGTTCGACACCGAGGCGACCTCGTACCCCGTCGGCCAGGCCCCGAAGTGTCGCCATGCGCTCGGTAGCGCTCGTAGCGAGCTGCAGTCGGCGCAGCGAGTACAGGAGGTGCCACGCGTACCAGCTCCGGCGTCCGTGGCGACGGGCGAGGGCGAAGTAGTTCCGCGCCAGGTAGTACGCCCGCCACGGTTCGTCGGCGTCGATCGGTCGGTGTTCGCGCAGCGCCGCGTCGCGGCCGGCCAGGGTCTGGCGGTGCGCCACCTGGCGGGCGCAGGGTACATCGACGAGAACAGACAGCCCGGCGGCGCGCAATCGGCAATAGAAGTCGAAGTCCTCGAACCCGAAGAACAGGTCCGCGTCCGGCAGCACACCGGCGTCGAACGCAGCGCGCGAAACCAGCGTCGCCCCCCACGTCGAGACGTCCACGGGCGCGAGGTCTCCGGGCATGCCGCGTCGAGGGACGACGTTGATGGTGTGGCCCGAGCGGGGCACGAAGTTGCGACCGAAGGCCACGACGGCTCCTACGGGCGGACCGTTCCCGCCCTTGCCACCGCGTTGCGTCGCCTCGATGCGAGCTTTCAGTCGGGCGACCCGCGGGGTGGGCAGGTGCAGCAGCACCATGTCGTCCTCACAGAGATACGCCCAGCGGGTGGAGGGGTCTGCGAAGGCCTCGAGCAGTCCGCGGCGGAACCCTCCGGCCGGCCCCGAGTTCGACGGCAGCCGCACCATACGGACGGCGTCTTCGAGGGCACTGTCGTCGAGGCCGCCTTCGCCGTTGACGACCACCACGACGCGGTCAGGGGCAAAACCCTCGACTTCGAGGAGCGAGCGGACCGTGGCGCCGGCCAGGCGGGGGCGGAGGTGCGTGACGACGACGGCGGTCACCCCGTCGAGATCACGGGTCGTTCCCCGAGTCAGGACAGCTCCCAGTCGGCGGGGACGTACACCGGGGACTGCACCATGACTCCCGACGGAGGTTTGATCACGTTGGGTCCGAACGCGTCGAACGACACGAGCGGCTGCCATGGCAACGACGCCTTGGCCTCGCTGCCATGCGGCGCACGCATGGCCCCCCACACCGAGTACCGGCCTTTGGGAAGTGGCAGGTTGTGAAGGCGACACCGCAGTTCGAACTGCCCCTCGGGGAAGGAGCTGGCGTAGCGGAGGACGAACACCGGCATGGCCGTGCCCTGCGACACGCCGATGTGGAACGCCCCGAACATCGCTTCCTCGGACTCCACCACGATCCTCAGATTCACCTCTTCACCGGACCGGATGGCCGAGCCGTCGGCCCCGGTGACCTCGATCTTCAACACGCGGATGCCCGTGTCGTGCGACGTCAGCAGAACCGCCTGCTCCTCCACCGAGGCGCGGTACAGCGCCACGACGTCGCGAGCCGGGCCGTCGGCACGCACGTGACTGTCGGCGAGCCACATGGCCTGGTCGCACACGGCCTCCACGGTGGGCAGGTCGTGTGACACGTAGAAAAGCGTGGTCCCGCTGGCGACGACCTCGCTGATGCGCTGGAGGCACTTCTGTTGAAAGCGGGCGTCCCCGACGGCAAGCACCTCGTCGACGAGGAGGATGTCCGGTTCGAGGAACGCTGCGATGGCGAAGCCGAGCCTGATGGCCATCCCCGTCGAGTAGAACTTCACCTGCCGGTCGATGGCGTCGCCGACTTCGGCGAAGTCGACGATGTCGTCGAATCTCGCCGAGATCTCGCTGCGCGACAGTCCCAGGATGTTCCCGTACAGATAGACGTTCTGGCGGCCCGACAGGTCCGGGTGGATGCCGCTGCGCACCTCGAGCAGCGCCCCGATGCGACCGACGGCGGTGACGGTGCCGGCCGAGGGGAACGTCGTTTGGCAGATCATCTTGAGCAGGGTCGACTTCCCCGAGCCGTTCACTCCGATGAGCCCGTGGGACTTGCCCGGCTCCACATGGAGGTTCACGTCGCGAAGCACCCAGCGGTAGTCGCGGTGATGCCCCTTGAGCCACCGCCCGAAGAGCTTTATCTGGTCCTGGAACAGCGGCAGGGTGCGGTCGGCCCGGAACCGCTTCCAGACGTGCTCGGCGTGGACCGTGCCCTTAGGTAAGGTCGGCAAAGTTCACCTCGAGCTTCTTGAACACCACATATCCCCCGACCAGCCACACGAGGGACCCGACCAATGCCAGGCCCAGCAACCCCCACTGGGGGCCGAAGCCGAGGAGAACCGAATCCCTGACGTTGTTGACGATGGGGGCCATCGGGTTGACCACGCAGTACAAGATGCGCTCCCACCCGTAGAGGAAATGATCGTGCAGTGCATGGTTCGTGTATTGCGACAGCACCTCGATCACCGTGACCAGCATGGCCAGAGGCATCAGGATGGGGACGATCTGCTGCAGGTCGCGCATCTGCACGATGACCGAGGACACCAGTAGCACCACACCCACCATGAACGGGATCTCGATGGCGATGTACATCGGCGCCCACAGACCGGCCAAGCGCGGTCCGTATCCGGTGACACCGAACAGGACGAACAGGGGCACCAGGGCCAACAAGGACGTGAACGCCGACTCGAGTACCTGCGACAGCGGGAAGCACTCCCGGGGGAAGTGGCTCTTGGCCATGAGCGACTTGTTCGCCACCAGGGCGTTGGCGCCGCCGCCGATCGCACCTCCGAACAGGCCGAAGGCCACCAGGGCCACGTAGGTCGACAAGATGGTCGGGACGCCCCCGCCCAGACTGAAGCCCTTCACGTGGCCGATGATCAGCGTGAGGATCGCCAGGTTGACCAGCGGTACCAGCAGTGCCCAGCCGATCCCGAGCACCGCCTGCTTGTACTGGGCGCGGATGTCACGCTCGGCCAGGGTGAAGATGACCTCGCCCCGTCGCAGGAGCTCGCGAGCCGAGTGCAGGAAATCGGGCTTGTGGTGATACAGCAGCTCGTCAGGAGGCTCTGCCGGGACGAGCGACACGTCGAAGACCTTGAGCTCGCCCTCGTCCTCGCTCTCGGCCAGCGGCTCGGCTATGGCTGACAACGCGACTCCCCCCGGTTCCGCTCTGTTACTGCACCCACGCTCCGCCAACCCGTGCGTTCAGCCTACTGCCAACCATGCCCATAGCGCGACAGAACTTCCCCGCCCACCTCTACCATGTCCCGCGTGCGACCAGGGGAAATGCCCGCCGATGCCGCCGTCACTCCCCGTCCCCGGGTCCTGCTGCTCATCAAGGGCCTCGGCTTGGGGGGTGCCGAGCGCCTGCTCGTGGACGTCGTCGCCAGCCGGGACCGGGAGCGTTTCGATTACGAGGTGGCCTACGTGCTCGCCGCCCAGGACGCCCTGGTCCCGGCGATGGAGGCCACCGGCGTCCCGGTGCACTGCCTCGGTGGGTCCGCCAGCGCGGACGTGCGGTGGACGGCGGCCCTGCGCCGGCTCCTCGTACGGGGTCGGTTCGACGTGCTCCATTCCCACCTGCCCTACACCGCCGCGTTGGGGCGCCTCGTCGCCTTGACGGTGCCGCGCCGCCACCGGCCCGCGCTCGTCTACACCGAGCACAGTCTCTGGAACAAGGCTGCGATCGTCACCAAGCTCGTCAACCGGGCCACCGTGGGCATCGACGACGCACTCATCGTGGTGTCGGTGGCGGCGCGCGACGCCCTGCCCGTCGCCTTGCGCTCACGAGCACGCGTGGTGGTGCACGGCGTGGACCGCACCCGCTTCGCCCCTCTGCTTCGGGACCGCGCCGTATCACGACGCGAGGTGCGGGCCGAGCTCGGTGTCGACGACGGGCAGGTCGTGGCGCTGACCGTCGCCAACCTGCGCAGCGAGAAGGGCTACGACGTGCTTCTCGACGCGGCCCGCCTCGTGGTAGGGAGCGGCATCCCCGTGCGGTTCGTCTCGGTAGGGCGCGGCCCCCTCGAGACAGAGCTCGCGGGGTCGGCCGAAGAAGCCGGTCTCAGTGGCCACCTCGACTTTCTCGGCACTCGAACCGACACCCCCCGCCTCATGGCGGGGGCGGACGTCTTCGTGCTCCCCTCGCACCAAGAAGGGCTCCCCGTGGCGCTCATGGAGGCCATGAGCGCCGGTATGCCCGTGGTGGCGACCATCGTGGGTGGCGTGCCCGACGTCGTGACCGACGGAGTCGAGGGCCTGTTGGTCCCTCCCGGACGTGCCGATCTGCTCGCGGACGCAATCACACGGGTGGCGACCGACCCGGCGCTCCGGTCGCGTCTGGCCGCCGCCTCGCTCACCCGGAGTGAGCTGTTCGACGTGCGTGGTGCGGCGCGTGCGATCGAGTCGGTGTACGACGAGCTGCTGGCGCGTCAGGGGCAACGGTGAGACCCGGCCCCGGTCCGGACACGACGGCCGCCCCCGACGGCGTCCCCCTCGTCCTGCACGTCATCCCCACCGCCACGGCGCGGGGCGCCCAGCGGGAGGCGCGGGCGCTGGCCACCCGGCTCGATGTGCCCGGCGAGCGCCACCATCGTGTGCTGAGTCTGTTCGCCGGTCCTGACCAGGTGGGTGTCGACGTCGCCCTCGACCATCCCGGAGGCGACCGACCGGCGGTGGGATTCGACCCCCGGCTGGTGCGGAGCCTGCGCGCGGTGCTGCGCCGCATGCAGCCGGCGGTGGTGATCGCCCACGGCGGGGACCCCCTCAAGTACCTGGCTCCCGCCCTGCTCGGTACGCGCCGGCCCCTCGCGTACTACGCCACCGGAACCTTCGAGCACGCTGCCAATCCGGCGCGGGTGGCCCTGTGGCGGATGCTCGTTCGACGCGCCGATGTCGTCGCAGCCGAGGGCGAGGAGGTTCGCGACCAATGCCGCCGGCTCTTTCACGTACCCGAGAGCCGCTCGGTGCTGGCCCCCAACGGGCGCGACCCCGAGGAGTTTCACCCGCCCGAGCACCGCACCGACGTCGATCGACCGGTGCTCGCCTTCGTCGGGGCCCTTACGCCCGGGAAACGCCCCGAGCGTTTCGTCGAGGTCGTAGCCGCACTGCGGGGCCGCGGTCTCGACGTGCGCGCCTTTGCATGCGGCGACGGCCCCTTGGCCCTGTCTCTGTCGGGACCCGCGGCGCGTGCCGGGGTCGAGATGCTGGGATCGCGCTCGAACGTGGCCGAGGTCCTGCGAGGGGCGGACGTCTTCGTCTTCCCCAGCCTCCCCACCGGTGAGGGTATGCCCGGAGTGCTGATCGAGGCCGGGCTGACCGGGCTGCCTTCGGTGGCCACGGCGGTGCCCGGAGTGCGCACCATCGTGGAGGAGGGCACCACCGGCTTCGTCGTGGGTGTGGATGATCTCGACGCCATGGTCGAGGCGGTGGCCGGGCTGCTGTCGCAGCCTTCTCGCGCTCGGGAGATGGGCGACGCCGCGCGGCGTCGTTGCGTCGATCGCTTCAGCCTCGACGCCGTGGCCGCGTGCTGGCTCTCGTTCCTAGGTCCTCTCGTCGAGCGCGCCCTCAGCGCGAGGTCCGGGCGAAATGCACCAGGTACCCGGCTCGACCGAGGGCCCTGACCTCCTCCACCGCAAGCCCACTGGCAGCACCGAGCCGAGCGAGGTCTGCGGGCCGGTAGCCGTGGACGTGCACGCCGCGGGCGCCGTAGCGGATCCTCCGCAGCTGCAGGCGGAGCCCCGGGGCCGGGAACGACGCCACGACATGAGGAGCGGCGCGGCCCATGCGGGTGAGCAACTTGCTCGGTTCGTCCACGTAGTCGAACACCCCCAGAGCCACTGCGGCGTCGTAGGCATCGACCTCCTCGATCGCCTCCCACCCGCGATCCTCGACTGTCACCAAACCTGCGTGATGGCTTGCTTCGCGGCGGGCCAGGGCCGCCATGGCAGGGGCGGGATCGATCCCGGTGACGTGCACACCGCGCTCCGCCAGAGGGGAGAACAGCGGCCCGCTCCCACACCCGACGTCGAGCACGCGCTTGGCACCGAGGTGGAACACGATGTCGACGCTGCCGCGCAAGCGGTCGAACAGTGGACCTCGACCGAGGACACGCGCTACCGGCTCGCTGCGGTAGAAGGCCGCGAACCTCGAGGCGCGGTCGTGGAAGTACGCGTCGAAATCAGCGGGAGGCATCGACGCACGTCTCGCTTCCCAGGCGCGCCGTGAGGCGCGCCACGATCGACGCGATCCGCCCCCGGCCCAGGAGCTGCCGGGCGAGCATGGGAGAGCGCATGGCACCGAGGCCTGGCAGAGTGCCGTCGAAGTCGTACGAGTGGTAATAGAACACCGCAGGTCGAGTCGACTGGCGCGCGGCTCCAACGACAGCGGCATACGGGAGCATCCGTTGGTAGCTGCCGCCACCGATCCGCAGACCGCGCCACGACAACACGGGGGCCTCGCGCACCGGCGACGACGCCCCCAGGCACGAGGCGTCCGAGACGTACTCGAACCCGGCCGACGCCAGGTCGTCGCGATAGCGGGCCAGGCCGTGTTCAGGCACATCGAACCGGGGTGAGCGAAACCCGGCGACCGGGATCCCCAGGAGGTCCTCGAGCACCTCGCGCCCCTTGCGCAGCCATTCGACCAACCCCTCGCGCGGGAGCCGACCGTGATCGGGGCCGTGGCTGGCGATCTCGTGTCCCGCAGCTGCGAACGCGCTGAGATCGCCCCGTACCGTGGGCGCGTGGTTCGCCACCGTGAACAGCGTCACCTTCGGTTTCGTGGGCTGAGCCTCGAGCATCTCGAGCAAAGACAGCAATCCTCCCGTCGGGCGGCTCGGCCTCGGGACGTCGTGGCCGAGCACGGCCATGCCGTCGTAGAAGTCCTCTACGTCGACGGTCACGCACAGTCGGTGGCTCATGGCGTCCCTACCAGCTCGGCGTACACGGCGCGCAGGCGCTCGATGACGCCTTGCTCGGAGAATCGGTCGAGTACACGTGAACGGCATTCCTCTCCGAGTGCGGCCCGCCGTGCCGGCTGCTCCAACAGGCCCTGCACCACCGCGGCCAGGGCACCGGTGTCACCCCGGGGCGCGAGGAGCCCGCTATTGGGGTCGATGACCTCGCGCACGCCCCGCACGTCGTAGGCGACCACGGGGCGTCCGGCGGCGGCGGCCTCCATGGCGACCCGGGGCACGCCTTCACGGTACGAGGGCAGGACCACGACGTCTGCCGCGGCGATGTAAGGCCGGACATCGTCGACGGCTCCGACGAAGGTGACGTCTGGTGAAGCAGCCGCGATCTGGGCGGAGGAGATGGCGTCGGATTGGTCGAGCTCGACCGGACCCACGTGGACGAACTCGGCCCGGCCCCGCAGCGTGCGGGCGAGAGCGAAGAAGTCCTGACATCCTTTCTCCTTCACCAGGCGGCTCACCATCACGACGATCGGCAACGGTGACACCCGTGCCGGTGCGACCGGCGTGGTGAATCGGTCGAGCTCCACCCCGTTGCCCACGAAGCGGATCTTCCGGGTACGACAGATCCGCACCCTCGGGAGGACTCGTTGGTCCTCGCGGCTCTGGACGAGCACGATGTCGGCCCAGGCACAGCACCACCGTTCGAACAGCCAGCCCATGACGTTGGCGATGGGGCCGTTGTCACGAAAGTACAACGCGCCGTGGATTGTGTAGATGGCTGTGATACCACTCAGGCGGGCCGCGGGCAGTCCCAGGAACGAGGCCTTGGGCGTGTGCGTCTGGACGAAGTCGAACCGAAGGCGGCGGAAGAACCGGATCAAACGGACGAAGGCCACGAAATCGGAGAGGGCGAACTCCCGCCGGATGGGTATCACCTCGACCGTGAGTTGCTCCGGCGCGCCGTCGAAGGCGTCACCGGTCACCACGCTCCACGAGACCTCGTCCAGCTCTCGCAATTGGTGTCCGAGCAGAAGTCGGGCCGTCATCGACGTGGTCACCACGCGGCATCCCCGCAAGGCGACCGAGACCCCGGTCCGCTGCTCCACCAGTCCCCCCATCGAGCCGGCGGAAACTCGGGGCGAGTCCCGGTCCGCCCGAGCCCGTCAGTGCTCGAGTTCCGTCCCCTATCCTACAAGCGTGGGGGTGCAACGAACGACGACGCGCACCTCGGCATCATGTGCGGGATAACGGGCTTCTGGGACCGCGTGCCGGCTCGCGCCGAGCAGTGGCGGTCCCGGCTGGCCGACATGAGCGACACCCTGCGCCATCGCGGGCCCGACGACTCGGGCGACTTCCTCGAAGAAGGTAGCGGGCTGGCGCTGGCCACCCGACGGCTCGCCGTCGTCGATCTCTCCGTGCACGGGCACCAGCCCATGACGTCCGCGGATGGACGATACGTCCTGGCGTACAACGGGGAGATCTACAACTTTCGGGAACTCCGCCTCGAGCTCGAGTCCTGCGGTCACCGCTTCCGTGGCACATCGGACACCGAGGTCCTCGTGACCGCAGTGCAGCAGTGGGGCCTGCGACAAGCCCTGGTGCGCTCCAACGGGATGTTCGCCCTGGCGGTGTGGGACCGGCGCGAGCGCGCTCTGCACCTGGCGCGCGATCGGTTCGGGGAGAAGCCGCTCTACTACGGCTGGATGGGCGGAGCCCTGCTCTTCGGTTCGGAACTCAAGGCGCTCCGGGCCCATCCGGCCTTTGCCGGGGAGGTTGACCGCGACGTCCTGGCGTTGTACTTCCGGCACAACTGTGTTCCCGCGCCGTACTCGATCTACCGCGGCATCGCCAAGCTGCCTGTGGCCTCGATCGTGAGCTTCAAGCAACGCACACCTCCGGGATCGCTGCCCGAACCCGAGGCCTATTGGTCGTTGCGCCAGGTGGCCGAACTGGCGGTCGCCAACCGCGTCCGCGGTCGAGCCGACGCCGTCATGGACGAGCTCGATACCGCCTTGCGCGAGGCGGTACGACTCCGCATGCACGCGGACGTCGCTCTCGGTGCGTTCCTCTCGGGTGGTATCGATTCCTCACTCGTGGTGGCGTTGATGCAGGCGCAGCATGCATCGAAGGTGAAAACCTTCACCATCGCGTTCGACGACGCCACCTACGACGAGGCTCCCCAGGCCCGAGCGGTCGCCGATCACCTCGGGACCGAGCACCACGAGCTCCTCGTGACCGCGGCCGATGCCATCGAGGTCATCCCGACGCTTCCCTCCATCTACGACGAGCCCTTCGCGGACTCCTCCCAGATCCCCACGACCGTCCTCGCCCGGTTGACGCGCTCCTATGTGACGGTGGCGCTTTCCGGCGACGGCGGCGACGAACTGTTCGGCGGCTACAACCGCTACACCTGGGCCCAGCAGTTCTGGCGACGCGTGGAACCGGTACCGATCGGGCTGCGACGCCTGGCCGGAAGGACACTGGGGGCAATTCCACCTGGCTGGTGGGACCGTGCCTTCGCCGGAACGGGACGCGTGCTCCCCCGCTCTCTCGCCGTACGAATGCCCGGGACGAAGATCCACAAGGTGGCCCAGGTGCTGCCCGCGGCCGATCTCCACGAGACCTACCGGACCTTGGCGTCACACGCGCAGGATCCATCGACACTGGTGCCGGGCGCGACCGAGCCCCCCACACTGGTGTCGGCGTCGGAGCTCGGGCCCGCGCTCGACGATCCCGTCGATCACATGATGTACCTCGACACCATGACGTACCTGCCCGATGACATTCTCACCAAGGTCGATCGGGCCACCATGGCTGCCAGCCTCGAGGGCCGTATGCCTTTCCTCGACCCGGACCTGGCCGCGCTGGCGTGGCGGCTGCGCCCCGATATGAAGATGCGCGCTGGGACCGGCAAGTGGGCACTGCGCCAGGTGCTGCACCGCTACGTCCCGCCCGCGCTGGTGGAACGGCCCAAGGCGGGCTTCGGCGTGCCCGTCGGCGCCTGGCTACGTGGCCCCCTGCGGCCGTGGGCGGACGACCTCCTCGGGGCGCGGCGCCTCGAGGACGATGGGCTGTTGGCTGCTCAGCCGGTGCGCCGGATGTGGGCTGAACACCTGTCGGGGCGTCACGACCGACAGTTCGAGCTCTGGGACGTGCTCATGTTCCAGGCGTGGCTCCGCGCACAGACGGGGGCAACAACCCCATAGTGCATCCTCGCGTTCATGATGGTGATGTGCCTTCTATACGGATGCGACGTGCACTCTCGATGCTCAGGCGTGGTGACAGGCCCCAGTTGGAAGCGTGGTGCGCTCGAAGTGAGGTGATCCCCGGTAGTGGTCCAGAGCTTGTGCGTATCCGATGCTCCAAACTGGAGCGAGGACGACAGGCACCATGACCACACGGAGCCACACACCCGATGGCCAGCACCGATCGACCGAGCCGCCCGGTGGGGGTTGGCGCCGGGCCGCCACCAAGGCCCGCGCTGAGGTCGGAACGTCAACAACAAGAAGTTCCAGCACCTGTGGCGTGAGGAAGGACTGAAGGTGCCCTATCGCTGGCTCAGTTCATGGCCGGACAGATCCAACGGGGTCAGGCGAATGCCCGCAGAACTTTCGGGTGGTACAGGAGCCGGCGAAGGGCGGCCAGCCAACGCGCTCACGCTGCGGAGTCGGGCCGTCTCACCAGGATCGCGAACTGGCCGGTACGACCCACGTAGCCGCGCGCCCTTTCGACCGCTGCGGATGGCGGAAAGAGGCGCACTGACACTTCCGGATGGCCCCGGCAGAGATAGCGCTTTCCGATGGCTATCGTCCAGAACGGGTCAACGCATGCCCGGTATCCGTGCGCGGTCAGTTCGAGGAACAGACCCTCAAAGGTGATGACCGGGGAAATTCCCGCACCACCCTCCACGCCGAGGTGAACCGCCCTCCTCGTCCCGTGAAGTGCAGGCGCGACGATGCGCCACAGCGCCGCAACGTTGCGATCGGATGCCTGAGACAGAGGCGGGACGCGTGCCATATCGATCGTGAGAACCACCATTGTCAGCACAACCACGACGACCAAAACCGAGCGCGCCAGCGCCCCCCCGTGCTGCTGCGCCGGGGGCATCGCCGGTTCCGGCGCGACTACCGAACTGCGCGGCATACCACGGGACAAGGACGCGTGCACGGTTCCACGCCGCTCACCCCCGTCACTGAGAACGGCAACACCCCCAGCAACGAGTGCCAACGTCGGGATCGCGAACGCCCACACAACCAGGTAGTCGTCGACTGGGCCTACTATTCGAGTAACGGCCACGACACTCCCTGCGAGGCCCACCAGGCTGGCTCCAGCGAGCATTCCTGCAAATGAGCATCGGCACACAACCCCGAAGACGAGACTGAGCGTCCCGACTGCCGCGATCCCGGCCAGAACCAAGATCGCGTCGTTAGATGAGGCACCGAGAACCTGAAAAGGGTGGCTCAGGGCAAACGAGGGCGCACCGTCCATCGCGCCGATCGACGACAGTCCCACGCTCAGGGGATGCTGTCCATGATGAGTCGTGAAGAACCGCCAAATCAAGGTGAGGTTCCCCGGGTGATTCGTGGCTTGCTGCCCCAGGGTGGGGACCCATGTCAAAACGAGCAAGACGATACCGGCCATCACCAACCACGGAGCCCGAGAGCTCTCGTGGCAGTGGTCGGCCCCGCCGGGTGGGCCGCCTTGGTGGCGCCGGTCTCGAATTCGAGCAAGGAACACAGGCAGAAAACGAGCGATCAACGTCCCGAGGAGCAGCGGACCCACAACCGGCAGCGTTCCGATGTTGGTCTGAATCACGAACGAGCCAACCAGCAGCGCTCCGATAAAGGGTGCCCATGAACCCTTGGTCCCGATCGCGCACAGCGTCGCGAAGAGAACCAGGGGCAATATCACGACATACGGGTTCCACGGGCTCACGACGGCCCCGAGCGATGCCTCGCTGGCCACCTGCGGGGTGCGGGTGGTGAGAATCAAGGCGAGGAGCCCGACGCAGAGCGAGCTCCACAGAGCGGCCCATCTGCCTGCCTCTCTTCGCACCGCCCACACGATGCCCAGTGCGGCTAGTCCGTTCACGAACGCGGCTCCCAGGAAGTCAGCTCGCGCCCCGGCACCGACTAGGCGGGCCACCAAAGCAAGGAAGTAGAAATAGGACGGGCCTGGGTGGTTCCATCCGAAACGGTCCCACGGCCCAAGCTGCTGGCGAAGGTGAAGGGCGTCCCTCACGTTCAGATCGATCAGGGCCAAATCATCGGAGAGGAAGACGTGGTGGGACGAGGTGGCCAGGTGCGCGGCAACGACGAGGAACGGAATGGCCAGCCCGCTGATTGCCACCGTCGTTATCGTGTCCGGTCGACGACACCGACGCAGAACACGCGACATCGTCGTTGTTGTCACGTCCTCAGCCGCAGAGTGAACCACGCGCCCCGTCCTGTCGGGGCGTCGGACGGTCCGCAATCTGAAGGCTTGCTTTGTCTCTCACGCTCCTTGACCGGCAGCGTACAGGAGATCGGCTTTCAGGTGAAGGTTGGACGCAACCGCGGGCAAGACCAAGCAAGGAGGTCGGTCTGGCCGCACGCGGCGTCCTTGACATATCTGCGCGTCATCGCATACGTCTTTGGCCGTCGACGGCGGACGCGATCACTGGGCTGTCCCCGCGGTATCCCTGGCAGTCTCATGGAGATTCATCTCCGGAAACTTGGAGCGATGCCAAACGAGTGGCACCGCAAATCGAAACGGTGCCTGATGCGCCGCGTCAGCCGCCCATGCGGATGGTCGATCCGCACGTTGCCGAGACCAGACATCGCCGAGGACCGAGGAGCCGGGCTTTCGGCCGAGCTGCAACAGCTCACATCGGGTCCTAGCCAGAGCCGCTCTGTGACCATCGACCGGCACCGTAGGCCCCGCTACAGGACCCTCAGGCGCAACCGCGCGGCGGCTTTCCCTGCGCACCGTATGCGAACCCCGGCTAGGCTCATGCTCCAACCGCGGTCAGTGCAGCTCCTGGTCAGAGAGGGCACGAGCCGTGGCGGGGTGTCCTAGCTGTGCGGGAAACAAGGGTCGCCAAGGGGGAGGCACTGGATGTCCGATCGCGTAGGCCCAAGCCGGCGTATAGCGGGGCGTCTTGGCAGACCCTTATCAACCAGGACGATCGTAGGACGCCTGCTCGTGGGCGTTATCTTTCTAGGGGGCCTGCCGGTGACGATTGGCGTCGCTCTCGGCCCCACAAACGACGCCGTTGCCGCCGGCGCGCCATGCAACACGAACCAGACTTTGACGGCCACGCCCGACGCATCGCTCGACAACCTCTTCCAAACGTACGGCAACAACGCTTCGGGCAAGACGTGGACGGGCGGGGACGGTACCGAATCGGTGGCGCTCCCCGACGGCAGAGAGTTGTGGCTCTTCTCCGATACCCTTCTCGGAAAGGTGACGAACGGTGTCCGGATTGGAGCAGGAGACGTTCCGTACATCCATAATTCGCTCGTAGTCGAGAATGACGGAGTACTGACCAAGACGTACTACATTCACCGTACGACGCGGCCGACCGCCTATGTGAACCTTAGGCCCAAATACCCGTTCCAACTCGCGTTTTGGCCTGGTGCAACGGTGGTAAATGGCGAGACTGTTCAGGTCGTCGGAAGTGAGCAGGAGTTTCCTCGGCACGGACAATTCTTCACCGTCGGCGACTACCTGGCTACCTTCGCTCTCCCCAGACTGAAGCTCATCCGACTACACGCGCTTCCGTGGTCCGGGATCGACTGGTCCGACGGTACTCTGAGCGATGAAGGCTACACGTACCTCTATGGGAGTTCGGGTGCGGACGTGTACGCCGCCAGGGTGGCAGGTACCGATCTGACCTCGCCGTGGACGTACTATGACGGGAGCGGCTGGACGAACGACCTGTCGGCAGCGCTCCCCATCGAGCAGATCCCGACGGAGAGTCACTTCAGCGTGTCGAACGTGGAAGGGACATACGTCTTCGTCGCCCGCTCCTCGGTTTTCTCGGGAGACATAGTGGGCGCTTTCGGCTGCAGCCCGGTGGGGCCATTCGGACCCACCCAGGACATCTACGACCCTCCTGAGCCCGCCCAGTACCCAGCGAGCGCTGGCGTAGTGACCTATGGCGCCCACGCTCACCCTGAGCTGAGTACATCGCCCAACTCGTTGGTCGTCTCGTACGACGTGAATCCCAGGGGGGCCAATGGCATCGAGAACCGCGACTCATCCATCTATCGCCCACGATTCATCGATGTAACCGTCAGTCCGTGATCGTCCTCGCTGCCTGAAGAGCGCCTTGCGTGCCACGGGTGCCTGTTTGCTCACGTCGCATCCTCTGTCGATGGCTGGCTCAAACCGAGGGCCAGCCGTTCGAGGTCGCGAACGTCCGCACAGGCGGTCTTGGACCTAGCGCCGCGCCGGGACGGCGGATCCCCAGCGGGCCTGACGCGCCTGGCGCTTGCGTTTCCCCTCGTTGTACTCCCACGGGTACAAACGAGGACCGCGACGCGGCGATATCGGGATCGCGAGCGGGACCAGTAGGAAAGGCAGGAGCAACACACGCTCACGATCGATCAGGCCCAAGTTGTTGAGCGCGGCGAACGCGTAGGGGAACGCGGCGGAATAGAGCACGCACATGAGCACGTACGGCTTGGCGAAGGCTGTGCGCGGGAGGCGCCACAATCGGCGCAGAGAGATCAGGATCAAGATGATGATGACGAAGTTCTCGAACGCTGCCACCTTCTGAGTCGATCCGTGTGCATTGATCGGGAGAGGGTCGAAGAGGACGGTGTAGACGTCTTTGAAGTAGTAGGCCGGTCCAGCGTGGTAATTCAGGCTGCTCGCCTGACCCTGGTTGTTCTGGGCCAGTTTGGTGAGATTGAAAATGGGCGCGTGCTTCCCCAGCTCCTGTGAGAGAGACACCGCGGCGAGGAGCAATGCTGCTTGAAGCGCCATCACCGCGATCCGGCGCACTCCGACGAGGGCCTTGCGCTCACCCCGCCGCCGGAACAGTCCCGCAACCGCGAAAGCGGCCAGGAACAGCAGCAACTCCTGGGGCCGGACGTAGATCCCGATGATGGTCCCGGCCACGAGGAACACGGCTCCCCCGCGCTGGTGCGCCAGAATTCGGGCCGCCCCTGACGCCGCCAGGCCCAGCGACAGGTACATCATCGTCTCTTTGCTGATGCCAGCGGTCCAGAACAGCAACGAGGGCAGGAAGAAGACCATGAGCGCGTAGCGACGGCGGTCCCCCTCGGGAAACGTCACGCAGAACGCCCGGAAGAACCCCAACGTGGCCAGGAAGGCGAACCAGCTGAAGACGAAGAACAGGCCCAGCTTGTTCACACCGATGATGGCCATGACCACGCCGGCGGCAATGGAGACCGAACCCTGTCCGAGGATGGCCACCGGGGGCTGGATCCCCGCCGTCGAGAAGTTGAACTTGTCGTACCGGCGTGCCAGTGATGCGCCCTGATCGATGTAGCGCGTGTAGTCGGTGATGCCGTGGTAGATGTGGTCGACCACCCACAACTGCACACCGCTGAAGGCCAAGTGGGCGGCGACCGCCACCATCAGCAGCCGGTACAGGCGCTGGTCGCCTTCCCTGTCGGCCACTTTGCGGACAATGGGACGGGAGACGAGGAAGAGGACGACAACGAGTGGCAGAGCCACCAGTGGGTTCGAGTGGATCATGAGGGTCGGCCGCGGCCAGTCGCGGCGATCGCGCTAGAGCCAGAGCCCCGCGGAGGGTGCTGAGGCGGGTCGAGGGGCGCTGTACTCCTTCAGCACCACGCCGCCGGAGCTGCCCGCGGTGTCAGACCTGTCTGTCCGAAGACCTCGCTCCCGGCTCGGAACGTTGGTGACCACCACGCCGAGCACCGGTGCCCGGAATCGGCGCAACACGTCGCCGGCCTCACGGGCCTCGTCGGCATTCGTCACCGCGTATTGGGCCACCAGGAGCACAACGTCGACGGCGGGGAGCAGCGCAATGGCGTCGTGGGAGCTCAGCAGAGGGGGAGCGTCGATAAGGACCGCGTCAGCCACCTGGCGCGTTGCAGCGATGAGGGCAGGTCCCTGGGTCACCACCTGACCGCGGCTCTCGAGGATCTGATCAAATTGCAGGCGGGACACACCTTCGACGTCAGACGGGGTCGACAGCGGGACAAGGCTCTCGGGATCGATCTCGCCACCGTTCTCCACGGCGGGAGCACCGTTCGACACACGCCCCCAATGCAGGTTGCCCATGCTCACGACCAGTGCACGAGCGCCTGACTCGGCATACACCGCGGCAAGGTTGGCCACCACGGCCGAGCGCGTCTTCTCGCCTCCGGGCGACACCACCAGAACCACTTGGCGCTTGCCCCTCCCCCCATTGCCTTCGTAGACCGGCTCGCCGCCCCCGTTCGACGGCTCGGGGTACCCGCCCGCGCGCTCCACAGGACGGCG
>Ga0209415_10002482_pt1 | contig 34547 bp, 26 predicted proteins | sample PeaSoiSIISIP2007_FD_187696 | JGI IMG/M metagenome (GOLD analysis project Ga0209415, IMG submission 187696) | Peat soil microbial communities from Weissenstadt, Germany - SII-SIP-2007 (SPAdes) (version 2) | ecosystem: Environmental > Terrestrial > Soil > Wetlands > Peat | place: Germany... | reverse complement strand
CTAAGGGGCCGGCCCGGACCGGCCCGCGAGGGCGGCCGGACTGCGACCAGCACCTCGTCGGTGAAGATCTTGGCATCGGCACGTGCCGGGCCGCGGTCCTCCTCCGCCGCCCCACCCCCGTGGGCCGCCGACTGCCGCGTCGATGAGGTTAGGACCGGGCATCGGACTCCGACCCGGTCCTGGTCCGGTCGTGCGACGACCGACCGTCGGTGCAACAGTGGTCGGCCATGAGCGCCGCCGAAGCAGGCCAGACCCGGCACGGGATCACCGTCCCTTTCGACGTTCCCCTGCACGAGCACCGACGCTGGTACGAGCTCCTGGTCGACCTCGGCTACACCGACGTGTGGTCCGCCGAGGTGGACGGGGGTGACGGCTTCACCCCCCTCGCGCTCGCGGCAGCCTGGACCCCCACTCTCAACCTCGGCATCGCCATCGCCCCCGCCTTCACCAGGGGGCCCGCCCTGATCGCCCAGACCGTGGCGGCGATGGCCGACGCCGCCCCCGGCCGGTTCGCGGTCGGGATCGGCTCGTCCTCCGAGGTGATCGTGCAGCGCTGGAACGGCATCGCCTTCGAGGACCCCTATCGCAAGGTCCGCGACGTTCTGCGCTTCGTGAAGGCAGCGCTGACCGGCGAGCGCGTCGAGGCGGAGTTCTCGACCTTCCAGACGAGGGGCTTCAAGCTGGCCCGGGTCCCCGAGGTGACCCCGCCCATCTACCTGGCCGCCCTGCGGCCCGGCATGCTGTCGCTCGCCGGACGGGAGGCCGACGGGGCGATCCTCAACTGGCTGTCCGCCGAGGACGTGAAGAAGGCGGTCGCCGAGATCGGCGGCGAGGGCCACAAGGAGGTCGTGGCCCGGATCTTCGTGATCCCGACCGAGGACGACAACGTGGCCCGGGCGGTCGGACGGCGGATGATCGCGGCGTACATGAACGTCGAGGCCTACGCCGAGTTCCAGCGGTGGCTCGGACGGGGCCCGCAGCTCGAGGGCATGTGGGAGCGCTGGGCAGCGGGCGACCGACGCGGCGCGCTCGAGGCGATCCCGGACGAGGCCGTCGACGACCTGGTGGTCCACGGCTCGCTCGACCAGTGCCGGGCCACCATCGCCCGGTACGCCGAGAACGGCGTGACCGTGCCTGCCCCCATGGTGCTGCCGATCGGGCTCGAGCTCGAGGCGGCCGTGCGCGGCCTGTCACCCTCCGCGTAAGGGCTGGGCGGGTTCCATGGACATCGATTTCCGACGTGACTCGGCGGTGTCGATCGCGGCGGCGGTCCGCGCCAAGCAGTGCTCGGCCCGCGAGGTCGCAGCGGTGGCGCTCGGCCGGATCCAGGCGCTCAACCCGGTGCTGAACGCATTCGTGTCGTTCGACGGCGAGCGCGCCCTCGATCAGGCCGCGGCGATCGATCACGTGATCGCCGGCGGCGGCGATCCGGGTCCGCTCGCCGGCGTGCCGATCGGTGTGAAGGACCTCGAGGACGCGGCCGGCTTTCGCACCACGCACGGCTCTCCCAAGTGGGCCGACGATCCTCCGGCCGAGCACGACTCGGTCCTCGTGGCCCGGCTGCGCGCCGCGGGCTGCGTCGTGGTGGGCAAGACCAACACCCCGGAGTTCGGTTGGACCGGGGTGACGACCAACAGCCTCGTCGGCGCGACCAAGAACCCGTGGCAGCTCGACCACTCCCCGGGCGGCTCCTCGGGGGGCACGGCGGCGGCGCTGGCGGCCGGGATGGTCCCGCTCGCCACCGGCTCCGACGGTGGGGGGTCGATCCGCATCCCGTCGTCGTGCTGCGGGCTGTCGGGGATGAAGACCTCCCTCGGCCGCGTGCCGATCGGCGGCCCCGAGCCACCCGGCTGGCCCGGCCTGTCGGTGAAGGGGCCGATGGCTCGTCGCATGGCCGACGTCGTGGCCGCGCTCGACACCGTCGTCGCGCCGGAGCCGACCGATCTGCGCTCGCTCCCCCGCCCCGAGGCCTCGTGGCTGGCCGCCCTGGAGGACCCCCACCCGCCGGCCCGGGTGCTGTGGTCGCCAACGCTCGGGTACGCCACCGTGGACACCGAGGTCCTCGCGATCTGCGAGCGGGCGGTCGCGGTCTTGGAGTCCCTCGGCACCGAGGTGGTCCAGATCGACTCGGTCTTCGACGTCGACCCCGTGACCAGCTGGATCACGCTGATCGGCGTCTACCTCCTGCGGAGCCTGGACGAGCGCTATGGCGGCGACTGGGAGGGGCTCGACCCCGGTCTCGCCAACCTGCTCGAGCGCTCGCGCTCGGTGACGGGCCGCGAGATGGCCGACGCGCTCGACGAGTGCCATCGGGTCAATCTCCGCCTCGTGAAACTCTTCGGGGACGCCCGGATCCTCCTCACGCCCACCTGCGCCGGCCTCGCCCCTCCGCTCGACCTCGGCCAATTTGGGATCGTGAACGGTGAGACCACTCCGGCGTGGGTCAGCTTCACCTACCCGTTCAACATGAGCGGCTCACCGGCCGCCACCGTCTGCGCCGGTCTCAGCGCGTCGGGGCTGCCGGTCGGACTGCAGCTCGTCGGGCCGAGCCACGGCGACCTGGTCGTGATCCGCACGGCGGCGGCCGTCGAGGCGGCGCTGGGGTTCGACGCGCTCGCCCCGGTCGGCTGAGGGGACACGGCTTCTCGTCCGAGGGCGCGGGTGGACCCCGTTCCCGCGCCGACCCGTCGCCGGATCGGCGCGCCGTCCTCACCCGGTGGCGGGGTGGGTTGGGGTGGTTCCGTCGGGCGCCAGCACGTCGAACCCGTCGGGGGTGTTGAGCATGCCCGGAACGGCCCCCCCGTGCCCGGTGACTCCGTACTGCCACACGAGGGCCTGGGTGACCGGGTCGATCGCCACCATCCGGTTGGCGTAGTCGTCGTTCAACATGATCACGCCGTTCGGGAGCCGCTCGGCGAGTGACGGGTGGTCCAGCATTCCGGGACCACTTGTGACGTCGTAGTCGAAGAGGATCTGTCCGGTGCGGGTGAACTCCAACACCTGGCCCGGCTGGGAGTAGTCGGCGACCAGGTAGAGGTTGGGGCCGAGCTGCTGGGGGTCCGAGGGATAGCCGATCGGCGGGTGCAGGGTCCACACGAGGGTCCCCGAGAGGGTGTACTCGCTCACCCAGGCACCGTTGATCTCCGAGACGAGCAGGTTGCCGTCTGCGAGCGGGGTGTCGCCGTTGGGAGATCCCATCGAGCTGGGCGGGTTGTGGACACAGGTCCCCGTCGTCCCGATCTGGTCGGCCAACGTCCCGTTCTTGTTGATCACGAGCACCCGGCAGTTGTCGGCGTCGGCCACGGTGATCTGGCCGTTCTTCCGCAGATAGGCGTCGTCGGGTTCGTGGAGGTACCCGGGCGCCGAGCCGGGCTGGCCGGGGTGGCCATAGGACCAGATCAGCTTTCCCGACGGATACGCGATCTCCTCGATGGTCTCGTTCTGTTCCTGGTTGGTGATGATGGCCTTGCCCTTGTTCACGAAGAAGGCGTCGTCTGGGAAGTAGAAGCCCGACGGGTTGGGCGGAGAGCTCGCCGACGGGTAGGTCCAGTCGACGTGCATGGCCGGGTCGAGCAGGAGGAGGCGGTTGTTGCCCCGGTCGGCGACGAGGAGCTTCGTGCCGAAGTACGGGGAGCCCGCCCCCGCCACGCCCGCCGTCCCGAACGACGCGTCCGGCCGGAGCATCTGGACCGCCGAGACCGGCGCACCGTTGAGCTCGCCACCCACGATCCACGCTCGGCCGCCGACGACGGCCACTCCGGCGTTGGAGACCGGCTCTTGGAGTCGGCCCGCCACGAGTAGCCGGTCCCGACGGGGGTCGAAGGCCCAGATGGTCGAGACGGTGTTCAGGCCGCTCGAGGAAGGCGGCGCGACCACGGTGGTGCCCACCCCCGCGGTCACCGCCTGGGGGACGGGACTGGAGCCACCGGCCAGGTAGACGACGCCGCCGAGGTTCACGGCCGCGGCGGCTTGGAGCGCCTCGGGCAGGTGACCGCCCACGACCACACGGTGGGTGGAGGGGTCGACAACCTGAATGGCGTCGACGGCCTGACCCGTTCCGCCGACCGCCTGGCCGCCGAAGACGTAGATCTTCCCGCCGGTGGCGGCGACCGCCGGATAGCGCACCGGCACCCGGAGCCGGGCCACGGTGCGGAAGTGCCGCCCGTCGGTGGTCGCCAGCACGGCGACGTCGGCGTTGGTGCCGTCGTAGCCACCGACCACGTAGGTGGTACGACCGATCGACACGGTGGCGTCATCGGAACGGGGAGCAGGCAACGCCCCGATGACGGTGCCGGCCGTCGATGCGCCCGCGGCGCCGGGCGGAACCGGGGCGAACGCCTGGACCGTCGCCACGGTGGTCGGCGACCCTCCCCCGAAGATCACGTCGCTTCCCGCGACGACCGCCCCGGCGCCATCATGGACGGCGGCCGGCAGCGTGCCGACGGACGCCAATGCTCCGCTCGCGGGATTGAGCGTGAAGACGCCGTTGGCGGAGGTCCCCGCGGCCGTCAACCCACCGAGGAGGACCAGCTGACCCCCGGCGGCCGGCAGGACCACGACGCGACTGATCGGCGCGGCCAGCGCCCACGGCAGCAGCCCGGACTCGACGGCCGGCGGACCGGCGGCCGGGTGGCGCCCCGGAGCGCCGCCGCGGTGCCCGTGCGAGGTGGCCGCCGCTGCCGGACCGGCCAGGGTGAGGCCGGTCAGCGCAACCAGCGCCAGCCCGGCGCGTCCGACCGGCCGGGTTGGCCGGAGCCAGGCGGCCCGGTGGGCCCGCGGCGTGGGCACGCCCATCACCGGGCGCGAGTGTCCGTGCCACCACCTCGGCAGAACTGGCCGCCTCGGCGGGCCCCACGGCTCCGAAGGCCCCCCGTCACCGGGTCGGCTCCGGCTCCAGCTCGGCGTCACTGTGGCGAGCCTACGGGTGGACGACCGCCGCACCCGACCAGCCGCCCGGCGGGACCCGAGCGCCGGGTCAGCGACGCAACACCAAGCGCTGCTGCTTCACACCGACGAGGGCGAGCGCCAGGCCGAGGACCCCCACGTCACGCAGCACCAGATCGGAGAGTCCGCCCGAGGCGATCAGGGAGACCACGATCTCGACGAGCAGGATCGACGACACCGCGGCGGCCACCCTGGGGGCGACGCCAGCGACGAGGGCCACCGCCAGGACGAGGAGCACCCAGCCGTGGGCGAGCACCAGGATCTGGGCGAAATGTGAGCTGGGCGAGAAGATCGGGACGTAGCCGGTCCATTGTCCCGGTGCCATGAGCTCGTGGTACCCGAACCATGCGAGTACCAGACCGAGCAGGATCCGGGCGGCGGACTGTGCCCAGGCCCCGGCCATCTCGACGAGGTGGCCCGGTGACCCGAGCTCCCTCGCGGTCGCGGGACCGGGAGCGGGTCGATTGCCGACCCGACCGGTGGCCGTCGGCCCCGCCGGGGTGGCGCCTTTGGCGGGCGGGCGCTTCTGGATCTGTGTGGAGCGCCGGGCCTGTTGGCGGGTGGGCGGGGTCACTCGACGATCCGCCCGGCCGCGTTGGTCACGAGGATGCCGTCGTCCCCGAAGTTGTAGTCCGAGACGCCCGAGTCGTCTCCCAACGTGGTCTCCACGAAGTACACCTTGTCTCCGAGCGGATAGTTCGAAGACTGCGGCGCCGAACCGGTCGCCGAGACCTTCACCGTGATGGTGGTCGGCCCAGGGGTCACGTGGACGGTGAAACCGGTGAGGGCCAGCTGGGCCTGCGAGCTGAGCGACCCCGGATAGACCTGGTACGCGTAGCTCGCGTACTGGGTCGAGGCGAGGGCGGGCCCGAGCTTCTGCGCCCGAGGCGCGGCCGAGGTGGACGTCGTCGTCGAGCCGGCGGCCTTGCTCGGCGGGGTGGTCGTCGACGGGGTGGTCGTGGCCGTCGTCGCCGGTGGCTGGCTGGCGGACACCACCCCGGCGGTCCCGGACGCGACCACGACGCCCTTGCCGTAGCCGTGCACCGCGAGGGCCACCCCGAGCACGCCGGCTGCCCCGAGGAGCATCAGGCCCCGCGGGCCGAGGTGTTCAGGCCCGAGCCGCATGCCCACATCGCTCCCGCGTCGGTGGCTGGCCGAGTTGGGACGCCCCACGGGCGCGCACTCGATCGGTTGGTGATGAGCCCATGGCGAGAGTATGTGCGGACAAACCCGTCGATCTGATGAAGGCGACGGTCCCCCCGAGACTTCCTTATCGAGTCCTTACCTTCGGCGCGGCCCGGACGCACGACCCTGCCTAGTCGAGGTCGGCCTCGGTGACCACGCCCCGGAGCGGCTCGCCGCGCCGGTAGCGGCCGAGGTTCTCGCTGAACAGCTCGAGCTGGCGCCGGTACCGGGCCGTCGCGAGGGCCGAGTTGTGGGGGGTGATCACCACCTTCGGGTGCGCCCACAGCGGGCTGTCCTCGGGCAGCGGCTCGGTTTCGAAGACATCGAGCACGGCTCCGCCGAGCGGCCCGCGGTCGAGCGCCTCGAGCAGGGCGGCCTCGTCCACCACCGAGCCCCGACCGATGTTCACGAGGAGCGAGCCCGACCGCATCGCAGCCAGGAAGGCCGCGTCGACGAGGTGCTTCGTAGAGGCGTTGGCTGGCGCACAGAGCACGACGACATCGACCTCACCGAGGACGCCCACCAGGCGGTCCGGGGTGACCAGCTCGTCGACCGGTTCGTCGCCGGCCCGGCGCCGCCGGACCCCGATGACCCGCGCGCCGAGGGCCCGGCCCCGGCGAGCCACCTCGGCGCCGATCGATCCGAGGCCGACCACCATCCAGGTGCTCCCCGACACCTCGTCGAACTCGTGGCGCTCCCAGCGTCGGGCCGCCTGGGCCGCCGCCCACCGCTCCGGACGCTGGTGGTGATCGAGCACGGCCCGCAGCACGAACTCGGCGATCGGGACGCTGTGGGCGTCGGACTTGGTGAACAGCACCCCCTTGCGGATGAGCTCGGCGAAGATCGGCGCGTCGAAGCCGGCGGCCTGGGACTGGAACCACCGCAGGGTGCCGAGCCGCCGGACGAGCCCGAAGAACGCCCGCAGCTGGCCACCCTCCTCGTAGAGGTCCGAGGTCGCCCAGGCCACCTCGACCCCGGTGTCCTCCCGGTCGAGCTCGGTCCCGTCGGAGAGCACGACGGCCCCGTCCGGCCGCAGGGCCACGAGCTCGATGCCGGTGTGGGCGGCGAGGAGCGCCTCGCCGGAGGCCCGAACCGCCGGCTCGGTCAGCAGCAGCCGCATCGCCCGGTCCCCGCTCAGAGGTCGGCGGTGGCGCGCTCCAGGAGGTCCGCGAAGCGCTGGCGGGCCTCCTCCCGCCGGGTCGGGATGTGCTCGCTCGGGATGGGATGCGGCGCGTAGTTGCGCAGCGTCCGGCGCGCCACCGTCTGGCGGTGCACCTCGTCGGGGCCGTCGTAGATGCGAGCGGCCCGGGCGGCGCGGTACATGTGCTCGAGCGGGAGGTCGCAGGAGAACCCGAGCGCGCCGTGGATCTGGATGGCCCGGTCGATGACGTTGAAGAGGACGCCGGCGCCGAAGTACTTGATCATCGCGATCTCGAGCCGCGCCGCCGGCGCGCCGACCTTGTCCATCTTCCACGCCGCGTGCAGGGTCATGAGCCGGGCCGCCTGCATCTCGGCCAGGGAATCGGCGACCCAGTTCTGGATCGTCTGCTTCTCGGCCAGGAGGGAGCCGTGGGCGGTGCGGGACACCGCCCGTTCGCACAGCATGTCGAACGCGCGCCGCGATTGGCCGAGCCAGCGCATGCAGTGGTGGATCCGCCCGGGACCGAGGCGCTGCTGGGCGAGCGTGAACCCCTCGCCCTCGCGCCCGATGAGGTTGGCCACCGGAACCCGGACGTCGCGGTAGTAGATCTCGGCGTGGTTCCCGAAGCGGCCGAACTCGGTTTCGGGGTGTTCCATCGTGGCCACGTCCCGCACGATGTCGACGCCGTTCGTGCCGGTCGGCACGAGGATCATGGACGAACCCTGGTAGGGGTGGACGTCGGGATTGGTGACGGCCATCACGATGAGGAAGTCGGCCACCGAGCCGTTGGATGAGAACCACTTGTGGCCGTTGATCACGTACTCGTCGCCGTCCCGCTCCGCCCGGGTCTGCAGGAGGGTCGGGTCAGAGCCGGCGGTCTCGGGCTCGGTCATGGAGAAGGCGCTGCGGAGCTTCCCGTCGAGGAGGGGCTGCAGCCACTGCTCGCGCTGGTCCTGGCGGCCGGTCTCCTCGATGCCAATCGCCAGCAGCTCGGCGTTGCCCGAGTCCGGGGCGTTGTTGCCGAAGACGACCGGTCCGAGCGGGGTCTGCCCGAGGATCTCGTGCATCAGCCCGAGGCGCACCTGCCCGAAGCCCATGCCCCCGAGCGAGGGTGGCAGGTGGGCGGCCCAGAGACCCTGGGCTTTCACCTGGTCCTGCAGCGGCGCGATCACCCGCAGGGTGGTCTCGTAGTCCAATCCGAGGGTCTCGAGGGGGAAGATCTCCTCCTTCACGAACCCGCGCATCCACGCCAGCTGCTCTTCAAACTCCGGTTCGGTCTCGAAGTCCCACGCCATCGTGATCTCCCCTCGTCCGCCGCCCACGGGTCGATCGCGCTCTCGACCCTGACCGTTGCAATCCCGAGCAACCGCCGGGATGCTCCCAGGCGTAGCACTGGTGTGGCCCAATCGGCCAGCAGCGCCCGCTGCTCAGCGCTTTCATCCGGCGCAGTGGCGACACGGACAGAACCAGTTCTTCGCGTTCCAGCCAGCGCCTTGCCGATCACGTCAATCGGAACAAGAAGGTGGCGCAACCAGGCCCGTGCAGGGCGTCCACCGGCGATCGCCGACCACCTCCCCCGCCTTCGAGGGCAGCGCGGTCCGAATGGGGAGGGGTCAGCTGAGACCATCGGCACGTCTCCCCTGGTCAACGACCAAAACGACCGTCAGAGGCCCATCCCCTCACCACTACCTACATTCGTGTAACTTTGTGTCCGAATCGGTGCTCCGGCACCGACGAAAAGGCAAACCCTCCGCGAGGAGGGGGCGCAAAGCCACGGGACTCTCAGAGTCAGCCGGGCTGCCGAATCGGTTGCCGCGCGAGCCAGCGCTGACCTGAGGCGCCACCCGGCTGCTCCCTGAGAGCAGACAGGGAAGAGCGCAAGATGGAAACGACGGGTCGGCGTCGTGTGCTTGGACTAGCCACTGCGGCGCTTCTCATGACGGCATTGCTGTTCGGGACCGCTGCCTTCGGATCTGGCGCGAGACCCGGAACCGCCACCCCGTCGGGGTCGTCGAAGCCATCCGAGGTCATCTCCACGACTACGACCCCGACCACGCTGCCGGAGACCACCACAACCACCGTCCCGGTTTCGCCACCTTCGACGACGGTTCCACCGCCCGCGCCCGCGCCGGCCCCGGCGCAGCAGGCACCCGCCCCCGAGGCGAGCCCGAACCCGGCTCCTGAGCCCTCGAACTACGGCTGTGCCGCGGCGCTCGCGTATTTGTCGGCGAACGCGAACCCCGAGTTCACTTTCGAGTGCCCCGGGTACGCCGACGGGCACGAGGCAATGACGTGCGTGAACATTGCAGGCCTCTGTTCGGGCCAACACGTGATCGCGATCAACGACCCCTGCGCTGCTGCATACATGAACGAGGCCTACAACTCGAATAGTTGGTCGGACGACCTCGGAGAGTTCACCCGGCCGATCGATCCCTACGGGAGCTGCTGACGACGTCCTGAGGGTCCGGGCACGGACGGTCTCGTCGCCGGTGGTGAGCAGCAGAAGCGCCCGGACACAGGATCCCCCGGGGCGACCCGTTTTGGTCCAGTACCCGGCAACTCGAATCCTGGCTATCGCCCGGGAATTGGCCGGCAGCCTGAGGGAAATCGGTGGTCGAATAACCCATGCAGGGCCAGCCCGCTTCATGCCTTCGGAAGGACACTGAAGTGCTCCACCCCGGGAGCGCCCATCGCCACCACCGGCAATCGAGAGCACCGGGGGGATCCCCGACTAGAACGCGTGGGCGATCCCCGTTGTCCCTCCCGAAAGGCCCGCCAGATGACCTGCTCACGGCCAGAGTGGGAGACTCTCTCCAGTGGACGTGATTGGGGTCGTCGATACCATGTTCGCGAGATTCGACATGGGTGCCGAAGCGTTAGCCGAGCTCGCCGAGTGCCCAGGTCACGGTGAGCGGTTTGAAACGATTCGTCGGACCGTACCCGGTTTCAAGGATTTGGCAGTCGCCGCAAAACAGATGATCGAGATCGAGCGATGCCGCATTGTCATCGCATTGGGAATGCCGGGTCGCGCGCCGATCGACAAGACCTGTGCGCACGAAGCGTCGCAGGGAATCATGCTGGCTCAGTTGATGACGAATACCCCGATCCTCGAAGTGTTCGTCCACGAAGATGAGAGCGACGACCCCACCGTTCTCGCCGAGGTCTGCCGTAACCGATCTCGCAAACACGCCCGGAACGCGTTCTGGATGCTCTACGAACCCGACCAGCTGATTCGACGGGCCGGGAAGGGCATTCGCCAGGGGTTCGACGACGTAGGCCCGCTCGAAGCTTGAGCGGCCGACCATCCGCCGCAACGACGGTACGTGACCGACACCGGCTCCACCGGAGCGCCAACGGAGCCTGAGAGCCCCCGTAGATCGGAAGGCCCCCGGCACGCGGCAACGCGAAGTACAAGGCGCAGCCGTCGTCGAGCGCGCGTCAGGGCCCGCAAGCATTGGAAGCTGCGGCGCGGCCTCTCGATCGTCGCCCTCGTGCTTGTCCTGTTGGTCGGTTCGGTGGGCGGCTATCTCATCTATCTGAACGCCCAGGTCCACCGGATCGCGGTGCATCACCTAAAGCCGGCCCCGAAGAAAGGTGTCGACGTCGGGACCGAGAACATCCTCATGGTCGGGTCGACCTCCCGCTGCGCGCTCAAGGTGCAGAACCCCGTCTACGGGTTGTGTTCGCAGGGGGTGACCGGCGTCAACAGCGACGTCATCATGATCCTGCACCTCGACGCGGCCAAGAAGACTGTCGGTGTCCTCTCGATCCCACGCGACCTGTTCGTCCCGAACGCGCGGAGCACCGGGGCGAACAAGATCGACGCGGCTCTCTACCAGGGACCGAGCCAGCTGGTGGCCGCGATCGAGGAGGACCTTGGGATCCCGATCCAGCACTACGTCGAGCTGAATTTCGACACCTTCGCGAGCGTTGTCGACGCGCTCGGCGGTGTGTCGATGTACTTCCCCGAGCCCATCTACGACGCCTACTCGGGGCTCAACGTCCAGACCCCCGGCTGCATCCACCTCGACGGCTTCATAGCGCTCCAGGTGGTCAGGGCCCGGCACCTCCAGTACAAGGGCACCGGCGTGACGACGAGCGATCCGGCCTTCTGGCCACAGGAGGGCGAGAGCGACCTCGCCCGAATCCGCCGCGACCACGAGTTCCTGCGGGTGCTCGCGGCGGCCGTCGCGCAGAAGGGTCTCGGGAACCCGATCACCGATGCGCAGCTGATCTCGAGCATCGCCCCCGACCTCACGATCGACAACTCGATGTCCACCGCCCACATGGTGCACCTCGTCCTCTCCTTCCACGGCCTCAACCCGTTCGGCGCACCGCAGTTGACGGTTCCGGTGATGGAGAGCTCCATCAACCAGTACTCCTACAAGGGCGGTGGCTACGGGAACGTCGAGTTCCCCTCCGAACCGCAGGACTTCGCCGTGATCGACCAGTTCCTCGGAACCGCCCCCGACGTCGACACCATCGACGGCTCGACCCTCCCCGCCCCCGGTGCTATCTCGGTCGCGGTCGAGGACGGCTCGGGGGTCGAGGCGGCTGGCCAGGACGCCGAGGCGGGGCTGAAGGCGCTGGGCTTCAACGTCGTCTCCCTGTCCAACGTCGAACCGGTGGGCGAGCAGGCCGAGACGGTCGTGGAGTACGGACCCGACACGCCGGCCGAGGAGGCCGCTGCCCAAGCGGTCGCCCGCTCACTCTCGGGCCAGGTGATCATGGCGCTGGCCCCGGCCGGGCAGGCGGGTTCGGCGGCCGCCTCGTCTGGCGCCCAAGTGACGGTGATCACGGGGACGGACTTCGCCGTGAACCCGCCGGCCCCGCCGCCCGTCAGCACGACCACGACGAGTCCCCCGCGCCACCGCCATCACCCCGCGACGACGACCACGACGACCGTGCCTCCCGCGACGACCACGACGACCACGACGACCGTGCCTCCCACCACCACGACGACCACGGTCCCGGACTTCGCGGCGCCCACTCAGCCGGTCCAGGCGCTCGCCCCCTGGGACCCTCGATCCTGCACCGTCACCGGGGCCGAGGGGCCCTGAGCGATCTAGGAGGCTCGATGCGGGCCGATGCCCGCGGCCTGCGTGCCGGTCGCCCTCGATGGTCCGATCACGTCCATGTCGCCAACCCGGTCGGTGTGTGTGTGGGGCAGAGATCGCGCCGAGAGAGTGCCAGGGGCGAGATGGCCGAACTGGAACCGTCCGAGGCCAACCTTCGAACCTCCCTGCAGGTCCTCGCCGCCATATCAACCCGGTGTTCGCCCCGACCGCAAGAGTTCCGTCGCGGGTTGAGGATTGGACGAGATTGAGCGGTCGTTCGCTCAGCCCGCCTCATGTGCTCGAGGCTGCGAAAGCCCAGCCTGGTTGCAGCCTCGCCCGATTCGAAACCGGGCGCCTCGGGTCCGACTGGAGAGGGCTCGTGTGCAGAGCCGATGACCCGCGTCGGGCCCACCAGTTGCTAGGACCTACGCGGTCCTCCGCGGGCGGCGAGTGCTGACAATCAGCATCCCGCCCAACGCCATTGCCAGGACGCCTACCTCGCTCACCATTGCGATGTTCGCCCCGGTGAGGGGCAGTCCCGACTTGGAGGCCGCGGGGACGATCTTCGCGGTCACAGAGACGATCGTCCCGGTCACGACGATCGCGGTGTTGGCCGAGTCACCGCTCGAGCCGTTGGCGACGATGGAATGGCTCCCCGGGGTGACGTCGGTGGGGATGGTGACCACGATCGAGAAGCTTCCGGTGGAGTCGGCGTTGGTCTGGCCGACCGCGACCGGGTCGCTGTAGAGCTCGACGGTGATCTCCTCGCCGGCGCGGAAGTTGTTGCCGGTCACCGTCAGCGAGCCGCCGGGGCCGGGCGAGCTGGACGTGGTGACCACGGGGTCGGTCGTCCCGGAGTTGGGCGCCACGGGGTCGTTCGTCCCGGTCACGACGATCGCGGTATTGGCCGAGTCACCGCTCGAGCCGTTGGCGACGATGGAGTGGCTCCCCGGGGTGGCGTCGGTGGGGATGGTGACCACGATCGAGAAGCTTCCGGCAGAGTCGGCGTTGGTCTGGCCGATCGCGACCGGGTCGCTGTAGAGCTCGAGGGTGATCTCCTCGCCGGGGTAGAAGTTGTTGCCGGTCACCGTCAGTGAGCCGCCGGGGCCCGTCGAGTCGGAGTTGGTGGCCACTACGGGCGCGCTACCCGAGCCGTTGGCGAATGCCGGGGTGGTAAAGATCAGGCCAATCGCTGCGACAGCCGCGACAAATGCCAGCTTGTGCTTCATAACAACCTCCCTGGATTACCAAAAGATACAGCTGGCTATCAGCGCTTTTGGTGGATGGTCGATAGGAGACGACCGGGAGGCCCTGGGAGCGCAGTCATTTCTTACTAATCGATCGGACTGCCCGACCACGGCGAGTGGTTGAGCCGTTGACTCGCCGACGGAGGCGAAATTTCCGGTGCTGGCGCACTGCCGCACTGAGTGTCCAGCCGGCGATCCCGTCGCCCTCGGCGGGAGCCATGGGTCCGGCCGGGGCGACCTCGACCTACCCGCGGGGGTTGGCGGTCGGTCGGAGCCGGACGGCCATCGAAAGGTCCGGGCCCGGGCCCACCCGGCCGACGAGCCGGGAGTCAGACCGGGGACCGACCCGTTCAAGGGCACGTCGACGGACGGGAAGCAGGTGCGCGCCTCGAGTTCGGTTTCCGAGCTGGCCCGGTCGCGCCCTCCGGTCGAGCAGTGCCGAGGACGAGAGCGGACCGTGGCGGGTCACCGAGCTCCGGTTGGCCCCCTCCGGGAAGCCCGGGCCGGCCGGGCTGTCGATGACGACTCGGCGCATCCCCGCTGCGAGCGCATCCTTCACCACCGGGAAGGTTGCCGCGGACACGACAGTCTTGCGCGATCGAAGACATTCGTGCCGGTCGGATACACGGCGAACCTGGCCCCGATTCCGGCCGCGACGGCCAGCAGCGCACGCGACCGTTACGATGCGTTGTGTCCTGGCGTCGACTGATTGCCCGGATCGGTGTCGCGATCTTCGCCTTCGGCGTCCTTGTCCTGCTGTTCGTCGCGTACCAACTCTGGGGGACGAGCATCACGACTCGCTTCCACCAAGAGGCTCTTCGGCGACAGTTCGATCAAGAGCTCGCCGCGGCCGGCCATCACCACACGCCGCACTCACAGACAACTACCTCGGTCTCGGGGCCGACCACGACGACGACCGAACCGACACGCGGCGTGGCCACCGCCCCCGGAGTTGCCCCGGCCGACGGGCAGCCAGTCGGGACGATCGAGATCCCTGCGATCGCTATCAACTTCGTTGTCGTGCAGGGCACGACCACCTCAGATCTCGAACTGGGGCCGGGGCACTACGACAACAGCCCGTTGCCGGGCCAACCGGGCAACGCCGCGATCGCCGGCCACCGCACCACCTATCTCCATCCCTTCTTCGATCTCGACAAACTCACGGCCGGGGACCCGATCTACATCACCACCACGCAGGGCCGATTCGAATACGACGTCAGCACGGTGACGGTGGTCACACCGAGCGATCTCGCCGTGCTCCAGCCGACCGCGGTGCCGACGCTCACGCTCACGACCTGCAACCCCCGCTACAGCGCCGCCCAGCGCCTCGTGGTGCAGGCCACCCTGGTCACGCCGCCCGCGCCAGTGCCGCCGAAGACCACCGCCGATCCGACCCCCCGCGGGCGCGCCACGCGGCCACCAGTGGCCGAGCTTGCCGGGACCAACGGCTCGCCGTGGCCGGCGACCGGTTGGGGGGTGGCCGCGGCGGGCCTCGCCGCCACGATCTGGCTGGCGATGCTCCTCTGGCGGCGTTGGCCGGCCCGCCTGGCCCTCGGATTCGTCGGAGGGCTCGCCTTCCTCGCGCTCCTGTTCGTCTTCTTCCAGAGCGTGACGCCGCTGCTGCCGGCGAGCTTCTAGTTCGAGGACCGGGAAACGGCGTCGGTACACTCGGCCGATTCGAATCCTGTTCGTCTGCACGGGAAACCAACATCGCTCGCCGATGGCCCAGGTGATGTTGTCAACACTGGCGAACCGCCGCGGCGTCCGTGCCCAGATCTCATCCGCTGGGCTGCTCCCGGGCGGCGCGCCGCTCCCCCGAGAGACGAAGGAGGCACTGGTCGGCCTCGGGTTCGACGATCCGGAGCTCCCGCGGTTCCGAAGCCTGCAGGTCACCGATGAGCTGGTGGCAGGAGCCGACTTGGTCGTCGGGATGGCCCGCGAGCACGTGCGCGAGCTCGTGGTCCGGCTGCCTGGCGGCTGGGGCAGAAGCTTCACGCTGAAGGAGCTCGTCCGGCGGGGCGGGATCGCCGGCTCGCGCCGGCAACATGAGGATCTGGGGGCGTGGTTGGCTCGTGTGGGAGTCGGAAGGAACCGCTCCGAGCTCCTCGGTGAGTCCGATGCCGACGACGTGGCCGATCCCGCGGGGTCCCCGCTGGTCGCCTTCGAACGGACCGCACTGGAGATCCAGGGCCTCTGCGTCGCGCTCTCCGATCTGCTCTGGTCCTGAGCGGTCGCCCGTCGGGGGCTGTCGAGTCGACAGCTAGCCTCCAAAGACCGCGGACCCGGACATGCCGGCTGTCCGGGCGAAGGAGGGCCGATGCCTGAAGCCGTCATCGTCGCGACCGGACGCACCCCGATCGGCCGCGCTAACAAGGGATCGCTCGTCGAGTGCCGACCCGACGACCTGCTCGCCCTCACCATCGGGGAGGTACTGAGAAAGGTCCCGACGCTTGACGCCGCGACCGTCGAGGACGTCATCGTCGGCTGCGCGCAGCCGGCGGGCGAGTCGGGCTACAACATCGCCCGGGTGGCCGGGATCCTCGCGGGTATCGACGTGCCGGGGGTCACCGTGAACCGGTATTGCTCCTCCTCGCTGCAGACGATTCGGATGGCCGCGCACGCCATCCGCGCCGGAGAGGGTGACGTGTTCGTGGCCGCCGGGGTGGAAACGGTCAGCCGGTACCTGCACGGGGCCTCCGACACCGGCCCCCACAACCAAGCCTTCGCCGACGCCGAGGCGCGCACCGCCGCCCGGGCGCCGGCGGTCACCGAGCCGTGGACCCCCCCGTCCGGGTTCCCCGACGTGTACATCGCCATGGGCCAGACCGCCGAGAACGTCGCCGAGTCCGAGAAGGTCAGCCGCCGGGAGATGGACGAGTTCGCGCTGCTCTCCCAGACCCGCGCGGTCGAGTCCCAGACCAACGGCTTCTTCGAGCGCGAGATCATCCCCGTGACCACGCCGTCGGGAACCGTTGTCACGAAGGACGACGGGCCCCGGCCCGGAACCAGCCTCGAGGCGCTCAGCCAGCTGAAGCCGGTGTTCCGGGAGGGCGGGACCGTCACCGCCGGCAACGCCTGCCCGCTCAACGACGGCGCCGCGGCCGTGGTCGTCATGAGCGACGCCCGGGCGCGCGAGCTCGGGATCACGCCGCTCGCCCGGATCGTGGCCAGCGGCGTTTCGGCCCTCAATCCCGAGATCATGGGCCTCGGCCCGGTCGAGGCCATCCGTCAGACCCTCAAGCGGGCGTCGATGACCATCGACGACATCGACCTCGTCGAGATCAACGAGGCGTTCGCGGCGCAGGTGATCCCCTCGGCGCGCCATCTCGGCATCGACTGGAACAAGCTCAACGTGAGGGGTGGCGCGATCGCGCTCGGCCACCCGTTCGGACAGACCGGTGCCCGGATCATGACCACGCTGCTCAACGCGTTGGAGGACACCGGCAAGACCGTCGGCCTCGAGTCGATGTGCGTCGGTGGCGGACAAGGGATGGCGATGATCGTGGAGCGCCTGGCCTAAGCGACCGGCCGGCGCCGAACCGGCGGAACCGGACCGGGTGCGTCCACCCGGTCACACCGACGTGATGTCAGCCTCCCGTCGCCGACGCGGCGTGGACGGCCAACAGGTCCTTCAGCTCGGTGAGAATCGGGACGGGCCCCGGGTCCACCCCGTCGCGATTGGCGAGGTGCAGGGACACGAAGTCGCCCACCAAGACGAGATCGAAGAATCGGGCAATCGGTGAGGGTCCGTCGGCACGGACCTCGACCACGTCGGCCACCACCTCGCGCAGCACCTCGGCAACCCAATCGAAGCGGCGCGCCACCTGCGGATGTTCGTCGGCGCTGCGGAGCTCGACGGCGGTGATCACCTGCCGGGTCGCGTCCCCGAACTGCCCCCATCCGGCGATCTCGTTGTGGCACAGCTCGGGCTGCGCCGACCACATGGCGGGGGCCTTGGCGTTCTCGTTCACCTGGGTCTTCCAGCGCGACGCAGCGACCGAAGGGAGCCCCTGGGCGCCGTGCACGAGGGGGATCGTCCGGCCGATCCGGCGCGCGATCTCCACAGCCGGGCTGTCCGGTCCCACGAGCTGATCGCGGCGGGCCCGTAGGTGATCCAGGGCTCCGGCGACCTGGTCGGCCGCGTCCGGGAGCAGCCCGATGCGGTCCGACACCACGAGCAGGGGCACCGACATCGCTCCGATCGCGGCGCGCGGCTGGGGGATGGATGGAGGGACCGGGATCACCGGCGCGCCGTGCTCACCGGCGAGCCGGGCGAGCTGGCCGCCGCCGGTCACGGCCACCACCGAGGCCCCAACGGCCAGCGCGGCCTCGGCCGTGGCGAGCGTCTCCTCGGTGTTGCCCGAACACGAAACCGCGAAGACGAGCGAGCGGGGGCCCACCCAACTCGGGAGCTCGTAGGACTTGACCACCGCGACCGGCACCCGGGAGGACGCGGCCGCGACGGCCATGAGGATGTCCCCCGCGATCCCGCTCCCGCCCATGCCGAGGACGGCGATGGCCTCGATCTCGTCGCCCTCGGGGAGCGAGTCGACCGCGTGTCCGGCCTCGAGCGCGACGACCATCTGCTCGGGAAGCCCGGCCGTGGCCGCCCACATCGACTCCGAGTCGACGCCGAGCGGCGAGGGGAACCCGCCGCCGGTCGGCGCGGTCACGCTCCTGACGGCTCGGCCGGGGGCTGCCCGGTCTCTTGGGCGCCACCCGCCTCGGCTTTGGCGACGAGGCGGACGTGCTCGGCGTCGTCGACGGCGACCGACTCGTCGATCAGCATGACCGGGATCGAGTCGACCACCTTGTAGGCGCGCTTCAGACGCGGGTTGTAGAGCAGGTCCTCGTCCTCGAACCACAGCAGGGGCCCCTTGTCCTCGGGGCAGGCCAAGAGCTCGATCAGGAGCGGGTCCAGCGGCATCGGTCGTCCTCTTCCTCTGTGTCTTCGGTGTGATCGGTGCTCGGGATCAATCGGACAACTCGGCGACGAGGCCGAGGACCTCGTCCACATGGCGGGCGCACTCGTCCGCCGTCCTCGCCTCCACGTTGAGACGGAGCAGGGGCTCGGTGTTCGACGGGCGCAGGTTGTACCACCAATCGCCGTGGTCCACCGTCAGGCCGTCCAGGCGATCGATCGACGCCCCCCCGCCCGAGACCCGCTCGGCGACCGCCTCGACCACCTCGGCCGGGTTCTTCACCTCGGTGTTGATCTCGCCAGAGTCGGCGTAGCGCCGGAACGGTCGGAGCAGCTCGGAGAGCGGCCGGTCGCTCCTGCTCATGAGCTCGAGGACCACCATCGCGGCGATGATCCCCGAGTCGGCCCGGTAGTTCTCGGCGAAGTAGTAGTGCCCGGAGTGCTCGCCCCCGAACACCGCCCCGGTCTCGGCCATCACCTCTTTGATGAAGGAGTGGCCGACCCGGGTGCGGACCCCGACCCCGCCGCGCTCGGCGATCACCTCGGGGACCACCTTGGAGCAGATGAGGTTGTAGAGGATGGTGGCGCCCTTGTGCTTCTCGAGCATCGAGCTCGCGACGAGGGCGGTCGTCAGCGATCCGGACACCGTCTCGGCCCGCTCGTCCACCAAGAAGACCCGGTCGGCGTCGCCGTCGAAGGCGAGGCCCACATCGGCTTTGTGCTCGAGCACGGCGGCCTTCAGGTCGGCCAGGTTCTCCTCCTGGATCGGATCGGCCGGGTGGTTCGGGAAGGTGCCGTCGAGCTCGCCGAACAGGATCGAGACCTCGAAGGGCAGCGGCCCGAAGACGAGCGGGGCGACGAGGCCGCCCATCCCGTTCGCCGTGTCGGCCACCACCTTCAGCGGCCGCAGCACCGAGCGGTCGACGAAGGACCGCACGTGCTCGGCGTAGTCGTCCAGGAGGTCGAGCCGGTCGACCTCGGGGGGCGATCCGTTCGTTGCGGGGTGCCCCAGGTACTCGACGGCGAGGCGCTGGATGTCGGCGAGGCCGGTGTCCCTGCCGATCGGGCGGGCCCCGGCCTGGCACATCTTGATCCCGTTGTAGTTGGCCGGATTGTGGGAGGCGGTGAACATCGCACCGGGCGCGTCCAGCATCCCCGACGCGAAGTAGAGGAAATCGGTCGAGGCCATCCCGAGGTCGATCACACGGGCCCCGACCCGGGACGCCCCCTCGGCGAACGCCGCCGACAGCTCCACCCCGGAGGGCCGCATGTCCCGCACGACCAGCAGGCGCTCGGCCCCGGTGAAGGTCGCCATCGCCGAGCCGATGGCGCGGCAGAGCTCCGCGTCGATTTGATCGGGGAAGGTGCCGCGGACGTCATAGGCCTTGAACACCCCGTTCGGATCGCCCATGGCGCGCCCGAGCCTACCGGCCGCGTCCCGCGCCCCCGAGACCGCCCGGACCCGCGTGCGCGGGGCGCGGGGCGGCGCGGCGCCGGCGGGCGAGGACGGCTCCGCCGCCCAGCAGCACGACGCCCAGACCGGTCGCGGCGAACCCGAGCTTCCCCGCCTTGCCGGTGCCGTAGGAGAGCGTCACCGTGTGTGCGGTCGGGACCACCACCATGAGGTTCGGGGTGACCCGCCACGGGCCGGTCGCCCCGGTCGCCACCCAGTTCGGGAAGTAGGAGGTCTTGACGAGCACGGGAGTGCCGACCCGGCTCACGTGGAAGCTGATGGTGTCGACGCCCTCGACCACGTCGGTGACCGAGGTCGTGGGCACCGTGTCGGTCGGTGGCGGCGTCCCGGCCGCGATGCGTGGCCAGCTGGCCGGACCGGCGGCGGCCAGCTCGACGTCCCAGCGGTTCGGGTCGTCGTACCAGGTCTCCGAAACCGGCAACCAACTCGTCTGGCCCGGACCGACATTGGTGAGCACGGCCGGGAGGTTCGAGAGGGGCACCACCGGCGCCGAGTCCTTCACCTCGAAGATGTCCCAGGTCTCGCTGAGCAGCTGGCCGTTGTAGGCGGAGTGCCAGGGTCCCGTGGTCGCCACCAGCCGGAGCGACGGGTTGGCTTTCGCCGCGTCCACGACGATCGTGCTGTTGGCCATGAAGTACTTCACTCCGAGCAGCTGGAGGTGGTCGATCCCGAGCGGCACGTCGAGGGGGCCGTAGGGGAGGCCCACCATGGGATCCGACGGTGCCGGCGACAGCTCGGCCTGGTCCAAGAAGTGGTACGGGGTCGTGGTCGACGACTCGAAGAGCAGCCCCTCCATCGAGTCGATGCAGCCGCCGGTGAAATAGGCGAGGTCCATCAGCGCCTCGGGGGTACCGAAGCGGTTCTCGTCGGCGTCGTACTCCCACATGGCCCGGCCGCACCCGTGGGTCTCGCCGACCCGTGACATCGTCGCCATCAGGCCCTTGAACTCGTTATAGGACGGGGCGCCCTCGAATCCCTTGTAGTTCCAGTTGGACCAGTTGATGACCTGGTTCGCTCCCGGGGGGGTCGGCAGCGCGCTGGCGGGCAGTACGAAGGGCGGGACCACGACGACGAGCGCGCCGAGGAGCACCGCGAGCGGCCCCGCGATCGCGGCCGGGACGAAGCGGTAGTGCCGCTCGAGGGGCGGGGAGCGGAGCGACTCGGTCACCCGACGACGGTGGCGCCAGGCAACGACCGCGGCACGGACGACCACCGAGGCCAGCCACCCGGCCATGAGGTACACGCACAGGAACCACAGGGGCAGGAGCCGAACGTTGTAGAGGGCGCCCTGCGGGTCGAACCGGACGGCCAGGGCCGCGCTCCCCCCGAGCACCGAGAAGAGCAGGCCGAAGCGGCTCCGCGTGCCGATCGCGACCAGGACCGCGACCCCGGCGATCAGGAGGGCCCAAATGTCGGCGCGGGGGAAGAAGAGCCCGGGGAACCCGGCGACGTTCTGGTAGCCCATCTGGGTCGAGTACGCGTGGTCGAGGAGGAACGGGACAAGCCACCACGAGGAGAGCAGGAGCCCGAGCCCGACGGTCGAGACCCCCCACCACGCCCGGTGCCACCGCCACCGCCCCTCACGGGCGGCCTCGACGCCGTCGTCGGACCGCACGCGGTCGCCGAGGAGCTCGAGGACGACCAGCACGGCCGCCCCGACGAGGGCGAGGAGCGCCGGGAGGATGTGGGTGAGGACGCAGAGCGCGAGGACGACCGCCGACCAGGTCCGCCCCCGCCCGGTCCGCAGGCCGCGCGCGAACAGCCCAAGGAACACGAGGGCGAGCGGGATGGCGAGGGAGTAGGCGTACTCGCCGGCCAGGGTGGAGAAGAGGTTCCCCCCGTCGATCGTCCACGTGTAGTCGAACAGGAAGGGGAGCGTCGCGGCGGCGAGCGCGGCCGGGCCGGGGGCCCGGAGACCGAACAGCCGCCCGCACGCCCAGGCGGCAACCGGCAGGAGCACCGAGCCGAGGACCGTCATGAGCTTGAACGCGATCCCGTAGGGGATGACGAAGCTCGCCAGGGCGGCCAGGAAGTCCGGGACGACGAAATAGAAGGTGTAGATCGGATAGCCGTCGTACCAGCTGGGGTCCCACCCGGTTAGCCGGCCGCTGGTCAGGAGGTGATGGCGGAGGTAGGCGGGCATCACGAAGTGGGAGCCGGTGTCGCCCCCGGTGGTGGTCGTGTCGGTGAACAGGAGGTTGAGGTGCATCTGCCACAGGACCACCGCGATCACGCCAAGGATCGCGACGGCGGTGCAGGCCCCCGGCAGCCACGCCGGCCAGCGCCGCCCGGGCGCGAGCACGGTGACCGGCGCCTCGGTGTCCGCCGGGACCGGTGGCGCCTCGGGGTCGACGAGGCCGGTCAACGGCCGCCCCCCATCAGTGGATGAGCCCGGCGCGGTTCGAGGCGATCGCGATCACGGCGACGAGGTTGAAGCTCGCATGGGCGACCATGTTCATCCCGAGGCGCCCGGTTTTGTACGCGACGACGGCCAGGATGCAGCCGAACACGGCGAGCCCGGCGAACTGCTCGAGCTCGCCGTGGGCGAGGCCGAACAGGAGCCCGTCGGCCACGACCGCCACCGCGATCGCCAGGACCGGCGTCGCGGCGCCGGCCAGCCGCCGGCCGGCCGCACCGAACACACCGAGCAGGCCGCGCAGGAGCAGCCCCCGGAAGAACAGCTCCTCGAAGAACGGCGCACCGACCACCGTGAGGATCGCGATCACCGCGAACCCGGTGCCGTGCGCCCCCCCGGTGAGTTTGGTCGTTGGCGCCTGGAAGTTGTGCAGGTGGGACACGAAGGGCAGGTAGATCAGCGTGACGAGCAGCTGCCCGCCGATGCCGATGAGGACTCCCCACGCGTCCGACCGCCGGAACGACAGCCCGAGGTCGGCGACGAGGTGCCGGGTCCCCCGCACCCGGCTGGCGATGGCCGGCCCGAAAAAGAAACCCGTCCAGAGCCCGACCAGGCCCGAACCGATGTACCAGGCCGGCGGGGCCGCCAGCTTGGAGATGGCGGTGAGGTGGGCGCCGTTGCCCGTGATCTGCGCGGCCACCGTGATCACCACGAGGGCGACGATCTGGCCGACCACGAAGCCGATGCCGGCGCAGACGAGCCACCAGCCGCCGTCGCTCCGGGTGGCCGGGACGGCGGGCCGCCGCTCGCCGGGGGGCCGGCCCCGCCACCCTCGACGCGGGACCACCGGGCCGCGCCCCGATTCGTGACCGCCGAGGCCGGGCGTCTCGCTCCGGACCTCGTCGTCACCGGAGGAGGGCATCAGTGAAAGATACTGCCGACCCCCGGCGACACAGGGCCGCGACGAGGGGTGCGAGACGGGCCGCGATCGGTGTCGTCGCAGCGTGCTGACTGTGTCGACGACCCGGTCACCCCTCTTCGGGGGCTCGCGGTCGGTACCAGTTCGCGGGTCGCTGCGCCTAGCATGGCGCCGTGAGCCCGTCTCGGCCCGACCGGCCGAACCGCCAGCAGACGCCCGGCGGCGGCGGCAACACGCCCACGCCCGGTGGCAACGACCAGAGCTGGCGGTGGATCTGGACCGTCCTCATCGTGGCGGTGCTGGCGGTCCTCGTGGTCCCGTCCCTGCTCCCCCACTCCTCGTCCACCTCGGTCAACTACTCGAGCTACCTGAGCGACGTGAAGGCCGGCCGGGTGTCGAGCGCGACGATCGACAACGCGACCGGGGTGATCACCGGCAAGTTCTCCAACGGCCAGAGCTACACCACCCAGGGCCCGAACCCCTACAGCCAGACGGACGTGAACACCCTCCGAAAGGACGGGTTGAGCGTCAACTTCGCCGAGCCCTCGTCCTCCATCTTCTCGGCGATCCTCCCCTACCTGCTCCTCGTGCTCCTCTTCGGCGGGGTGATGTGGCTGATGACCCGGCAGGCCCGGGGCCAGATGTCGGGGATCATGTCGATCGGACGATCGCGCGCCCGCCAGTACAGCGCCGAGCGACCGTCGACCACCTTCGGCGACGTCGCGGGCTACAACGGGGTCAAGCAGGAGATCTCCGAGGTCGTCGACTTCCTGAAGACCCCCGCCCGGTTCCGCGACATCGGGGCCAAGATCCCGAAGGGCGTCCTCCTCGTGGGCCCGCCCGGCACCGGCAAGACGCTGCTCGCCCGGGCGGTGGCCGGCGAGGCCGGGGTGCCGTTCCTCTCGGTCAGCGGCTCGGACTTCATGGAGATGTTCGTCGGGGTGGGCGCCTCGCGGGTACGGGACCTCTTCCAGACCGCCCGCAAGCAGGCCCCCGCGATCGTCTTCGTCGACGAGATCGACTCGATCGGGCGCAAGCGCGGCGCCGGGCTCGGCGGCGGGCACGACGAGCGTGAGCAGACCCTCAACCAGATGCTGTCGGAGATGGACGGGTTCGATCCGGCCGAGGGGGTCGTGATGATCGCCGCCACCAACCGGCCCGACATCTTGGACCCGGCGCTGCTCCGGCCCGGCCGCTTCGACCGCCAGATCGTGGTCCCGTTGCCCGACCTCGACGAGCGGCTGCCCATCCTCCAGGTGCACTGTCGCGACAAGCGCATGAACCCCGACGTCGACCTCCAGCTGGTCGCCCGCGGCACCCCGGGGATGAGCGGGGCCGACCTGGCCAACCTGGTCAACGAGGCGGCGCTGCACGCGGTGCGGCGCGGCTCGGCCACCATCTCGATGGTCGACTTCGAGTCGGCCCGCGACCGCGTGCTCATGGGCCAGCGCCGGGAGAGCCTGGTCCTGTCCGACGAGGAGAAGGAGCGCGTCGCCTACCACGAAGGCGGCCACGCCGTCCTCGCCTACGTGCTCCCCGAGGCCGACCCGGTCCACAAGGTCACCATCCTCCCGACCGGGATGGCGCTCGGCGTCACCCAGCAGCTGCCGATGGAGGAGCGCCACATCCACCCGCGCAACCACATCGAGGCCATGCTGTGCGTGCGGATGGGCGGGCGCGCCGCCGAGCTGCTCGTCTACGGCGACCTATCGACGGGCGCGGCCAACGACCTCGTCGGCAACACCGAGCTGGCCCGCAAGATGGTGCGCGAGTGGGGCATGAGCGAGGACATCGGCCCGATGGCCTGGGGTTCCCAGGGCCAGGTGTTCTTGGGCGAGGACCTCATGCACACCCGGGACTACTCCGAGCACACCGGACAGATCATCGACGACGAGGTGGAGCGGATCCTGCGGGGCCAGGAGGAGCGGGCCCTCGAGACCCTCTCCCGCCACCGCCGCGGGCTCGACGCGGTGGCCAAGGCCCTCCTCGCCCAAGAGACCATCGACGGCGCGGTCGTCGGGTCGCTCGTCGACGAGGCCTACGGCCAGCCGGTGCACGCGACCGGGAAGAAGGCCACCCCGACCTTCAACGGGCACGGCACCGCCAACGGGAAGAGCGAGGCCGACGACCCCCCGGCCGAGCTGACCCAAGGTGAGCCCGCCGAAGTCCCCGCCGAAATCGTCGAGACCCCCGCCGCCCCGGCGGCCGTCGGCGCCGGCCAGCCACCGGCCAGCGCGCCGAGGGCGATGACGCCGTCGGGCTGGCCGGCCCCCCAGTGGCCGCCGCCGCACTGGAGCCCGCCGCCGCCGGCGGACCCGGCCCGAGGCGACCGCTAGACCGACGCGGTCACGGGGCGCCCGCCGGCGCACCGGCCAGCGACACCACCCCGCCGGTCGCCGTCGGCACCAGGTCCTCGAGCACGCTCACCGGCTGGTCGGCCGAGACGAGCACCGGCACCCGGCCGAGCCGGGACAGCCCCGCCGCCCGCCGCACCCCGGTGCTGGCGGTCGACGCGAGCGTGAGCGAGGCGCCGGCGGGCAGCGTGGCGCTCGCCAACCGCACCAGCCCGGCGGTCGTCGCGAGCGCCCACACGCGCACATGGGCCGGCTGCGTCCCGGGGTTGAACAGGCTGAGCGCGCCGAGCCCGGCCCCCGGCACCGTCGGGTGCCCGGGCGTCCCCGGCGACGGCAGCACGGCCACCGGCGTGGCCGGCTGGGCGGGCCCGAGCGCGAGGGCGGTCACCGCGCCGAACTGGGGTCCCTGGAAGGAGCTCGGCGCGATGGTGATCCGGTCGACGACGACGCCGGGTCCCCCCCGCACCCGGACCGTGGCCAGGAAGGGGATCCCGTCGGGGATCCGGGTCTGCTGGGTCGTCTCGAGCACCCACGCGCTCCGGGGCGCCACCGCCTGTGAGAACTCGGCCGGCGGGGACCGGAACGGGCGGATCTCGACCGACACCCGGTCGGGCCGGAGCGACGGGTTGAAGACGGTGATCGCGGTGGTGCCGCCGGTGAGGTCGATCGAGCGCGGCACCGACCAGGCCGGGAAGAGCGTGGGCACCCCGAGCCGGAGCGACAGCCCGTGGATGCCGTGGGTCGACACCGCCTGCAGCTCGTCGGCGACCACCGAGCCGGTGCGCGCCGTCACGATGGCCGACACGCTCGACTGGTCCTGCACGTAGCGGTCGACCTCCTCGACCGCGAGCGACCCGGCCGGGACGACGATGCCCTCGAAGGGCTGGGGCTCCGACAGCCCGGCCGGGGTCACGAAGGTGAGGTCCACGACCGCCTCGGTCGTGGCCGGGTTGTAGAGCGAGAGCGCGAGGGTGCCGCCGTTGACGGTGGCCCCCGACGCGAAGTACCAGTTCGACGAGGTCGAGCGCGAGCACGAGGTGGTCGACCAGCCGGTCGTGCTGGCCACCGACTCGTTGACGAGCACCCCGCCCCCGTCGAGCTCCACGGTGGCGGCGACGAAGTTGCCGCCGACGAGCGGGCCGGGCACCTCGAGCAGCTGCCCGTGCGCCGGGACGACCAGACCGACCGCGCCCCTCCGGCCCCGGTCGCTGACGGCGAACAGCGTGCCCGCCACCGGCCGGGACGTCGTGTTGACCAGCCCGAGCGTCTCCTCCGCGAGCGACCCCGCCGCCGGGGTCCCGCCCGCGCAGTACCAGGACGAGGACTCGACGCCGGCCGCGGCCACCTCGGTGACCGCGGTGGGTGGGGCCGGGGCGAGAACGGGGCGGTGCAGCACCCGGTCGGCCACCCCGCCGCCGACCGCGGCCACGAGGATCACGAAGATGGCGCCCAGCCGGGCCGGTCGCAGGGCCGGCCGCGGTGGTTGCGGAGCCGGAGGCGGGGGGGAGGGCCGAGCCGGCCGGTCGGCCTCGAAGAACCCCGCCCCGTGGCGCGGGCCGGTCACCGTGCCCCCGCCCGCTCGTGGCGCGGCCGCGCGCTGCGGTCCGAGGGGGACCGGGGGGCCGGCCGCACGGTCGTCTCGCTCGGTCGGGCCGCGGCCAGCGCCCGGAGGCGAGCCCGGACGGCGAACCGCCGGTCGGCCAGGACCGCCACGACCACCAGCCAGAGCAGGAGCTCGGCCAGCGCCCCGAGACCGGCGAACGGGAGGCCGGCGAAGCGGAGCGCCCCCGCGCCGCCGGCGCGGACGTCGAACTGGGTGGCCCACGAGAACGCCGGCCTGGCCGGGGCCCCGACCCCGGCGACGGACAGCTGGAAGTCCCCGCCGGGGGCCATCGCGACGTAGGCGGTGCCGGCACCCACCGGTCCGAAGTACCCCTCGGACCCGGCGGGTCCCCCGAGCACGGCGTGCCAGCCCCGCAGATCGCCGGTGGCCGGGCGGACGATCCCCGCCGCCGCCCCCGAGCTCGCGACCACGCCCCGGACCGGCCCCCCGGACCGGCCGGCCCGCTCGGGCAGCGCGGCGGTGTTGGCGAAGACGACGAACCCCTCGCCGCCCGGGATCTGGCGGAGGTCGCCCTGTTGGTCGAGCGCGGGCACGAGGTCGGCCGGGACCGGATAGCTGGGTGCGCTCTGCACCCCGACCAGCGACGGCGCCAGGGTCTCCAGGACGACGATGTAGCGGACGGCCTCGGGGGCGAGCAGCCGGCCGAGGTGCGAGGTCCCACCGGCGCGGGCGAGCGCGACCGCCGAGGCAAGCTGGGTCGCGGGTCCGGGGCTGGCCGGGGCGTAGAGATCCTGCGCGCCGGGCGGCCCGTCCTCGGTGGTGGCATACGCGAGCCCCGCGCCGGCCGACCACCCGCCGAGCGGCAGCGCCGCGGGGTCACCGAGCCAGAGCACCCGGTAGGAGTCGCCGCCGCGCGCCGCCAAGAACTGGAGCGAACCGCTGAATCCCGAGGCGGGCAGGCCGAAGCTGCCGCTCGAGACCTCGGCGACGACCGGGATCATGCCCGCCAGGGCGGCCACCATCATGAGCGAGGTCGTGAGCTGACGCCATCCGAATCGTTGGCCGACGAGGTCGTTCTCGAAGGCGGCCACCCCCAAGCCGATGCACGCGGCCACGGCGACGGCCGCCGGAACGAGGAGGACGTCGACGCTCGGCGCGAACGAGTGGGTCCAACCGCGCGCGACCACGAAGGCGAGGCCCCAGCTGAAGAGGGCGACCGTCCACAGGCGTCCGGCCCAGGCCAGCCGGGGCCCGGTGCCGATGAGGAGCGGGAGGAGGGCTGCCACCAGGAGCAGCCAGCTGAGCGGCGAGCCGCCCACCGGGCCGAGGTCGAACCGCAAGAGCGCGGTCCACGACGGGGCACCGGACGGCGCAGAGGGCAGGCCGAGGACGGCGAGCGCCCGCGGTCCGGCGAGCGCGACCCCGATCACCCACGGGGCGCAGAGCACCAGCGCGACGCCCAGTCCGCCGATCGAGGCCCGCACCACCCGGCCGGCCCCCCGGGCCTGGCCGACCAGCCCCGAACCGGCCCAGATCCCGATGGCGCACACGAGGACGACCACCGCCATCGCCGGGGCGAACGCGATCCCGATGGCGAGCAGGACCCCGAGCGCCAGCACCTGGGTTCGGGGCTGGCGACCGTGCCGGCCCATCCCGACGGCGTGGGGGTCGGCGCCGGACGCGCGCATGAGGGCGGCGATGACCCACGGCGCCAGCGCGAAGGTGACCATCGCGTCGAGCCGGCCGTGCGCGAGGGCGTCGTAGACGAGCGGGAGGCCGAGGTACGCCCCGGCGCCGAAGAGCCGCCCGCGCTTCGAGCCGAACGGGGCCAGGAGCCTCGACACTCCCCATGCGCCGACCGGGACGCAGCCGAACACGAGGACCTTCTGGGCGAGCCCCATCCCGCCGAGCAGGATCGTGCCGAGCGCGCCGAGCGCGGCGAAGGCGGGAGACGACGGCGCGGTCGTGCCCACCCCGGCCGGCTGCCAGCTCGCGAAGAACTGGTGCCAGGTTCCCGACCATGACAAGGGCGCGAGGAGCTGGCCGACCGCCGGGAACGCCCCGGACATGAGGTCGCGGACCCCGATGACGAGGAGGAGCGCGACCGCGAGGCCGGCCACGAGCCTCGAGCGTCGGCTGGCCAGCACCCGCGACTGGCGGGGGCCGCGCGGGGCGAACCGACCGCGGTCGTCCCAGTCGTCGAAGCTGTCGTCCTCGGAGAACGCCCCGGCGATCGACCCGGTGAGCTCGGGCTCGGCCGTCTCCTCGTCCCGGCCGAGTGCGCCGACGCGTGCGTGGGTGACCTCGAACCCGAGGTGGCTCACGTTCGACAGATACTCGGAGAGCCGGGCGCTGCCATGGATCTGGTTGTGCCGGATCTGGTTGTCCGACACCCGGCGGGACCGCTGGACCGCCCGGCGCAGCACTCGCAGCTCCGCCCGGTGGGCGAAGTTCCATCGCCACGCGTTGAGCACCGCGCGGGCCCGCGCCCGGTCTCGGGCGATCAGTGCGACCAGCGCCTCACCGATGGAGAGGACCGCCACCTGCGGGAGGACCCGGAGGAGGTGGAACGCGCTGTAGCACTTGAGGACGGTCCGGAGCTCGTGCCGTCGTTGCAGGGCCTGCAGCGTGACGCCGGCGTCGGCGTCCTCGAGCACCGGCTGGACGCCGGGCGCGATCACCTCGAGGTGGCGGACGCGGGCGTCGGGGGCGACGACGACCCGGGCGCCGGCCACTTGGGCGCGCCAACACAGGTCGAGGTCCTCCCCCATCGCCACGATCCCGGCGTCGAAACCGCCGAGCTCGGTCATGAGGTCGGCCCGGATCAGCGTGCAGCCGCTCGGGGCCACGAACACGTCACGCTGGCCGTCGTGCTGCCCGGCGTCGATCTCGGGGCTCCGCACCCGGTCGACCACTGCGCCGGTCTTGTCGACGTTCATCCCGACGTGCAGGAGCACGAGCGGGTCGTCCCAGCTCACGACCTTCGGGGCGATCACCGCGGCGTTCGACCGAAAGGACTCCTCGACCATGAGCCGCACCGCGCTCCGGTCCGGTGCGCAGTCGTCGTGGCAGATGAGGAAGAAGGCGGCCCCCTCGACCAACCCCAGGACCTCGTTCGCTCCCGCGCTGAACGGGAGCGCCCGGTCGATGCGCCGGACGAAGGCCTCGGGCGAGACCCGGGCGACGCGGGTGGTCGGATCGATCAGGCCGCCGGCGGCCACGACCACGATCACCAGCTCCGGATAGTCCTGGCCGGCGAGCGCTGCGAGGGTCTCCTCCAGCCACGGCCCGGGATCCCTGGTGACCACCACCGCCACGACGGCCGGTGCGCTGGCGTCCATCAGGAAGCTGACGCTACTGCTCCCACTCGTGCCTGGACGGGAGGCCGGGAAGCCCCGAGTGCTTGCAACTGTTATACAAAGCTGATACCATGGTTTCAGTCCGACGACGGGAACCCACCGCACCCGAGCACAAAGGAGCACCCCCATGCCCGCCCCCACCGAGCGAGACGAACTGAACCGGCTGACCGAACTGGCCAAGGGCGCCGTCGACACCGCCGTCGGCCTCGGGGTCCTCGGCCTCCAGAAGCTGCAGGTCGGAAGGGTCGAGCTGCACAAGCGCCTCTCCGGCCACGAGACCCTGGGCGCCGGGTACACCAGCCTGCGCACCCAGGCGCTCCGACAGGCGAGCAAGGTCGACTCGGTCCTCTCCGAGGCGATCCGGACGCTCGAGGCCTCGCTTCAGCCGGTCACCGGCCGCCTGCCCGGCCCGGCCCGTCACGTCGCCACCGTCGCCCAGAGCCGCATCGACGAGCTGCACGCCAAGGTGACCCAGTACCTCGCCTCGGCGGCCATGGAGACCGAGACGGCAGCGCCCGAGAAGGACGCCGTCACCGCCAAGTAGCCCCCGCGCTCGGCACGCCGCGCCGACCACCGCTCCCACTCGCCCGGCTCGTGCCGGGCGAGTGGCGTTTCGGGCCGTCTACGCCGCGAGCCGCTGCCGCCAGAACTCGAGGATGTCGAGGAGCGTGTCGTCGAACGCGATCTCCGGACGCCACCCGGTGTCGGCGACCAGGTGGCCCGGGTCGCCCCGCAGGACCGGAAGGTCGACCGGGCGGACGAGATCGGGGTCGGTGACCAGTTCCACCTCGGCCCCGGCCAGCGCGCACAGTCGCTCGGCCACCTCGGACACCGCCACGTCGACGCCCGAGCAGACGTTGTAGGTGTCCCCCGTCGTCCCGCGGGTGACGAGGAGCCGGTAGGCGCGCACGACGTCGCGGACGTCGGTGTAGTCGCGCCGGGCGGTGAGCGTGCCGGCGGCGACCCTGCCCGAACGGTCGCGCTCGGCTTCCACGATCCGCTTGGCCAGCGCGGACACGGCGAAGGTCGGCGCCTGGCCGGGTCCGACGTGGTTGAACGGACGAACGAGGACGACCGGCTGCCCATAGCCCCGCCAGGCCTGGAGCGCGAGCTGCTCGGCGGCCGCCTTGCTGGCCGCGTACGGGCTGATCGGGCGGAGCGGGGTCGACTCGGTGATCGGGAGATCGTCCGGACCGACCGCACCGTAAGCCTCGGCCGAGCTCACCACGAGGACGACCGGCGGCTCGTCGAGCGCTCGGCCCGCCGCCAGGAGCGCCGCGGTCCCGAGGACGTTGACCCGAAGCACCTCGGCGGGCGACTCCCACGACTCGCCGACGTGGCTGAGCGCCGCGAGGTGGTAGATCGCATCGGGCTGGGCGTCAAGGACCGCCGCGGTGATCGCCTCGGGGTCGGCGACGTCGACCTCGAGATCGATCGAGATGACCTCGTCGCCCATCGAACCGAGGTGAGTTCCGAGGTGGCGACCGACGAAACCGCCACCGCCTGTGACGAGCGCCCGCACCAATTGCACCCTACCGGCCGCCTCGATGGCCCACCGTGGCCGCGACCGCGTCGTGGTGCGTACGTTTCGCCCGACGGTCACGCCTCTGTCAACCGAGGGTGCGACGTGGTGGGACGCCCGAGCGCCCACGGCCGGCCCGGTCCCTCCGACGACCGGGATCGCGCGTCGGACTCAGTCGCGCCCGGCGGCGGCGCGGTAGGCCTCGACGTGGTGGGCCGCGCTGGCCTCCCAGGTGAGCCCGGCCACCCGGGCCAGACCGGCCGAGCGCCGGCGCTCACGATCCGGGTCCCCCGCGACGACGGTCAGCAACGCTTCGCCCAGTGCCTCGACGTCGCCCGGTGCGACCAACATGGCGGCGTCGTCGAGGGCAGCCGCCATCGGTGTCCCTGACGTCGTGACGACGGGCGCCCCACAGGCGAGCGCCTCGAACGCCGGCAGCCCGAAGCCCTCGTCGAGCGACGGGTACGCGACCACCGCCGCCGAGCGGAACAACGCCGGGACGGCCCGGTCGGGGACGTAGCCGGTCACGAGCACCCGCTCGGGGTGGCGCGACGCCGACAGGGGCGTGGCGTCGCGTCCCCAGCCCGGCTGCCCGGCGAGCACGAGGAGCGCGTCGGGGACGTCCCCGGCGACCCGGTCGAACGCGGCCACGAGGCCGGCCACCCCCTTGCGGGGCTCGAGGGTGCCCACGAAGACGACGAGCGGGCGCGTCGCGTCGACGCCGAGCGCAGCCAGCTCGACGGTGTCCTCGCCGTCGGCCGGCTCCGCCGGGCAAAAGCGGGTGTGGTCGATGCCGTGCGGTGCGACGACCACCCGGGCCCGGGGCCGGCACAGCTCGGTGAAGCGGGCCGCGGTCGCCTCGCTCACGCAGACGACGACGGCCGCCCGCTCGGCCGCCGCGCGGATGGCACGGCGGAAGAAGGGCACCTTGGCCCGCTGGTGCCACTCGGGGTGGTCGAAGTAGGTGCAGTCGTGCACGGTGACGACGACCGGGAGACGGGAACGCTCGGGCATCGTGTAGTGCAGCCCGTGGTGGACGGCCACACCGGCCTCCACCAAGCGGCGGGGCAACCCCACCTGCTCCCAGGCAAGCCGGAGCGGCCGCGGGCCGGGAGCCCACCCCCGCACCGTCGAGCGAGGCGCGCGGTCCCGCCACCGGGCCGTGTCGCCGCGCCGCGCGACGAGGGTCGGGGCCACGTCGTCACGCCGGTCGAGCGCGGCGGCCAACGCCAGCGCGTACTGGCCCGCACCGGCCGCCCGCGCCGGGATCGCCGTGACGTCGAGCGACACGGCGAGGGGGTCGACGCTCATACGAGCCTCCCCCACAGCTCGAGATGCGCCACCGCGGCCGCCTCCCAGCTCCGCGTGGCGGCAAAGGACGCTCCCCTCGAGCGCAGCGACGCCGCCAGCCCGGCGTCGGCCACCACCGACACCAGCGCGCTCGCGATGGCGTCGGTGTCGGCCGGGTCGACCAGGAGCGCCGGCGGCTCGGCGTCGGACTCGGTGACGCTCGGGACGGCGGTGCTGGCCACCACCGGGGTGCCCGATGCCATGGCCTCGAGGGGTGGCAGACCGTAGCCCTCGGCCACCGGGACGTAGACGAACGCGACCGCCCCTGCATACAGCGCCGACAGCGCCGCGTCCTCAACGTGGCCGACCGCCACCACCCCGTCGGAGTCGAGCTCGGCCAGGCCCACATCGCCCCATCCGAGCGGGCCGGCCACCACCAACGGAAGCGTCCCCAGCCCGCCGGCACGGGCCAACTCGTACGCCTGGACGAGGCGGCGCAGGTTCTTGCGGGGCTCGAGCGTGGACACCGCCAGCAGGTAGGGGCCGTCCACGCCCGAGGCGAGCAGGATGTCCCGCGCGCCGGCGTGGTCGGGAGCCAGGAGGTGGTCCGCGCCCTCCCGGATGACCACCACCGAGGATGGCCGCGCCCCGGCCGCCGTCAGCTCTCCGGCCACCGCCTCCGACGGCACGACGAAGGCGTCGGCCCGGCGCAGCGCCCGTCGCAGCGCCCGCTCGTGCCACCGCCGGCCGCGGGCGGTCGTGGCGTCGGGGTGGGACCGCCAGGCGAGGTCGTGCACCATCACCACCAGCCGTGCGCCCCCGCGGCCGACGGGCGGTGCGGCGAGGGACACGCTGTGCACGACGTCGAAGCCGGGTGGCGCGGCCGCCAGCCCGAGGCCCCAGGCGCGGGTGAGCAGGCGCGACGGCAGCCGGGAGGTCAGGACGGGGCGACCGGTGCCCGCGAGCGGGTCGGGCCTCGCGGCGCTGGCGTAGAGGGTGACGGCGAGCGGTTCGCCGAGGCTGCGCTCATGGGCGGCCAGTCCGGCGAGCAACCCGCGGGCGTAGGTCCCGATGCCTCCCGGCACCCGGCGGCGGAGCTGCTCGACCGCCACGAGCACCGAGGGCCGGCCGGGCCCGCTCACCGCCGCGACACCCCCGGCCGGCTCTGCTCCGTCGCAGCGTCGCGGTACAGGGCGGCCAGCCCGGCGGCGCAG
>Ga0209415_10002481_pt1 | contig 34562 bp, 31 predicted proteins | sample PeaSoiSIISIP2007_FD_187696 | JGI IMG/M metagenome (GOLD analysis project Ga0209415, IMG submission 187696) | Peat soil microbial communities from Weissenstadt, Germany - SII-SIP-2007 (SPAdes) (version 2) | ecosystem: Environmental > Terrestrial > Soil > Wetlands > Peat | place: Germany... | reverse complement strand
TGGTAGCGGAAAATATCGCCGCGTCATCGGGAATACGAATCTTCAGGTTCTTCGCTCTGGCGTCATGAGACCCACCGCTGTGAAGGGCGTGCTCTCGCGCTACTTGAATCACGCAACTTGGAAAAAATGAGTTGACCGCGAGATGTAGGTAACGTCTTAGACAATTTCCTCACCATGAAACCCGGCGCAATTCAAGGAGAAGTCCATGCCCGAAGTCTTAAACATCGCGCCACGCGGATCGATGAAGAACCCCTCAACTCCCTTAATCCGCTCAAGAAGAAAGAGGACTTCCTTTCCTCCGACCGCCAGAGCCGTCGCAAGGGCATCGGCGATGGCAAGTCGTTCTCCGACGACCGTGGCGGACACGGCGGCCACGTCCCCGTAAAACGGGTTGACGAGATGGTTCCCTCGCTCGTAGATACCCGAGGTTGCAACAGACGACGTGGCCGTGACGACAGCGCAGAGCGCATCGGGTACCCAGGGGTGGCGAATTCCCACCCGATATGGCTTGCCGGGAAGTACGCAAACGTCACCGCCGGCATTGATAAGTCCATCGCTGATTCCGCATTCGGACAAGATCGAAAGCGCACGTTCGGCCGCCCAGCCCTTCACCAGTCCTGTGGGATCGAAACCACCCGGCATCTTCCACGGGTCATAAAATCCACTGGAAGATTCGAATACACGAGCGCTCAGCTCGTACACCTCGTCCATAAGATCCGAAGACTGGTCGATCTCCCGGGTTCTGAGACGGGACAATTCACTTTCGGGCTTCCACGTGCTAAAGCGGTCATCAATGCGGTGCAACTCTGCCCGCGCCTCGTCAAGGGCTCGATCGACGTGCTCTCTCGTAAGATGACCCGGATCAACGAGGAAGGAAAACACCGTTCCCATGACCGTTTCAGAGGCGGAAATCACTTGAAGTGCAAGATGTCGAGGGCGCCTTGAATAGAGTAGGCGTAAGCCTCGCTAGTGTACGTGGCGCCGGAAAGAGCGCTGATTCCGACGCCCTGCGCCCGCAACACTTCGGCCTTGAGAATCGGCACGACTTGTGCCTCCAGTTGTTGCGAATAGGATTCCAGCGTCTGGAGCGACTCGATGCTTAGGTCCGAGATGCGACTGTTCAGGACCGTCACCTTCACCGCCAGTTGACCGTACCCGTAGTTCTCGATCGGTCCCACGGCACTGCCATTGACGACGGCCGGCGAACCGGTCGCGGCGGAAGTGGCGCCCGATGCGGGACGACTGGCCTTCGATACCGGTGCGCTGCGGGTCGACGGGCCATCCAGGGTCACGACACCCACAATTCCTGCCGCTGTTGCGGTCAGAAGCGTCAACGCTATCTTCGCGGGGGGCTTCATCTCAGATTCGGTACGCCTCTTGGTGAAGCGCCTCGTCCGCCACGCCCGCGCGCCGGGCCATCGCCGCGGTCTCCCGCACGAAGCTCTCCGGACCGCTGATGTAGACATCCCGTTGGGCGATGTCGGGAACCAGCGTCTTGATCATGTCCAGTCGGACGGCATCCCTTCCTCCGATCAGCTGATGGACGATGCCCTTTCGATGTCGCGCAAGCTTCTCAACCTCGTCGAGCAGGACGAGGTCCTCTTCTCGTGACGCACGGAGCACCACGACGGGACGGGACTTGACAGGCAGGTCCTCCAGCACGGACCTGATTGCCGTCACACCGATGCCTCCGGCGATGAGCAGCACGTCGTTGCGGCGCCGTGCAAAGGTGGTAAAGGATCCGTAGGGGCCTTCGATCGCGACCCTCGTACCTACTTTGACGCGCGCAAGCGCTCTCGAGAAGTTCCCCACGCCCTTGGCGGTCAAGCGGATATAAGGCGGCTGCGGCAATGCGGACACCGTGAAGGGATGCGCCTGCCACCACATCTTACGTGTGAGGAATCGCCACTCGAAGAACTGACCACCCGCGATGGGCAGACGTTCGAGATGACGTCCTTCGAGAATTACCGACACGACGCCGGGGCCTTCGCACTTTATGTCCGCTACCCGCAGCCGGTGCAGATTCGACCGATAGGCGGGGTAGCCGACGCGATACACGAGGACCAGTGCCGCGGCCAGCAGCCACGCGATGGTCCAAGACTCGCGCGCCAGCGGGTGACGCACGAACGAAGGACCGAGCGCCAATTCATGCGCGAAGGCAAGAAACAAAGCGAGGTACATCAAGAGATGGAGGAGCCACCAGCTCTCTCTCGGTACCCGTTGTCGCACTTGGCGAACAGATATCAATCCGATTCCGACCATGAGTCCCAGCGCCACCGTCGCCGTCACCATGCTGGGAAACGTGTTGATGATAACGGCGGCCTCTCCCAGAACGCCCTTCCTTGCGACCTCGGCGTACGCGAGCGTGAGGAAGACGGCGTGGAAGGAGATCAAGACGATGGGCCAGGGAGCAAGACGCTTGTGCCAGTGAATGACCCCGCCCTGACCGAGAACACGTTCAAGGGCCGGCATGCGGCTAGCGAGTACAACCATGAGCAGGGCCAAGTAGGCACCCGCCATGCCGGTGGTAGAACCGATGAACATCGCCACTCCACCTTGAAGGTGTAACTCGCTGAGGGTTCCGTCGACAATCGGCAAACCAATGACGAGACCCATTCCGAGTCCGCTCAAGGCCAACGTCGTGAAAAAATAGGGGAGGCTGGGCTTAGGAGCGATCGCCCCACGGCCGCCGCCGAGCCGCCGTATTGGTCGGCGCCGAGTGGCTTCAGGATCGAAGAGGGCAGTATCCATTCAGTGCTCCCATCAAACGCCGGGCGCTCGAAGCAGATGGATGAGAAGATTCAACGATCTCATTGACATCGGCCAACTTTCACAACTTCCTGAGTTCTGGCACAAGTGCGTAGCGACCTAGAGCGCCCCGAGTGAAAAGGCTTGGTGACACCCGGGTCTGAAGCGAAGAAATCGATGTCTCAGGCGGCAGACGGCTCAAATGCGGCCGCACTCTCACGCGTAAGGGCAGGTCGGCTGTCGGTCGCTTCGCTCTGACGGGATTGCGCCTGTGGTATCGGTCACTGCCCGATTCGATGAAGATCACTTCGGTCGTTAGCGGGTTTCTGACGTAGATAAGCATGGCGTGTTCGGTGACGAGAACGGTATTGACGGGACCTCGGCGCCAAGCGGACGGTCGATACTTGCCTGCGCAAAGGGGGTCGCGAAGTCCACGTTCATCGCCGACATGTCGAGAGTGTCCTACAGCAGTGATTCCCCAACCGACGCGGTCATAGGCGTCAGTGCAGTTCAGCTCAGACGCCACATCCGTCATACGCATCGCAATTCACGCGAAGGCTTAAGCGCCGAGAGATCATAGAGATCCTTGAGCTCCCTGCGCCAAGAAACCGTTATCCGGCGAACGTACTGTGCCATGGTGCCCACCGTACGGATCGAATCTGACATCTGGATGAAGGCCACCACGACTGGGGTAAGAAGTTCTTAAGACGCATCGAGCAGCTGATTCGATCTTTCAACCGAACCCCAGCAGCCCTGCTTTTGCTCGATCAGATTGAGTGGCGGTCCGACAACGACGTCGGCCGAGTCCCGACTACATCTCACTGATCGAGATCGAGGTGTCACCTGAAGCCAAGGAAACGTCGACTTTCCTGACCGAAAGCGGTGAGAAAAGCTGGGTCAAGGAAGATGATTAATCCTTTCGTTGCCCGCAGTAGCGGATCGGGCCGAGTGAAATCTAGAGTTTAAATTCGATGCATTTGACCTGGCAAAGGCGATCAGACGATCATCAACGCCGCGCCAGTACGTTCCTTCGCGGTGCGCTCGTTTTCGTGACGGCACTCGCCGTTGAAACTGTCCTGCTCGCTCCCCTTGGCGCCGAGACTCGTCGCACCCATCAGTCAACGCCAACTACCCACTTCGGCGTCGGCATCGTCCGTTGCACGTTCGTCGATCGTTCGCGCTCCTTGCTCGACTATTCGACGACCCCGTTTCGGGTCCTATCGTCCAGTCGAACGCTGCTCACGGAAATCAGATACCCAACGCAGCAACTCGCCGGGGGACCGGCCCAAGCGACCGGTGCGCCGCCGTTGCAACGGAGCGGCGGCTACCCGATGATCGTCTTCGCCCACGGCTACGACGTGACGCCCGACACCTACGTAGCCCTTTTGGATGCGTGGGTGCGAGCTGGTTTCGTCGTCGTAGCGCCCTTCTTTCCGGACGAGAACGCTTCCGCCGTCGCCGCGCAATACGGTGCGGACACGGAGGACGATCTCGCTAACGAACCCGGGGACCTCGCCTTCCTCACGAAGGAAATTCTCCTGGCATCAGTCAACGAAACAACAATTTGCCCGATTGCCAGTGGTCTCATAAACCCTTCGGAGATCGCTCTGGCTGGGCACTCGGATGGCGCGGTTGCGGCAGGAATGCTGGCCTACGACCACGGCCTCGACCCCCAAGGCATTAACTACGCCAGTCTGCGCACCGGAATCGCCTATCGGGCGATCATCATCCTTTCGGGTGCCGAGGACACGGCCCAGTCGTACGCCGCCGAGGCCCGTCGACCCAATCTACTGGTGGTCCAGAGCCTCACCGACCGATGCAATCCTTTTCGCGACGGCGTGCAACTTTACGATGGGATTCACCAATCCAACAAGTGGTTTCTCGAACTTCAATCGGCCCACCACCTCCCCCCCTTCGACGACGTAGACGTGCCAGCCTTTAACGTTGTGTCGGCGACCACAATCAGCTTTCTCCAAATGTCGCTGCAAGACGCCACGCCCACTACCAGTCTCCTGACCTTGGGAAATCAGCGTCCCGAGATCGCCCGGATGTACGGCGGTGTCGTCGGACCCCCGCTAACAAATGCGCCCAGAGTGAAAGAGAGCTGCAGCCCCAACTAAATCGCAAGGAATGTCCTCTCGCCGTTGGTCTTCCCGTTGCAGATTCGACGAACCTTGACAAGCGACGTGCCGAGATAGGGCCACGCATCTACACCTTTGCCAGTGACGAAGTGAATTGTGGCTCTCGTCTGGCTGAAACGAGCAGTTACGAAGCTCTCCAACAATTGATGTAGATCAGCCATTGACAAAGACCATCGAAAGGCACGATGCAGCGAGGTATTCAGTCATGAACACGACGCCTTCGGATTGAGTACGTCATTTGAGTACGGGGAGCGCACAGGGAGTCGAATAAAGTGTTCGAGTCGTCTTACCAACTTCTTACTTTGTCGTTGTGCTCTTCATCTAGTCGTCAGATTCGATCCGTAGCGTGAATACCATGGCAAACCACAGACGCCGAGCCGCGCCTTGGTGACGCTGAATGCGCTGTGAACAACGTGATCAATCGGCGGTTCATGCTTCGCGTCGACTCCGAAGCGTGCAACGGATGTGGCGTGTGTGTGGAACTGCTCCCCGAGGGAATCCGACGCGACCCACGAGGCGTGCCCGTGATTCCGAGCGGCCTTGTACCTCATGCATTTCTCCCCCAAGCATGCCGAGCCGCGGCGTCGTGCCCACAGGCTGCCCTTCGCCTCATCGAACGGGCCGAGCGATCGCGTGTGACGACAGAGCCGTTCGCGCACCAAGCGGTCCAGTCACCAAAGGCTGGCCCCCGCAGGCGGCTACCCAGGCAACGGCGTCGCCCACGACTTCGCGCGAGGTACCCGCGCACGAAGCGAGTCGTTCTGGCTGCTCTTGTGGCGGGATTCGTCTGGCTCGCGTTCTCCCTGGGTGGTGCACTGCTCAACCCGGCGCTGGGCAGTTCAGCTGGCTCTCGGCTCGCCGAATGGGCGCGCGACCACGGTGGCGCGTCCGTTGTCAACTGGGCTGAGAATCAGTGGTACTCTCATCACCCCCCAAAGGTCGGCGGCGCGTTGGCGCCGGGGATGATACTCAGCCCTAATTCGAATAGCGTCGTTTCCAATTCGGCGGTCGCTCACTTAGCGAACCCCCTCCCCATTGAGCCTTTCGCTAGTCCCGCCGTGTCGGGCGAAGGTCAGTGGGTGCCCGTCGGACGATTCGTGCAAGGGATCCCGGCAATGTTCGCAACGACGCTGCGTCCCGACGCGATTCACACAAGCTACGTGGCCGGTGTCGTATGGATGGACACCAAACTTCTCAGGGCCACGCTCTATTCGGGCAGCCAAATTCCCGGAGGTGGGCCGTTTACGCACACGGCCCCGATCGCCCAACGCGCGGCTAGGACGTTGGTCGCCGCGTTCAACGCAGGATTTCTGATGAACAACGCAGGGGGCGGCTACTACACGGACCACCGCACGATCGTTCCCCTGCGGTTTGGAGCGGCGTCATTCGTCGTGTACCGAAACGGCAGCGCCACGGTTGGAGCGTGGGGGCAGAACGTCAAAATGTCGAACACCGTCGTCTCGGTGCGGCAGAACCTGAATCTTCTCGTCAGCAACGGTAAGCCAGTCCCGGGCATCCGCAATCAGAGCAGTAGTCAGTGGGGCTTCACGCTAGGCAACGCCGTCTACGTGTGGCGCTCCGGTCTCGGCGTCACGGCTGACGGTGCGCTGGTGTACGCGGGCGGTCCCGGTCTCGACCTCACCGACCTCGCAAACATCTTGGTGAGGGCTGGCGCCGTTCGAGCGATGGAGCTCGACATCAACACGGACTGGGTCAACTTCAGCTACTACCATCCGGCGACCGCTGCCGGACTAGCGTCGCCGTCCAACGGAACTGAACTGCTACCGAGCATGACTGGATCGCCCGCCCGGTACTTCGAAACCTGGTGGGCTCGCGACTTCATTACGATGTCCGCCGCGAAGTCATGACGCTTGACGAGACCATCAGGTCGAGTGCAACGACGACCCCGCACCCCTCAAAACCAGGCGTGACTTCAGGGGAATCACGGTGGCGGCGCCTTCAACCGCTGATTCATTCCCTTCGGCCGCGACAGTGGAGCAAGAATCTGCTGGTCTTTGTGGCCCCGGCGGCGGCAGGAGTACTCACGACGTGGAGCGATCTTTCGAGAACATTGCTCACGTTCTTGATCTTTTGTGCCGCCGCCTCAGCGACGTATCTGCTTAATGACGTTCTCGACCGAGAGGCCGACCGTCGCCACCCGAAAAAACAGCGCCGTCCGATAGCGTCGGGGTCCGTATCGCCACAGGTCGCCGTAACAGCGAGCGCCATTCTCGCAGTACTCGCCTGCACCGCCGCGGCGCTCGTAGGCTCATGGCAACTCGGTACCATCGTCGGTGGGTACATCCTCACGACCCTCCTCTATAGCTGTTTTTTGAAGCGCGAGCCGGTCATTGAGCTGGTAGTCGTCGCGGCCGGCTTTGTCCTGCGGGCCATCGCTGGCAGCGTCGTGGCGCACGTCACGCCATCGAGTTGGTTCCTGGTCGTCACGTCGTTTGGCGCCTTGTTCGTCGTCACCGGCAAGCGCTCCGCCGAGCGTGCCAACCTCGGTTCGAACTTCGCAGCGCATCGCGCCGTTCTTGCCGAGTACTCGGAATCGTTCTTGCGGTCGGTGCTGACGCTCTCCGCAACGATTACGATCACTGCCTATTGCCTGTGGACATTCGATCGCAGCGGCCTACTCTCTCGCTCGGACATTCGTCCCGGCTGGATTCGATTTTCAATCGTCCCCGTCGTCACCGCTGTGCTGCACGTGCTTCGACGGCTCGACAAGGGCGACGGCGGCGAACCCGAGGACCTTGTCTTGCACGATCGTCGCTTGCAGCTCCTCGGCGTCGTGTGGGTGGCGCTGATGTGCGTGGGCCTGTACGCGTGAGGGCAGCTCCGTCTAACTCTCGCCAAATGCTGACCGGCTGGGGTCGCACATCCCCTGTGTCGGCCAACGTCGTCCGTCCCCTAGACGGAGCGGAAGTCGAGGCAATTCTGACCGATCCGGCGACGTCAAACGTAATCGCGCGCGGATTCGGTAGGAGCTACGGTGACGCGGCCCAGCGCTCTGGGGGCCGGGTCATCGATGTCCGATCCCTCGATGACGTGTCGCCGATCGACGAGGCCGGCCGTGTCGTCGTCGGCGCCGGAGCGAGCCTCCATAAGGTGATTAATACGGTGCTCCAGCACGGCTGGTTCATAGCAGTGACGCCAGGCACCCGTTACGTGAGCGTTGGGGGCGCCATAGCCGCAGACGTTCATGGAAAGAATCACCATCGCGACGGCAGTTTTGCGAGCCATGTGCTTGAGTTCTGCCTCGCCACTCCAACCGGTACGGTTAGCGTTCGACAAGACTCTGACCCGGAGCTGTTCTGGGCCACGATGGGCGGAATGGGGCTGACTGGCGTCATCACTAGCGCCACATTGCAACTCATGGGCGTGGAGACGCCTTGGGTGCGCGCGTCAAGCAAGCGCTTCACGACACTGAGTGAACTGATGTCGGTGATGGAGTCGACCGACGATCGCTACCGCTACTCGGTCGCCTGGTTGGACTGTTCGCGCTCGCTCCGAAGTGACTACCGCGCGGTCTTGACCCAGGGCAATCTTGCGAGCGCGGATGATCTGAGAAATGCGAACGTTCCGCGCGAGCGACTCGCCGCGAGCCAGCCACGGTTGCGCGTGCCCTCTGCGATTCCGGTTCGACTCGTAAACTCGGTGACGACTCGTATCATTAACACCGCGTGGTATCAGCGCTCTGGTCGGCGCAAACTAACCTTTGAGCCGCTCACCAGTTTCTTCTACCCTCTCGACGGTATCGAGAACTGGAATCGTCTCTATGGACATCGCGGATTCCTCCAGTATCAAATCGTCGTGCGCGAGCCCGCGACGATGCGCGAGATCGTCAACAACATCGCAGTGAGCGGTGTGCCGTCGTTCCTCGCCGTCCTCAAGCGGCTCGGACCCGGGAACCCCGGCCCCCTGTCGTTCTGCAGCGAGGGTTGGACCCTCGCCGTCGACTTTCCCATCGGACCCGACGGGCTCTCAAGTCTTCTCGACGGACTCGATTTATTCGTAGCCAACGCAGGCGGGAGGGTTTACCTGGCCAAAGATTCGCGCCTTCGTCCCGAGCTCTTCGAAGCCATGTATCCGAGAAAAGGCGACTTCGAAGCCGTGCGACGACGGGTCGACCCGAATCGCGTGCTCGCTTCGGACCTTTCTTGCCGCCTGGGTATCGGCTAAGTCGCCCTCACATGAACAACGCTTTCGGGCAACCACAATCGATTGTGGCTATTGGCGGCACATCTGACATTGCACTCGAGGTACTCACCCTCATTACCAGTCGATGCCGAAACCTGGTTCTCGCGGGGCGCGACGATGGCGCGCTTAGCATGCTCAAGAGCAGCCTCGCAGCGGCGACTGGCGCGGAAGTGGCCACGGTGCATTTCGATGCGAGAGAACCCGATCGGGCATCGATCACCGTGAAAGAGTGCTTTGACGCCGCCGGCGGCGACGTCGACGTGGTCGTTGTCGCCGTGGGCGAGCTGGGACATCAAGAATCGGACGAGCGTGAACCGCCTCGAGTCGCCCAGATAATACGGGTGAATTTCGAGTGGCCCGCCGCTGCGCTGTCTGCCATCGCCCACCGTCTGCGCGACCAAGGTCACGGCGCGATCATCGTGCTCTCGTCCGTTGCTGGAGTACGAGTGCGCCGATCGAATTTTCTCTACGGATCAGCCAAGGCCGGGTTGGATTCTTTCTGCCAGGGTCTGCGCGAATCCCTCCGCGACACTGGGGTCTCGGTCCACATCGTGCGCGCGGGGTTCGTTCGCACGAAGATGACCCGTGGCATGGTCGATCCACCGCTGGCCCTCGACACGGCAGTGGCGGCACGATTCATCGTGCGAGGATTCGAACGCGGTGACGAAGTGGTCTGGGTGCCACCGCGACTCCAATGGATTATGGCGGGAATGCGCATCCTGCCGAGCCCCGCTTGGAGATACTTAACGAGGCTGGAAATGCTCTCTCGAAAAGATGCGGCTTCACATCGAGCTTCCGAATGAACCGTCGACTCGAGGCGACGACGCCAATATCGACCATCGGAAGCTACTCCTGTGTCGAGCGTCAATTGACTCAATTTTGCAGGAGCGGGCTCGTCCACGGCACTGGCCAGTTCCTTCGCGGCGTCCACGAAAGGTTTGGAGTCGTGAATCACGTTGCGCCGAGCAAGCCGCACGGTAAACGAACAACGCAGAGGCTCCTCAGAAGTCGAAACGTCGGCGTCCTTGGTCAACGGGCAAGGAGCCTCGGAAGAGGTCGGCGTTGATACTGAGCCGCAGCGAAAGTTGACTTAACGTGGAGTCCGTGTCACACCGAGTGCCAATCACTGACGAAGAACATCGAGACCGCGGCCCGTCTTGCCGATTGGCGTCACCAGGTCTCTTCGACGCCTGCGCACCGGAATGAGAATCCTGGTTGCCGAAGACGATGTCGCGCTTAGGTCGGTACTTCAGCGAAGTTTGCGAGAAGCAGGTTATATCGTCGACGCGACCGACGACGGTGAGGCGGCCTTACGGTACTTGCAGCATCACGATTACGACGTCGCGGTGCTTGACTGGCGCATGCCGAAAAAGAGCGGGCTCGAGGTGCTTGAGGAGGCGCGTCGCCGAGGCGACCGCACGCCCATCCTGATGCTGACCGCCCGGGACACAACCGCGGACCGAGTTGCTGGACTCAACAGTGGAGCTGACGATTACCTAGTCAAACCGTTCGAACTCTCCGAACTCTTCGCTCGGCTTCTCGCGCTTCAGCGTCGCCCACCACTGACCCTCAATCCCATCATCGATTGCGCCGATCTCAACTTCAATTCTTCGACCCGTGAGCTAACGTTGGCCGGAGTTGTCGTTCCCCTGACCTCGACGGAAACGGCTCTCGTTGAACTTTTTATGCGCCGGTCCCCTTCGGTCGTGACCCGGCGAATGATCGCTACGCACGTCTGGGAAGACCAGGCCGACACCGTTGGATCGAACACGATCGAAGTCCACGTTCGACGGATTCGATCAAAACTCTCCAGTAGTCGCGCTCGACTCGAGACCGTCCGCGGTTCGGGGTATCGCCTTGTTGCACCGTGATCAAGCACGTTGAGCTGAGACGCCACACCGCTCGCGTCGCGATCGTTGCCACGGTGGTGGTCCTCGCGTGCTACGTGATCGCCGCTCTCTTCCTCAATCTCTTTGTTCTCCATCGGCTCACGTCCAATTTGGACGCTCATCTGACTGACCAATTGAGCGACGTCAGCCGGGGGGCGTTGACCCCCTCCGCCATCGCCATTACGGTCCCGTACGATAATGATTCCGATGACGTGCCCACGTACTTCTGGAACATATCCCAGTCGGGAGGCGTGGTCGCCCTGACTCGCGGGGCCCCGGCATTACCCCCTCAGAGCTGGCAGCATACGCCCGAGACAATCGTCCTCGACCACATCTCTTACCGGCTGGACTCCTTCGCGGCGCACGAAAAGCTTCTCGTCGCCGGCGAGAGTATCTCGAGTATCACGGCAGTGCGCGAAGCCCTCTATTTTCCCCAGCTCGTTTTTGGTTGTCTCTTAGCTGTCGTCACTTTCGTCGGTTCCTTGTTCATCGGTCTACGTTCGTCTGCGCCTTCAGAACTGATCCGCCGTCGCCAAGCCGAATTCACCGCCGACGCGTCGCATGAGCTACGGACTCCCCTCTCGGTGATCGAAGCCGAAGTAGAACTAGCGCTCCGCCACACCCGCGACCCGGCAACGTACGAGGGAGTTCTCAAGCGAGTAGCGCAGGAGAACCTTCGGCTTCGCAGCATCGTTGAAGATCTCCTGTGGTTGGCGCGCGCGGACAACGATGCTACCGAGTCAAGTCGAATAGCCACCGCCGACGTGTTCGACGAGGCGGCAGCGTCAGTGGAACGATTCCGCGCTGTCGCCGAAGCGCGAGGCGTTGAGCTCCTGATGAAGCGAGATGGAAACGGACCCTTCGCCGTGCACATTGCCCCCGATGCCCTCGATCGACTCATAGGAGTCCTGATCGACAACGCAACGAAGTTCGCTGGCCCCCAGGGCCACGTCGAGGTTCGCGTACTCACCGACGGAAATCGAGTGAGTCTTCGCGTCGATGATTCAGGCCCGGGCATCGAAGAGGCCCACCGCGAGAGCGTCTTCGACCGCTTTCACCGCGCTTCGGAGAGTGTCAGCGGCACCGGACTCGGTCTTGCCATTGCCGACTCAGTCGTTCGCCGCTCCCACGGATCGTGGACCATCGGCACCTCCGTGTGGGGCGGTGCGCGCATGGAAGTCACGTGGCGACGATTGTCAGGAAGAGTCGTGCCGAGGCGAAACTCGTAGCGAGTTTTTACATTTCTCTTAATCGCCGCATTAGTCCTGTCACCCTGTTGTCAGGTTGGCTCTTTACGCTTTTTTCGTGGCGATTATTGATGTACACCGTTCCGACCGCCCGTCTTTTCGACGTCACATCCCCAACGAGCGGCGGCTGAGGGCTCTCGGCCAAGCTATGGACGCCCGGTCTCCCGGGGAACGAGCCATAGAGCGCATGCCCGCGCGCGCAGGCGTCGAGGGGAATGCGCGATTGACGAGCGGTCTCGGGGCCGTCGTCTTTGTGCTGCTCGCCATTGAGGGCGTCACCATTTTGAGAATCAGGACTCTCCTCGACCCGCACGTCTTCGTGGGAGTGGTCCTTATTCCCGTCGCGCTGACAAAGATCTCGTCGGCCGGTTGGCGATTTATGAAGTACTACGCGGGCAATCCCGAGTATCGAAGAAAGGGTCCCCCAGCCACTGCTCTACGACTGCTCGGACCGTTTGTCATCGTATTGACTCTGGTGTTGCTCGGTTCGGGAGTTGGCCTCGTGTTACTGCCGACGACGTATCGCGCTGAACTTTTCTTCGTACATCGAGCGAGCTTCATTCTCTGGATCGCCGCCTTGACCATTCACGTTCTCGGCCACATCGGCGAGACGGCGCGACTTGCGCCACGTGACTGGCTGACACGAACCCGCCGACAGGTGGGCGGTGCGACCGCTCGCCAGTGGGCCCTCGTCTGGAGCGTGGCGGTTGGCCTCTTTGCTGCGATCGCCGTCACGCCCCACGCCATCGGCTGGTTCTCGAAATGACCAACGTCGACCGAACGAGCCGAACCCGATCAAATCGGCTCGACGCCCAAACATTCGGCGTGCGTCAGAGAACCAACTTCGAATTCAACCGCGCGAGCACTGCGCATCGAATGTCGCCCGCCACTCTCGAGCAACGCGCAAGAGAAGTATCGTGGTCGCGCGAGACAACCGCTCGGCGACGCCGGCGCCTTCGAGCACCTCGATCGGGCGTCGCCACTTTCTTCGCGCTCGCGGCGGGGCTGGGTCTCGGCGTCGTTATCGCGCTCGTCGTGACCAGCGAAAGTTTAGGCGACCTGTCGTCGCCCGGGGGGTGGTTCGTCGCCGCGGGACGGCTCTTCGCCATGACCGGCACATACCTCATGTTGATCATGGTGATTTTGGTCGCCCGGGTGCCGTGGCTTGAACGCTCCGTTGGACAAGACCAACTCGTGCGATGGCACCGGACTATCGGCGGTTGGCCGATCGGGCTGATCGCCCTCCACATCGTCTTCATCACTTTGGGGTACGCCAAGACCACGGGATCGGGGCTGCTGTCACAGTTTTGGGTCTTCGTGAGGCACTACCCGGACATCCTCGCGGCCGCCGTTGCTTTCGCCTTGCTCGTCATGGCTGGCGTCGCCTCGTTTCGCATTGCTCGCCGCCACATGAAGTACGAGACGTGGTGGATCGTTCACCTGTATATCTACCTCGCCCTGGGACTCGCGCTGGCGCACCAGCTCGCGACGGGCGTCATGTTCATTGGGCACCCGCTCGCGCGGTACTTCTGGATCGCACTCTGGATCATCACGGCGGCGACCGTTCTAGTCAGTCGCCTCGCTATACCCATCGCGCGCAACCTCAAGCATCGACTCCGAGTAGCGGCGGTGCGTGAGGAGGCGCCGGGGGTCTATTCGATCATCATTTCGGGACGCCAGCTCGCGACTCTGAAGGTGGCCGGTGGTCAGTTCTTCCAGTGGCGTTTTCTGACCAGAGAGCTGTGGTGGCACGCTCATCCCTACTCGTTGTCGGCGTTGCCTCGCCCGCCGTACTTGCGCGTGACGATCAAAGCGCTCGGCGACCAGTCAAGAGCCGTCACGCGCCTAAGGCCCGGCACTCGCGTCTTCATCGAGGGCCCCTACGGTGCCTTTACCCCTCACGTCCGCCAAACGAAACACGTGGTACTCATCGGCGCGGGTGTCGGTGTGACGCCCCTTCGGGCACTGCTGGAGGACCTCCCACAGTCAGTTCGGGTGACCGTGGTGATCCGAGCCTCGAGGACTTCGGATCTCGTGCACCACGAGGAGATCAAGGCGCTGGTCGCGCGAAACGGGGGCCGCCTCCACGAAGTCATCGGCAGCCGCCGGGAAGTCTCTCTCGACGCCCGAGCGCTGAGGCGACTGATACCCGACGTTGGCGGAAGCGACGTCTATCTCTGCGGCCCCGGCGGCTTCACCGACGCCCTCGCCTACGAGCTCTCGCGACTGCACGTCTCATCCGATCAGATCCACAAAGAGGAGTTCTCGTTCTAATGATTGGCGCACAGTGAAGCGCTCTCCCGTCGTACTCGCGGGCACCTTGGCGGGCCTTGCGGGGGTCCTCACCTTCCACACCTCCCCGGCGTCACTCTCTCTGAAGGGACTGGAGGCGGGCGGCGCAGCGGGATCGAGCGCGACCGCAACAACGACGCCGCCAACGGTCCCTCCGACTACCGCGCCGAGCACGACTACCACAGCGCCGAGTGCGGCCCGCGGAACAAGAACCGGTTCCCGACGACGCGTCGTGAGCCCCCCCACCACGTCGACGCCGACCACGGCTCCCGTTCCGACCACGACTGTCCCGCCAACGCAGCGCACCGCGACCGGACCGCTCGTCAACTACTTCTTTGGAGAACTCTCCGTCACGGTTAAAGCCGACGGTTCAAGGATCACGCAAGTCGCTATCGGCACCCTTAGCGACGGGGGAAATTACCGTTCAGTGTCGATCGATGCCATGGCCATTCCGATACTCGAGAGCGAAGCGATGTCTGCTCAAAACGCAACGATTCAATCCGTATCAGGCGCAAGCTACACCAGCGCAGGCTTCGAGCAGTCACTCCAGGGCGCGCTCTCGAAACTCGGATTGTAGATGAGTGCGTCCGCCGAGAGGCCGTTGAACGAGATTTCGAAGATCGCGCATCACGAAGAGGACGTGATGGGCACCATCGTCACGATCGACCTGTTCGGCGACCCGGCGGTTGACATCGATGAAATTACCTCGCACCTAGGTTTCGCAATCTCGTCACTCCACGAAGCTGACGATGTGTTCAGTATGTGGAAGCCGTCGAGCCCCATGAGTCGCGTCTCCCGCGGCGAGCTCGATGTGGCCGACGCACCAAGGTCGATCGCCGAAGTTTTGGAAGGATGCCGTGCCGCGCGCGATCTTTCTCTGGGATGGTTCGATCCCTGGACGTTGCCCGGAGGCGTCGATCCCACCGGCTACGTAAAGGGGTGGGCGGCCCAACGTGCGCTCAATCATCTTCTCGCCGCTCCGGTCCTCGGGGCAATCGTTAACGCGGCCGGTGACATTGCCGCCTTCGGCGTGCCATTGCCAAATAGGCCATTCCAAGTCGGCATCGTGAACCCGGCGTCGACGAGCGAACTCGCCGCGATTGTCAGACTAACCAGCTGCATCGCGACCTCAGGATCGTACGAACGAGGCCCGCACTTGCTGGAACCGCGGTCCGGACAATTCGTCACGCGAGCGGCGTCGGCCAGTGTGACGGGACCCGAGCTCGGCCTCGCGGACGCACTCGCAACCGCCCTCGCAGTGGCCGGCGAAGAGCTGCTAGCAGTGATCGAAGACCTCAACGAGTACGAGGCATTTACAATCTCCGCTGAAGGAGATCGCCGCTGGACGAAGGATTTTCCCTTTACCGGGCTCGCAACGCAATGACGGTCCCGCGGGGACTGGAGTGACGTCACCGATTCATTAATCGTTTCGGCGGACCTTAGGCCCACCGGTTCGATCGTGCGGCCCTCGTTGTTCGCACGATTGTCCCCCCCTGCCCCGCGGGTGAAATGTTGTCGTCCTTTTTCGCGCTTATCCGAAATCTTGTCATGTCAGGCAGGCGACACTGAGCAGCGCGTGCCCGACGAAAGAAGGACCTCGGAAAGCTTTCGTCGGGGCTCCTTGTCACTGATCCGGGGCCAGTCACGGGTCACATCTTGGGCATCACATTTTCTGGCCTTCCATATGTCTTGAGCATCAGATCGGCCGCTGATTGGGGACCACTATCTAGGGTCGCTCGGCGTATTCGACGGTGAAACCACTGAGCGACGGCGTCGAGTGAGCGAGGTTGGAGGATGGAGCGGTCTAGCATGTTCGTGCCAATGATGACCGCAGCAAGACTCTTCGCCCTTCTGGCAGATACCCGAGTGCTTTCGCCAAAGGGCCTAAACACCAGTATCTACCTGGACATCAACAACTTTGCCCGTCGCACGGTGTGGGCCCATGGCTTCATGCACACCTATGCGTTGTGGTTAGGAGCAGTCTTGCTCGCCGCCCTTTTCATTGCCACCTACGGGTTCACTTGGTGGCGCCGTGACGAGCACGCCGCATCACTCATGGGCCTATGCGGCATTGGCACGCTGATCGCCCTCGGCCTAAACCAGATCGTTGGCCATGCGGCTAAGGAGTTGCGGCCCTACGACACGCTTCACCACGTCCTCGTCCTTGTCCCAAGGGCGAACGACTACGCCTTCCCGTCTGATCACGCCGTCATCGCCGGCGCACTGATGACCTCCGTCCTACTGGTCAACCGTCGAGCGTCGTCGACAAACGCGCGTGGCCAATTCGTGCCGGTCATCGTGGCCCTCGGCGGCCTCAGCGTCGTCTTCGGCCTTCTCCTATGCTTCGCCCGCGTCTACGTCGGAGCGCACTACCCGGGCGACGTCGTCGCGGGCCTGCTGCTCGGCGCGCTCGTCGTGATGGTCGCCTCGTTAGCTCGCCAAATCGCCTATCGGATTGCGGACATTGTCGAACCCACGCTGCTGGGCAATCTCATCCGTCGCCCGCCCGCGATGGGAAAAGCCTCTCCAGCCGGCTAACAGCCACCCAGACACCGTTGCCCAACCTCGCACTCGGCGAAGAGCCACGTACGAAACTCGAAGAGAGTCAATGGAGCCTTTCGTACCGAAGCCAGAAGGGATGCGACTTTCTTTGGCTGCCGCTCGGCAGTGAGTGCCACATTGCAGATTTGAAACACGCCGGCCCGGGGCTAGCGAGCTACCTGCGTTACCTGACCCGAGAAGTTCGAAGATGCGAGCGACACCAAGTCGCGTGAACGCTGACGGACTCGAGCAACACGAGAACTGGTACGGCGTACCGCTTTGGAAGGACGACCGGTCCGGGAGCGCGAAAGATAGTCCTGGCCGGTCACAAAGTCGGTCGTCGATGCCAAGGTGCAGGTCATAAAGAGAAACGGGCGAGACCTGACGACGCAGGTCTCGAAAGTGATAGCTGATCCCTACGCGGCTCCATCGTACGACGATGCGTTTGGGTCACTCTCGCGGGCCATCCTTCGACTGGTTCGAATGAGAAGGCCCACGAAGCTCACGTTCGTCAACATTTCAGTGAGGAAGAGGAGATGCAGATCGCCAATGGCCGTCAGCAGGGCCACGACGTCCCCCGAAAGTTGGATGGAGACGAGGAGCCAGTCCCACGAGGAGCGTGACGACTGTTGAAACATCCACAATGAGGCCGTACCCACGAGAATGATCAGGACTGTACCGAAGCCGAAATGAGCATCCTTCAATACGATGTTCAGCGAGTAGACGTACGAAGTCAGCATTACCAGTACCAAGATCGAGCTGAACGTATTGAGCACAAAACGAAGTTGCCGAGAGCGTTGGTCATCGTTCGTGCAGAGCCGCGTCGCCCGTCGACTGTAGAGGGCCAGCAACGCCACAGCGAGCGTGTAGGGAATCGCGGTCTTGAGGTGCAGAGCGTAGTTGCTCATCCCGCCTTCATTCCACTTCAGCACGAATCCCGGATGGAGGGCGACGCACACGCCGGTGAAGAGAAGGAACGCGAGCTCCCCGCGCACTAGGAGGGTGACCACCCGTTGCCGCTGGGGAATCAGGCGGGGTTGAATGCCGGCGGTGACACTTCGCGAGCCCCTGCGAATACCTTGCATTGTTCAACTGTTCCCTATGTAGTCAAAGTCACTCTTCAAAGGACATCAACATCGTGAGTCACGAAAGAACCCACGGATCTACCTACGGAGCAATATTACGGTCCGTTGCGACGTCGCGGCTGCGGGTAAAGGAGACACCTTGCGTCGCGTGGATCTGATCCAACTTCGGCTTCGTTGGTCAATTCTTAACCAAGCGAGACCCGCGCCTATCCAAATCATTCGCCTCGCAGCACCTGGGCCGTTGACGTCCGGGCCGCATTCCGCCCGGGAAGGGCTGCCACGACATTCACGAGCACCATCGTCACCAGCGCCACGATGACGATCGAAAGTGCCGGGATCGTGGGCTCTGGCACTGCGTCGATGTAGCGCGCGAACAGCGTCCACAGCCAGCGCCCAAGCAGGATGCCGAAGGGCACGCCCACCACCACGCCGACGAAGCCGTTCACCGAGGCCTGCCACGCGACGACGGCTCGGAGCTGGCGACTCGTGAAGCCGAGCGCGCGCAGCATCGCCAGGTCGCGCCGCCGCCGTCGCACCGACGCGCTGAGTGTGAGCCCGAGTGCCGCGACCGCCCCTGCGGCGAGAGCGAGCGCCAGCACCGCCGGTGTCGCCCCGATGGAGCGGTAGTTCTCGATCTCGGCCGGATACTGGACGCCGAGCAGCACGACGCTGTCGCCCCCTCCGTTACCGTTCGGCACCGCCGCGAAGGCCTTGTTGCCGACCGCGGCGATCTTCGCGAGAGAGGCCTCGCCCGCCGCCATTGAGACACCATGGCGAAGGCGAACGAAGACGATCTTGGGACCATTTAGCGTGGTGTAGGGCGAAAGGAGGAACTTCTGGATCGCTGCCGTCTCGATTCCCGCTGAGAAAATGGCCCCAGTTCCCATCGACACGTGGAGCGTCAGGCTTGGCCCAACGGCCGGCATCGTGGCCGTGCCGACGATGACCAAGGGCGTGGGCGGCACGTAGACGGGGGCGTCTTGGGGTGCCCCGTAACTGACCATCACCGTGTCGCCCAGGTGCTTGTGCAGCTCGGCCATTGTCTCGGCGCCGAGCACGATCTGATTCGACGCGTCGACCTCGTGTCCCGAGAGCAGCGGCGGGGCGACCACCGCGTGAGCCTTGGCGAGAAGGGCGGGCTCCGTCATGCCGTCGATCTGGACATTCGCGAAGCTGTAGCCCGACCACGACGCCACCAGCGGATCGCCATTCAACAGACTGGTCGACTGAGGCGGCACGTCCTGGTCGCTGGTGAGCGCCAGATTCCAGTTCCATCCGTAGAGCGATGGGCGCGTGATGAGTGTCGAGAGGCCGCTGCCGAAGGTCAACGTCGCAACGACGATTATGACCGCCAAAGCCGCGCCGACGAGCGCCGAACGCACCGGCACGGCGTCACGGTCCCTCCCGGGCTCGAGCGCGAATCGCACGCCGACGACCGCGGTCAGCGCAAGTCCGGCCCCGGCGAAGACGCGCGCCAACCTCGATCCCACCGGCACGGCAACCAGCCTCTTTCGCCCCACGAGTCGACGTGACTGACGCTGGGCCAGGAAGGCGGCGACCCCGCCGAGAGCGAGCACGAAGAAGGCGAGCGCAGCACCAAGGAGTTCCCAGTCGAAACCAATCCCCCCGTTGGGGTAGACCGGCCGGACCGGACCGATCGGACCAATCGGCGACAGGACCACCCCGACAATCAGCGCGAGGACGCTTCCGGCTATCACCGCGCCCATCACCCCGAGCAGTCCCGCGGCAGCTACGGTTCGGGGGCTAGCACCCAGCGCGCGCAGCACCGCGAAATCACCGTCGTCGTTCGACAGCGTGCGCGCGAGAAGGCCTCCGGCGATCACCAACGCCGCGAACGCGGCGATGAGGCCAAAAACACCTAAGGCGATCGCCTCGGGCTGGATGGAGCGGTTCACCTGCTGGGAGACGTTGGAGGTGACGTGAAAGTTGTACGTCGTCCCCTTGGGAAGGGCCCTAATGATCTCACGCTCGACCGCCGACACCGAGCTGGCTCCGTGGACCAGTTGAAGGGCGTAGTCCAAGTAGTTGTTTTTTGCCGCTACGAGGGGATTGGTAATGGCCGGCGTGAAGATCGCCAGCGTCGGATAGCGGTCGACCTCGTCGAGCACGACCTGGCTGTTGAGCACGACCGTGCCGACGAGATGCTCGGTAATGCGGAACGTTGGCTTCACCTTGGCGGTGCCAAAGTTGTTCGAGCTAGCTTGGGCAATCGTGTAGAAGTACATCGGCACGGCTTGACCGACGTGCCAGCCCGTCAGTCGCTCGGCGGCCGCGGTCATCACGAATTCGTCGACCTTGCGAGGGTTGGCCATTCGACCCTGCGTGACGGCCAGCTTGTCCTGACTGAAATACTCCGCCCCAAGGCTACCAACGGTGGAAACGTTGCCCGTACTCCAGACCCCGCTAAACACCGGGGTTCCGTGGGACCCGGCGGGGAGCCCGACGAGGAAGAACTGGACGGCCGCCACGTGCCGCACGAGAGGAAGTCGCGCGAAATCCGACGTGAGGTTCGGCCCGGGCAGCAGAACACTCAGGTCCGACGGGTTGGTGCTCGCAAGAAAGACGTTGAACGACGACTGAGTGCGCCTCGCCGCGCCAAGCGACCCGACGGCGACCCCGCCCACCAGTCCAATGAGCAAGACAATCGTCAGATAGCTGGTCCAGCGCCGACGGATGCTGGTCCGGAACCAGTACCCGGCAACGTGCACGATCCGCCTATTCACCGGCACCCCCTCCGCTCGGTCGCCCGTCAGTGCCACTAGAAGTTTGGTTAGCGGTGGGGTGACCGCCAAGGCGGCCACCCCACCGCTGGTCCTCGTGCTAGCACCCCATCCACTTGCACCTCACAGCAATTTGCTCCAATGCCGTGAAGACAATCTCAGCTGCACCGATGACCCGCGCAGGCGCCCGGAACCCAAATGGCCGGTGCAGCTTTTCTTGCCCGAACACACTCCGGCTCGGAGACCGAGTGCTCGCAGATGCTCCAAGGGTGCTTGTCGTACCCGCAATCGTGACTCCGTACGATCACGAATTAGAGATGCTGGAAGTGGCACGACTGTTACCCTGTGGCGTGGATCCGACGTTCAACACCATCATCGAGCCGTTCCGCATCCATTCGGTCGAGCCCCTTCGCATGACCACCACGTCAGAGCGCGAGGCGGCCATCAGGAGCGCCGGCTTTAACCTCTTCAACCTGCATTCCCAGGATGTCCTCATCGACCTGTTAACCGATTCGGGCACCGGCGCGATGTCGCGGGATCAGTGGGCTGCAATTCAGCACGGCGACGAGAGCTACGCCGGATCTCCCTCGTGGTTCCGTTTCGAGGCGGCGGTGAAGGAGCTTTTCGCGTTTAAGCACGTGATTCCCACCCATCAGGGACGTGCGGCGGAGAAGATCCTGTTCTCGGTGATCGGGGGGCCCGGCAAGGTGATTCCCAACAACACGCACTTCGACACCACTCGCGCCAACGTCGAGGCGTCGGGCGCCGAGGCCCGCGACATGGTCATTCCTGAGGGCCGCGACGCCGCCGCCATTCATCCCTTCAAGGGGAACATTGATCTGGAGTCCCTCCAGATGTTGCTGGCGCAGCGAGCGGTGGACGTGCCTGCGGTGTTTCTTACTATCACGAACAACTCCGGCGGGGGCCAGCCGGTATCGCTCGCCAATATCCGAGCCACGAGCGAGCTCTGCCGCGACTTCGGCGTGCCGTTGTTCCTCGACGCGTGCCGGTTCGCCGAGAACGCGTGGTTCATTCACGAGCGCGAGGAGGGTCAGTCCGGGCGCGAAATCGCCGGCATTGTGCGAGAGATGGCCTCGCTCGCCGACGGTATGACCATGAGCGCGAAGAAGGATCCGTTCGGCAATATCGGTGGATGGCTGGCCCTTAACGACGACGACGTCGCCGAGAGCTGCCGCAACGTGCTGATCATGACTGAAGGCTTCCCCACCTACGGCGGTCTGGCCGGACGGGATCTCGAAGCGATCGCCCAGGGGCTGAAGGAAGCCGTGAGCCCGGACTATCTGCGCTATCGGATCCGCTCCACCGCGTACCTCGGCGACGCCCTTGACGCGGCGGGTGTCCCAGTAGTCAAGCCCATCGGCGGCCACGCCGTCTATATCGACGCCAGGACCCTCCTCTCGCACCTGCCGCCGCTGCACTTCCCGGGCCAGTCGTTGGCGATCGAGCTGTACCGGGCGGGCGGAATCCGCAGCTGCGAAATCGGATCGGTGATGTTCGCCCGCCAGCCCGACGGTACCGAGATTCCCGCCGTAATGGAGCTGGTGCGACTGGCGATCCCGCGGCGCACCTACACCCAAAGCCACATTGACTACGTGATCGAGGTGGTGATCGCGGTGGCCCGGAGGGCGTCATCGCTGCCGGGCTACCGCATGACCTACGAGCCGCCGTCGCTGCGCCACTTCACCGCGCGCTTCGCGCCTATCGAGTAGCGCCCGCGGCGCTAGAGGCGATGCCATGTCGACAACCAATACGTGAGCGTCCCCATCGTTCGCCACGCCCTCGAAGCGACGTCTTACCGGTGATTGGTGTTCCTCGTCCCCGTTGTCACCGTGACGCAATAGCGTGACGCACTTTCTCTCATGCGTCGCGCGTCGTCGGCGCGACGGGGATCCTCTCGGCCGCGACCGCCGCGAAAGGATAGGGTCACTAGTGACAGAAGCGGGCCAATACAGCATCACAGAAGGCGCCTATGGAACTGACTGCCATCCCGATAGAAATGCCTGCTGGTCTCAATGTCATCGTCGGCCAGGCCCATTTCATAAAGACCGTCGAGGATCTCCACGAGGCCCTCGCCGGGGCCAACCCGCACCTGCGCTTCGGACTCGCATTCTGCGAGGCGTCGGGCCCGTGCCTGATCCGTTGCTCCGGCAACGCACCAGACCTCGTTGAGCTCGCGGCAAGAAACGCAGAGTCAATTGGAGCCGGCCACTCGTTCATCGTGTTTCTGCGCGACGGTTACCCGGTCAACGTCTTGAACGCACTCAAACTGGTGCCGGAGGTGTGCACGGTCTACTGCGCCACCGCCAATCCCGTCGAGGTCCTCGTCGCTCAGACCGAGCTTGGTCGAGGAATCGTCGGCGTCGTCGACGGGATGCCGCCGGCAGGAATCGAGACCCCCGACGACGAGGCTGAGCGCAAACGTCTGTTGCGCGAAATCGGCTACAAGCTCTGAGCCTCCTCGCGAGCTGGGACTACTTCTTGGCGTCAGCGACGCCGGCGTCATCGCCCGAAGCAGCGTGGGCGGTCTCCGCCGCAGTTCGCGCACGATCAGGGGCCATGGTGACGCCACCCCCGCTCGCCGGCTCTGGTCGCCCCGCCAGCGCGTAGACCTCGGACCCGTTCACCGTCTCGTTGGCTACGAGGAGCGCCACCAGCTGATCGAGGGCGTCACGATGCTCCTTCAGGATGCCAATCGCTCGTTGCTCGGCCTCACGCAGCATCCTCGCCACCTCAGTGTCGATGACGGCCTGAGTCTGCTCGGCGAAGGGCCGACTCGAAAGGGCTTCTCCGCCTCCGCCCAGGAAGACCGACCCCCCTTCGGGATAACCCACCGGTCCAAGGGCCGCGGACAGCCCGAACTCGCGCACCATCTTCGTCGCGAGTTCGGTCGCCCTGGCCAGGTCGTTGGAGGCGCCCGTTGATCCCTGGCCGAGCACGACGAGCTCACCCGCCCGGCCCCCGAGGGAAACGGCAAGCGCGTCGTAGAGGTAGTCCTCACCGTAGAGGTGGCGCTCGACGAGGGGGAGCTGCTCGGTCGCGCCGAGTGCCTGGCCGGCCGGAAGAATCGTTACCTTGGCGATGGGATCGGCCTTGTCGCAGTAGGCGGCCACCAGTGCGTGGCCGGCCTCGTGCACCGCGACCGCGTGCTGCTCATCGGGTAGCAGCACGTTCGAGCCCTCGCGCCGCCCGAGGATGATTCGATCGCGCGCCTCGTCGAAATCCTGGGCGTCGAGCACGTCGCGTCCGGCACGCACGGCCACGATCGCCGCCTCGTTAATGAGGTTCGCGAGATCGGCGCCCGAAAAGCCGGGCGTGCCCCTCGCGACCACGGTGAGGTCGACGTCCTTGTCCAGCTGCTTGCCGCGGGCGTGGACCTGCAGGATCGCGAGCCGCTCCGGGAGCGTGGGCAGCGGAATGACGACCTGCCGATCAAAGCGGCCCGGTCGTAGCAGCGCCGGATCGAGCACTTCGGGCCGGTTGGTGGCGGCCAGCACCACGATGCCGGTTGCCGGATCGAATCCGTCCATCTCGGCGAGCAGTTGATTGAGCGTCTGCTCGCGTTCGTCGTTCGCGACCACCAAGGCGCCCCCGCGGCGTTGGCCGATCGCGTCGATCTCGTCGACGAAGATGATCGCCGGGGCCCGCTTGCGCGCTTCGGCGAAGAGATCGCGCACCCGCGCCGCGCCCACCCCGACGAACATTTCTACAAAGCTCGATCCGGTCACGGAGAAGAAGGGCACGCTGGCTTCGCCGGCGACGGCGCGGGCGAGGAGGGTCTTGCCGGTTCCCGGAGGCCCGATCATCAAGACACCCCGCGGCGCCATGGCGCCGGCCCGGGCGTAGCGTTCCGGACGCCGAAGAAAATCGACAACCTCGCGAATCTCCAGCTTCGCGCCGTCGTAACCGGCGACGTCGGCGAAGGTCGTACCCGGGCGCTCCTCGTCAAAGACCTTCGCCTTGGACCGGCCAACGCCCAGCGCCCCCGTAAGGCCTCCCGACCTCTTCGACATCCGATACCAGATATAGCCAAAGAGAAGAAACGGGGAGAGCAGGATGAGCCAGGAGAGTACTTCCGTGCCAAAGGACGTGGCCGTCGTCGCCGCGGTGATCTGGACGCCGTCGGCTCGAAGCTCGTTGAGGAGAGCCTGCCCGGCCTGTGGCGGGATCGCCGTGGTGTATCCCTTGCCGTTGTGCAAGGTGCCCGTCGCGGCGCCGGTCGTCTCGATGGTCACGGTCTTCACTTGGTGGGCGGCGACATCGCTCAGGAACTTCGAGTAACTCAGTGTCACCTGGGGTTGACGGCTCGTCGCGGGAACGAAGAAGAAAAGAATGATGAAGATCGCCAGCGCGATAAGCCAGAGGTAGTGCCGCAGTGGAGAAGGGGCCGGAGGCGCGGTGGGGGTGCCTTTGTCTTGGGTCGAAGGGGCACCCGCCGGTTTGGTCATCGGCATCCGCTCCCTCGTTGGTCCCTCGGGCGTCGAGCGCAGTCCCGCCGCTCGTGAGAGAGCATTGGTGCACCAGGGTGGATCGAGTCAGATCCACGGCGCGCGAGCCCAGCAACCCCCTGATCGGCGGATGGTGAAGGGGCGGATGCTTCCCGAAGCGCTATCGATTCTGTCTGAGCTAACGCACTCCGGTCCAGCGGTGGCAACGCAGCGAAACGCCGCCGACGTGGCGCCGTTGGCAAAGATCCGCAGCCCGTGGTTAACCCCATGCCACTAAGGATGCCAGGTTCAGGCTGTCCGTGGCAGGGGCTGGCCCCAGCAGCCAGGAACACCGCAGGTACTACGTCAATGCGTCGTGGACCGCCTCAGCGCTCGCGGCCGAAGGCGGCCGGACCAATGCCGCGATGCCCCGGGCTCGTAGTGCATGACAAGTGCTCCGTGCCAGAGGTGCGGCAGGGACCACGGAACCCTGAGGAACGCCGGCGACTATTAGAACGAAGGCTCGGCCACGATCTTGTCAAGACGCCGCTGCGAGAAGGCGTAGACCATCGCCCTTCCGACCGGTCCCTAACGCTGCGTCGTTTCCGAGGGCCACGAGGCGCACGCCACGAACGAGGGCACCCGGCCCCGGTGCCCCTTCGGCATGGTGCCTAATGCAGCGCTGAAGAGGCCTTGGGCGTTCTTCAGGTAGCGCTCTGGCGTCACGCGATGACTGGTAGTCATCAGGAAAACCTGGTAAACAGACGGTACCGGCGCCATGTCGATGGCTCCACCGGTATGGACGATGAGCGGCTTCGCTGGGCGCCCGTCGGAGGGGGGTCGCAGTGTTCAAGAGAACCAGGCGTCTGGTCGCGTCAACGAGCGCGGCGCTGGCCGGCGCCGTCGTGCTCGGCACGTTGGTCGTCTCGCTCGGCGTCGCCGTACCGAGCAGTTCCGCCGGTGAGAGTGCCTTCTGCACGACCCTCTTCACCTTTGTCGAGAAGTACGAGGTCAAGTACGCAGCGCCAAAGGGTCTCACGACTGGGGACTACAAGGCTTGGGCGAAGGTGTGGCTCCCCTTCTACGAGAAGCTGGCCTCGGAGGCGCCCAACAAGGCATCCATGACCGAGCTCAACTACGTGGTCGTGATCCTGAAGTACTACACCACTGCGAAGTCCCTAACGGGCCTCGAAGGCTACATCGCGGCCAACCACATCAAGTTCGAAAAGGGCACGAAAGCCCTGGCCAACGCGGTAAAGGGCTGCGCCTAGATTTAGAGACCCAGTCCCAAACAGTCGTGCCGTCTCGCTTCAGCCAGGCGCCGTGGTGCCCGGGTACCGACCGTTGACGGGAGGAACCGGCCGCCGCGAGACGGCGAGCCGCGCGCGAATCTAGTAGCTGGCGACCACCTCTTCCATGGGGCTCAACTCCTGCCCGCCCGACATGAACGTGGGAACTCGAATGACGAGGACCGAAACCAAGAGGCCGATGAACGCAATGCCCGCGGAGACGGTGAACGCCGTGGTGTAGCCATGCGTCGTCGCGACGTTGATCGCCGCGGATGTCGTCTGGTGCAGCGCGTGCAGCTTCGCGTTGGTGGCGTCGATCGCCACGGTCGCCAGAATCGCCAGGCCGAGAGCCCCGCCCACCTGTTGCATCGTGTTCAGCAGCGCCGACGCCAGTCCCGCCTCGTGGGGCTTCACGCCCGAGACAGCGGTGAGTGTGAGCGGCACGAAGGTGATTCCCATCCCCAGGGCGATGATGACCAGCGGAACGAAAACATCGAGGTAGTCGCTGGTCGACGTGATCCGAGTGAGCCAGAGCATGCCGATCACCGAGGCCGCCGGTCCAACGAGCAACGGTAGGCGGATGCCGATCCGGCTCACCGCGCGCGAGGACGCCATCGCAGCGACGATGATGCCGATCGTCATCGGCAGGAACCCAACACCGGTGCGGACGGCGCTCCAGCCCCAGACGTCCTGGAGGTACTGGGTCAAGAAGTAGAACATCGAGAACAGCGCAATGCCGATGCAGAGCATCATGGCGTACGCGCCCGAGCGGTTGCGGTTGCGGAAGATGTCAAGGGGCATGAGCGGCTCCTTGCTGCGACGCTCGATGAAGCCGAACGCCGTCAGCAACACGATGGCCGCGCCAAAGGAGACGATCGTCGCCGTGCTGCCCCAGCTGTGGTCCGATGCGTTGGAGAGTCCGTAGACCAGCGAGAGCATGCCGCCCGTCGCGGTGATTGCGCCGGGCACGTCGAGGTGGCCCGAGGTCGTCTGCGACTCATTGAGCGCTCGTGGAGCGAGCAGTAACACGACGGCTGCGATCGGCACGTTGATGAAGAAGATCCACCGCCACGAGACGTAGCTCGTGAGCAGTCCTCCCAGCAGCAAGCCTGCCGCGCCACCGCCGCCAGACATGGCCGCGTACACGCCCATCGCCCGGTTGCGGGAGCGGCCTTCGGGAAAGTTCGTGGCGATAAGCGATAGCGCCGTCGGGGCTGCGATGGCGCCGCCGACGCCCTGCAAGCCCCGGGTGATGATCAGCCACACATCGTTCTGGGCGAAGCCGCCCAGCAGGGACGAGACCGCAAAGATGCCGATGCCAATCATGAACATGCGGCGCTTGCCGTAGAGGTCGCCGGTGCGCCCTCCAAAGAGCAGCAAGCCGCCAAAGGTCAGCGCGTAGGCCGTGATGAGCCACTCGAGGTTGTTGAGCGAGAAGTGCAGATCCCTGTGAATCGTGGGCAGGGCGACGTTGACGACGGTTGCGTCCAACACGATCATCAGCTGCGCGCAAGAGATGACCGCCAGGGCCAGGCCGAGGTGCTTGCCCTCGGTGTTGCTGTGCGTGAGTTCGGGAACTTCAGTCGAGGACATTGGAACGCCTACTTTCGGCTAGTTGGTGGTCGTACTTATTGGTTCGCCGCAGTCGGGCCAGGTCCCCCCAGCACGAGCGGCAGGATGACTCCCTCGATGACGGCCTCAAAGAACTCCCGGTCGGGCGTTGTTCCATTAATGAGCAGTCGGTGCAGTATCAGTGCGGGAAGGATCGTCACGATCAGTGCGAGGTTGCGCACCGGCTGAATCTCGCCGCGCTCGACCGCCCGCTCGAAGACGAGCGTGAGGTTGGCCACGTGAGGTTCGACGAGGCGCTGGCGAAAGACTTCACGTAATTCGAAGTCGTGGGGCAACGCGCTGACCAGGCCGATGATGACTTGCGAGTCCATGGGCTGGTCGTACTTGCCACTGGCTCGCTCGGCGAGGACAGCGAGATCGCCGCGCAGCGTACCGGTGTCAGGCGCAGGAAGGATGACCCTGTCGCAGGTCAACGCGTCCACCACCAATTCGGCCTTGCCCGCCCAGCGCCGATAGATAGTCGCCTTGCCGGCTCCGGCGTACGCCGCGATCTTGTCCATGGTGAGGCGGTCGTAGCCGATCTGGGCCAGCAGCTTTAAGGCGGCGTCGCGAAGGACGTCGTCGCGCGACGCGTCGAGGTGACGTCCTCCCGGGTGCCGATCCGGCGACGGCTCGTTGATCTTCGTTTCGGGGTTGATCAGATCCATGCCGATTACGATACCAACTTGTTTCGAAACTGAACCGTATCGCTCAATAATTGTCGAAAATTTAGGAATTGAAGGCTTTTGAGGACGTGCGGTCCGTTACGTGGTGCGACAACCGAGCCTCCCCGCCCGGTCGGGTTCGCCAGGGGCGAATCCGAGTTATGAGGCTGGAAAGACCTTCGCGTAGGCGATGACCGATGAGGGCACCGCCACGTGAACCGTCTCACCCCACTTGGAGAATTTGGTCGTGCTGTTCCCGTTCGACGTCGACACTGCCTCCTCAATGGGCAGCGTCTTCTTGCCCGACGAGATGGTCATGATGGTCGTCGATTTTGGTCCCGAGCTAGAGGCCGGCTCGGTCCACTTGATTTGATAGCCGCCGTTCGTCTTGCTGCGCGCGGCGAGCAACGTTGTGTTCTTGACCGGCGGCATCAGATTGGCGAAGGCCCCAGTCGTCAGATTGGACTGGAAGGTGGTGTACGGCGCCGAGCCCTCCTTCATGGCGATCCACGAGCTGCCAACCTTCGCCTGCTCGGCGGCGGAGAGGCCCATCAGCTTGGTCAGCCCCGTCTTACTCCCGCTCAGGTAGGCGTACATGGGCGTCACCGAGATGGTGAAGGTTTCGTCACCCTCGACGTAGGTCTCGGTCCCGCTTTTCTGGCCGATGTCCGCAACGACCGAACTGACGACCTTGTTCAGCATCGTCTCAACACTGACGTGCACTCCCCGGGTCTTGGCCAGCGCGGCTTTCGTTGCCGCGACGACCGTGATCGTCGTGGGGTTCTTCACCGACGCGCCAGCCGCCACCGGGACGCTCGCTACGAGCGCCGCGGCAAGTACGAGCGACGAGACGTGAAAGCCAGTGCGGCTACGGCGATTCATGAACCAAGCCTAGGGCGGATACAGGGGGCGTCCTGCGGGCCAGATCTTCCCTCACCGGCGTCGCGAATTCGATCGTCGCTAGAAGCAAGCTGACAAATCGAAGAGAAACTGCTGCATCGTTCGAATCTCTTCGAGCACCTCCGGCGGGCATGTCTCTAGCTTCTCGTCGCTCAAGATCCCGTGGACAATGGCCGTCGAGCGCAAGGCAACCTGCAAAGTGCTTAGCCAGGCCCACGCTTCCGCGTCGGAGAGAAACTGGGCGTTGGATGTCATGAGCGACAACTCGGCGTTGGAGGCGATATCGCTCTGGCGGGCCAGCGTGGAAAGCGGGTCGTCGACGTCGCTGCTCGGATTAATCGGCGCGTTGAGCGCGACGTGCCACTCGTGCTCGCCGTCGCGTTCTCCCGCCACCACGTGGACGAAGAACTCCCGGAGCATCATGCGACCCGTGTCGTTGACGCGCACCTCGACTCGACCATCACGCCGCCGGACAAAGAGCTTGCCCGCCACTAGGCGTCTTGCTCGACGGTCGCCTGCAGGCCCGATACCTGCAGCTTCACGCAGTACGCCTCGGCCCGTTCGCGCTGCCCGGACCAGACAACGGCGCGGCCCTCATGGTGCACGGTCAGCATTAGCTGGGTGCACTTGTTGTTCGAATAGCCGAAGATCCGGCGGAATACAACCACAACCACCGTCATCGGCGTTACCGGGTCGTTCCAGACGATCACGTTCCAAGGTCGTTCGGTGACGATCCCGACGCTGGTTTCGACGTCGCTCTCAGTCGAGGAGGCGAGCAGCGGCTTCACCGACGTCATCTCTCCAGTGTCGCAGACGGACGCTGGCATTGACAGATACTCATCGTAAGGTGGGCGTCGAGGTTCGAAGGAGTATTTCCGTGACGAGGTGGCATCGCGACTTCGTGCGGCGCGTTCGCCGCCGCACCAGCCTGTCGATTCGCCACGCCGTCGGCCTGACGCGCGAGCCCCCGCCGCGCTGCAACGACCCAAACGAGGCGTACGGCGATGTCGACGGCGTTGCGCGACGCGTGCACGCCGACTTGCCGGCAATGCTCATCGGCGGGCTCGGCTCGCTTTTCTTTCAGATGCTGCACCCGTACGCGATGGCCGGCGTGGCCGAGTACTCGCGCTACCAGGACGACCCGCTCGGACGCCTGCGCCAGACAGCCAACTTCATCGGCGCGACCACGTTTGGCTCGAAGGACGCGGCGAAAGGCGCCATCGAGCGCGTCCTCAACGTGCACCGCCGAGTCCACGGCGTCGCCGACGACGGCCAGCCCTATGACGCGAACGATCCCGACCTCCTGCTCTGGGTGCACTGCGCGGAGATCTACATGTTCCTCAACGCCTACCGCCGCTTCGGCTCGCGGCGGCTCAGCGAGGGTCAAGCGGACCACTACGTGGCCGAGATGGTCCCCCTGGCGAGGGACCTCGGCGTTGACAGGCCGCCGCGCAGCGTCGCCGAGCTCGAAGCGGCGCTCCTCGAGTTCCGCGGCGAGTTGCGCCTCAGTCCCGACGGCGTCGTCGCCCGCGACTTCATCGCTCACGGCGTGATGCGCAGCCACCTCCAGCGACTCATTTACCGGCTGTTCGTGCGCAGCGCCTGGTCGTTGCTGCCCTCGTGGGCCAGAGGGATCCTCGGCGTGCGTACCAACGTTGCCGCCGACCGTCTGGTCATCCGCCCAACGACGCGCCTCGTCAGCGTTGCCTTCCACTTGGCCGCGCCGCCGCCAGGTCAGATGGCGAGCGTTAGCCCACCATCGACCGCCACCACCTGACCAGTCACGTAGCTCGCCGTCGCGAGGGCCACGATGACCTCGGCCACGTCCTCGGGCGTGCCACTGCGGCGAAGCGGCGCAGTGGCTCGCACCAAGGCGCGAACCGCGTCCCATTCGGCGGTCCGGGGCGTGTCGATAAGGCCGGGCTCGACGGCGTTCACGCGCACCTCGGGCCCCACGGCCTTGGCGAGGAGCGTGGTGAGGTGACTGAGCGCCGCCTTGGACGCCGCGTAGGGTATCGACGATCCGACCGGCCGACTCGCGGCGATAGAACTGACGTTCACGATCGAACCCCGGCTCACCTTCAGGGCCGCCATCGCCGCGACGCTTACCTGCCACGTTCCAAAGACGTTGACCTCAAAGATCTCACGCCATGCCTCGACGTCCGCGGTAGCCAGATCGTGGTGTGGAATGACCTTGGTGCGGCCGGCGTTGTTCACGAGCACGTCGAGACGGCCACAGCGCTCCAGCACCGTCTCGACCAGACGTTCGCCGGCGCCGTGCGCGGCGATGTCGGCCTGCACGTAGTGCGATCCCGGCGTCGCCGCTGCGAGCTCTTCGCCGGCCTTGACGCTGCGTGATGAGTTGAAGATGACGGTGTCACCGAGCTCGGCGAAGCGCCGGGCCGTCGCGAGCCCGATGCCGCTCGTTGAACCGGTGACGAGAACGACGCGCGTCACTTACGCCTAAGGCGCCATGACCCGGCCCAGTGCTGGCCGGGCTCGAGCACGACCACGTCCTTGCCGCTGCGCAGCGCGTCGGGCGGACAGGTCATCGGCTCGACCGCTACCGAGGTTCGCCGGCGGCCCTTCTCGAGGTGATCGCCCGTGTAGACCTGGAAGTAGGGAAAGTTGCGGTCGACGCTGAGTTCGACTTCGCCGCCGTTGGCGTCCTCGAGCGCGGCGATCGCCATGCCCGAATCGTCACGCACCAAGTCGGTGTAGGTGACGTCGAGCTCGTGGCCGCTAACGGACTTGCGCCTGGCGAAGTCGAGCTGGTGACCCGCGAGGGGCAGGATTTCCCCCGTCGGGAGCTGGCGCTCGTCGACGGCCACGTAGGACTTGGCGGGAATCTCCAATTTCGCTCCCTCGATGGTCGGGGTCGTCACCGCCAGGTAGGGGTGAAAGCCAACGCCAAAGGGCAGCGGCACGCCGTCGCAGTTGGTAACCGTGGTCGTGACGGTCAGCCCGAGCGTTCCCAGGTGGTAAGCGACGCTGATCTCGCTCGCGAAGGGGTAGGCCGGCGTCGGGTGCACGAGGAGGGCGAGCACGCAGCGGTTCTGATTGACGGCCTCGATGCGAAAGGGGCTCCAGCGCACGAGTCCGTGCGACGCGGTCAGCTGAGCAACGTCGTCAATTGCGGGCCGCGCCGTGCGTCCAGAAAACGTCCACTCCCCCTCGTCGAGCCGGTTCGGCCAGGGAAAGAGGACCTGTCCGCGCGCGTGCGAGGGCAGCTCCTCGCCCGCGAAGCCTTCGACGACGCTCACGCCGTCCTTGACGTAGGTGCGCAGCGTGGCGCCGACCTCGGTCACGACGGCACGTTGGTCGCCGTGGGCGATGGCGATCTGTTCTCCCGACGGCAACATCAGTCGATTCCCCGTCCTTTCACTGGTAGGTAACTTAGGACAGTTAGCCTTTGACCGATGCGGCTGCTGCTCACCAACGACGACGGAATCACTGCTCCGGGCATGGTGGTCATGGCGAGGAGCGTCGTTCGCTGGATAGGTGAAGCGCCACTGGGCGAGACGCGAGAGGCCATCATCGTCGCGCCTGACCGCAACCACTCGGGAATGTCCTCCGCCGTTGGCGACGTCTTCGAGCGGCCCTCCGTTCCGTACCGGCGCTATCGCCTCGACGGAGCCGAGTCGATTCCCGCCTACGGCCTTGACGCGCCCCCGGCACTGTGTGCGATCCTCGGTGCGCTCGGCAGCTTCGAGCTCCTGCCCGACGTCATCGTCTCGGGCGTCAACGCGGGAGCGAACGTTGGAAGAAGCGTGCTGCACTCGGGTACCGTTGGCGCCGTCTTGACGGGCGCCCAACTGGGACTTTCGGGACTCGCGGTGTCGGTGCAGTGGGGCGACGACGTCCACTACGACACTGCCGCGGACGTGGCGATCGAGGTGCTCGACGAGCTCTTTCGCGCCCCCTCACGCACGCTGCTCAACCTCAACGTGCCCAACCTGGCGCGCCACGAGCTCAAGGGTGTGCGGCGCGGACGGATCTCCATGGCCGGCATCATCAAAGCGGCAGGCCCTCTCGCCGGCGGCCTGGCCCTGGGTGAAGAGGGCGAGCTGCCGTTGCGACTCGGCGCCGCCACGCCCGAACTGGGCGACGTCAGCGACGAGGACGCGGACGAGGACGGGGCGCTCTTGATGGCGGGCTACGCGTCGCTCACCCCACTGCGCGGACCACACGAGGATGACGACCCTGCTCTCGACGGTCTCATGCACAAGGCGCTCGACGCGATCGCCTCGCACCTGCAGCGAACCCGCTAGTCATCGTCGGGTCGGTGACGCTGCGCCTTCAGACGCCCCCGCGCCGTCTTGTCATCCATCCGGCGCGCCTTGGCGGCCCTCGTGGGCTTCGTGGCGCGACGGGTCGCTCGAGGCGCGAGGGCTGCGCCGAGCTTCGCGGCGAGTTGGTCGAGCGCGGCGACACGATTCTGTCGCTGGGACCGAAATCGGCTGGCGCTGGAACGCACGACCGGACCGAGGGCCGCTTCGACGCGCGCCTTCTCGGCGTCACCGAGAGCGCTCGAGGCCGCGACATCGAAGGCGACCACGACGCGCGTCAACGAGCGGTTGGCGTGCTGACCCCCCGGTCCACCCGATGTCGTCACCCGAAGAGTGATCTCCTCGGCGGGAATCACGAGTCGAGGATGGATCGAGAGGGAGCCGTCATCGTTGGCTCTGGCGGGAGCCGCCACGGCCTAGTGACCGACCGGAAGACGCACCATGGCGATCTGGGTCGACGAGGTCACGAGCTGACC
>Ga0209415_10002480_pt1 | contig 34567 bp, 27 predicted proteins | sample PeaSoiSIISIP2007_FD_187696 | JGI IMG/M metagenome (GOLD analysis project Ga0209415, IMG submission 187696) | Peat soil microbial communities from Weissenstadt, Germany - SII-SIP-2007 (SPAdes) (version 2) | ecosystem: Environmental > Terrestrial > Soil > Wetlands > Peat | place: Germany... | reverse complement strand
GAGGGTTTGCACGGTGACGCGGACGACGTTGTTGAGCGGTTGCTGGGCGGTCAGCGTCACCCCGCCCGTCTGGGTATGAAAGCGCAGTCGGCAGCTCGCCTCGCCGGCCCCGAACACTTCGCGCATCAACCGCGCCCAGAGGCGCCGGGCGGCCCGAAACTTCGCCACTTCCTCGAACAGGTCGTTGTGAGCGGCGAAGAAGAACGACACGCGCGGAGCAAACCGTTCGCTGTCGATGCCGGCCGCGACCGCCCCTCCGACATAGGCGAGGGCGTTAGCAAACGTGAACGCCAACTCCTGCACGGCGGTCGCTCCCGCTTCGCGGATGTGATAGCCGGAGATCGAGATCGGATTCCAGCCGGGCACCTGGTCGGCACAGAACCGAAACACGTCGGTGACGAGCGCCAGGCTTGGCGCCGGCGGATAGATGTAGGTGCCGCGGGCGATGTATTCCTTGAGGATGTCGTTCTGAATCGTGCCGTTGACTGCGGTCCAGGGGATCCCCCGCTCTTCGGCAACCACCAAGTACATCGCCAGCAGCGTAGACGCCGTGGCGTTGATGGTCATCGACGTCGACACCCGGTCGAGCGGGATGCCGTCGAGCAACGTGTGCATGTCGTCGACCGTATCGATCGCCACGCCGACCCGGCCTACCTCGCCGGCCGCGCGGGGCGCATCGGAATCGATTCCCATCTGCGTCGGCAGATCGAAGGCGACCGACAGACCGGTCTGGCCGGCAGCAAGCAGATGGCGAAAGCGCGTGTTGGTCTCGGCCGCCGTGCCGAACCCGGCGTACTGCCGCATGGTCCACAGCCGACCCCGATACATCGTCGGCTGGATGCCGCGTGTGAATGGGAAACGCCCGGGGTCGCCCAGGTCCGCGTCGTAGTCCGCCACGCCGTCCGGTGGACGGTAGACGGCGGCGATCGGGATGCCGGAGGGTGATATGCGCTCGACTGCTTCCTGCGCCCCGTCCGGCGCCCCGTCCACCCGGTCGCGGCGCGCCGGCGGGGCGGTCACGCGCCGACGCCAACCAGTTGCGGGGCGAGCACCGCGTGGGCGAGCGCCACGTCATCGGCGCTGCCGATGAACAGCGGGGTCCGTTGGTGCAACTCCGTCGGGATGAGATCGAGCACCGGGGTGACGCCGTCCGTGGCCGCGCCGCCCGCCTGCTCGGCGATCATTGCCAGTGGATTGGCCTCGTACAGAAGCCGCAGCTTGCCGCGAGGACTCTGGCGATTGGCCGGGTAAGCGAAGACTCCGCCGCCCAGCAAGTTGCGGTGAAAATCGGCGACCAGGGAACCCACATATCGCACGCTGAGCGGCTTGCGTCCCCCTTCCAGCCCGCGATACTGACGCATCAGCGCATGCATGGACTCGCCCCAGTCGGCCGCGTAGGCATCGTTGACCGAGAGGTAGCGACCACGGCGCGGCGTCCGCATGTCGGGGTGCGAGAGCAGGAACTCGCCGATCGACGGATCCAGCGTGAACCCGTGGACGCCCTGCCCCGTCGTGTACACCATCATCGTGCTCGAGCCGTAGATGACGTAGCCGGCAGCGATCTGCCGGCGTCCCGGCTGGAGCATGTCGACGAGCTCACCACGCGGCCCCCCACTGATCTTCTTCAGCACCGAGAAGATGGTGCCGACGGGTACGTTCACGTCGATGTTCGACGACCCGTCCAGCGGGTCGAACAGGAGGCAGTACTTCCCGGTCCTGAAGCCTTCCGGGATCGGAATGATCTCCGGCTCTTCCTCCGACGCCATCGCGCACAGCCGGCCGCCGTGATCCAGCGCCTTGACCATGATGTCATTGGCCATCACGTCGAGCTTCTGCTGCGTCTCGCCGTGGACATTGACGTGGTCGGTCGCGCCCAGCACATCGGCCAGCCCGGCGCTCCGCACCTTGTTGGCGATCATCTTCGCGGCCAGCGCGAGGTCGTACAGGATGCCTGAGAGCGCACCGGTGGCTTCGGGAGCGTGGCGCCGCTCCTGCTCGATGATGAAGCGCTCGATCGTGACGACCGAGACGTCAGTGTGATGAACCACGGTCCGCCTCCCGGGTATGGTGCGGCGCCTGGGCCACGCGCCGCATCGCATCCAACACGATCACCGAGAGCTCGGCCCGCAGCTGTCGCCGCTCCAGGGCGACCCGGGTCACCGCCGCTCCGAGCGGATCCCCGACCATGTAACGAGGCCGCGCGTGGTTCAGCGCGAGCGTCATAACGTCGTCCCGACATCGGTCGCATCCACAAAACGTCGCGTCGGCCGACCGCATGGCATCGTACGTCGCGCGCACCGCTTCTTCCAGCGCATTGAGCACGTGGTTACCCCGCTGCGGCCAAGGGGATGGAAGCCATCGGCAGGGCGCGCGTCCCCCGCGCGTCGCGGTCGGTGACGACGGTCCCGGTGAAGGTCGAGCCGGTCGTGCCCACCAGCCGGACCATATAGTACCGGCCGACCTCGGCCTCGTCCGGCGGCAGGAGCACGGTCTTGAAGTCCCGGGTTCGCGCCTGGACCGCCTCGCCCCGCTTCGCCGGCTTCTCGACGAGCACCTCATGGTACGTGCCGAGCAGCGCGAAGTTGCGGGCCCGTGCGCCACGGCGCACGGTCGCGATGAGCGTGGCCAGGCGGGCGCTCATGTCGGTGTCGGCCACCGTGTCAGTGGCCGGGAACCGCTCGGCCGGCGTGCCCGCGCGCAACGAGAACTTGAAGGTGTAGGCGTCCTCGAAGCCGATGCTCTCGACTGCCGACAGCGTCTCGGCGAAGTCGGCGTCGGTCTCGCCCGGAAAGCCGACAATCACATCCGTCGTCAACGCGACCCCGGGGATGGCGAGCCGCAGGCGATCGACGCAGGCGAGATACTCCTCGCGTGTGTATCGGCGCAGCATGCGGCGGAGCGTGCGCGTCGACCCCGACTGCATCGGCAGGTGCACGTGCTCACAGACGGCCGGCGTGGTGGCCAGGGCGTCCAGGACCCGATCGCTGAAATCGTTGGGGTGGGGGCTGGTGAACCGCAGGCGGCGAATGCCGGCGACCGCACCCACGGCTCGGACGAGATCGGCGAAGTCGTGGTGGCCGTCGTCGTACGAGTTGACGGTTTGGCCCAGGAGCACCACTTCGGTGAGCCCGTCGGCTACCGCTTGCGCGACCTCACGGACGACGTCCTCGAGGGGGCGGCTCCGCTCAGGACCGCGGGTGGTCGGGACAATGCAGTACGTGCAGCGGTAGTCACAGCCGCGCTGCACCGGGATCCACGCCTTGACGCCGGCCAGCCGGCGCGGTCGGAAATCCTCGTAGTGCTCGGTGGCGTCAAACGTCGTGGCGACGCTCCGGGCGCCCCCGCGGGCGCGGTCGATGAGTGAGGGGAGGGCGCGGTAGCCGTCGGGGCCCACCACCAGGCTGACGTGGCTGGCGCGGGCGAGCAGTTCCGGACCCAGTCGCTGGGCCATGCACCCCGTCACGCCGAGGATCGTGTCGCGCGTCATATGCCGGCGTAACTCGCCCAGGCGGCCGAACACGCGCTGCTCGGCGTGATCGCGGATGGCGCACGTATTGACCAAGATGACGTCGGCGCCCTCTGGGCCGTTCACCGGATCGTAGCCGCGCGCGCTCAGCGCGCCGAGGATGATCTCGGAGTCGCTGGCGTTCATCTGGCACCCGTAGGTCTCGACGTAGACGGTCGGTCGGATCGGTGCGCCCATCCGGCTAATGTAATGGCCGGGTGACCCGCGGTCACGGCACGGTTGGCGGCAATGCGGGGTCGTGTGCCTGCGTGGGCAGCTGAATATGGAATGCGCTCCCCGCGCCCTCGGTGCTCTGGACCCAGATGCGGCCGCCGTGCCGCTCGACTACCAAACGACAGAAGGCCAGCCCCAGCCCCGAGCTCGGAACGCGCGGTGCATGCGGTGCTCGCACCTGCTCGAACTTGCGGAAAATCAGCTCGTGGTACTCGGGTGGGATCCCCGGCCCGTTGTCGGCCACCGTCAGGAGGATGCCGCCGGCGTCGCGCCGGCCGCTGAGGCGCAACGCGACGGCGTGGGCGGAGTGCGTCAACGCGTTCTGAATCAGGTTGGCCAGGACCCGCTTGAGCAGCGCCCGGTCGGCATGGAAGACGGGCGCGTCGTCGGTCACGTCGATGGTCGCCGCAGCGCCGGCCTGCTGGAACCGGACCGACCACTCGTGCGCCGTCTCAGCCAGCAGCGCGCCGGGCGCGATCGGCTCCACCGACAGGGGCAGCGCGGTCTCCTCGAGCTTCGCGATCTCCAGTAGGTCTCCGATCAGCCGCAGAAGATCTTCAGCCTTGTTTTCCGCATCGGCAATGACCTGGCGCTGCGTCTCCGAGATCGGTCCAAAATCCCCGTCCAGGAGCAGCTCGAGCGTCGCCAGCACCGAGGTCAGCGGAGTCTTGAGGTCGTGGACGATCATCTTGAGGAGATCGTCTCGCACCTTCTCCAATTCGCGGAGCTTGCGGAAGCTCTCTTCCAACGCATCCGTCGCGGCCTTGAGCTTGAGCAGACTGCGGACCCGGGCCCCGAGCACGAGACGGTTGTGGGGCTTCGTCAGGAAGTCGTCGCCGCCCGCCTCGATCGCCCGCACGCGGTCGGTCGTGTCGTTGAGGGCCGTCACGAACACGACGGGGATGCGCTCAGTGCGCGGATCGCGCTTGATCCGGCGGCACACCTCGAACCCCGTTGCTCGGTCCTCGCACCCGAGATCGCCCGCCGGCATCGAGACGTCGAGGATGCAGAGATCGGGGCGGAACCGGAACGCCGCGGCCAGTGCCGACGGCCCATCGTGCGCGGCGACGGTCCGATAGCCGAGGGCGTGCAGCTGATCGAACAACAGCTCGACGTTGGCGGGGACGTCGTCGGCCACCAACACGAGTGCACTGACCGCTTCCCCGCCCGGCGACGCCGCCGACCCTGAATCCGTCGCGACGCGCGTGGACACGTTGGCCCCTGTGGACACGTTGGCCCCTACGGTCGGATGGTCAACCCCAGGCTCAGCATCCACGCGGCCTCCGAGAAGCCCGTGACCGGCGCCGACCGCAGCGCACGCTGCAGCGTCAGGTCGAGTGAGGAGCGAGGCCCGCCCAGCGGCACGCCAACGCCGCCGGCAATGTCATTCTCCCTCACCACCGCGCCATCGGCCAGGAAGGGCAACGTGCGAGTCTGGGCGCCTAGGCGCAGGACGAGCCCGCGATCGGCGACTCGTGGGCCGACGATTTCGGCCCCACCGCCCAAATCCCAGGCGTCGCGTGCCTGGAGGCCGGGCGAACCCAGTCCCGCCATGCGCGACCATCCTTCCCACTCCGCGTGCGCCGCCAGCGTCACACCGGGGAGCCCGTCGTACCGAACGCCGCCCCCGGCACGCGGCGGGATGCTCGCCTTGCTTTGCAGCGTGTCGTTGCGCCGCACACGGAGGGTGCCGCCGACTTCCATCGAGGCCGCCAGCGCGAAGTTCGGCGAGGGCCGGATCTGGGTGCCAATCGACACGCCGCTGCCGACATAGCTGTACGTGCTCGTCTCGGAGAACGGCAGCACCTTCACGACCGTTGTGTCGGGGAACAGGCGCCCCACGGCGATCTGATTCTGTCCGGTGTACACGTGGAACCCCAGCCCGGCCTGCAGCCAATCCAGCGGGGTCCACCCTCCGGCCAGTTGCAGGTCCTCGATGCCACCGGTGCTCTTGAACGTGGTGGTTGACGTGACCACGGTGTCGCCGACGGCCGTTGGCCCCGTTTGGGTCGTTTCCCAGGTCCGATCGAGCAGTGTGGAAAAGGACAGGCCGAGCACGAATCGCGACGCCAGCGGCAACGCAGCCGTCAACATCGGAAACCGGACCGTGGTCGTGTGATCGGTCCCGGCAGGGGTCGAGACCGACCGAAACTCCGGATCGTACTGAATGTGCAGCGTGGCTCTGGCCACCGAGGCGATGGCCGCTGGATTGAGCGCGGATTGGGCATCGAATTCGCCGAGTCCGCCGCCACTCGCGTACACCGCGGTGCTCAGCTGCCCGGTCGGGTAGCCAAAGCCCTGCGTACTGAGATTGCCCTGGGCCCGCGCGGCCGGCGCGAGCGTCGACAGGATGAGCGCGACGGTCAGGGCGCGGCGCGGGAAAGCACATGTCGAGTGCGCGTCATTCATGGCAGACCGAACCCGACGGGCTTGATGTAAGCGAGATGGACATGCGGGCGCTGGGCGGCCGGCACCGAGGGCAATGCGGGGTAGAAGCTGGCGCCGAGCGCGTTGCCGCCTTCATCGGCCACGACCAGGACGATCGCTCGACTCACGGTGTCGGCCGCTCGCGCTTTCCAGTGCCGGGCGGCGTCGACGAATTCGACGTTGATCGAATCGGAGTACGACGGCCCAAAATATGACGTGTCGATCCCGATGACCGCGGAGCTCGCGTTGAACCCGGCAGCGTGTCCGGGATCGGTCACCGTTGGTGTCGATATGATGCCCTCGGCCAGTACCCCAATCGAATCCGGCGGCAGGAAGTAGAATCCTCGGAGCGCATTGGGCATCAACGTGAGCGTGAGCGTGGCCCGCACGACGGTCGCCGAATCGATGATTCGCGAGGGGAGCACGAATCGCACGAAGGTCCGCCGGGCCGGCATCCCGCCGACGTCGAGATGCTGGCCCACGGGCGGTGACGTCCCGGCGACGATGAGCGGGTAGTTGAGCAGACGCTGCGACAGTGCGGAATCGAGATACGGTGACGTCGACTTCGGCACGGAGGTAAATGGCGTGACGTGTACGGTATCGGTGTCCGCCCGGTAGGAAAACACTGGGGCGAATCCGCTCGTCGCATTCTGGATGCTGGCGCGCGCATTGGCCGCGCCCTCGATGCCCGTCATCTTGAACCCCAGCCGGATCAGGTGATCGCCGATCACGTGCGGCAGGATCAGCGCCGGATTGAGGCCGATCCGGATGGAGTCTTTGATCGAGACCGTGCCGAGCCCGAGAAACCGGTCGGGACGGAAGAGCGAGCTCAGGACGGCCACCGACGTGTCGGAGCCGAGCGTGTCCAGGTCGTACACCGAGATCGTCGGCAAGCTGGCGAGAGAGTCGCGGGGCCGGAAGGACAACGTGTCGAAGATGAGCCGGACATAGGGGTTGAAGACCTGTGATGCCGACCGGTTTGTATCGGTGCCCGGCGCGATGTACCGGTACGGGATGGAGTCGAAGCGGATGATCCCCCGGACGTCGATCGTGTCGCCGCTGGCCATCAGGGTCAGCTCCGGTTCCGAGCCGAGCAGCGGATAGCCGGTGATGGTCGTGTCGAGGGCCAACGCGCTCAGTCCGTCGATGACCGTGTCGTGGACCGGGATACTCTGATTCGGGCAGAGCATAGGACAGCCTCGCCCTTCAGGGAGGCCTTCGCGGCAGGCGGATGCTATACCATAGACGGCGGCGGCGAGCGCCAGCGCCAGGAGTCGTTGTCGATGCACGGCGGGGAATCTATGCGCGGGGCGCGTCCAGGTACACGCGTGGCAGCCGCAGGCGAAGTCCAGTGAGCAGCTCGTATGAGCACAATCCAGCGTCGCGCGCGGCGGCGTTCACGTCGATGGCATCGCGCGGCTGGTGTGTGTTGGCCGCTGCGCCGGTCTCCGAGCCCGCCGCCCCGATGCCCAGAAGCGTCGTGACGTCGCCAACGGCGCAATCGACGCCCGTGACGTCGAGCATGGTCATATCCATCGTGACGACCCCCGCAACCGGTACGCGCTGTCCGCGCACCAGCGCGCGGCCGACGTTGCTGAACGCCCGTCGATACCCGTCAGCGTACCCCGCAGCCACCGTCGCGATCCGCCGGCGCTCCGTGGCCCGAAACGTCGCCCCGTAGCTCACGCTTTCGCCCGGCTCGATCCAGCGCAGCTCGACGATCCGTGCCCGCAGCGCCACCACCGGCTCGCTCTCGAGCGGCCGACCCTGCGGGGCCGGCGAGGTCGGCGGGACGATGCCGCGGCTCCCGACGCCGTAGAGGAACACGCCCGGCCGCACCAGCGTCCACGTCGACGCCTCCGTGAGCCGCTCGATCGCCGGGCTATTCTCGGCGTGAAGCACCGGCGGCCGATGCGCCAGAGTCCCCACCGCGCTCCGAAAGCGACCGAGCTGGATATCAGCCGAGCCATCATCGGCGTCCGCACTGTGAAAATGCGTGCACGCGCCGATCGGCGGATACTGCGCCAACAGGGCGTGGAGATCGCCCACCGTCGTCCAGCGGACGCCCGTACGACTCATGCCGGTATCGATGGCGAGGTGCCAGGGTGCGTTGCCGGTCGCGGTGGCCCAGCGCGTGATCATCGCGACATCGCCCAGCGTGGGCGACAGCCGCTCGGCATGGGCCGCCTCGATCTCCTCGGCCAGGATCGGGTCGAACACCACCACCGTTCGCGTGATGCCGCCCGCACGCAACGCCGCCCCTTCCTCCACCGTCGCCACCCCATACCCCCACGGGTGGACCGTCTCGAGCGCCTGCACCACCGGCCCGGCCCCGAGTCCATAGGCGTCGGCCTTGACCATCGGGAGAATGGGCACGCCGGCGCGGCCGCCGACCGCTCGCGCGTTGCGCAGGAGCGCCCCCAAATCGATCTCGACCCAGGCACGCATCGGATCAACGCTCACGTGGCATCAGGCGTGAGCCGGCCGTACTATACACCACTCCTCTCCCCCCATGTCGACCTCTTCGCCATTCGATGACGCACTCGCCGTGATGCGCGACCTCCGCATCCGATGCGATTGGGACGCCGCGCAGACCCCTGAGTCGTTGCGACCGTACCTGCTCGAAGAGGCCCACGAAGTCGACGAAGCGATCCGATCGCGCGACGACCGGTTGCTGCGCGAGGAGCTCGGCGATCTGCTGTTGCAGGTGCTGTTCCACGCCGTGCTCGCTGAAGAGCGAGGCGCGTTCGCAGCCGGCGATGTGGCGACGACATTGGTGACGAAGATGAAGGGCCGGCACCCACATCTCTACGGCGACGGGGTCAAGGAGCCCTGGGAACGGATGAAAGCCAAGCGGCGGACGTCGATCGTCGATGGGTTGCCGACGACCTTGCCGTCGCTGTTGCGGGCGCACCGCCTGCAGGAACGAGCGGCCGGCGTCCAGTTCGACTGGCCGTCGGTCGAGGGGCCCCTCGACAAGGTCGCCGAAGAGTTGGCGGAGGTGCGCGCGTCGGTCGCTGAGCATCCGCCTGTGCTGGCCGCCAGCGGCGCCCCGGTCGGCGGGCCGGCCCATGAGCAGCTGACCGAAGAGTTGGGTGATCTGCTGTTCTCCTGCGTCAATCTCTGCCGCAAGGCGGGCGTGCACGCGGCCGTCGCCCTCGATCGCGCCACGGCGAAGTTCGCTCGGCGCTTTCAGGCCGTCGAGCGGCTCGCGGGCGCGCGCGGATTGGTGGTGGGGCAAGTCCCACTGGCGGCGCTCGATGCCTTGTGGGACGAGGTGAAAGCGGCCGAGCGCAGCGACGCTGCGGTGGTACCGGCGTCCGATCCCTGATCTCCTGATCGGGCGCGGGCTCAGGGCCGCAGCCGGTTCATCAAGCGCGGAAACGGAATCGCCTCTCGCAGGTGCGGCAGACCGCAGATGTAGGCGATCGTGCGCTCGAGACCGAGGCCGAACCCGGCGTGGACGAAGGTCCCATACCGGCGGAGGTCCAGATACCACCCGTACGCGTCGAGTGGCAGCCCTTCGGCGATGATGCGCTGTCGCAACTTGTCGTGATCGTCCTCGCGTTGTGATCCTCCGATGATCTCGCCGAATCCCTCAGGGGCGAGGCAGTCGTTACAGAGCACCGTTCGCGGATCGGCCGGATTCTCCTTCATGTAGAAGGCCTTCGCCTGCTTGGGATAGTTGCAGACGAAGACCGGCCGGTCGGCGTCGGCGACGAGCAGGGTCTCGTCCTCGGCGCCCAGATCATCACCCCATTGGACGGTGCTCCCCCGCTGCTGGAGTGTGGCGACCGCATCCCCGTAGTCGATGCGAGGAAATGGCGGCCGGACGCGCTCGAGCTTGGACACGTCGCGCTCCAAGTCGGCCAGCTCGGGCCGGCGTCGCTCCACTACACGCTCGATCAGGTAGACCAGCAGCGATTCCTGCAGCCGCATGTTTTCCGCCGAGTCGGCGAACGCCACCTCCGGCTCGATCATCCAGAACTCGCTGAGGTGGCGGCGCGTCTTGGACTTTTCGGCACGAAACGTCGGTCCGAAGGTGTAGATCCGCCCCAGCGCCGCGGCGGCGGCCTCCCCGTACAGCTGACCCGTCTGGGCCAGGTAGGCCGATCCCTCGTCGAAGTACTCGGTGGAGAAGAGGCCGCTCCGCTCGCCGATGGCGGCAGTCAGGATCGGCGTATCGACGCGCACGAAATCGCGCGCGTAGAAGAAGTCGTTTATCGCCTGTTCGACCTCGCTGCGAATGCGTAGAATCGCCGCTTGACGCGTGCTGCGGAGCCACAGGTGCCGATGATCCAGCAGGAAGTCGATCCCGTGCTCCTTGGGCTGAATCGGATAGTCGAGCGGACTCTCCCCCAGCACCGTGACGTCACGAAGGGCCAGCTCGTGGCCGCCCGGCGCGCGCGCGTCGGCGCGCACGACACCGGTCAGTCGTACGGACGTCTCCACCGTCAAGTCCGCGAATCGCTCCCAGATTGTAGGAGCGACCTCGGCCTTGACGAGGACGCACTGGAGGATCCCCTGTCCGTCGCGGACGACGACAAAGGCCACTTTGCCAGACGACCGCACGTGCGTGACCCAGCCGCGGACGGCGACGGTATCACCCACGTGTTGCGGCAGCTCATGGATACTGACCGCGGGGACAGCGGTCGATGGCGCATGTGGCGGAGACGCGGTCGGCATGATGCGTTGCTTCGTGTGCTCGGGTGGCGCGGCAAGGTAGACCGCCGCGGCGGCAGTGTCAACGCGAGAACGGCGGCCTCGCCTCACGGCGGCGTGGTCAGCGCGTTAATTTTCCGCTATGACGCTCCGCGCCAGGTTGGCCGCGGGTCTTTTGGCCATCGCGGTCGTTCTCGTCGCTCCTCTTGGCCTGGCACTGCGGTCACTCGAGCATCTCCATCAGTCAGCACTCGCACTCCGTGACAAGGAGTTTGCGGCGTCGCTGCTGCTGGGGCGCATTCGGGTCGGCACGGACGACCTCCGCCGCGCCGAGGATGCCTTGCTGTTCGTGCACGATTCGGCGAGCGAACGACGCATGTCGCACCAGATCGTGACGCTGGTGGCAATGGCGGATTCGTTGGAGTCCTACTCGTTGGACAGCGCGGCGCGCAACCTGCGGGGTGCCGTCGCGACGGTCAGCCTGGTGGCCGACCGCGAGTACGGGGCCGCCCTGGCGCGACAGACCCGGCGGGCTGACAGTCTGTCGGCAAACGGCGTCCGGCCGGCGATCTCGGAGATGGAACGTTGGATTAGCGCGGGCGAGACCTCCCTTCGCGAGCGCACGCGCGACCGAGTGGCCAGCGCGGCCGATGCGGCCGAACAAGCGCGCCAATTTGCGGCGGCCGTGCTGGTCTTTGCCGCGATCCTGGCGACGGCCATCGCCATCTGGCTGACGCACTCCATCAGCGGACCGGTGCAGGATCTCGAGGCAGGCATGGAGGCAGTCGCCAGCGGCGACTTCGCGCATCGATTGGTGATCGCGCCACATCGGCGCGACGAGTTCGGCCGCCTGGCAACGAGTTACGCCACGATGGCCCGCCAGTTGACGGAGCTCGACCGGTTGAAGGCGGAATTCGTCTCGGTCGCGTCCCACGAGCTGAAGACGCCGATCAACGTCTTGCTGGGCTATCTCCAGCTCTTGCAGGATGGCGTGTACGGTCCCCTGTCGGAGCGCCAGCTCGAGATCTGCCACACGCTCGAGGTCCAGTGCGTCAGTGTCGGGCGACTGGTGAAACAGTTGCTCGACGTCAGTCGCTTCGACGCAGGCGGGGGGAAGCTGGAGCCCCGGGCATTTGCCCTCGGGGAATTCCTGGAGGAGCTCGAAGGGTCGTTCAGGGTGTTGGCGCGCCAGCGATCGGTCGAATTTGCGGTCTATCGTGACCCGGACTTGCCGAACCAGGTCGTGTGGGATCCCGATCGGATCAGTGAGGTGCTGGGCAATCTGCTCTCCAACGCCTTCAAGTTCACACCCGGCGGCGGGCGGGTGCGCCTGAACGTGCACAGCGCCGCCGACGGGGTGCGGATGGAGGTCGAGGACACGGGGGCCGGGATCCCGGCCGAGCAGCTTCCTCGCATCTTCGACAAGTTCTACCGTGCTGATAACCAACCGGCGGCCGCCGACGGGACCGGGCTCGGGCTGGCGATCGCCAAGACCATTGTCGAAGCGCATCGCGGCACCATCGCCGTCGACAGCACGCCGGGCAGCGGCACCAGTTTCACGATCGTGCTGCCCACGGTGCTTCCCATTCCGCTACGCCGCCCGCGCCCCGTGACCCCCCACGGCGCCCGACGGGGCCCTGGCTATGCGAGGACTCCGGCGTGAGGCGTCGGGGGCGCCTCGCACTCGTGACTCTCCTCACGGCGCTGGGTTGTGCGGGCCGGCCGGCGGGGGTCCACCCGGCGCCCAGTCGGGCCTGGACGGCGACGCTGGCCTATGCCAAGGACGCTGCGGCGGCCGGTCGATACGAGAATGCCGATTCAGCGCTGCTCGCGTTTGGCAGTCGCCACCCCAATGCGGGCGAGGCAGGCGAGAGCGAATTCTGGCGCGCCCTGTTCGCACTCGACCCGCGGAACGAGCACCATTCGGCGTCGGCTGCGATCGAGGCCTTGACCGCGTACTCGGCGGCCCCCGAACCGAGAGCCCACGAGGTGGAAGCCGGCGTGTTGCGCCGGACGGCCGACGCGTTGTTGGCCCTCAGCGAGGCAACGGCCCAAGCGGCATCGGAAGCCGATTCCGCACGAACGCAGGCCGACTCGGCCCGCACACTGGCCGACAGCGCTCGCTTCGCGCGCGCCTCGCGCGAGCGCGGAGAAGTGCAGCGACTCCGCGACTCCCTGGACAAGGTCGTCGGCGAATTGACGGAAACCAATCAGGAGCTGGACCGGATCAAGAAGCGCCTGGCGGCGCCCAAGCCATAACAAATGACCGGTGATCGGGAATCGGTGATCGGGAATCGGTGATCGGGAATCGGTGATCGGGAGCAGCCTCGTAAGTCACCTTCGGTGCGCTGAGCTCCCCTGCGAGTTGTTCCCGACTACCGATCACTGATCCCCATCCCCGGTCGTGATCTACCCGACGCGAAATAACTCCAGCGCCCGCGCATAGCGCTGCGCGATGCTCTGGCGGATCGGGGCGTGCACCGGGGCCGTGAGCTCGGGGTCGGCGGCCAAGATCCGGTCCGCGATCGTCCGAGCGCGCTCATTGAGTGCTTCATCCCGCAGCGGATCGGCGACGCGAAACATCGCCGTCCCGCTCTGCTGCTCGCCAAACAGATCCCCCATCCCGCGGAGCCGAAGGTCGGCTCGGGCAATCTCGAAGCCGTCCTCGGTGCCGATGAAGATGCCCAGCCGCGCGGCCGCTTCGGGACTCACGTCGCCAAGCAAAATGCAGAACGATTCCTCTCCGCCGCGACCCACCCGCCCCCGAAGCTGGTGGAGCTGGGACAGTCCGAAGCGCTCCGGGTGCTCGATCACCATCACGGTTGCGTTGGGCACGTCGATCCCGACCTCGACAACGGTCGTCGCGACCAGGACATCGAGCGCCCCATCGCGGAATGCGCGCATAGCGGCGTCCCGCTCGTCGGCGGTGAGACGGCCGTGCAGCAGGGCGACCCGGCGTCCGACGAGCGCGCCCCCCTCGGCCGTGAGCTCGGCGAACATCGCGGTCGCTGACTTGAGGTCGGTCCGCTCCGACTCGTCGATCACCGGATAGACGATAAAGGCCTGTCGACCGCGGTCGAGTTGGCCCGACAGGAAGCCGAGCACGCGTGACCGCGCCGATTCCGGCCGCCAAGCGGTTGCCACCGGGCGTCGTCCGGGCGGGCGCTCGTCGAGGACGCTGATGTCGAGATCTCCATAGGCCGTCAGCGCCAACGATCGCGGAATCGGTGTCGCGCTCAGCAACAGGACGTCTGGATGCTCGCCCTTGGCACCGAGGGCTTTGCGCTGCTCGACGCCGAACCGATGCTGCTCGTCGATGACGGCCAGGCCCAAGCGGGCAAATGTCGTCGCCTCCTGGACCAGGGCGTGCGTGCCGACGACAAGGAGAGGCTCGGGTCGTGCGATCTGCTCAGCCACGGCGCGGCGCTCGCCCGCGGCCAGGCTGCCCGTGAGCAGGATCGGACGGAGGTCGAGTGGCGCCAGCAGGGTGGACAAGGTCACCAGGTGTTGCTCGGCCAGCAGCTCCGTCGGCGCCATCACGGCCACCTGATACCCGTTTTCCATGGCCAGCAGCGCAGCAAACAATGCGACGACGGTCTTACCACTGCCCACATCGCCCTGCAGGAGCCGGTGCATACGGGCATCACTACACATGTCGCCGAAGATCTCGCGGACGGCGCGCGTTTGGGCGCCGGTCAACTCGTACGGCAGCGCGTGTTTGAGGGCACTGGTCAGGGCCCGGCGATTCTCGTAGGCGATGCCGCTGCGATGGGCGCGCGCGAGGGCGTGAGCCCGGCGGTGGAGCAGTTGCACCATCAACAGCTCCTCGAATGCGAGCCGGGCGCGTCCGATTTCCGCTTCGGCGAGCGAGGTGGGACGATGCACCATCCGCAGTGCCAACGGCAACGGTGGCACTTCACCGGCAGCCAGCACGGAGGCCGGGAGCGACTCCTCGGCAAGCGGCAGCAGCGTTTCGAGATGCGTGTCGATGAGGTTTCGGAGGACCTTGACCGACAGGCCCTCGGTCGTCGGGTACACGGCGAGGACGCGGCCCTGCGACGTGTCTTCTGCATCGGCTCCGAGATTCACGAACTCCCGCGCCTGGAGTTGCCGCCCGTGATAAAAGCGGACGGTTCCGGTCACGAGGAGGACGTCCTGCTTCTCGATCACCCGGTCGAGGTACGACTGCCCGGGCCACGATACCTCGATCATCCCAGAGCTGTCGGCCAGCACCACTTGGAAAATCTTGAGACCGCGTCGGGTGGGCAGGACGCCCTTGGAGACAACGGTACCGATCACCGTCGCATCCATGCCCGTTGCCAGTGTGGCGATGGGCGCCACCGTACTGGCGTCCTCGTAGCGATGCGGGATGTGGCGGAGCAGATCGCCGGCCGTTACGATGCCGAGTCGCCGGAGGAGCGTCGAACGGCGCTCCCCGACGCCTTTGAGGTACGTGACGGGCGTATCCAACGAGATCCGCGGCCGGCCCCGGCGCGGCTGCCGCTCCGCCGGCGGCTCGCTCAGGGCGCCGTCACTCCGCGTGATCACGACTCGAGGAGCTGGCGTGAAAACGTCGTCGGGTCGAATGGCCTGAGATCGCCGACGTCTTCGCCCGTGCCGATGAATTTGATCGGGACATCGAGCGCTTCATGGACCGCCACGACCACGCCCCCTTTGGCGGTGCCATCGACTTTGGTCAGGACCAGCCCGGTGACGGGCACGGCGCCGGCGAAGGTCTTGCCCTGCGCGATGGCGTTCTGCCCAATCGTCGCGTCCAGCACGAGGAGTGTCTCGTGCGGGGCTCCGGGACTCCGCTTGGCAAACACACGAGCGACCTTTTTGAGCTCGTCCATGAGGCTCCCGCTCGTGTGGAGCCGCCCGGCCGTATCGAAGAGAATCACGTCCGCGTGCGCCGCGAGGCCGGCATCCAGAGCATCGACCGCGACGGCGGCTGGGTCGCGCCCGGTGGCGGCTCCGACGAACGACGCGCCGGCCCGGTCGGCCCACATCCGGAGTTGATCCACTGCACCGGCTCGGAACGTGTCACCGGCCGCGACCAGCACGCGCTGCCCTTCACGGCGGAGTTGAGCAGCCAGCTTGCCGATGAACGTGGTCTTGCCGGCGCCATTGACGCCGATCACGAGGACGACCGTTGGCGGTTGGGCCGCTCTGCCGAGCGCAGGATCGCTCCGACCAGCGCGCAGCGCGGCTTCGACACCGGCGCGCAGCGTCTCGAGAAACTCTTCCTGCGTCCGCACGCTGCCCTCACGCGCCTCGCGCTCGACGGCGGCGATGAGCCGCGCGGTGGTCGGCACCCCGAAGTCCGCCTCCAGCAGGACTTGCTCGAGCTTCTCGAGGGACCCTGTGCTGACACCGCCCCGCATGACGACGCCGACATCCGTGAGCGCGAGCTCCTTGATGCGCTGCCACAGCGTTCGTCGGGGCGAGTCGGTCGTTCGATGAAGGAGTCGGGGCACGTCAGCGCAATCCAATGTGCCTGCGCCACAGCCATTCGGTGCACAACAGGGCCACGAGCAGCACGTAGATCCACGCCATCGCGCGCAGATGCGGCACGGCGCCGGCGAGCGCGACCCCGCGCACGTCTCCGGCCTGCACACTGGGCACGCGCGGCAGCCATTCACGCGACGGGTTGACGATCAAGAGGGCTGGGCCGGCGCTCGAGCGGACATCGTACGCGCCGGCGGGGAGCGGAGGCGATTCGCTGACCGGACTCCCGGAGGCGAAGGCAATGACGAGTGAATCGGCGGGGCGTCCCGGGTGGTCCCGGGGCACGAGGATGACCCTGGCGACGCTGTCGCTGCTCCCACGCCGCCACCGAATTGGATCGCCTTCACGGACCAACGCGTCGGCCGGCACAGCGGGCCGCAGATCACGACGCTCGGCCGCCAGCCAATCGAAGATGCCTCCCCACAGCGCGGTGAACGCGTCGGCTCCCTGGCCGCCGCGGAAAATCCATCGCCAGAGGCCGCTCACTGGCACGATCACGAGACGTCGGCCACCCACCGTGCCACCGGTGATCACCACCCGTCGATCGAAGCGGCGCCCACGTTTGACCTCGAGCCCTTGCCAGGCGCCGGCCGGCATGACGGCTGGCTCGGCGCCAGCGTCAATCGGGGGCAGGCTGTCCCAGGCAACCCCGGCGAGGGCACCGGCAAGTGGCGAAGGCGGCGCCCCAGTTGCGAACCACTCTTCGGCGGGGCCCACCGCGGGCGCGATCAACAGAGCCAGTGAGCCACGGGTCGCCGCAAGGGGAGCGCCAAACACGGCGGTATCTCCTTGGAAGACGACGACCGGCGCCGCCGCGATCGCGCGCCGGACATCGGCCTCGCCGATCGGCGCCAGGGTGCCGTCGGTCCGCCATTGCCCCGGGGCGACCCGAAAATATCCCCGGGTCGGGAGGGCGAGGGCCCCTCGGAGGACCGTGAGTGCGTAGCGCGCATCCTCATCGGGCGATGTGCTCACGAATGCGGCGCCGGCGGCGGGCGAGACATCCATCGAAACCGCCAGGGTGTCGTTGTGGTGGTCGGCGTCTCCGGCCGCAGTCCATACCGCGCGGACCTCGCGCGGGCCGTCGCCTTGAGGCACCAGAGTGCGAACACTGACCGTGCGCTCGACGCGAGGCGCTAACGCATCGACGGCGACCGTGGTGGCGGGCGTGGCCGGTCGGCCCGCGACACTGATCGCCACTGCACCGGCGGGGGCCCCGCCGGCGCCGGCGACCAACGTCGCGCGCACCTCGATCGTATCGCCGGCCACCGCGGCACGGGGTGCGTCGAGCGTAGCGAGCGCCCCATCGGGTCGCGTCGCGTGGGGGACGACGATGACCTTGGAGCCGGCCGGCATTTCGGCAACCGCTTCGGGATCGTCGATTTCCCCGTCTGTCACGAGCACCAGCGGTCGGCCCGCGGCGAGCGCCCGCTCGATCGCTGGCCGGACCCGCGTTCGCACGTCGACTGGAGCCCCCGGCGCCGGCCCCGACCGGACGGAATCGCCGATCAGGAACAGCGAGTCCGCGCTGATCCGCTCCGCGTCTCGGCGTGCGGTCCGATACGCGGTGGTATCACTGCCACGAAGCCAGCTCGCCGAAACGTCCAGGGCGACGTACGGACGGACCCGAGCACTCTGCCCCACCGGCGCGTCGAACCACAGCCCCACGAGTCCCGTGATGGTGATCGCCCGGAGTAGGGCGGCCATCCACCCGCTCCCCGCCGGCCTCCCATACTGAATAGCCGCCGCCGTCACGCCGATGCCGACCGCGATGAGCCAGGGGAACATGCGACAAATGTAGTAGGGGCGGCATTTATGCCGCCCGCCGTTGTCGTAGGGGCGGCATGAGTGCCGCCCCTATCGGCTCGCTACCGTTCGCACTCCGACTCCGGCAGTCAGGGCTGCCAGCATCACGCGTGCCGTATCGTCGAACGCGGCCCGTTGCGCATCGGGGACAGGCGCGCCCGATCCGCGGTCGCGCAGCGCGACCCGCGGATCTCGCTGCACGCCGTTGACCAGCACCTCGAAATGCAGGTGGGGCGCTGTCGCCAGGCCGGTCATGCCGACGTACGCGATCGTCTTGCCGATCGAGACGCGGGCGCCCGAGTGGATGCCGCTGGCGAATCGGGACAGATGGCCGTAGCGGGTCACGTAACCGTTCCGATGACGAAGGTCGATGACGTTGCCGTAGCCGCCCTTCTGGCCGGCAAAGATCACGACTCCGTCGCCGATCGCTCGGACCGGCGTGCCGGCGGCAGCTGCGTAGTCCGTTCCCTTGTGCGCGCGCCACACGCGAAGGATGGGGTGCAGGCGCATGCCGAACCCGCTCGAGATACGTCGGAACTCGACTGGCGCTCGAAGAAAGGCGGCGCGCAACGAACGGCCGTGCACATCGAAGTAGTCCCCGGCGGCCGACTCGACGCGTCCGGTCTCGGGTCCCGTCGCCAGGAAGCGGACGGCCGTCAGCGTATCCCGAGAGAGGACGAACTTCGTGGAGAGCACGCGGCCGGTGCGCACACCGTCGGTCGGATCGAAGACACGTTCGGTGAGGATCCAGAATTGGTCGCCGACCCGCAGATCACGACTCATGTCGATCCGGTACTCGAAGATGTCGGCGACCGACCACGCGAGCTTCCAGCGCGCGTGGAGCGGGAGGGCCATCGCCGCGCAGGAATCGAGCGCTGCGTACAGGTTCGAGGTAATGCGCCCCGCCACCGCGATGGTGTCACTGCCCGTCTCGGCTCGGACGATGAGGGGCGCCAGGGTCCGTAGGCTATCGATCGCGACGGGCCGGCTCGAATCGCTCCGAGCAAGCCCGTGGGCGGGCGGCGCGCTGGTCGCTCGCCCAGGGCGAGCATCGGAGGGCGCAGCCGCGGTGAGGACCGCGAGCGACGCCACCATCGCGTAGGCGATGGCGCGAGCGCTCGTGGCCGTCAATCCATTTGTCTCCGAATGAACGTCGGGATCTCCATGTCGCTCAGATCCTGCACGGCGCCCTTCTCTCCGAGCGCGGTCGGCGTATTGGGTACGCGGCGCAGGTCGGTGACGGAGCTGCTGCGGGTGGTCCCGACGGACGTTCGTTGCTGCCGTTGGGCAGGAAAGGGAATGAGGCCTCTCGCGGCATCGACCGCCGTCAGCGTGCTCGCCGCCGCTGCGCCGGTCACGGTCGGCCGATCGAAGCCCGTCGCGATCACGGTCACGCGAATCTCGCCCTGCATCGCCGGCTCGTGAACCGCGCCAAAGATGATCTCGGCGTCGTCTCCGACGGCGTCGTGGATGATCTCGTTGATCTGGTGGACCTCTCCCAGCGTCAGGTCGGCGCCGCCCGTGATATTCACCAGCACGCCAGTGGCGCCGGAGATCGACACGTTGTCGAGGAGGGGCGATGAGATCGCCTGCTGGGCCGCTTCCATCGCGCGGTTCTCGCCACGACCGATCCCGGTCCCCATGAGCGCGCTGCCGCCCGCCTGCATGACCGTCCTGACGTCGGCAAAGTCGACATTCACGAGCCCGGTTACACTGATCAGGCTCGAGATGCCCTGCGTGGCGTGCAGGAGCACTTCATCGGCCTTCTTGAGGGCGTCCTGGAACGGGATCCCCTTGCCGACGACCGCGAGCAACCGCTCGTTCGGTACGACGATCATCGTATCCACGTTCTTTCGCATCTCGGCAATGCCGATCTCGGCTTGCCGCATCCGCTTCCGGCCTTCGAACAGGAATGGCTTGGTGACGATGCCGACCGTGAGCGCGCCGGCCTCTCGGGCGAGCTCGCAGGCGATCGGTGCCGCTCCGGTGCCGGTGCCGCCACCCATGCCACAGGTGATAAACACTAGATCAGCGGCCGTGAGGGCCCGGGCGACTTCCTCTCGGTTCTCCTCGATGGCCTGGCGCCCGATCTCAGGACGCGCGCCGGCGCCGAGCCCACGAGTCAATTTCTTCCCGATCTGGATCTTGACGTCCGACTTCGAGTTGAGCAGCGCCTGCGCATCGGTGTTGACCGAGATGAACTCGACGCCCTCGAGGTGCTCCTCGATCATCCGGTTCACCGCGTTGCCGCCGCCGCCGCCCACGCCCACGACCTTCATGCGAGCGTTCTGTGATGCGCTCTCCTCGAGTTCGAAGATCATGGCGAGCGGAACTCCACTACGAGAGGTGAACGACTGGGATCGGACCGGCCGCGTTTTGGACGCGGCAATATAACGATTTTCCCTAAGCCAACCACCATTCTCGACGACTCGGAAAAGAAAACAGAACGCGCTCACAAACGAAATACTTATCCACAGTGATGCACATCACGATCACGTTTGTGCGAACGGAACTCGGCGGCCGCCAGCAACGACGGGTGGCGGGCAGCGGGTGGCGGGCAGCGGGAACAACACGCAAACGCCATCGGCCTCGTCCTGCAGCCGGCACTCACGATTTGTTCCTGCTCCCCGCTCCCCGCTCCCCGTCTCTTCCTGCCGTTCAAAAGAAGTCCTGCAACCACACCCGCACGCGTTCGATCCACCGGTCCATGCCGGGCGCCGACAAATGGAGTCGCCGCGCTCCACTGCCGCTCACGCCGGCGAGTGCGAGGCGGTGGGCCCCGTATTCCGCGAGCCCGACGACCGTGGCGAACCGCGGACCCTCAACCGCATCACTGAGGCCGGTCGTGCTGTCGGCAGGCGAACCGACGCGGACGCCAATCCCGAACACGTCAGTCGCCAGGTCGCGCATTCCTCGCATCCCCGCGCCCCCGCCCGTCAGCACAACGCCGGCGCTGAGGCGTCGGGCGTAGCCTGCCTCGGTGATCTCGCGCTGGACCAGCTCAAAGACCTCGTCCATCCGCTGGTGGATGATGTGGACCAACGATGCGTGGTCGAGCATCCGATCACCCTGGGCGGCCGTGCCGGGGAGCGGAATCACCAGATTGGGGTCAGCGAGCGCCTCATAAGCGCACCCGTAGCGCTCCTTGAGGCGCTCGGCATCGTCGGGCGTCAGCTTCAGGCCGAGCACGATGTCGTTCGTGACGCTGTTCCCTCCGAAATTGACGGTGGCCAAGTGCCGGATCTTCCCTTCGTGGAAGATCGCGAGGTCGGTCGTCCCTGCGCCGAGCTCGACGAGGGCGACGCCGAGCTCCTTCTCGTCCTCCGTCAACACGCTCAGCGCGCTGGCCAACGGCTCGAGTACCAACTCCCGGACTCGGTAGCCCGCTCGCTCAACGGCTTTCCGCAGATTGACCGCTGGTGAGCCTCCGATAGTGACCAGGTACATCTCGGTCTCGAGTCGCGTGCCGATCATCCCGATCGGGTCCCGGATGCCGCGGTTACGATCCACCGTGTACTCCTGGGGGATCGCGTGCAGCAACTCCCGATCGGCCGGGATCGCCTGTGCGCGAGCGACATCATTGGCACGTTCGACGTCGGCCCGGGTGATTTCCTCTCCATTCACCGCCACGACGCCGGTGCTCGTCATCGCTTGCACGTGCGCACCGGCAATCCCGGCATAGACCTCGGCGACGTGGGCCCCGGCCATCCGTTCGGCATCCTCGAACGACTTTCGAATCGACCGAGTCGTCTCCTCGATGTCCGCGACGACGCCACGTCGCAGGCCGGTCGTCCGTGCCTGCCCCACCCCCAGAATCTTGATGCGCGGACTGCGTGGCAGGTCACCGACCACTTCGGCGATGACCACGGTCGTCTTGGCCGATCCGATGTCGAGACCCGCCACCAATTTGTCCGAGATCATCACGCGTGCGGTCATCGCTCGTGGCTCACTGGAGTCTAGCGACCACCTGGTCGCGGAAGCGAAGGTCGAGCTCTTGGGCGCGCACGCGCCGGCGGGCGAGATCGGCGGTGACGGCCGGGACCGCTGCGAACCGGCGGGCCTCGGCACCCGGCCGTGCAAGCACGCGCAGGCCGGGCAGCTGAAAGATCAGGTCGCCTGCCGGTGATCGTCGAACCTGGCTGATCTGCCCGTAGAACGTGGGTACCGCATCCCGCAGACTGGCCAACAAATGGAGTGTCAGCGGGTCAGGCTGGGCCACAATGGGAAGGTCCAGGTCTTCCGCGGTGGGGTCGATAGGCAACGCGGTCGCGTTCCCGTCGTAGGGGCGAAGCCCACCGGCGGCCGGCGCCAACGCGATCGGCGTCCGCTCGACGATACGGATGACGACCGTGCTCGGCAGCTTCCGTCCGACCGTTACGTCCCGAATTCCCGCCATCCTGCGAACACGAGCCTCCAACGGGGTGAGGTCACTCCAGACCGATGACAGAGTGTCGAGGTGAAGCCGATCGACAACCTCTCCTGGTGACACATAGTGTGCACCCTCAACCTCCACCGCGCGAACCCGAAAGAAGGCTAGCGTGCTGAGCACCCGGCCGCCCCACCACGGGGTCGAACCAGCGACCGCCAGAAGCCCGGCCGCTAGCGCCACGCGCCGGAGCGGCGTGTCCTCGAGCAGGTGCATCGTCAGGCAGAGCGGCGGGTGGTGGCGGCCGACGTCGTAGGGCCATCGGCCGTCGGGCGCGCGAGCATGGCCAGTAGCTCGGGTCCCGTCCGCGTGATGTCCCCTGCCCCGACGGTCAACACGACGTCGCCCTCTCGTACGGTCTCCCGAAGCGCAGCCGCCAGCGAAGCGCGCTCACCGCGCCAGGCGACTTGGCGGCCCCCGTCCACGACCGCGTGGGCGATCAGATCCGAGGTCACGCCCGGCAGCGGGCGCTCGCGGGCCGGATAGATGTCGGCCAGGAATATGACGTCGGCATTGGTCAGGGCCGCGCCAAAGTCGGTCGCGAAATCGCGTGTCCGCGTGAACAGGTGCGGCTGAAACGCGATGATGAGTCGGCGGCGCGGAAATGCTGCCCGGGCGGCGTCGAGGGTCGCGCGAATCTCCGTCGGGTGGTGCGCGTAGTCGTCGATCACCGTCACGCCAGCAACTTCGCCGAGCCGCTGAAATCTGCGTTCCACGCCGGTGAAGTGCTCCAGGCCGGGAACCAAGTCATCGAAGGCTGCACCGACGGCGACGCCGGCCCCCAGCGCGGCCAGCGCATTGCGCACGTTGTGCAGACCTGGCACGCGGAGGGCGACGCGGCCGAGCCGCGCGCCGTCGTAGATCGCGTCGAATGTCGTCCCAGCGGTCGTGCTGCGGATGCCCTGCGCTGTCAGGCGGGCTTCCGCCGAGGCGATCCCGAAGGGCAGCACCTGCGCCGTCGGCGGCAGGGCCAAGCTGGCAGCGCCAGGGTCGTCGACTCCAATCACGGCGTGGCCAGCAGGGCGGATGAACGTGGCAAAGGCAGCCCGGATGTCCGCAATGTCCGCATAGATGTCGAGATGGTCGGCCTCGACGTTGGTGACCACGGCCACGGTCGGCGCCAGCGCCAGAAACGAGCGGTCGTACTCGTCCGCCTCGACGACCGACAGCGTAGGTTGCCCCGGCCGCAGATTGCCGCCCCACGATTCAACGCGCCCGCCCACCACACCGGTGGGATCCATCCCGGCCGCAGCCAGGGCTTCCGTGGTCATGACGGTCGTGGTCGTCTTGCCATGCGTCCCGGCGATCGCGATGAGCGTGCCGCCCGCGACGGCTTCGGCAAGAGCTTCAGCTCGGCGCACGATGGGAACCCCAAGCGCGCGGGCGCGTTCCAACTCCGGGTGATCGCGGGGTACGGCCGAGGTCACGACGATGGCTCGCGCGCCGACGACGTGGGCGGCATCGTGGCCGCGGGACACGACGATACCGAGGCGACTCAAATCCCCGGCTGCATCACCCTGGGCGTCGCAGCCGGTCAGTCGCGCCCCTCGTCGGACCAACAGCTCGGCCAGAGCGCTCATACCTGCGCCGGCAATCCCCATGAAATGGATCGGGCGATTGTCGGCGGGGTCGATGAGGGGCATGAGTCGGCGGGCTGAATATAGGAGTGCCGAGCGGCCCGCTCAAGGCTGAAATTACCTGAGCTCAATCAAGCTAAGTATCCGACGAGCAATGGCCTCCGACGCGCCGGGCCGCCCGCGCGCGTGTGCTGCTCTCGCCAGCGCCGAGCGACGGACTGGATCACGAACGAGGTCTCCGATCGTCTGGCCGATCCGGTCAGGCGTCATCTCGTATTGCGGCAAGTGGATTGCGGCTCCTGCCGCGGCGAGCGCTCGGGCATTCGCAGTTTGGTGGTCCGCGGCGGCCGTCGGGAGTGGCACGAGCACCATCGGGATCCCCCACGCACACAGCTCGGCGGTCGTCATCGCGCCGGCACGGGCCAGGACCAGGTCGCTCGCTGCATAGGCGTCGCCAATCGGCGCCAGATACGGGCGCACGCGCACTCTCGGACCTTCGCGCCGGGCATGCTCCGCATACATCGCCTGGCCGGTCGCCCAAATGATCCCGAGCCCATCCGGGAGCGGCCGATCGAGCCACTCGTCGACCACCGTATTGATCGCTCGCGCGCCCTGGCTTCCGCCGAAGATGAGCAACACCGTGGTGACATCGGAGGAGAAGCTCCACGCGCGCCGGGCCGTCGCTGGGTCGGGGTGTGGCGTGGGCGGCGGGTTAATCGGGTTACCGGTGTCGATCAGCTCGGTCCCGGCCCGATGGGCGAGGTGCGCGGCGGCCTCGGGGTATCCGAGGTAGGCCTCCCGGCAAAAGCGAATGAACCAACGCGCCGTGAGTCCCGGGTGACTGTCGGCGACTTGCTGCACAATAGGAATGCGGTGTGCCACTGCGTAGGCCAACGTCAGCGCCGAGGCATAGCCGCCAGTCCCGAGCACCAGTCGCGGTGCCTGCCGCGACACCACGTGCCCAAGGCGTCGCCACGAGCCGGCTGCTCCCCACAGAGTGTGCCAGTTGCGCCACACGGCGGATCGGTACAGCGGATGGAGGTCGAGGAGCTCGAAGGGGAACGGTTGCTCCGGGAGCACCGTGCGCTCGATCCCGCGCCGCGCACCGATGAACACAATCCCGAGATCAGGCGCCAGCGCAGCCAGCGCGCGGGCGATTGCGAGCCCCGGATACAGATGCCCGCCGGTGCCGCCGCCGGCGATCAGGATCGTTGGCTTGGGCGCCGTCCGCTCCACGACCGCGCTCAGCTAGCGAGGGCGTGCGGATCCGTCGCGTGGGACCCGACGACGCGCTCGCGCACGCTGCCGATGTTGATCAGAATGCCCGTCATGAGCAGCGACAGCACCAGGTTGGATCGTCCGTACGAAATGAACGGCAACGTCAACCCTGTCGTTGGGAGGAGTCCGACGACCACGCCGATATGGAGATAGGCTGTGATGAGCGTGGTAGCGGTCAAGCCGATCGCCAATAGCTGCTGAAACGGCGAGCGCGCCGATCGGGCAATCCGGAACCCGAGCCAGCCGTAGAGGGCAAACGTGACGATCAGGACGAGGAGGCCGACAAAGCCCCACTCTTCGCCAATGTTGCTCGCGATGAAGTCATTGAACGGGAACGGCAGGAAGCCGTACTGCTGCCGTCCCTGACCAAAACCGACACCCAACAGTCGCCCAGAACCGACGGCAATCAAGGACTGGCGGAGCTGGTACCCCACCTGTGCCGGAGCCGCGCCCGGGTCGAAGAACGAGATCGTCCGCAGCAGCACGTAATGCAAACGTTCGGCCTCGTGCCACAGCAGCGGGATCGACAGGGCTCCCAGCAGCAGAAAGTGCCCGATCCGAGCGCCGCCCGAGAACAGGACGATGGCCATCAACAGCGTGTAGAGCATGGCCGTCGACAGGTCGGGCTCGACCGCGGCCAGCAGGTCGAGCGCGCCCACCACCACGACGAACGGAAGGACGCCCTTGGTCAGCCCGCGGAGCGCATCGCCTTTGCGGACGACGAGCATCGCCGTCCAGACCACGACGGCCAATTTAGCGAGCTCGGATGGCTGGACGGACGCGCCGAAAAGAAAGCGCCGTGACCCATGAATCCGCGGCGCGATGGCTTGGGTAAACGGGAGCACCACGATCAGCATCAGCAACAGGCTGGCGCCCATGAGGGGCCAGGCTAACCGCGTCCATCGTTCGGCGTCCCATTTGGCTGCCACGGCAAAGGCCACGGTCCCGGCCACGATCCCGGCGAGTTGTCGGAACAGGTAATACGCGCTGCCGTGTCCCGTATCGACCGCGACAATCGCGCTCGCGCTGTACATGACGGCCAAGCCAAACGCGAGCAGCGTCCCCGTGACGAGCAGCAGCGCTCGGGCCTCGACGCCCATGCGCCATCGCTCGCGCACGTGAGGCGGGCGAGCAGCCGCTGTCCGCGGCGCCACTAGCTGGTCCCCGCGAGACGGGAGAAGACTGCCCCGCGCTCCGCGTAATTGCGGAACATGTCGAAGCTCGAACACGCAGGCGCCAGCAGCACCACATCGCCGGGCACGGAACAGGCGCGCGCCCGGGCCATGACGGCGCTGAAATCAGACCCTAGGCGTTCCACCGGCACGAGGCCACCCAAGTCCTGCTCTATGATGGGCGCGGCCTCGCCGTAGGCGAGCACGATCTTGCCGATTCGCTGGAGTGGTGCCGCCAACGTTGTGTACGGCTCGCCTTTATGGCGGCCTCCCAACAGCGCGATCGTCGGCCGGACCATGCTCTCCAGAGCGACGCGGGCCGAACTCACATTCGTCGCTTTCGAATCATCGATCCATTGGACGCCTCGGTACTCGCCCACCATCTGCAATCGGTGTGGCAGCGCTTGAAATGTCTGTAGAGCGCGGGCCATCCGTCGTCGTGCCTCAGGCGTGCGGTGGGCGTCGTCGGCCGCTGCTACGGCGAGGGCGGCCGCCAGCGCGTTGGCCACATTGTGGTCCCCAAGGAGAGGAAACTCCGTGCGTGGCAGCAGAGGGGCGCCGAACAGGTCGAGACGCTGGGGAGCCCGGACGAACTGCGCGTCAGCCTCGCGAGCGGTGATCGAAAACGCGTAGTGGCGACCCGCCGCTCGCGCGGCCATCGCATGCGCCAGCGGATCATCGGCATTGTCGACCGTGATGGAGCCAGGATGCGCGTTGGCGAAGAGTCGCGCCTTGTCCGCGTAATAGGCGTCCGCGCTTGGATAACGATCCAGATGATCGGGACTCAAGTTCGTGAGGACGCCCACGGTGGGATTGACGCTGGGCGTGTCGTGAAGCTGAAACGAAGACAGCTCGAGCGCTACCCAATCGGGCCGGCGATCTTGGAGGGCAACGGCGGAGAGCGGCAGTCCAATGTTGCCGGCATCCACGGCGTTGTGGCCTAAGCCTCGCAGCAAGTGCCCGATGAGCGCCGTGGTGGTCGTCTTTCCATTAGTGCCAGTGACCGCGATATACCGCAGCCCGCTCAGATGAGCGAGGGCGACTTCGATTTCGGAGATGATCCGGACGCCGGCGGTGGTGGCGGCTACGAGTGGTGGCGCGGTCGGGGGCACGCCGGGGCTGACGACGACCCACGCCGCGTGACTGATCCGCACGAGATCATGGTGACCGACATCGGCACGCACGCCGAGGGGCGTCAGGGCTGCAGCCGCGGCCCGGACCTCCTCGCCGTCGCCCGAGTCCGAGGCGTACACCTGGGACCCGTCGCGAGCCAACAGTGTTGCGACAGCCTGACCACTGGCACCGAGCCCGATAACGGCAACTTCGGCCCCCGGCGTCAGGTTCACCGCAGTTTGAGTGTGCTGAGGGCGAGCGTGGCGAACAGGATGCCGACAATCCAGAACCGCACGACGACTTGAGTCTCGGGCCATCCGCGCAGCTCAAAATGATGGTGCAACGGTGCGCGCCTGAACACACGATGCGTCTGCGCGTACTCGAGACCATACCGCCGGCGCCGGAACTTGAACACGCCGCGCTGGATGATGACCGACATGGTCTCGGCCACGAAGACTCCGCCGATCAGGAGGAGCAGGAACTCGGACTTGAGGAGAATCGCGATCGCTCCCAGGGCACCGCCCAGTGCCAACGAGCCGGTGTCGCCCATGAACACCTGGGCCGGGTGGGTGTTGAACCACAGGAACCCCAGGCAAGCCCCCACGATTGCGGCGCAAAACACGGTCAACTCACCGGCTCCACGCAGATAGAACAGTTCGAGATAGGTGCTCGTGTCGACGCGGCCAATGACATAGGCAAACACGGCGAAGGTCAGCGCGGCGATCGCCGTCAGTCCGGCGGCCAGTCCATCCAGGCCATCGGTCAGATTCACGGCGTTGCTGACCCCGGTCAGGACGAACGTGACGAACGGTACGTAGAGCCAGGCGAGCCACATGGCACCTGGCACGAGGAGCACGTACTTGAAGAAGGGCAATGTGGTCGACGCGCCGGGCAACGCGGAGATCGGATTACGCCATAGATACCAGCCGAGCGCCACACCGATCGTGACCTGACCGGCGAGCTTGTAGCGCTCGACGAGTCCGCGGTTCTTCTCGCCCTGTCGCCGCTGCCGCAGCTTCAAGTAATCGTCGAGGAACCCGATCGCCCCCATCCAGACCATGACCGCGAGGGCAAGCGAGACGTACCGGTTGTCGAGTCGTGTCCACAGGAGTGTTGGCACGACCGTCGCGGCGGCAATGATGAGTCCTCCCATTGTGGGCGTGTTCTGCTTGCCTTGGTGGGAGTCGGGCGTCCCCTCTCGCACGACTTGGTGGACCGACATCGCCTGCAACCGCCGTACGATCGCCGGGCCCAGGATGAACGCAACGAGCAGCGACGTGACGAATGCGCCGGCGGCCCGAAACGTGATGTAATTGAAAAGATTGAAGACCTTGACCGTTCTGGTCAGCGGGACGAGGAAGTGGTAGAGCACTACGTGGTGGCCCAGTCGGTCAGCGGTGGAATGAGGCGCTCGAGGCGAACGCCGCGCGAAGCCTTAAGCAAGATGATGGCGTTAGGCGCAAGTCGCGATCGGAGGCGGGACCAGAGCTCGTCGACATCGGGAGCAGTGACCACTCGCGGGTCGGCAGGCGCGAGCTCGTTGAGGGCAACGGCAAACGCTCCGACGCCGGCCACGACGTCGAACGACGATCGAAGCGCGCGCCGGGCAATGTCCGCGTGGAGCGCGTCGGCGGCCGGACCGAGCTCCCGCATGGTGCCGAGCACGACGACGCGCTGGCGGTCGCCCCCTACGGCGTCGAGCAGGTCCAAGGCCGCCCGGACAGATGGTGGATTGGCGTTGTAGGCGTCGTTGATCAGGGTAGCCTGCCCCAGCGGTGTCCACGCCGAGCGCATCGGCGGAGCAGTCGCGCCGGCGATGCCCGATGCGGCCACGGCCAGATCAATGCCGCACGAGCGCGCCACCGCCAGGGCCAACATCGTGTTATGAAGGTTGTGGAGCCCGAGCAACGGCACGGACACCGTCACCTGCTCGACCACCAGCTCCCCCTGGCCCCGCCCGTCGATCGACCAGGATGTGGCCCGAAGATCACCGGCGGTGAGCCCGGCCGAGACGACCTGAGCCGCCGTCGCGCGGGCCGCCGCGACCAGTGCCGAGTCCTCACCAGGGACCACAGCCAGCCCAACACCGCGGAACACCGAAGCCTCTTCGGCCAACACACCGGCCACGTCTCGGAACCCCTCGAGATGTTCTTCGCCGATCGATGTAACGACCGCGACGTCGGGTTCGGCAATCGCCCTCAGCCGGGCAATCTCTCCTGGAGCGTTTGTGCCGAGCTCGACCACGGCGAGATCGGCCGTGTCGGGAATCGCCAGCAGCGTCAGGGGCACGCCCACCTGGTTGTTGTAGTTGCCAGACGTGGCGTGGACCTCGAGCACGGCGCCCAACGCAGCCCGGAGCAACTCCTTGGTGCTGGTCTTTCCGTTTGATCCGGCCACTGCAATGACCGGCTTGCCCCAGGCGCGCCGGCGATAGCGAGCCAACTCGGCCAACGCGACGGTGGTGTCATCGACCGTGAAGACCGGGACGCCAAGGCGGGCCGCCCGGTCAGCGCGAGTGACCACTACCGCGGCGGCACCCCGCTCGATGGCGGCCGTGAGGAAATCGTGCCCGTCGAATCGATCGCCGCTGAGAGCGACGAAGAGGTCTCCTGCCTCGACCGTCCGGCTGTCCGTGGCCACCGCGCGCAGCGCGCGATCGGTCCCATTCCATCGACCGTGATCGCCGACGCCGCGCGAGTGCGCGCTATGGCCACCCGCCGGACCGCCGGCGAGAGCGGCCGCGACACGACTGAGCGTCCAAAAACCGGGCGCACCCGCGGGGCGCAGGAGCTCATCGCTCACCGGCCGGCGAGCGCGCGGCGCACGATCGTTTGCTCGTCGAAGGGGATGTTGGTCGTCCCGCGCACCTGATACGTCTCATGGCCCTTGCCGGCGAGCAAGACCAGATCGTCCGGCCGGGCCAGCTCCAGTGCGCGGAGGACGGCCTGTTCGCGGTCCTCGAGGCGTTCGTGAGGTGCGGTCATCCCCTGTTCGATATCGTCAAGAATACGCTCCGGATCCTCGGTGCGCGGGTTGTCGCTCGTCAGAATCACCACATCTGCCAGACGCTCGCCAATGGCGCCCATCTGAGGGCGCTTTCCGCGGTCCCGATCGCCTCCAGCGCCAAACACCACGATCAGACGCCCGGCTGCGAACGGTCTCACCGCGCCGAGCGCCCGCTCCAACGCATCCGGCGTGTGGGCGTAGTCGCGCAGCACGGTCGGGTGCTCATGCAGAATCTCGAGTCGGCCGGGCACCTGCGGTGCACTGGACAGGCGGGCTGCGATCTCCTGTGGCGCGAGTCCGAGCGCCCATGCCGCGGCCGCCGCGCCAAGTGCATTTGCAACGTTGAAGTCTCCGATGAGCGGCAGCCGCACAGGGTAGCACGGTCCCCTTCCAATCGCCAGTTCCCACTCGCTTCCCCGCGGGCCAAATCGCACCCGCAGCGCGCGCACGTCGGCGTCCCGCCCCGTTGCCGAAAAACGCAGGCTGCGGGCGGCAGCTCCGAGGGCACGCCACGCTGGATCGTCCGCGTTGACGATACTGACCCCACCGGGCCGTAGATATGTGAGCAGCCGGGCCTTGGCAGCGAGGTACGCTTCCATCGTACCGTGGTAATCCAGATGGTCACGCGTCAGGTTCGTGAAGATGGCGGCATCGAACGTCAGGCTCCCGATGCGCTGCTGATCCAGGCTGTGCGAGGAGGCTTCCAGGGCGACCGTTCGAACGCCCTCATCGACCAGCTGGCGCAGGATGCGTTGCAGGTCGATGGGCCCGGGCGTGGTCAGGGCAGTCCCCCCGTCCAGTGGGCGACCTGCCGAGCCGATGAAGACTCCGATGGTGCCGATCGACGCGGCGGGTTCTTCAGGAGCATCCAATAGGTGCCGGAGGAGGCTGACCGTCGTACTCTTTCCGTTCGTCCCGGTGACCGCTACGGCATGTCGCAGCGAGGCGGCGGGAAATCCAAAGGCCGCGGCGGCGACGAGAGCGGCCGCCGCCCGTCCCTCGCGAACCACAAACGCAGGCAGGCCAGTCCGATCGGGGTGCTCGAGGACTGCTGCGGTCGCCCCAGCCTGCTCAGCCGCGGGGAGGAAGTCGTGCCCGTCTCGTGCCGTGCCCTGAACCGCGATGAAGAGGCTGCCCGCTTTGACGGTGCGGCTGTCGTCGCTCACCCCGGAGAATCGCGCAGGCATCTGACCGCGCTGGCCGGCCAGGAGCCCGGCATCCGTCAAGGCACGAGCGATCGACTCGGACGAAACGCTCCACTCGGGCGCCGGCCGTGCGCTCGACCGCTTCCCTGACATCAGGAACCGTCTCCCACGCGCACGAGGGAGCGCGTTCTCAGCAGGGTGCCGGCCGCCGGCGTAGTCGACCCCAGGGGCGCCGAGACGACCTCTACTCGCAGCCCGGCGCGGTGAAGTGCGCGGACCGCAGCGCGCAGCGTCCAGCCTCGGACATCCGGGACAGCGACGGAATGGGGAGCGGACGGACCCGGTGGCGCCGGCTTACTGCCCAGCGTGACGACGGTCGATCCGGCGGCAAGGACACTGTCGATGGCGGCAGTATCGGCCTCGGCGGCTGGTGATGGGGGCGCGGCGCTGTCGACGAGGGCGACCCGTCGGCTGTTGGCCAGGGACTCCCAGTCGAGGGCGGCATCGCGGGCAGCGATGGCAGCCTGCAGTATCGCCCGTGAGACGGGGGCGGCGGTTGCCCCGCCGAAGTAGCTGCCCTTGGGGTTATCCAGTTTCACGAGGATGACGTATTGAGGATCACGTCCCGGGAAGAGACCGACGAACGAAGCCGTGTATTCGTTGCGGCCATAGCCGCCACCGAACTGCGTCCGACGGGCCGTGCCGGTCTTGCCGGCGACGGCGAACGACGGCAAGTCAGCGCCGGTGGCCGTTCCGCGGGCCACGGTCTCGACCAGGATCTCTCGAAGCTGCCGAGCCACCTCAGCACTCATCACCCGGCGCACGACGCGTCGCTTCCGCTGGTACAGGACGGATCCGTCGCTCGCGCGAATCTGCCGGACCAGCGCGGGCTCGAGTAGCTCACCGCCATTGGCGATGGTCCCGTAGGCAAGCGCCAGTTGGAGGGGCGTGACGGCCAGCTCGTAGCCAATCGCCAACGACGCCGGCGATTGCTTCGACCAATGCACCGGCTCCCGCAATGTGCCTGGAGACTCGCCCGGAAAGGGAATCCCGGTGATCGAGCCGAACCCGACGTCTCGCAGGGCCTCGAACTCTTCGGTCTTCGACAGGCGCTGCGCAAATTGGACGATGCCGACGTTGCTCGACCACTGAATGACCTCCCGGAGTGTCATGGCGGCCGCGTGATGGGTGTCGGTCAACGTCCGGCCGTTGAGCACGAGGAAGCCGGTGTGGGTGTCGACGACGTCGGTCGGCGCCACGCGGCCGCGGCCGAGCAGTGCTGCCGCGATGAACGGTTTCAGTGTCGATCCCGGCTCGAAGGGCTCGGTGAGCGTCGTGGCGGCCGCGGCTCCGACCCCCGGGCGTCGACTGGCGAGCGCCAGGATCGCTCCGTCATGGGGATCGAGGACGACAATATCGCCTCCAGTCGCTCCCATGCGGGTCACGGCCTCGTCGAGCGCCCGGTCGCAGATCTCCTGCAGATTGCGGTTCAGCGTCAGCTCCACCGCGTCTCCCGAGCGCGACACCGCGCTCTGGGCGGCCGGTGATTCCAGCGTGCGGCCGAACGCGTCCCGCATGATGACGGCGCGGCCCGCATCGCCGCGCAACACACTGTCGAGTGCAGCCTCGATGCCATCGGCTCCGATCCCGGCGGCATTGACGTGGCCGACGATGGCCGACAAGCCGGATGGTCCGATGGTAATCCGCTCGGCTACGGGCGCCGCGTAGACTCCGCGCATCGTCGCCGCGCTCGCCGCCGGCCCAGGTAGCAGGCGGGTGGGAATGACGACCCATGTGCTGCGCACATCGATGGCGTGGCGCACCCACGGGAGCGGCACGCCGGCCCGTGACAGAGCGCGAGCGAGCCCGACGCGGTCTCGCACCTCGCGCGGCGCAACCCCGACCTGCACGACGTCGCGCGTGATGGCGAGCGGCGCGGCTCCGGCGTCGAGGATCGAGCCGCGCGGCGCTCCGGTGGGGATCGGCATCGCATGTTCGTGTGTTGCCCGTTCCGCCCACAGCCGGCCCTGCCACAGCTGCACGTAGCCCGCCCGCACGATCAACGCGACGCCGAACGCCACGAGGGAGAGGTGGACGAGGCCCAGCCGGCTAGGGCGCAGCACGCTTCCCTGCACTGATTGGCGCCGTGGCGGCCTCCGGCAGTACGATGACTTGGCTGTCGGCCGGCACGTGCATGTCGAGCTGGCGCTCGGCGAGGCCGCCCAGCTGCGTCCGTCCCGTCAGCTCGCCGATGCGTCGCTCGAGAGACGTGCGCTCCGCTCGGAGTTGATCGCGGTGGCGCGTCAGGTTACGCAGCTCCACGGCTCGCGACACTCCATAGCCGCGTCGCCAAATGACAGCGGTGGTCACAACGACGAATCCGACGAGAAGCGCGGCGGCAATGGAACGGCCACGGGCGCGCGCGGTCGGCTGGCGTTGCGCCGTCATGCCGCACGCTCCCACACGCGAAGCTTGGCACTTCGCACTCGCGGGTTTCTGGCAATCTCGTCGGCTCCCGCGACCATCGGGCGGCGTGTCACCGACGTCCCCACCGCCTGACCCCCGCAGGTGCAGACCGGCTGCCGCGGCGGGCAGTGGCAGGCGACGCTCCACTCCCTGAACGTCCGCTTCACGACCCGATCCTCACCCGAATGGTACGAGATCACCACCAGCCGACCGCGATGGGCGGCGGCGACACGCGCCACGGC
>Ga0209415_10002479_pt1 | contig 34568 bp, 35 predicted proteins | sample PeaSoiSIISIP2007_FD_187696 | JGI IMG/M metagenome (GOLD analysis project Ga0209415, IMG submission 187696) | Peat soil microbial communities from Weissenstadt, Germany - SII-SIP-2007 (SPAdes) (version 2) | ecosystem: Environmental > Terrestrial > Soil > Wetlands > Peat | place: Germany... | reverse complement strand
AGCCTGGTGACCTCGTCGGCGAAGCTCGAGACGCGGCTGGCGAAGCTCGTGTAGGCGGTCTCTTACTTCGTCCCCGCGACATCTCTGCTCGTCCGCGCGCAAACGGAACTCGTCACGGCGCGAGCCGGGCCCGCCGACGCACGCTCGGGCTTCGCGGGTCCGGCCCGGCTCGTCGACAAAGTTCGCCTCCGTGGTCCCGTTCGGACGAGTCAGACGGTGCATTGGTCTTTATGCCGACCGGGCGGCACCGGATTAAGCGTTGTCCGGCGTTTGCCCGACTCCGGCGCAGACGGCGCAGACGAGGATGACCAGCGGTTGCGCGCCGAGGGCCGCGAGCGCGGCGCTCGTCCCCAGCCGATCGGCCACCATCCCGATCGCGAGCGGCGCTCCGACGTCGACGACCATGAACACCTGGCCGACCGCCTGCACCATCCCGGGCCGCGTGGGGACGATCTCGTAGGCCTGCGCGAGGGCCAGGCCGTGGTGAGGCGCGCAGGTCACCCCCAGCGCAAAGAGCGCTGCCGCCGAGCCCAGGATGCCGTGCGAGAAGACCAACGAGATGAGCGCGGCGAAGGACGCGACGGCGCTCGTCGTCAGGACGGTGCGAGAGCCCCAGCGCCCGACGGCGCGGTCGCTCGCGGCGCTCCCGACGACCGCTCCCAGCGAAAAGGCGAGGGCGGCCGCCACGGCCACCGCCTCGGGAGCCCCTTGGTCGCGATCCATTCGCACGGCGCCGAGCGCGACGACGATCTCGTCGAGCAACGTGCACGTCGACGCCGCGAAGAGCCACGCCCAGAGGCGCGGCGTCCGGAGCGCGTGCGACGCCGCCGTGGCGAGAGGGTCGGCCGGGGGGCTCGAGTCCCGCGCCTCACGAACGCCGTCGTCATGCGCCCGACCAATCGTCGCGACGCACTGGAACCCGACCACGATGCCCACCGCCGTCATGGCGGCGCGGTACGAGTAGCCCAGGGCTATCGCCGACGCGGTGACGAGCGGCGCGATCACGTCCCCCACGGAGGAGTAAAGCGTCCAGCGCACCATCGCGCGATCGGTACCGCCCCGGTTCGCCCCCACGAGAATCGCTTGGGCCGCGCTGCACGCGACGCCGCTCGCCGCGCCCGCGAGCGCGAGATCGATCGTCAGGCCGAGAGCGCTCTTCGTCCATGCCGCGGCGATGAACGCGACCGCGAGCACCGCCTGCCCTGCGCCGAGCAGCCGGCGCCGATCGAGCGAATCGGAGACGTAGACGACCGCCCCTTCGAGCACGGCCGCGATGACGAGCGGCGCGGCGAACACCACGACCGCGTATCCGCGGTGCGAGAGCGCGAGCTCCCGTTCGACCGACGGGGCACCCGCGACCGCCACGCCGCTCCACAGCTCGTCGACGAGCGCGAGCAACGGCAGCGCGAACCCAACCGAGATCGCCGGTGCCGGTCGAAGACGGCTAACGACAGCGCATCAAATTCGTTCGGTGTAGGTCACCCCACAACCATGCGCCGTACCCCGCCCGAGGACAAGCGGCGGGCTACAATGGCGTGCGAGTCGGCTAGAGGCCGTGAGCCGGCGCGAGGACCTCGGTCCAGAACGCCTGGTTGAGGGGGCAGTCCGTATTCGTTCCGCACTTGAAGGAACCCTCGTCGACTCCGTGGGAGTAGTCCTCGTACCCCTGTGTGATCTTGTAGAAGTAGTCGCCCACCCCTATCGCAAGGGGACCGAGGACCGCGGTCGCCGCAGATGTGCTCATCCAGTCGCCGTATGCCACCACGACGATCTGGTTGAGGAGATCGTCCCGTTCGCCAAGGTGTACGTACGACGCGTCGCTCCGCAAGCCTTGCGCATCGTCGCTGTCGAATTCGAGCTCTTCCCCGACCATCCCGACGTTGGGCAAGCCGGAGCAGCCGGAGAGGATCTTCCCCGCGCCTCCGATGCCTGCCCCTCCGTCGAGGCCGCAGGCCACGGTGGCGCTGAACGTGTTCGTAGCCAAGTAGACGTACATGTCGAGCATCTGCCCCAGCGTGATGCCGTGCATCGCGTAGCCCGTGATGCCTTGCTCCACGGTCTGAGGGCTCGGGGCGGCAGAATTCGTCAGATAGGTGCTGAACGTGAAATAGAGATTGTTCAGCCCGGCCGTCTTCAGACCGGCGGTGAAGGCGGCGTGATCGTACGCGTTCAGCATCGCCTCGGTGGGCCCCTGCCCCCCGAAGTACTCGGTCCCCACGATGACCGCGCCGATCATTCCTTCACGATAGTTCGGGTTGAAGTCGCGATTGGCGTCGTTGATCCCGTCAAGCGTGTTCGGCGCCCCATTCGTGTTCGTCTTGTCGGAGGTCGAGTAGACGCTCGCCACGAGCGTCGCCTCCATGATGAGGTCGATGAGGTGGGTCTCGGCGCTCGTGAGCTGGCTCCACACGCGCGGGACGAGCTTGGCGATGGCGTACATCGCGGTCGCGTTGCGCTCGTCGTTCGCAGCGTAGCCGCCGGTACCGAACGGGTCGTTTCCGTTGCCAAGCAAGTACCGCATCTGCGCGAGCAGCCGGGCGTCGGCGCTCGAATCCCCCGTGTAGGATGCGACCGCGAGCATGACCGGGGCGCCATCGCAGGGCAAACACCAGATGTCGCCGGTCGAAGCGTTGCGATGGTAGTAGCTGAGCGTCGCGCTCACCGCGTCGGCCACGACCGCCGCGGAGGGGCGTCCGAGCATCCCGCCCGCACCTGCGTCCGCGTCGGGTGAGCTCGCGACGCCGCTGTCGCCCGTCGGACCTCCAGCGCCGGCACTGTCCGGCGACCCGGCCTCGATGCCGGCCCCTGTGGCCACATCCGGCCCTGCTCCCGTGTCGCTCGACGCGTCGCCCGATCGACTGCCTGTCGTTCCGTTCTGGGCGCCACACGCGGCAGAAAGAGCCATGCACGCAGGAAACGCGAGCCTCGCACAGAGTTGGGACCGCAAGCTCATGGGGCGCCTCGATGGGAAAAGGAGACCACACGCCGGAGCTTTTCTCGAGGCCGACGGCTCGCGCACCGACTCCTACAGCCCCGGATCCCGTCATGTCCGTTGACATCGGCGGCTCAACGGCCCCCCAATGCAGCAAAGCTCGTGTCGGTGCGCGATCGCCGCTGGACCCTCGCCGTCGCGATCCTCGGTTCGAGCATGGCGTTCCTCGACGGGACGGTCGTGAACGTCGCCCTGCCGGTGATCCAGCGCGAGCTGCGAATGACCATGGATCTCGCGCAGTGGATCGTCGAGGCGTACGCGCTGCTGCTCTCGTCGCTCGTGCTCGTGGGCGGGGCGCTCGGGGACCGATACGGCAGAAGCCGCATCTTCACCACCGGCGTCGCCGTGTTCGCGCTCGCGTCGGCGGCGTGCGGGCTCGCGCCGGACGCACGGCTCCTCATCGCCGCCCGCGCCCTGCAGGGCGCCGGAGCAGCCCTGCTGGTGCCTGGAAGCCTCTCGCTCATCAGCGCGGCGAACACGGCGAAGGAACGCGGCGCCGCCATCGGAACGTGGTCGGCGTTCAGCGCGATCACCGGCGCGATCGGCCCGGTCGCCGGCGGATGGGTGGTCGCACACGGTTCGTGGCGCTGGCTCTTCTTCTTCAACGTGCCAATCGCCGTCATCGTCGTGGTGATGACGGTCCTCCGGGTCGGCGAGACGCGCGACGAGGACGCCGCGGACGGCACCGACTGGCTCGGCGCCGCACTGGCGACGGCCGGACTCGGCTTCATCGTCTTCGGTCTGATCGACTCGGCGCGCGTCCCCGGCCATACGCGCCTCGCTGCGTACCTCGTGGCGGGCATGCTTTCGCTCGTGGGCTTCCTCGTTGTCGAGGCCAGAACGCGATCGCCGATGGTGCCCCTTTCGCTCTTTCGATCGAGAACGTTCGCGGGCGCGAACCTGCTCACGCTGCTCCTCTATGCGGCGCTCGGCGCGACGATGTTCTTCTTACCCTTCGATCTGATCCAGGTGCACGGCTACACCCCGCTCGAGGCGGGCGCGTCGCTCTTGCCGTTCGTCGTCCTCATCGCTGCGATGAGTCCGTTTGTCGGCGCGGCCTCGGCGCGGTTCGGGGCGCGTGCTCCGCTCGTCGCCGGTCCGCTGGTCGCCTCAGCAGGTTTCGCGCTTCTCGCTCTCCCCGGCAGCGGGGGCTCGTACGTCACGACGTTCTTTCCGGGCGTCGTGGTCCTCGGCGTGGGGATGGGCATCACCGTCGCTCCGCTCACGACCGCCGTGATGGGCTCTGTCGAGGTGCGGCACTCCGGCGTCGCCTCGGGGATCAACAACGCCGTCGCTCGCGCCGCCGGGCTGCTCGCTATCGCGGCGCTCGGCGTGGTGCTGCTCGCGGCTTTCGACGGCGCGCTGGACGACGCGCTCGCCCGGATGTCCCTCCTGCCGACGGTCGCACACCTCGTGAGCACCGAGCGGGGGAAGCTCCTCGGTGCCGACTTCTCGTCGATCGACCCGGCGCTCGCCGAGGCGCTACGCCACGCCTTCGCCGCGGCCTACGTCGCGGCCTTCAGGACCCTCATGCTCGTGAACGCGACAATGGCCGCGGCGAGCGGCCTCGGCGCTGCCGTACTCATCGCTCGCAGGACGCCCTAACCAAGGCCCGTACCGCCCGCCTCCCCCCACACGCCCCCAGCCCGCCGCCGCGACCGTCCCGTCGATGTCCGTCTCCGTGTGCGCCGCGCCGATGAACGCAGCCTCAAACTGCGATGGCGGCCAGTACACCCCGCGTGCCAGCATCTCGCCGTGCCACCGCCCGAACGCCTTCGTGTCGCATCCACTCGCGTCGTCCCAGCTCCGCATCGGCCCCTTCGCGAAGAAAAGCGTGATCATCGACCCGACCCGCTGCACGCACGCCTTCACGCGCCGCGCCGCGATCGCCTCCTCCAGCCCCGCCTGCAGCCGCGCGCCCAGCACCTCGAGACGTGCGTACAGTGCGTCGTCGAGCCGCTCGAGCGTCGCCAGCCCCGCGCTCACCGCCACCGGATTCCCGCTCAGCGTCCCCGCCTGATACACGGGCCCGAGCGGCGCCACCTTCTCCATGATGGCGAGCTTCCCCCCGTACGCCGCCAGCGGCATCCCGCCGCCCACGATCTTCCCCAGACACGTCATGTCCGGCGATACCCCCGCGCGCTCCTGCATCCCGCCCCGCGCAACGCGGCACCCCGTCATCACCTCGTCGAAGATCGACACCGCCCCGTGCGCAGCGCACACGCGCACGATCCCCTCCAGAAAACCCGGCGAAGGCGGCACGACACCCATGTTGCCCACGACTGGCTCGACGATGACCGCCGCAATCTCTCGCCCTCTCGCCGCGAACAGCGCCTCGAGCGCCGCAGCATCGTTGTACGGCAACGTCAGCGTGCTCGCCGCCGTCGCCGCCGGAACACCCGCCGAGTCAGGAACCCCGAGCGTCGCCGCCCCGCTCCCTGCCTTCACGAGGAGATGATCCGCGTGCCCGTGATAACACCCCTCGAACTTGACCACCACGTCGCGACCGGTGAAGCCACGCGCCGCGCGCAGCGCGCCCATCGCCGCCTCCGTCCCGCTCGAGACCGCACGGACCATCTTCATCGACGGGTAAAGCGCGCAGAGCGCTTCCGCGAAGCGAACCTCGAGCTCCGTCGGAGCTCCGAAGCTCGTCCCGCGCGACGCGGCGTCGCAGATCGCGGCGACTACCGCCGGGTGCGCGTGCCCGAGGATCATCGGACCCCACGAGCCGACATAGTCGACGAACCGTCGGCCATCGACGTCATGGATGGTGGCACCCTCGGCCCTCGCGATGAACACCGGCGTGCTGCCCACCGCGCGGAACGCGCGCACGGGGCTGTTCACGCCGCCGGGGATGACGCGACACGCACGGTCGAAGAGCGCACGGGACCTCGATTCGGACACGGTGGAGGCCCCCCTACCTACCCGTGGCGTATCCGCGAGATGGCCAGCCACGACGCCGCGACGAAGACGATCGCGAAGAAGACCGACAGCAGCACGACCACCACCATCGGCGCTCGCGACGCCCGCGAAGCGGGAGGCCGCGGCGACGAGAGCGCCTCGACCGGCGCCGATGCGAGGGCAGGCGGGGGAGTCTGGACCGGTGGGGGCTTCGGGCTGGCGAGAGGGAGCGTGGAGGCTTGTTGGAAAGCGACCGGGGGCGGCGCGTTCGACGGGAACGGTGTGGCCGCGAGGGCCTCGGTGGCGGAGCGCGCCGCGCCGCCCTCCATGCGGAGCGTGCCGCCGAGGACCCTGTTGCCGCTCGTCGCCGGGGCCGCCGACCCGCGCGCGACCTCGACGACCGGGGATACGCTTCCCCGTGGAGCCTGCTCCTCCATCCGCAACGTGACCGGCGGCCGCTTGCTCTCCGACCGCACCGCGTGCGCCACGTGGCCCGGCTCGCCGTCGACGCGAAGGGCGTTCTTCAGCATCCCCCAGAGCTCCCCGGCGTCCTGCGGCCGCGACTTGGGATCGAGGGAAGTGGCGCGCGCGATGACGCTCTCGACCTGATTTCCCACCGCGACCCCGAGAGCGCGCGGGGTCGGGCGGTTCGCCTTGTCGAGCGCCCTCATCGCGAACTCGCCGAGGTGCTCGCCCTCGACGACGCTCCGGTCCGTGAGCGCCTCGAGGACAACGAGAGCGAGCGCGTAGACATCCGTCCATGCGCCAATGACGCCGATGCGATCGTCGAACTGCTCGGGAGCCCCGTACGCGGGCGCGAACATCCGCAGGTTGCCGAGGGTGTGCGCGCTCGGACCCATGTCGAGAGCAGAATCGGAGAGGATCTTGGCCACGCCGAAGTCGAGCACCTTGAGCTTGGTCCCGGCCGCCGTCTTCGCGAGAAACAGGTTACCCGGATTCAGATCGCGGTGAACGACGCCCTGCGCGTGCGCGTAGGCGACCGCGTCGACGGCCGAGTCGAGCAGCTTGATGACCTCCGCGAGGGGACGCCCCCTCATGCCGCGCGAGCGCCGATCGGTGAACACGTCGGCCAGGGATTGCCCGTCGAGCCACTCGAGCACCGTGTACGGCACGAGGGCGCTCGTCGCCGGGGCGAGGGTGGTTCCGCTGGCGATGCTCCGGACGATGTGCAGATTGCCCTGCGACAGCCGGTAATGAAGGCGGCTCTCGTCGCGGAAGCGCCTGACGAACGAGTCGACGAGCGCGGACCCGAGCGAGAAAGGAAGCTTCAGGCACTTGACCGCGATGGGCTCGCTGAGGCCGATGTGCGTGCCCTGATAGACGACGCTGAAGCCTCCTTCCCCCACCCAGCGGTCGACCCGGAAGTGCCCGTCGAGCACCTGGCCGACCAGGCCGAAGGGATCCGCGGGAGGCGCCACGGACAAGACAATATCAGGTCCGGGCAATGTGCCCGAGCACCCTTCTACGGCCCTCCGTAGAACACTAGCCGGGCCGTCGCCAGCAGGCCGTGACGCTCGAACGGCTGAGAAAAGATTGCGTCGTACTCGAGGCTAGGACCAGCGGCGAGGTGTCCGCCCAGGACCTTCCCGAATGACCACTCGTACAGGGCGCCGGTCCCGACGAACGACTGTGTCCCCGATGAACCGGGAGCGTCCGGCACCGTCGTCGACGCGAGGCTGCCCCCGCCGACCCCGAACTGCCCGAACAGACCGAGGCCTTGAAGGCGCGGGTAGAGCGCGATGAGCGGAAAGAGCTCCACGCGGAGGCCCCCCCCTGTGCCCTCCGAGCGCCAGTCCCCGTTCCGGAACTCGGCGCGGGCGAACCAGAAGCCGAAGTTCACGTAGTCGGAAAGCGCACCCATCACGAGGAGGGATGCGCTCGATCCGAACATCGTGCCGCTCGCCGAGTGGTACGCGGGGTCGCCTATCTCGGTCGAGTTGTTCGGGTACCCGCTTGCCGCTCCGACGCCCCCACCGGCGGAGAGCCCGAGGACGACCCCGCTCCTGATCTTCGCGTGAACGTTCGAATCGTCCGCAAGCGGAGCGCCGGTCGTGGGGATCACCGCGACGGCGCCGGCCGCGGCTGCGAGCACCAGCGGCAGCATGGGAGGGCTCTAGCACGACGCGTCGCACGGACCTATGAGCTCTGGTAAGGAGTCGCAATGCCCGTCCCCCCCGATCCGCCCCTCGCAGAGTCCGACCCCGAGATCGCACGCCTCATCGCCCAGGAGAACCTCCTCGAGCACGAGAAGATCCGCCTCATCGCGAGCGAGAACTACGCCTCGCGCGCCGTCATGGAGGCGACCGGCTCGGTGCTCACGAACAAGTACTCCGAGGGGTACCCGCACAAGCGCTACTACGAGGGGCAGCAGGCGATCGACCAGGTGGAGGAGCTCGCGGTCGGCCGCCTCAAGGCGCTCTTCGGGGCGGACCACGTCAACGTGCAGCCGTACTCGGGGAGCCCCGCCAACCTCGCCGTGTACCTCGCGTTCTGCGCACCGGGCGACACTGTGATGGGCCTCTCGCTCCCGGCGGGCGGCCACTTGACCCACGGACACTCGGTGTCGATCACGGGCAAGTACTTCAAGAGCGTGCAGTATGGCGTACGCAGGGACGATCACCGCATCGACATCGACGAGGTTCGGACCCTCGCGCGCGAGCACCGGCCGAAGCTCATCTGGTGCGGGACGACCGCATACCCGCGCGTTCTCGACTTCGCGGCGTTCCGGGCGATCGCCGACGAGGTGGGCGCGCTGCTGGTCGTGGACATGGCGCACATCGCGGGCCTGGTGTGCGGCGGGCAGCACCCGTCGCCCGTCGGCATCGCGGACGTCGTGACGTCGACGACGCACAAGACGTTCCGGGGGCCGCGCGGGGGCATGATCTTCTGCAAGAAGGAGCACGCCGCGGCGATCGACAAGGCCGTGTTCCCCGGGCTGCAGGGGGGGCCGCACAACCACGTGACGGCCGCCATCGCCGTCGCCGCGCGCGAGGCTGCGCAGCCTGCATTCAAGGAGTACGCGCGCGCGATCGTCGAGAACGCGCGGGCGCTCGGGAGCGGTCTCGCGGAGCGGGGTTTCGGCGTCAGCACCGGAGGGACGGACAATCATCTCCTGCTCGTCGACGTGACGAGCAAAGGCGTCACCGGCAAGGGGCTCGCCCAGGCGCTGGACCGCGCGGGGATCGTCCTCAACTACAACGCCGTCCCGTTCGACCCGAGGAAACCGTTCGATCCGTCGGGAGTCCGGATCGGGACGCCGTCGGTCACGTCGCGTGGCATGGGCAAGGACGTGATGGCGCGGATCGCGGAGTGGATCGATCGCGTCACACAGAAGCCGGGCGACGAGGCAGGCCTTGCGAGGGTCGCGACCGAGGTGAAGGAACTGTGCGCGAAGTACCCGGCGCCCGGCATCAGGGTGCCGTAAGAGGGGGGGCGGACGTCAGCGGCGCCCGTGGCCGAGCCTGACTCCCACGTGCGGATGGGCGACCCAGTACCCGTGCAGCCCTACCGGGTGCCACGGGTGCCTCCACCAGAGTCCGTAGTGGTACGGCCCCAATCCCCACGGCGAGACGTACCAGGTCCAGCCGTACGCTGGAGTGTAGAGGTACGTGTACGGCACGCCGTCCATCTCGGTCGCCGACGCGCCCGCCGGCACCCAGACCCATCCCTGGCCGGCCATGTAAACCCACTGTCCGGTCGGGTACGAATAGACGGGCGGCGCTCCTTGCCCCTCGTCGGTAGGTGCGGTGCCAGCCTGGGCAGGCGGCGGGCCAGGCGGTGGTGGAGGTGTCCCCGGCTGCTGAGCGCCGGGCGGCGCCGGGACGTTGGGCGTCGCGCTCGTGTACGGCTCCGGCAGAGGAGCGGCCTCCGCGGTCGGGGCCGGCGGAGGCGGAGGCGGTGGGGGCGGCGGAGCTTGCGCCGTCTCGTATTCTCCGCCGCAGCTCGTGAGCAAACACGCGACAAGCAAGGCCCCATATTTCGAGGAGGTGCTCATGGGATTCTCCTTTCGATCGAAATAGCACCGGACGCGTCCCGCGCCTTCCGCCGCGGTCCCGAACGGACGAGCCCGTCTGTGTCGGTCAGGGGCTCTGGGGCTCGAGGCGGCGCGCCAGAGCCTCGAGCGGCTCGAGGAGCTGCTCCGGCATGTACCCGGCGACGAGGAGCGTGATCATCAGCATCGCGAACCACCGCACCGGCCCGAACATCAACCCGATCATCGTGTGCATCCCAACGCCGAAGACGAAGGCCGCGGTACGCGTGCGTGCAAGCCCGAACCAAACCGGCGCCAGGACCTCGAACGCAAGCACCATTCCTTGAAGCGCCGTCCACACCCAGCCGGGAAGCACGGAGGCGAGCGCGAAGGAGATCCCTGTCTGGTAGCTGTCGTGCACGTGCGACCACAAGACGAGCGGCACCTTCAGCCAGTCTCCGCGCGCCTTGGCGATGCCCGACGCGCTGTAGATGACGACGACGAGAAGCTGCACGAAGCGCAGGGCGCCCGACGGTCTCGCTATCTTTGGACGCTTGCCGCTCTTCTTGCGCTTCAGGTACGCGTCGACCCCCAGGCGGGCGCCGGCCCCGCCAGCGGCTACGGCGAGCATGACGGCCGGAGAGAGCTTGGTGACCGTATACGCCGCGAGGCGGTCGGAGAGCGCGACGAAGGCCAGCGTGCACGCCAGGACGATCGCGCTCGGTCGCGTCCGGATCCCGAGGATGCACGCGACGGCCGACAGGACCATGACCGCCGCGACCGTCCACGCGGCCCACGAATCCAGCGGTGGGATGTAGAGAGGCTGGCGCCAGTCGCCCCCGAGGTCCGGCACGCGGAAGCCCGCATCGCCGATCCACTCGTCGGCATGCTCGAGCCGCGACGACGCGAAGCCCAGGATGGCGAGGGGCGCGCCGATCCTCACGATCTCGAGGCGCAAGACCGGCAGCGGCTCGCCGAGCCAGTCGCGGATGCGCCACGAGACCGACGGCATCAGCTCGGTCCTTGCAAGCGCTCGCCACACCGCTCGGCGAGCGTCGAACGAAGCGTGTGGTAGAAGAATTTGCGCTCGTCCTCGGGATACGAGGAGAGCGGCAGCCGTCCGACCCGCTGCAGGCGCTCGCCGGGCGACGGGATCGGGATGCGCAGGCTGAGGACCCTGATGCCGCCGATCGGACGGTCACGGGGGATCCCGTCGTCGCTCCGCCCGGAGTTGTGCCGCTCGACGAGGTACGCATCGAGGGCGTTCATCGTCTTCCTGTTGTCGCGGAGGAAATGCATGACCCGGTTGAAGCGGTTCTCCTTGTCGTCCGAGTCGATCGGGAAGTACGGGCGCGTGTCGAGCTCCTCCCACTCGTCCTTGCCGCACACGAAGGCCTGCGCGCGATAGTCGATCGTCGCGACGGCGGCCCACGGGAAGAGCGCCGCCACTTGCAGGAAGTAGCTCGCGGGGCGCGGCAAGATCCGCGCGGGGATGCCCGTGCCGGTGCCATCGAGCCATACCCCCACAAGGTACGCTCCCGCCAGCAAGCGGAGCGCGACCTGGCGTCGCACGCGCCACGGGGATGGGTTGGCCATGCACGCGGCAGGGTGCCCTCGCTTCCTCGCCGCGGCAACGACGTCGTCGAGTCAACGCGGCATGGCACAGCTTGGCACGCTCGTTAGGCGTAACCACCCGAGATCACTGCGCCTCGCGCTGGCAAGGCCATTGCTCTGCTCCCATGCCGAGGAAGCCACCCATGATCTCTCGTCACATCGTCCGCGGTTCTCTCGCCGGCCTGCTCCTGGCAGGCGCCGTCTTCGAGGCCGGCAGCGCCGCCGCCGACACGCCGTGCACACAGAGCTCCGACTGTTCGAAGGGGTTCACCTGTCAGGTCATCGGCGCGACGGCGTGTCCGACCTACGCGTGTCCCGCAGACATCGACGGTCAGGCTTGTCAGCCGCTGCAATGCACGCCGCAGATGATCATGGGATGCGAGCCCGGACCCTGCAGCACGGACTCCGACTGCGCGGCGGGCATGGTCTGCAACGCCGACTCGTACGACAACTGTCCCGCTCCCGCCCCGTCGCCGAGCTGTCCACCCAACGCCGACTGCGCGTCCCCGGCACCTGCGGTCGACGCCGGCGCGTGCACGACTACGGTCGTGAAGACCTGCGTTCCCCGCTACGACCTTCCGTGCACGGTGAACAGCGACTGCGGCGACGGGTTCACGTGCGTCCCGGATACGGAGACCACGTGCAGCGGCAGCGGTTCCGCCGCGTCCGGCGGTGCGCCGAGCGGGGGTGGGACGGTGTCCTCGCCACCTACGACGACGTCGCCACCGGCCGCCTTGGACGCTTCGACAGATCCTCCGGCGTGCACGACCACCACGCTCCCGACGTCGTCGTGTCAGGTGAACACGATCCCGTGCACGACCGACGGCAACTGCCCCTCGACGTGGACCTGCGTCGCGCAGTCGCAGGCGGTCTCCAACGTGTGCGTCGCGCCCGCTCAGACGGGGGCGGCGGACGCCGCACCGCCCGAGTGCAGCAGTGGCGGCGGATCCTCGCCTCCCGCGCAGATGCTCTGCGAGCCACCCGATTACAACGGTCCGGGCGTGGGCTTCGCAAACGGCTCTCCCACGGGAGGCGCTGCGCCGGTCGCTGCCGCCGCGGGACCGACCAATGGATCGGATGGAGGCACGAGCGCGGGGTCGAGCGGCGGGTCCGGCGCCACCTCGGCACCCCCGGGCGCGACAGGGGGTTGCGCGGTCGGTTCGCCTGGCACCGGTAGTGGCGGTACCTCGCTCCTCCAGGTACTCGGCCTCGGCGCCCTCGGCCTCAACCGACGACGCGAACGACAGGAGTAGACTAGCCGTCAGGCGATCGAGATCCCGCCGTCGACGGGGATCACGGTCCCCGTGAGGTACGCGCCCGCCCGCGACGCGAGGAAGATCGCGATCCCCGCCATGTCCGGCGGCGTCCCGATGCGCCCGAGCGGGCAGTGCCCGACGAGCGCATCGCGCGCGTGCTCCAGGACCCAGCGCGTCATCCGCGACTCGAACGGCCCCGGCGCGATGGCGTTGACGGTGATGTGACGTCCGCCGAGCTTCACGGCGAGCACGCGGGTCATCTGGTGCACGGCCGCCTTGGACGCCGAGTACGCGTAGTGGTCGAGCTCGGGGGCCCGGATGCCGTCGATCGATCCGATGTTGATGACGCGCGCCGGGTCCTCTGCCTTCCCGGCGGCTTCGAGCATCGGCAACAGAGACTGCGTGAGGAAGAAGACCGCCTCGGCGTTCAGCGTCATGACCTTGCGGAAGCCGCTCTCGGGGTACTGGCCGAGGGGCGCTCCCCACGCGGCTCCAGCGTTGTTGACGAGGATGTCCAGGCCCTTTTCTCGCCGGCCGATCTCGTCGACGAGCGCCGCCCTTCCCTCGGTCGTCGCCACGTCAGCAGGGATGGCGATGCACGCGCCGCTCCGCGAGAGATCGGCGGCCACGGCGTCGCAGACGTCCTTCTTGCGCGAGGAGATGTAAACCCGCGCCCCTGCCTCGACGTACCCCTGCGCGATCATGAGACCGATCCCGCTCGAGCCGCCTGTCACCAGGGCGACCTTTCCCCGCACCGAGAAGAGGTCGGCGACGTTCAGCGGCGGGTAGGTGTGCGCGGCGGGTTCGGCGGTAGTCATCGGGGCGCGAGTGTAGCGCCGTTGGAGTTTGGGTACCGGTACCCAGTCTAGGCTCGCTTCGTGTACTTCCCCCGCTCGGCCGGGTGCTCGTTCTCGTATGTCACGAGGCTCTCGCGCGTGATCTCCACCTCGATCTCGCCTTCCTTCACGATCTTCGACTGACAGCCGAGCCGCGATGTCGCGCGGACGTCGAATGCCTTGTCGAGGATGTCGGCCTCGTCATCTTCCTGCTCGCCGAGGAGCTCGAGCCCCCGAGTCACGTAGACGTGGCACGTGGAGCAGGCGCACACGCCGCCGCACGCGCTTCCGACGGGGTAGTGCGCTTTCGCGGCGGCCTCGAGGATCGAGGTGCCGACGGGCACCTCGACCTCCCCGAACCCCTTGAACCTGACGACCGCCATCAGCGCGCGTGAGCCTCCTCGACGCCCTTCGCGTGCGCGACGCTCTTCTCGACCGCGCCGAGCGCCTTGCCCTCGATGGCGCGCGCGATGGCGCGGTTCATCCTGCGCCCGGCGAACGCCTTGGTCGCGTCGTCGAGCTCGGCGATCCGCGCGTGGATGCGCGATGGATCGTCTCCCCGTGCGGCGTCGTCGAGCCGGCGGCAGGCCTCCGCGATGCGAGCCCGCTCCCCTTCCTCGAGGAGATCCGCGTCGGCGTCGAGCCCCTTGCGCGTGGCGGCGAGGATACGCCCTGCCTCGACGCGGTTCTCCGCGAGCCTGCGGCGCGTCAGATCTTCTTCGCCGTGATCGAGCGCATCGATGAGCATCCGCTCGACCGTCGAGTCGTCGAGGCCGTAGCTCGGCTTGACGACGACGGTCTGCTCGATCCCGGTCGTGAGCTCCTTCGCGCGAACGCCCAGCAGGCCGTCGGCGTCGATCTGGAAGGTCACCTCGAGCCTCGCCATTCCCGCCGGCATGGGTGGGATGCCCTTGAGCGCGAAGTGAGCCAGGCTCCGGTTGTCCGCGACCATCTCGCGCTCGCCCTGAGCCACGTGGATCTCGAAGCCCGTCTGGTTGTCCTGCTGCGTCGTGTACGTCGAACGGGCAGAGCAGGGGATCGTGGAGTTTCGCGGCAGGATCTTGTCGACGACGCCGCCGCCCACCTCGATTCCGAGAGACAGCGGGATGACGTCGAGCAGGAGCACGTCGTCGCTCCGCCCCTGGCCCGCCAGGAGGTCAGCCTGTACGGCCGCTCCGAGCGCGACGACCTGGTCCGGATCGATGTCGGCGAGCGGCTCCTTCTCGAAGAGCCTGGCGACGTACCCGCGCACGGCCGGCACGCGCGTCGCGCCACCGACGAGGATGACGCCGTCGATATCCGTGGGGGTCAGCCCGGCGTCCTTCATGGCACGCCGGCACGCGACGCCCGTACGCTCGAGGAGCGGACCGATCATCTCTTCGAAGCGGCTCCGCGTGAGCCGCACCTGCTTCTGACCTGGCACCTCGGCGTCCACGGCATCGAGGGCGGTGAGGGCGTGCTTTGCCTTGCGCGCCTCGTCGAGCACGAGGCGGACGAGCTGCGGCGTCTGTCGCGCCTCGTCGAAGCCCAGAGCAGCGAGCAAATCGTGCGCGATGGCGCGGTCCATGTCGTCGCCCCCGAGCTGGCTGTCGCCCCCGGTGGATCGGACCTGGAAGACGCCGTCGTCGAGCACGAGGATCGTCACGTCGAACGTCCCGCCGCCGAGATCGTAGACGACGAACGTTCCGTTCTTCTTCTTCTCCAGGCCGTACGCGAGCGCCGCCGCCGTCGGCTCGTTGATGAGCCGCAGCACCTCGAGCCCGGCGAGGCGCGCCGCGTCCTTCGTGGCCTGCCGCTGCGCATCGTCGAAGTACGCGGGGACGGTGATGACCGCGCCGCCCACGTTCCTCAGCTCGTCCTCGGCCTGGGCCTTGAGCGCCCGGAGGATCTCCGCGCTGACCTCGACCGGAGTGACGGCTCCCCTACCCGCGACCTTGAAGCGCACCGTGTTCGGCTCGCCAGGCGCCGGATCGACGAACGCGTAAGGGCCGAGGCGCCTCGTCTCGGGATCGTCCGCTCCCCGCCCCATGAAGCGCTTGACGCTCACGATCGTGTCGCGGGGATGTGCTCCGGCGAGAAGAGCTGCCCTCCGGCCCACGACGACGTCGCCGTTCGGCAAGTACGTCACGATGCTCGGAACGAGCACCTCGAGGTCGCAGTCCGAGATGGCCGAGGGGCGCTCGTTGCTCACGTAGGCGACCAGCGAGTTGGTGGTCCCCAGGTCGATTCCGATGGGCCTCGGCGGCGCCTTGGGGTCGAAGATCTCGAGCAGGTTCATCTAGGCCGCCAGCTCGTCTTCGATGGCGCTCACCTCGTCGAGGAAGCGCCGGTAGAACCGCAGCTCGGCGAGCTTGCCGATCAGCGACACGGTCTCGTCCCCCGCGAACCCGCGGGCCATGTCGCGTTCGGCGTCGCGCGAGCGCGCCTCCACGAGCGTTGCCATGCGCCGCACGCCGGCAAGGTCACGCGCGCTCCTCGCCTCTGCCAGCGCCTCCCGCTGCTCCATCATCTCCATGAGGAACTCTGGGTCGGCCGCGGGCTCGGCGGCCTCGCCAATCGCGACGCCCCTCAGCCTGAGCATCGCTTCAGCCCGCCTGATGGGATCGCGCACGATCCTCCATGCTTCGTTCACCTCGACGGCCTTCTCCAGCGCGCCCCGCCGCTCGCTCGCGCCGGCCCCGACGTACCTGTCCGGGTGAAGCGTTCGCGACAGTTCTCGATGCGTCTTCTCGACAACCGGGAGGTCGACGTCAAACGCGCACGGAATGCCCAGAATCGAGAACGGATCCATTGAACACTGCAGCTAAACGCTGAATGACGTTCCGCAGCCGCAACCGGATTGTTCGTTCGGGTTGACGAACTTGAAGCCCTGCCGCATCAGCGTCTGCTCCCAGTCGAGAACGGAGCCGTTCAGGTAGAGCAAGCTCTTCGGATCCACGACGACGCGGACGCCCGTCCCGTCGCCCGCGACGAGATCGAACACGCGATCGCGACCGTGAGGCGGCCCGTCGTGGAACTCGATGACGTAGCTGAATCCGGAGCAGCCGCCGCCGCGGATCCCGACCCGCAAGCTCGCCTCGGGCGTCCCGCGCTTCTTCATCTGACGCGCGATCGCGTCGATTGCCTTCGGGGTCACCGTGATGGTGGGCGTCTTCGTATTCGCTGCGTCCGCTGTCGTCGCTTCCATGAACGTGATCTCACGCCTTGTCGTCGCCACCGGCCGCCGCGCGGCGATCGAGCTGCTTCTTGCGGTAGTCGGAGATGGCGCTCTTGATGGCGTCCTCCGCGAGGACCGAGCAGTGGATCTTCACCGGTGGCAGGCTCAGCTCCTCGACGATCTGCGAGTTCTTGATCGCCTCGGCCTCGTCGACCGTCTTGCCCTTGATCCACTCGGTCGCCAGGGACGAGCTCGCGATGGCGGAGCCGCAGCCAAACGTCTTGAACCTGGCGTCCTCGATCACGCCTTGCTCGTTGACCTTGATTTGCAGCCGCATCACGTCGCCGCACGCGGGGGCTCCGACGAGCCCGGTGCCGACGTTCGGGTCGCTCTTGTCGAGCGTGCCGACGTTCCGCGGGTTCTCGTAGTGCTCGATGACCTTTGCGCTATATGCCATTGCCTTTTCCTTGCTTGACTTGGCTCAATGAGCTGCCCACTGGATGCTCTTGAGGTCGATGCCTTCCTTGTGCATCTCCCAGAGAGGTGACACGTCGCGGAGGCGCGTGACCTTCTCGACCATGAGGTCGGCCACGTAGTCGACCTCCTCCTCCGTGTTGAACCGTCCGAGGCCGAACCGGATGCTCGAGTGGGCGAGCTCGTCGCCCACGCCGAGCGCGCGGAGGACGTAGCTCGGCTCGAGGCTCGCGGAGGTGCACGCGGAGCCGGAGCTCACGGCGACGTCCTTGATCGCCATCATCAGCCCTTCGCCCTCGACGAAGTTGAAGCTGATGTTGAGGTTCCCCGGCAGGCGGTGCTCGAGCGACCCGTTGACGTACACCTCGTCGAGGCGGCTCATGATCCGGCTGCGGAGGCGCTCGCGAAGGCCGAGGACGTGCTCGCTCTCAGCCTTTCCTTCCTTGATCAAGATGTCGCACGCCTTGCCGAAGCCCACGATGAGCGGCACGGGCAGCGTGCCCGATCGCATCCCGCGCTCGTGACCGCCGCCGTCCATCTGCGCGACGATCCTCACGCGCGGCTTGCTCCGCCGGACGTACAGCGCGCCGATCCCCTTCGGCCCGTAGATCTTGTGGGCCGTCAGCGACGCGAGGTCGACGTTCATCCGCTGCACGTCGAAGTCGACCTTGCCGATGCCCTGCACGGCGTCGGTGTGCAGCAGCACGCCCTTCGCGCGCGTGATCTTTCCGATCTCCTCGAGCGGCTGCACTGTGCCGATCTCGTTGTTGGCGAGCATCACGCTGACGAGGATCGTCTTGTCGGTGATGGCCTTGGCGACGTCGCCCGGATCGACGCGGCCGTCGGCGGCGACGGGCAAGTACGTCACCTCGAACCCCTCCTTCTCGAGGCGCTTGCCCGTGTCGAGCACGGCCTTGTGCTCGGTCACCGTCGTGATGATGTGGTTGCCCTTGTCCTTGTAGAACTCGGCGACGCCCTTGAGCGCGAGGTTGTCGCTCTCGGTGGCGCCGCTCGTGAAGACGATCTCCTTACTGTCCTTGGCGCCGATGAGCTGGGCGATCCGTTCCCTGGCGTAGTCGACCGCCTCCTCCGCCTCCCAGCCGAAGCGGTGGCTGCGGCTCGCCGCATTCCCGAACTTCTGCGTGAAGTACGGGAGCATCTCGCTCACGACGCGCGGGTCGGCCGGCGTCGTCGCGTGGTTGTCCATGAAGATGGGGAGTCTCAGGGGCATGTTCCGGGCCGCTTTGGTGAGCTGGAGAGGGCAGTGGTGGCAATCGTGGCCGTGGTCAGTGAGCGCGGAAGCCGAGGACGAGCTCGGGCACGTTGGTTTCCTTGTCGTGCAAGTCGCAGCGCTCGCACGCGCTGAGCAGCCTGCTTGGATCGCAGACGTCGCAGGTGTCGAGGTACTCGAGGCTGGCACGGAGATCGTTCTCGAGTGCCTCGAGCCGGCGCTTCTGCTCGCGGGTCTCCTCGAGCTTGCGCGCGTAGACTTCTCGCATCCGCTTCATGGCACCGGGAGCGCTCTCGACGCGCTGCCATTCGCGGACGACGGTCTGGATGTCCGAAAGGCTGAAGCCCATGTCCTGGAGCCTCGCGATCCAGCGGATGCGGACGAGTGATTCCTGGCCATACAGGCGGAACCGGCCCTTCGACCGCCCGGCCGGGACGAGTAGCCCGAGCTCCTCGTAGAGGTGTATCGCCCGGATGCTCTTGCCTGTTTCCTTTGCCAGATCGCCTATTTGACGGAGCTCGCGGCGTTCGCGCGCGTCGTCGATGGACTCGACACGGGCGGATCCTTCGTGGGCGCTGGCGGGGCTCGCGCTGGCGGTACGGCCGAACAAGGGGAGGCGGTGCGCAGTCATCGAATCACAACTCGTACCCGCTAGTCTTACGTTAAGGTAAGAGTTGGCGCAAGGGTCGATGTAGGTGCCGCCCCACGAGGGCCTTTGGGCCGCTCATCTTAGCCTACAGACCTGAACAGCTCTGCCGGTATGATGCCCGCCGATGCCGAAGCATGACCTCGAGGCGCAACTCACGGTGCTCACGAAGGAGTTCGTCGGGCACATCGTGCAGGCGATCCGGAACGCGTCCTTCGCGGAGGTCGCGGCGCTTCCCGAGCCCCGAGCCGCTGGGGGCCCTCCGCGTCCAGTGACCGCGACCGCAAGACACGCAGGCGGCTCGACCAGGGCGGACCGGGGATCCGGAAGGCAGACCGCGGCGAGACGCGCCGAGCTGGCCGAGCGCGTCGTACGTGCGCTGCGAAGCGCCGGTCAGCCGGTCGGCGTGCGCGCGCTCTCGAGCGACCTCGGTGTTCCGCCGGACCTCCTGGGGACGCCGCTGCGCGAGCTGCGCTCCACCGGGCGGATCAAGAAGCACGGAGAGAAGCGCGCAACGAGGTACTCGCTCTCCGAGTAGGCCGGGTTCAGTTGCACGTCCCAGGCAAATCCGGCCCGAGGACCCCGCCGCTGCTGCACCCGCACGCGGGAGTCGACAAGCTGAGCACACAGCAAGGGGACCCGGACGAGCAGGGCGGGCAGTTCGCCGCCACGCACGTGCAGCTGCCACCGCCGCACGTCAGGCCGCTCGCGCACGCGCTCGCGCAGCTACCGCAGTTGTTGCGGTCGGTCTGCTCGTTGACGCAGGCCCCCGAGCACAGCGAGTAGCCCGAGTTGCACGCGAAGCCGCAGGTTCCGTTCGAGCAGGTCGGCGTCGAGTTCGCGACGGACGTGCACGTGACCGGACTGCCCCACTGGCCGCTCGAGTTGCACGTCTCCGTAGCCTCGGTCGAGGAGCCGGAGTCAGGGGAGGAGCCAGAGGAGCTGAAGCCACCGGAGGTGGAGCCGGAGCCACCGGAGCTGGAGGTGGACCCACCGGAGGTCGAGCCGCCGGAGGTGGAGCCAGAGGAAGAGCCCGAACCAGAGGAAGAACCGGAGCCAGAGGAGCCGGAGACGCACTGGGTCGCTCCGGGGGTGCACACGCCCGTACAGCTTCCGCTGATGCACACGTACTGGCACGGCGAGGGATTGCCCCACGTACCTCCCGCGCCGCAGGTCTCCACGCCGTTGCCCGAGCACTGAGTCGATCCGGGAGTGCACGCGCCGGCGCACGATCCGTTGCTGCACACGTATGGGCAGCTCGAGCCGTTGTTCTGCCAGACGCCCGCGGCGGTGCAGATCTGCGGCTGTTGCCCGCTGCACTGCGTGGACATGGGAGTGCACACGCCCGTGCAACCTCCCGCGCTGCACACGTACGGGCAACTGGCACCGTTGTTCTGCCAGGCTCCCGACGAGCTGCAGACCTGCGGCTGCTGCCCGCTGCACTGCATGGCCCCCGGAGCGCACGTGCCCGTGCATGCGCCCTGCACGCACGCCTGGTTCGTGCACGCCACCGCGTTGCCCCACGTGCCGTTCGCCTGGCACGTCTGCACGCCGTTGCCCGAGCACTGCGTCGATCCGGGAGTGCACGAGCCAGTGCACGCGCCGTTCACGCACGCCTGGTTGATGCACGTTGCGGGGTTCCCCCACGTGCCCGTCGCACTGCACGTCTCGACGCCGTTTCCCGAGCACTGCGTCGCGCCCGGGCTGCACGCGACGCATGCGCCTCCGAGGCAAACGGGAGCGCCGCCGGTGCATGCCGACGGGCTGCCCCACGCGCCGTTGGCCTGGCACGTCTGGACGTCGGCGCTGTTCGAGCACTGCGTGGAGCCCGGGGTGCACACGCCGCCGCAGGTTCCGGCCGTGCACACGTACATGCAGGACATCGCCGCGCCCCACTGGCCCATCGAGCTGCACGTCTCGACGCCGTTTCCCGAGCACTGCGTCGCGCCCGGGCTGCACGAGCCCGTGCATGTCCCGGCGCTGCACGCATCCGGGCACGACATCCCCGTCGCCTGCCAGGTACCCGTGTTATCGCACGTCTGCGGCTGCTCGCCGCTGCACTGCGTGGCGCCAGGCATGCACACGCCGGTGCATGCCCCCCCGCTGCAGACGTACGGGCACGTCGCGCCCGTGCTCTCCCACGTCCCGCTGGTGCTGCACGTCTGCGGCTGTTGCCCGCTGCACTGCGTGGCGCCCGGAGCGCACACGCCGGTGCACGTCCCTCCCACGCACGCCTGGTTGGTGCATTGCGCCGGGCTCCCCCACTGGCCTGCGGCGCTGCATGTCTCGACGCCGTCGCCCGGCCCGCCGTCGCTCGCGGTCGAGCATTGCGTCGCCCCCGGCGTGCACGATCCGGTGCACATTCCGCTGACGCACGCCTGGTCCATACAGAGAACGGGGCTTCCCCACTGCCCGGAGGAGCTGCACGTCTCGACGCCGTTGCCAGAGCACTGCGTCGAGCTGGGCGTGCACTCGGCACATGTTCCGTTCACGCAGAGCGGTGTGCCTCCCGCGCAAGCGCTCGCGGCTTGCCACTGGCCGTCGGCCCCACACGTCTGCACGCCGTTGCCCGAGCACTGCGTCGCCCCCGGCGTGCACACCCCCGCGCAGCACGCATTCGCGCCGCCATCGCAGCCGCTCGTGCTGCACACGTACGGACAGCCGACGAGGCCGCCCCACTGCCCGTTCCCGCCGCATGTCTGCACGCCGTTGTTCGTGCACTGGGTCTCCCCAGGGGTGCACGACGCCACGCACGTGCCAGCGCTGCAAACGTTCGGGCACAGGCTGCCGTTACTCTGCCAGGTGCCAGCGTCGTCGCAGATCTGCGGCTGCTGACCGTTGCATTGCATCGCCCCGGGTGTGCAGACCCCCGTGCACGCCGCCGACGCGCCTCCCCCGTCCGGGGCCGCCCCCGCATCTGCGGACTGTCCACCACTGCACACGTACGGGCACGTCGCGCCCGTGCTGTCCCAGACACCCGATGAGTCGCACTGCTGCGGCTGCTGGCCCATGCACCGCGAGGAGCCCGGACTGCACGTGCCGGTACACACACCCGATTGGCATGTCTGCCCGACGCACGTGGCCCCCGCCACCTGTTGATCCGTGATCAGGTCGGCGCCACACTGGACGACCTGGGTCGTGGTGCTGCATACGTCCGCGCCGGGCGTCGCGCCGGCACAGAGGGAGCCGATCGCCTCGCACAGGCCCTGGTTCGCGCCGGACGTCGTGTTGCAGTTGAACCCCTCCTGACACGCCATCAGGAGGGACCACGTGTTGGTCCCACCGCTGCAGACGAGCGCGAGCTTCTGCGCATTTCCGTTGCAGGCGAGCGCGCCGACCGATGGGCAAGGGCAGCCGAGCAGACCCACCGCGCCGGTCCCCGTGGGCGTGCACGGATTGTGACCGCCTTCGCCTGCCGGAGCGTCCCCGCCAGCATCGACCGTGGCGTCTCCTGAGTCCGCGGCGCTCCCCTGGGTCGAGTCCCGACCACCGGCGTCGCCCGGGCCGCGCTCGCCGCCGCTGCTGCCGATCGTTCCGTCTTCAGCGCCGCCTTCGCCCGCGTCTGCGTCGAGAGTCTGTTCCTGGATCCCGAGGATGGTACCGCACCCGCCCATCCCGAGCGTCCACGCTCCCAGCAGGGCCAGGAGGGTCGCCGTCCTTCGCGCGCTCACCATGTCCCCGAAACGCCGGCGCCCATCCCTTGCGGTCCGGCCATCGGCACGATGGCGAGAGTGCGCTCATCCCGCGGAGCCGTCACCCATACGACGGCGCCCGCGGCGGCCAGAACCCCCCCGGCCAGAAATGCGATCGTCGACACAGTCGCCGCGCTCTCCGCGTCTTTGCTTGTCGTGACGCACGCCTCGGTGACGCACCGGCCATTGACCTCGTCCCCCTGGTACTGCGACTTCTTGGAGGCGGCGTCGAGCCCGAAGGCGCTGCCGATGCCGAGTCCGACGAGGCCGAGCCCTCCGCTCACGAGCGCCAGCGCATGAGCCGTCGCGCGCCCCTTCCCGCCACCGGCGACCGGCTGCTCCGGCAACGGCGCCCCGACCTGCAGGGCTCCCGGCGTCGCCGGGGTCTCCGCGGTTTCGTCCGCCACCAGGACAGGAACCGCGAGGCTCGATCGCGCTGCCTTCCCCGTCACCGTGGTCTTGGTCGACCAGGGCGTGTGCCTCGGCGCCCGCGCCGCGACCTCGTGCTCGCCCGGGTCGACGGGGAGCGCTGTGCCCCACGCGGCCTCCGGGATCTTTTCGCCGTCGAGGGTGATTTCGAGCCCCGCGGCCGCCGATTCTCTCGCGACGGCGATCGTCAGGTAGTCGAGGTCCGGCTGGAGCGCGGCGAGCTGATCGCGCGCGAGGCCGGCGGCAGCCGAGTCTCCCGTCCGCTCGGCGACGGCGAGCGCTTCATCGGCCTTCGCCCAGGCGGTCGCGGTCTTGCCCTGCTTCGCGTAGCAGTCGGCGAGGTTGAGGCGCACGCCGGCGGTCGGCGAGAGCTGCGCGGCGGCGGCAAACTTCGGGCAGGCCTCGGCCAACTTTCCGGCCGCCATCAGCGCGCGCCCTTCCTGGAACACCTTCTGGGCGATGGCCCGATCGTCTGCCTTCGCCATCGACCCGGCGAGCACCGCGGCTGCGACGATGGCTGGAGTGAGAGAAAAGGGGCGCATCGTCCTATCGGTCAGAGATGCTCGAGCGGATTGTAGGCGGGCTTCGCCGAAGACGCGGGCGCTGATGGACGCGACGACGGGGCCGCCGGACTCGCGCCACCGGCCGCGGCGCGCGCCGGACCGACCGGGCCCACCGCGCGGCTCGGTGCCGCGGGGGTCGGCGGCGGCGGCGCAACCGCGAGGTTCGTCGGCGACACGGTGGGCGGCCGCGACGAAGAATCGGAGACGGCGCTCGGGAGCGGCAAGGGCTGCGACGACGGCAGACCGGTCGCCGGGAGCACGGCCGGAAGACTCGTCGCCGTCGCGGGGCCCGACCTGGCCTCGGAGCCGCTCCTCATTCGGAGAACGATCCCCAGGGTCGCCACAGCCAGCCCGGCGACCACGCTCGCGCCGACTAGGGCGCCCCGCTTCCCCTTCTTCCAGCCCCCCGTGTGCCCCCATGCCGTCACAGTTGCCGTGGGTGCCGCGCCCGGTCGCTCGCTCGTCGCACCGGCGGCGACGATGCTGCTCCTCGGGGGCTCGCTGCTCGGCACGCCCTGAGCGAGGCCGCTCGTGCGCACGATCCTGAGGATCCGCTCGACCGACCCCTTCGCCCGTGGTGGACCCTCCGGCTCGAGCGCCGCGGCGAGCTCGCCCACGTCCGGAAAGCGCAGCGCGCGGTCCTTCTGCAGACACCGCATGACGACCCGCTCGAGGCCCGCCGACACCTCCGGGCGGATGGCCCGGATCGAAGGCGTCGGCGCTGTCGCGATCTTGATGGCGATATCCGTCAGCGCCGCGCCATGAAAGGGGACGCGGCCCGTGAGAAGCTCGAAGAGGATGACGCCGAGAGCCCAGATGTCCGTCCGCGTGTCGACCTCCGCCGACGCGTGCATCTGCTCGGGCGACATGTACGACGGCGAACCCATGACGGCGTCCACGCGGGTCATGCTCGCCCTCACGCCTTCGGGCGACGTCAGCTTCGAGATACCGAAATCGAGCACCTTGACCGAGAGCAGACCGTCCGCGCGGCGCACGCAGAACAGGTTCGCGGGCTTCAGGTCCCTGTGGACGATGCCCAGGGCATGCGCTTCGGCGATCGCCTCGCACGCCTGGAGCAAGAACTCCACCGCCCGCTCGGGCGGCAGAACCCCGTGCTCCTCGAGCGCCGCGGCGAGATCCCTGCCCTCCAGGTACTCCATCACCATGTAGGGGGCGCCATTCTCGAGCTGGCCGACGTCGCTCACCCGGGCGACGTGCTCGCTCTTGATCCTCACGGCCGCGCGCGCCTCACGGACGAAGCGGGCGACGGCCTCCGCGTTCTGCAGGGCTTCGGGAAGGAGAAACTTGAGCGCGACCTTGTCGTCGAGCTGGATGTGGTGAGCAGCGACGACCACGCCCATGCCCCCGACGCCGAGCACACGCTCCACACGGTACTTGCCCGCCAACACGTCCCCCGGCTTCACGCCGATGTCATGGGGATCGTCAGCGCCTGCCATATGGACACTCCCCGCAATGGTCCGCTCCCCGCGCCGAAAGGTCAAGCTCGCCCCCCGCCAAAACCAAGCGCGCCTTGGCTCCTTCTCTCGCCCCCGCCCGCGCTCGACCTGGCGCGCTGGCCTGGCGCGCCGGCCTGGCGTCTTGGCCACGCCGGGCTATGCCCTCCGCCTACACGATGGACGAGAGAACGTTCCAGCGGCTGGCGGACGAAGCGTTCCACGCGATCGGGGATGCGTTCGAGGACGTCGACGCGGAGGTCGTGGACTGCGAGATCGCCGGGGACGTCGTGACGCTAACGCTCCCCGGTGGCAAGAAGTGCGTCGTCAACACACAGCGGCCGACGCGCCAGATCTGGCTCGCGGCTGCGGCCCGCGCCTGGCATTTCTCTTGGGACGAGAGCGTGCGCCGCTGGACCGACGACAAGGGGCGTGGAGACGAGCTCTTCGCGACGATCGCGCGCATCGTCAAAGAGGGTGCCGGCGTCGACGTCGTGTTCGGATGAGGACGCCGTACGAGGCCATCGGAGGCGAAGCGCACGTCCGTGCCGCGCTGCAGGCGCTCTACGACCGGCTCTTCGAGGATCCGTTGGTAGGCTTCCTGTTCGAGGGCAAGGACAAGGGACGCATCGTCGAACAACAGGTCGCGTTCACCTGCTCGTTTCTCGGCGGTCCGCAGCGCTACACCGGCAAGCCACTGCCGGAAGCGCATGCCCAGCTGCCTCTCCTCGCCGGCCACTTCGACCGTAGGCACCGGCTCCTCGCCGAGGTGCTCGCGCAGCGCGCCGTCGCCGAAGATGTCCGCGCAGAGTGGCTCCGAATCGACGCCGCTCTTCGACCGAGCGTCCTTGCGGCGGGCGAGGACGCACGGGACAAGACCCGCGAACCGGGCTGAGCTGCGTCACGTAATTGAAATTTCTGCTGACAGCGAATGTGCTGGCCTCCTGCAGCTCGTGGACTACTTCCAACGACATGAGTGAGGGGACCATCCACCTTGCGGACGAAGACTCCGCGAGCGACCTGGACGCCACCGCCCACAAGGCCGGGCCCGGCGATGCCGACCGCCTGGCGACGAACCGCCTCGTTGGCCTCGCCCCCCACGCGCCACCACCCGTGCCCGGCCACAGGCCCCACGTGCAAGCGATGGCCGCGCCGCCGCCCGGCGTGCCGTATCCGCCGCCGGGACCGTCGACGGAAGGCTCTCTGCGCTACCGCACCGAACCACCGCCTGCACTGCCGAGGACGAGCTGGTGGCGGGGTCTCATCGCGTCGACGCTCGCTCCTCCGGCCGCCACAGAGGCCACCGATGGCAAGGCACGAACGCGGCGCGTCGGGGCCGCGTGCGTCTACTTCGCGATGGTCCTCGTGATCGCGTCGCTCGTGATCGGCCTCCGCGGAGAGCCGTCTCCGTCGTCATCCGCAACGGTGTCGGCGACGATCGTGATCACCCGATCGGTCCTTGCGCTCGGCCTCCTTCTCTTCGGCTACGGCCTCCTGAAGACGGCCGAACGCCTCTTCAAGAGTGCCGAGTAGGATCTCGCCGCGGGCCTGCGCTCGGCCCTCTCCTCAGTTCAACGAATGCGGCAGGGCCAGCAAGAACGGCGCGATCACCGCGTCGAACACCCGGCCGTCCGTGCGGTGCATCTGGTAGGTGCCCTTCATCTCGCCGCGAGGCGTCTCGAGAATGCAGCCGCTGGTGTAGTCGAAGTGCTCGCCCGGGCGCAGGAGCGGCTGGTGGCCGACGACGCCGGGCCCCCGCACCTCCTCGACCTTGCCGCCGCCGTCGGTGATGATCCAGTGCCGCGTCCGAAGCTGTGCGGGTTCGGGGCCCTCGTTCGAGATGCGAACCGTGTACGAGAAGACGTACCGGCGCGCGAGCGGCACGGACTGATCGACGACGTACGCGCTCCGCACGCTGACGCGGATCCCCTCGGTCACGGCGGAGCTCTGAGTCGTGGCCACCGATCACCGTCTTATCACGGGCCCCGCTCGCGCTCGTATTGGGTCTAAAGTTGCGCCTCGACCAATGAGATGCCGTATCGCCGCTCTTGCCGTCGCGTCGGCGACGGCCATGGCGCTTCCGTCCGCGTGCCTTCCGTACGGCCACCAGTCGGAGGCCGCGAGGCCCACCGCGACCTCGGCCCTCGCGGCCCCTTCCATGGACCCATTCGCCGCGGTCGAGGCGAAGGCCCGGAGCTCCGTGGACGACGCGGCCGTCAACCAGGCCCCCCCCGTTCTCGTCCGGCACGCGACGGTGATGACGGCAACCGGGCGAACGTTCGCGCCGGGGTTCGTCCTCATGAGCGGCGGAACCATCGTTGCAGTCGGCGACGGGGACGGGCCAGCGACCTTGCCGGCCAACACAGTCGTCGTCGATGGCCGCGGCAAGTTCGTCACACCGGGCATCATCGACCCCCACTCGCACATCGGGGTCTACCCCGTGCCGGAGACTCTCGCGCACGACGACGGCAACGAGATGACCGATCCGACCACCGCCGGAGTCCGCGCGGAGCACTCCTTCTGGCCGGAGGACCCCGCGATCGAACGCGCCGTCGCCGGCGGCGTCACCACGATCGCCGTCTTGCCTGGCAGCGGGAACCTCATCGGCGGGCGGGGCATCGTGATGCACCTCACGCCGCAGCGAGGTGCGCGGGCGATGCGCTTCCCGGGCGCGCCCGAGATCCTCAAGATGGCGTGCGGCGAGAACCCGAAGCGCGTCTACAAGGAGCAGAAGCGCGCGCCGACGACGCGGATGGGGAACCTGCGCATCGTACGCGAGGCCTTCGTGAAGGCGCAGAAGTACGCGCGGGAGCAGGATGACTGGTCGAGGAGGCAACAGACCGCGGCCAGCCCCGGCAAGAAGGATGACAAGGCCGGGGCCGATCCCCCGAAGCCTCCGGATCGCGACCTCGCCCTGGAGACGCTCGCGCTCGTGATGCGCGGCGACATCCTCGTCGAGTGGCACTGCTACCAGGCCGACGACATGATCGCGGCCCTCCAGGTGGCCGACGAGTTCGGCTTCCAGGTGAGAGCGTTCCACCACGCGCTCGAGGCCTACAAGGTCCGCGACCTTCTCTCGCGCAGGCGCGTGGCCATCGCGACCTGGGACGACTGGTGGGGCTTCAAAATGGAAGCCTACGACGGGATCCCCGAGAACCTCGCGCTCGCGACGGAGGCGGGCGTCCGCGCGGCCCTGCACTCGGACTCCCCGATCGCCATCCAGTTCCTGAACCAGGCCGCGGGCAAGGCGCTCGCCGCGGGACGAGCCGCCGGCATCAAGGTGGACGAGGAGGATGCCCTGCGCTGGCTGACCGCGAACCCCGCGTGGGTCCTCGGGATCGACGGGCTGGTCGGGACGCTCGAGGTCGGGAAGCACGCAGACGTCGTCGTCTGGAGCGACGATCCGCTTAGCATCTACTCACGCGCCGAGCTGGTCTACGTGGACGGTCGGGCCGCCTTCGACCGGGCACACGTCGGAGCGCCGTGGAGCGACTTCGAGCTCGGGGTCCGCGGCATGCCACCGAAGGGAGGCAAGAAATGAAGGCCCTTGGCCTAGTCATCCTCGCGGCCGGCATGGCGTCCAGGGGCATCGCGCTCGCCGAGGATGCTCCCGAGGTCATCGCCATCACGCACGCGCGCGTCTACGTCCCGGGAGGTCACCCGCCGCTCGACGACGCGACCGTCGTCCTCGCGAAGGGCAAAGTACTGGCCGTCGGGGCGGGCCTCGCGGCGCCGCCCGGCAGCACGCTCGTCATCGACGCGCACGGCAAGACAGTCACCCCGGGACTCATCGACGCGAATACCGCCGTCGGCGCGGTCGACGTCGAGCTGGAGGCGCCGACGAACGACGCGAACGTCCGCGGGCTGATGACGCCGGCCCTGAGGATGGTCGACGGCTACAACCCCCGGTCGACGCTGATCCCCATCGCACGCACCGGCGGCGTCACGTCGGTCGTCGTCGCTCCCCGATCCGGCGTGCTCGGGGGGCAAGCGGCGTTCGTCGATCTGGCCGGGGACACCCTGGCCGAGGCCATCGTGCGCCCATCGCTCGCGCAGTACGCCCACGTCGACGAGGAGACCGCGGAAGCGAGCGCCGGGACGCGCAGCGGCCTGTGGCTCTTGCTGCGCGAGGCACTGGAGGACGCGCGCTTCTACGCCACGCACAAAGCGCAGTACGACGCGAACGGAACGCGTCCCCTGAGCCTGCATCGCTCGGGCCTCGAAGCGCTCCTTCCGGTCTTGCGGGGAGAACAGCCGCTCGTCGTCACCGCGCACAGGGCGAGCGACATCGAAGCCGCGCTCCGCCTCGCGGGGGAGCTCAAGCTCAGGCTGATCCTGCAGGGCGCGAGCGAGGCGTGGATGGTGGCGGACGAGATCGCGCGCCGCAAGGTGCCGGTCGTGATGGATCCGCTGCAGGATCTCCCTACCCATTTCGATCGGCTTCACTCCCGCTCCGACAACGCCGCCCTGCTCGAGCGCGCCGGAGTCGCGGTCGTCATCGCCACGTTCTCGGCGCACCAGTGCCGGCTTCTGTGGCAGCACGCGGGCAACGCCGTGCGCCTGGGCATGGATCACGACGCCGCCATCCGAGCCATCACCGAGGCCCCTGCCGCGGCGTTCGGCCTCCAGGGATACGGCGTCATCGAGCCCGGCGCCGTGGCCGACGTGGTGGTGTGGAGCGGCGACCCTCTGCAGACTAGCTCGCGCGTGGAGCACGTCTTCATCCGGGGGCACGAGCACTCCCTCGAGACCCGGCAGACCCTCCTGCTCGAGCGCTACCGGACGCTGCCGGTGCCGCGCGACGGCTCGCGGTGACGTCCCTTGACGTTCGCTATGCAGGACATAATATCCGCGCCAACGGAACAACGAGGAGACATGCCATGGCGATTCAGCTCGGCGACATCGCGCCCGACTTCACGCAGGACTCCACGCAGGGCCCGATCCAGTTCCACGAGTGGCTCGGGAAATCGTGGGGCATCCTGTTCTCTCACCCCAAGGATTTCACGCCCGTCTGCACGACGGAGCTCGGCGTCGTCGCAAAGCTGAAGCCGGAGTTCGACAAGCGCAACATCAAGGTCATCGCCGTCAGCGTCGACGACGTCACGTCGCACAAGAAGTGGACGGGCGACATCGAGGAGACGCAAGGGACGAAGCTCAACTACCCGATCCTCGGCGACCCGGACCGCAAGGTGGCTACTCTCTACGGGATGATCCATCCGAACGCGAACGATACGCTGACCGTACGCTCGGTCTTCATCATCGACCCGAACAAGAAGGTCCGGCTGACGCTCACGTACCCGGCCAGCACGGGCCGGAACTTCGACGAGATCCTCCGCGTCGTCGACTCGCTGCAGCTGACGGACTCGCACTCGGTCGCGACTCCGGCGAACTGGAAGGACGGCGACGACGTCATCATCGTCCCGTCGCTCCAGGATCCCGAGGTTCTCAAGCAGAAGTTCCCGAAGGGCTACAAGGCAGTGAAGCCCTACCTGCGCGTGACGCCGCAGCCGAACAAGTAGGCCGGCCGCGGCTCGAGCGGGCAGCCGGCGTCTGCGTCGAGGAGCTGATCCATCGCACGCTCCGCGAGGGTTAACGAGGGACGCTTGCGGAAGGACGTGCCGCAGGGACCTTGGGGGCCTTCGGCGGAGGGCCGGCGTCGGGGGTCGGGGTTGCGGTCGGGGTTGCGGTCGGGGTCGGGGTCGGGGTCGGGGTCGCGGTCGGGGTCGGGGTCGAGGGCGCGGTCGGAGGGGGCGTTGGCATCTCCACTCCTCGAACCGCGGCCATGTGTGTGTCCCGCTCTGCATTGCTCGCGTTCTCGTCCTGCGTGCAGGCAGCCAACGAGGCCAGAGCGACGGCCGAAACGACCACGACGAAGAGAGCTCGCATCCCCAGCCTTTTACTGCCCGACCGGCCAGGAAGCGAGTGCCAACGCAGGGCCCTTGGAAGAACGGTTAGACTCTCACCCACGTTGGCCGATCCCCCCTGGGCCACCCTGCGCGACGAGGAGCTCCTGCAGCTTCGCATCCGTGACCTCGACGTCCGGATCGAGGGCAGCGACCTCGAGCCGCGCGTCGGCCGCCTTTACGGCGAGCTCGAGGAGCGGGGCCTTCGATTCCGGCCTGCTTGCTACCTCGGCGACGAGTGGTTCAGCCCCGACGGAGTCCCGGCCGTCGCCATTCCCTTCTACCTCGCGCATCCGCGCCTCAAGCAGCTCGAGCTGCACCAGATGATGGAGGTCGAAGGGGGAACGCCGGAGTGGTGCGCGCAGCTCCTCCGTCACGAGTGCGGTCACGCCTTCGACCACGCGTACCGCTTCTCGTCGCGGCGCTCGTGGCGCGCGGTCTTCGGCAACCCCGACGCCGAGTACGAACCGGAGACCTACAGCCCGCGGCCCTACAGCCGTAGCTTCGTGCAGCACCTCCCCAACTGGTACGCGCAGGCCCACCCCGACGAGGATTTCGCCGAGACGTTCGCCGTGTGGCTCGCGTCGACGCCCGACCAGTGGCGCGCCCGGTACGCCGGCTGGAAAGCGATCGAGAAGCTCGAGTACGTCGATTCACTCATGCGCGAAGCTCGCAGGAAGCCGCCGACCGTATCGACCGGGCGGCGCCGGTCGAACGCGAACCGGCTGCGCTCGACCCTCGCGCGGTACTACGCGGCCCGCCGCAAGCTATGGGCGCAGGACTACCCCGATTTCTACGACGCCGACCTGAGGCGCATCTTCGTCGATTCTCCGGCGGGACGCGGGACGGCCGCCGCGTTCATGCGGCGGCGGAGGCAGGCGCTCGTCGCCGGGGTCGTGCGCTGGACCGGCCAGCGCAAATACGTGGTCGACACGCTCGCAAGCCGCCTCATCGAGCGCTGCACGCGCCTCGGCCTCCATGCTCCCGGCGACGAGACGGCGCTCGCGCTCGACGTCGGCGCGTTCGTCGGGTCCCTGGTGACGAACCACCTTCACACGGGTCGCTTCAAGAGGTCCGTCTGATGCGCATCCTCGTCCTCTTCGACGTGCATCGCCCCATCGGGCCGGAGGAGACGTTCAGCGTGCAGTCCCTCCGCGGCGAAGAGGAGAAGCCGACGGAGGCCGACGTCCTCGCCTGCCTGCGCAAACTCGGGCACGAGGTCGAGACGCTCGCCGTCTACGACGCCGTCAAGGCCGTGCTCGACAAGATCGAGGCGTTCAAGCCCGACGTCGTGTTCAACCTGTGCGAGACATTCTTCTCGGACAGGGCCAACGAGCCGAACATCCCGGCGCTCCTCGAGCTGATGAAGGTCCCGTACACCGGCGCGGGGCCCGACGCGCTGATGCTCTGCAAGGACAAGGCGCTCGCGAAGAAGCTCCTCTCGTTCCATCGCATCCGCGTCGCGCGCTTCGTCGTCTCGGCGCGCGAGCGGCCGCTGCGGCGCCTCGGGCGCTTCGCGTACCCCGCGTTCGTCAAGCCGATCGGCGAAGAGGCGAGCGACGGGATCGCGCGCGCATCCCTCGCGAAGAACGAGGAGGAGGCGCTCGATCGCGCGCGCTTCCTGCACGAGCGCTTCGAGAGCGACGCCCTCATCGAGGAGTACGTCGACGGGCGCGAGCTGTACCTCGGCGTCCTCGGCAACAAGAGGCTGACCGTCTTTCCTCCTCGCGAGCTCTTCTTCGAGCACGAGGGAGGCGCGGAAGACGCACCGCGCTTCGCCACGGCGAAGGCGAAATGGGACGACTCGTACCGGAAGAAGTGGAAGATCAGGAACGGCCCTGCCGGGCCACTCCCGCAGGGCCTCGAGCGCCGGCTCGCGGAGCTCGCGCGGCGAGTCTACCGCATCCTCAACATCCGCGGCCTGGGGCGCATCGACGTGCGGATCTCGACCGGGGGCGAGGTCGTCGTCATCGAGGCGAACCCGAACCCGTCGCTGGCGAAGGACGACGACTTCGCCCAGGCCGCGGCGCAGGTCGGCATCGGCTACGAGGCACTCATCCAGAAGGTCCTCGAGAACGCCCAGCGTTGGAGCACGCCCGCGACGGGTTAGGAGCCCGACACGGCTTGCGCGTGAGCTTACCACATGGTAAGCACCGTCTTCCCGGATGGTAGCGTCTCGGTCCCCAGAGACGGACGTCCGCGCGGCGACCATCGTCGCCGCGACGCGCCTCTTCGCGGCGCGGGGCTTCGGAGGCACGGCCCTCCAGGACATCGCCGACGCCGTGGGCGTCACCAAGCCCGCGGTGCTGCACCATTTCCCGTCCAAGGAGCACGTCCGCCAGGCGGTCCTGGACGCGATCCTCGCGCACTGGAACGACGCGCTGCCACGCTTGCTCCTGGCTGCCACCGCCAGCGCCGACAGGTTCGACGCCGTCTTCGGCGAGCTGCACCGCTTCTTCGCGGCGGATCCCGATCGCGCGCGTCTCATCATGCGCGAGACGCTCGACCGCCCCACGGAGATCCGCAAGCTGCTGCGCGGGCCCGTCCGGCGATGGCACGCAGCCATCGGCCAGTACGTCAGCGCAGGCCGCGACAGCGGACGTCACTACGCGGACGTCGACCCCGAGGCGTACGTCATCCACATCCTGCTCCTCGTCATCACGGCCACGGCGTCGGCCTCCGTGACGACCGCAGTGCTCGAGAGCGACGCGCACCCCCGCTACGACCGCGAGCTCGCCCGCATCGCGCGCGCGAGCCTCTTCCCGCCCACTACGCACTCGCCCCAAGACACGCAGCGGAGCCCCGCCCGCAAGCGCAAGCCCACGAGGTAATCCGATGGCCAGTTTTCTCAGCGACAACGAGGATCTCCTCTACTACCTGAACGAACGCGTCGACTGGACCTCGCTCGCCGAGGTGACCGAGTACGGCTGGCGCACCCAGGACGGCTTCAAGAATGGCGCCGACGCGAAGCAGTTCTACGTCGAGGTCGCCGAGATGGTGGGCGAGCTCGTGGCCGAGCAGCTGGGGACGCGGACCGCGAAGATCGACCGCGAGGGGACGCACCTCGAGAACGGCGAGGCCGTCGAGAGCCCGTCGATGAAGGCGGCATTCGACGCAATCCGCGCGGCCGACCTCCACAAGCTGTGCATCCCGCGCGAGCTCGGCGGCCTCAACGCTCCGCTCCTCCTCTACTTTCTCTGCGGCGAGATGATTGCGCGCGCCGATACGGCGGCGATGAACCACTTCTCGTTCCACGGCGGGATGGCCATGGCGGCCCTCGCCTACTCCGTGAACGAAGGGACGACGGATTTCGACCCCGTGGCCGGCAAGATCTCGTCGACGCGGTTCGCCGAGGAGATCGGCGAGATCGCGCGCGGCGAGGCCTGGGGCTGCATGGACATCACCGAGCCCAACGCCGGCAGCGACATG
>Ga0209415_10002478_pt1 | contig 34578 bp, 30 predicted proteins | sample PeaSoiSIISIP2007_FD_187696 | JGI IMG/M metagenome (GOLD analysis project Ga0209415, IMG submission 187696) | Peat soil microbial communities from Weissenstadt, Germany - SII-SIP-2007 (SPAdes) (version 2) | ecosystem: Environmental > Terrestrial > Soil > Wetlands > Peat | place: Germany... | reverse complement strand
AGCCAGTCGTCCCACATGTGTCCGGGCGTAAAGCCCCGGCGCTCGGACATGTAATACGCGCACAGACTGATCTGACGATAGCGTTCGGCGTCGCTGATCACGGGCTTCGGGCAAGCTGTTTGCTCGCTCGCTCGGGTGGGTCTGGGCGATGGCTCGGCAAAACGCTGACGGCGTTCCGCTTCCTCTTTGCTCGGCGGGCGCTTTTCGACTTCGACGGTTCTCAACATAAATTCTCCTTGCAGCGCGATGCTTTCGCTGTCAACGGGTATTGCTTGAAGATTCATTCGTGGGCGCACACGACGCAATTACCATAAGTTTGTGGCAGGACGTCGTGTCTCGGGCAACTCGGTATGTGTGCATGCGAAGAGCCACTTATACCGCTGCGGTCGATGAGCGTGCGTAGGAGGGGTTCGCATTTTGACATCTGCGGCACGGGTAGCGCCGATGTCCCCGCCTGGGGGGGCATGCGCGCGGAACTTTGCCGGCGCGCTGCGCCGAAGGGATTAGAACGAGTAGCCGACCGCGGCCACAAACGCCTGCGGGCCGAAGCTGACGTCCGAACTGCGGACAACGCCCGCAGTGATGGCGGTCGAATGTGTGATCACCCGCGTTATCGAATACGAGGCCGACAAGCTCCAGTTGTGCGGCAGGCGGTAGCTCAGGCCTATGGTGCCGCTCGGCCCGACTGAGGACGGCAGCTCCACTCGGGTCGGCCCGCCGGCGGCGGCATCACCCGCAGGGGTCGAGTTGCGATTGAAGAAGGCCGTGTAATTGACCCCGGCGCCGATATACGGCCGCAATGCATAGCTTTCATCGAAGAACATGTACAGGAGCGACAATGTGGGCGCAAACCAGCGCGCGCTCGATAGCTCCTGGCCGTTGTACGGCACGGTGCCGGCGAGGGTCGCCGGACCTTTGCCGTAGGTCTTCGTCAGCGGCGGTATGCCGAAGGCGAGCTCGGCCGTGAAGTGCGTCGACAGGCGTCGCAGATAGGCCAGATACGGCGTCTGCACGTTCTTCACCGTCACAGTGAGATCCTCGCCCGGGGGTATAAAAGGGCCCGAGAGGGCACTCCCACTCGTGTGATAAAATACCCAATACTCGCCGATGCGGACGGTGTTGTTTGGGATCTCGTCCGCCCAAGCCAGCGAGGCGGTCAGGGACAGAAGCGCGACAGGCAGCGCGCGCAGAGCGAATTTTGTCATGGCCGATTCCCTTAGAATTGGCTGAAGAAATTGCGCGCAGCCAGTGCGCAGAAGGGCTCCACGCCGCGGTGGTAGCTGCCGACGAGTAACGCTTCCGCCTGAGCCAACGTCAGGCTGCCACCGGCCGCCGACATGTAAAAGGCCAGCTGTGCCGCCCCGGCCTGCTGGAACGCAGTTTGGATGGGGGCGAAGGGTCCCGCGGGCGTTGCACTGACATCCAGCACCGTGATCAGGCCGGCTGGCAGGCCGCTCCAGAACGCCGCCATCGTCCCCGTGTTGACGCTGAAAAACACCTCCGGGTCCTGATCGCCGCCGCACAGCAGCGTCGGCGAGTTGGGCGCCCAGTCGCCATAGCGCATATCGTTCTTGTAGAGCGCGAGTCGCAGGGTCTGCGTCGGTGCCACGGCCGCGAGCGGCACGCCGGCGGTTGGCGTGGGCACGGCGCCGTCCGGATTGCTGGCCGCATCGAGCGCGTAGCTCACGCGATAGCTGTTGTTGATCAGGTACGGGTTGCCGAAGCCCGCTTCGAACAGGGGCGTATCCGGATTGGCCGGATTGCTCGGCACCGCCAGTGCCGCAGTCAGCTCCGCCGACAGAATCGCGTTGCCGGGAATCGTGACGGTCGGCGTGGTGCTGTCGAAGAGGGCGCTCGCCGGCAGCGCGCCATTGGCGATCAGGGTGTCGATCGGTGTCGCACTGGGCAGCAAGGTCGCGATACCCGTGGCGTAGGTCGCGGAGTAGATGTCGGTCGTGGCGCTGTAAATGTTGCCGTAGGCGCGCTGGAAGCTGGTCGTGACCAGCGGCGCGAACTCGGGCGAGCCATAAATGACACTGCCGAAGAAAATGGCATCGCCGAAGGCCTCGAGCGCGTACGCCCCGGAGCTCGGGGCCGCGGCCGTGACCGCTTGGCCGGCCGCCTCCAGCGCACGCTGCGTCGCCATCGCGGCGTTCGAGCCCGCGGAATCGCCCGTGATAAACAGCTTGCCGCTGTCGCTGGTTGCGGAGGACATGGTATTGGGCAGTGCCGTGCGGGCCGCAGCCAGGGTGTCGATCATTTCACCCGCCTGTTGCGCGGCATTGAAGTACGGGTGATAGCCCAGCGTCGAAATATCGTAGCCGGCAAAGTTGGGGGCCACGACGATGTAGCCCTGAGCGGCGAACGTCGCGGCGACCATCAGGTTCTCATCGTTCGTGGCAGCGTAATTTACGATGTCGGCCATATTGCCGGTCTGGTCGACCCACGTGCCGTGCCCGTACAGCACGATCGGGCGTGGTCCCGAGCAGGTCGGCGCGGCGCCGGTCGGTACCATGAGCGCGCCCGAGGACTCGGTGCTCTCGCCGGCCCCGCCGACGGTCCAGAACTTGATGTAGTAGAAATCCACGCCGCAGGTCGGAGTGCCGGTAATCTGCAGCAGTTGCGCGCCGGTGGTGTTGGCGGACAGCTGGGCCGCAAAGCTGGCGGCATTCAGGGATGCGGTTCGAAACGGCGGATTCTCGACCAGCGTACCGTGCGTGGTCGATGAGGCTACCGTCGAGGTGGTGCTGTCGGACCCGCACGCTGTCAGCACTGCTGCGGCGATCGCCGCGCTCAAATGCCGCAATTTAGACATGCCTGCCTCCTGGAAAGCGGCTGGCGCGATCGATGATTAACCCAACCCCCGGTGCCCTGATCGTATTGTTGCGGCGGGCACCTGGCCGCTGAAAGCGGTCGCATTCTACCCTGTCGCTTAGCCTGCGGCATCCTCGGCCGGGCGCGCACTCGCTGCTGCAGGCCGCAGCTGACATATTGGGGTGCGATGGCGCGGCTGGCTGCGTTATTCTGCCGGGCACCTATGAAGTACAAGGACTATTACGCCAGCCTGGGGCTCGCGCGCGGCGCCAGCGATGAGGACATCAAGAAGGCCTACCGCCGGCTGGCGCGTAAGTATCACCCCGATGTATCGAAAGAATCGGACGCCGAGGAGAAATTCAAGGAGATCGCCGAGGCCTATCAGACCCTCAAGGATCCCGAGAAACGCGCTGCCTACGATCAGTTGGGCGCTCACCCGGCCGGACAGGAATTCCAGCCGCCCCCCCATTGGCAACAGCAGTTCAGCGATGCTCCATTCTCGAGCGAGGAGCTCGACCTGTCCGACCTGTTCGCCCATCTGCGCGGCGGCGCCGCGCACCGCAGCGCCCGTATGTCGATGCCTGGGCACGACTACGAGATCGGGGTCGCAATCACCATCGAACAGGCTTTTCACGGCACGCAGATCGACCTGGATCTCAACATGCCGGAATACGACGAACAGGGGCGCGTGCGTCGCGTCCCGCGCGCCTTCAAGGCGCGCGTTCCCAAGGGCGCAACCGATGGCCAGCGGCTGCGGCTGCCGGGCAAGGGCGGCAAGGGACTCCATGGCGGTCGCGACGGCGATCTCTATTTGAACATCAGCCTGCGGCCGCATGCGCTCTACCGCGCGAGCGGTCACGACCTCTACCTGGATCTGCCGCTGGCGCCTTGGGAAGCGGTGCTCGGCACGAGCTTGGAGGTTCCGACGCCGGGCGGCACGGTGCGGCTCAAGGTGCCACCGGGCACGCAGGCCGGGCGGCATCTGCGGCTGCCGCAACGCGGGCTGCCCAAACCAAAGGAGGGTCAAGGCGATCTATACGCCATCGTGCAGATCGCGGTGCCCAGCGTGGTGGCCGAGCCGGAGCGCGAGCTGTACCGCAAGCTCTCTGACGGCTCGAACTTCGATCCGCGCGCTCATTTCGCTGTGGAGGCGGGCCATGCACATTGAGTCGACGGAGATGCTCTGGTTCGAGCAGCACGTGCTGTCGCTGCCCGAATTATCCGAGCTATCGGGGGTGCCGCAGCCGCTGCTCGAGGAGTTGCTCGATTGCGGCGCGATCGCGCCGCTCGAGCCCGACGCCGGCACGGGACCCCGGGTCCGCGCTGGAGCCGATTTGCGTTTCGGAGCACAGGCGCTGCGCGCGGCGCGCACCGCGCGCCGATTACGTGCCGATTTTGAGTTCGACGTACAGGCGCTGGCCGTGGCTCTGAGCCTGTTGGACCGAGTGGCCGAGCTCGAGGCACAGCTGCGCGAGCTCCGGGCTCAGCAGCCGCAGCGAGTTCGCTAGCGAGCAGGCGCTCCTACTGGAGGTGTCTGGCTGGGCCGCTCAGGCCTTCAGCGGCAGCGCACCGAGCATCAAAGCGCTATCGACTTCTTGCTCGGCCGCCGACCAGTCTTGCGCTTCGTGTCCCGGGGCGAAGCCGCGCCGTTCAGCGCGGTAGTAGGCCGCCTGGGCGATCATGCTTCGCCGCAGATCCTGATCGATCAGTGCGGGCGGCACGGGCCGGGCTTTCTGCTGCGTCGATCGGCTGGCTGCGCGCGCGCCGCGCGGCGCGGGGGAGGACTGAACTGCCATGCTTAACACTCCTATGACCGCCAAAAGGGGGTCGCAAATGGATCGGGTCGCAAAACGAACGGGCCGCGCCGATCGACCGGATCGCATGTCGACCTGCTTATATTCGCCCGAATTGACCTCGCAGAGCAACGGTCGATTCCACACAATGTGAAGCGCATCGAGGCGACATTGGACGACATATGCAACCGGAAGCCGGCCCACGTCAACTGTCGCGAGTAGACGTCAGTGTGCGCCACTCCTAGGATGAGTGCCGGTTCCGGCTCCTCGAGGTATTGTCATGGATTACCTGCCCAGCGGATTGTCGATGTGGTCGCGAGCCTGTGCGTTGATCGACGAGGCCGAGCGCCGCCACCGCCGCTTCTTTGAACTGCTGGCCGCCTCCAAGCAGCAACCCGCCTGGGAGCCACCCGTGGATATCTTCATGCTCGAGGGTGAGCTGCAGATACTGGTCGCAATGCCGGGCGTGCAGGCGGATGCCGTCGAGGTGGAACTGTCCTCGAGTGGCCTTGCCGTGCGTGCCGAAAGCCAGCTGCCGCGGCTGGCGCATCAGGCACGCATCGTGCGCCTTGAGATTCCTTACGGACGGATCGAGCGTCGCATCGCGCTGCCGGAGGGCCATTACGAGCTGCTGGGCCACGAGCTCATCGACGGCTGCCTGCGCATCCGGCTGGCTGGCGAATGGCTGTGAGCGCAGAGCCTGACGCGCCGGAGCCGGCGCAGACTGCGGTGGATGACAGCCTCATCATCCTGTCGCTGCGCAACACGGTGCTATTCCCGCAAACGGTCCTGCCGGTCACGATTCGCAGCGCACGCACGATCGCGGGCGCGCAGGAAGCGGTCAAGACGCGGCGCAAGGTGGGATTCGTACTGCAGCGGGACGCCGACCAGGATGAGCCGGATCCGGACGGGTTGCACCGCGTCGGCACCATGGCGAGCATCGTGCGCTACGTGACGGCCCCGGACGGCACGCATCATCTGATCTGCCAGGGTGAGGAGCGCTTCAGCGTGCTGGATTTCAGCGGCCGTGATCCATTCCTGACTGCGCGCGTCGAGCTGCATCCCGAGCCCACTTTGATTAATCCCGAGATTGAAGCGCGCGGTATCCGCCTGCGCGAGCTGGCGCTCGAAGCACTGCAGTTGCTGCCGCAGGCGCCGGCAGAACTGGTCAATGCCATCCAGCAGATCGAATCGTATGCGACGCTGGCCGATCTGATCGCGAGCTTTCTCGACATCAAACCGATCGAGAAGCAGGCCGTGCTCGCGACCTTCGGCTTGCGCGAGCGGCTGGACGTGGTGCTCGAATTCGTGCGCCAACGCCTGGAAGTCATTCGTATCTCGCATCAGATCGATGAGCGCACCAAGGAGGCGTTCGGCGAGCGGCAGAAGCAGGCCGTGCTGCGCGAGCGGCTGCGTCAGATCCGCAAGGAGCTCGGCGAAGACGAGGAGGAGTCCTCCGAGATCGCCGGACTGAAGGCGGAGCTCGCCAAAGCGGCCATGCCCGCCGAAGTCGAGGAACATACGCGCACACAGATTGCGCGGCTCGAGCGCATGGGGGAAGCCAGTGCCGAGTACTCGATGGCGCGCTCGTACATCGAATGGCTGCTGGCGTTGCCCTGGTCCAAGCTCGACAAGGAGCAGATCGACATCGACAAGGCGCGTCGCATCCTCGATGAAGACCATTTCGGTCTCGAGACCATCAAGCGTCGCATCATCGAATTCCTCGCGGTGCGCAAGCTCAATCCCGAGGGCCACAGTCCGATCCTGTGTTTTGTCGGGCCTCCTGGGGTCGGCAAGACCTCGCTCGGACAGTCGATTGCACGCGCGCTCGGCCTGAAGTTCGTGCGCGTGAGCCTCGGCGGTGTGCACGATGAGGCAGAGATTCGCGGTCACCGCCGCACCTATGTCGGCGCGTTGCCCGGCAACATCATCCAGGCACTGCGCAAGACCGGTGCACGCAACCCGGTCATGATGCTCGATGAGGTGGATAAGCTCTCCGCCAGCATCCAGGGCGATCCGTTCTCGGCGTTGCTGGAAGTGCTCGATCCCGAGCAGAACCATACCTTTCGCGACAACTATCTCGGTGTGCCGTTCGACCTCAGCAAGGTGCTGTTCATCGGTACGGCCAATATGCTCGACAACATGCCGGCGCCACTGCGCGATCGCATGGAGATCATTCAACTGACCGGCTACACCGAAGAGGAAAAGCTCGAGATCGCCAAGCGCTTCCTGTTCAGGCGCCAGCTGGCAGCGAACGGTTTGAAAGCCGAACAGGTGATCCTTCCGGATGAGAGCCTGCGCCGCATCATCACCGATTACACTCGCGAGGCGGGGGTACGCGGCCTCGAGCGCCAGATCGGTGCGGTGCTGCGCTCCTGCGCGGTGAGCATCGCCGCCGGGCAGGGGGGGCCTATGAGCGTCAGTCCCGAGGAGCTGCCGCGGATTCTCGGCGCGGCGCGCTTCGAGAACGAGATTGCGATGCGCACGAGCGTGCCGGGGGTCGCGACCGGACTGGCCTGGACACCGGTCGGAGGGGACATTCTGTTCGTCGAGAGCAGCCGCGTGGCGGGCTCAGGCCGTCTGATCATGACCGGCCAGCTGGGTGATGTCATGAAGGAAAGCGCACAGGCGGCCATGACACTGGTCAAGGCCCAGGCCGAGCGTCTCGGGATCGATCCGCTGGTGTTCGAGAAGTCGGACGTGCACATCCATGTGCCGGCGGGCGCGGTGCCGAAGGACGGCCCCAGCGCGGGGGTGGCGATCTTTGCCTCGCTGGTATCGATGCTGACGCAGCGCACGGTGCTGCACGATGTCGCCATGACGGGCGAGATCAGCCTGCGGGGCCTGGTGCTGCCGGTCGGCGGCATCAAGGAGAAAACGGTAGCAGCGGCGCGCTCGGGCATCAAGACCGTGATACTGCCGGCGCGCAATCGCCGCGACTTCGATGAGATTCCGGCGAGTGTGCGTGAGTCGCTACAGTTCGTCTGGGCCGAGCGGGTCGAGGATGTGATCGCCGCGGCCTTCGATGGCGGCGTGGCGCGTCGCGTCGCGGCCTAGCACGACCGAGGCAGCACGCAATGTTTCAGGCCTTCGCGCTGCGCGCGCGGCCGATTTCGCGGCCCAGGTATTCGATCGCCAGCCGGTAGCTCTCGACGCCGAAGCCGGTAATCACTCCGGTGCAGGCGGCCGCCAGAATGGAATGGCTGCGCCACGTCTCATCGCGCCGATAGAGGTTGCTGATGTGCACCTCGACGATGGGGCATTCGCACAGCCGCAGGGCATCGAGAATCGGCACCGAGTGATAGCAGAATGCGGCCGGGTTGATCACGATGCCGGCGGCGTGGCGCGCTTCGTGCAACCAGCCGATCATCTCATGCTCGGCATTGCTCTGGCGGCAGATGAGTTCGATTCCAAACGGGGCGGCGGCCGAGCGGCACAGTGATTCCACATCGGCGAGCGAGCTGTGGCCGTACAGATGCGGCTCACGCTCCCCGAGCAGATCGAGGTTAGGCCCATTCAGCAAATAGACGCGTGTACTCATCGACCCAGGGCGCACGATGCGGGATGGCAACGCAGGCAGTACGCCGCGTGCATCAATATTAGCATCAAATGCCGGCGCAGAGGCTGCGCGCGCATCGAGCTCACTTCAATTCGAGCGCCATGGCCTCCAGTTCGGCCCAGCGCGTGTAGCCGGCCTCCAGTTCGCTCGTAAGGGCAGCCAGACGCTCGAGATGCGCCTGCAGCGTCTCCGGCGCGCCACGGTAGAGCGAGCCGTCGGCGAGCTGCGATTCGACCTGACTCTTCTGCGCTTCGAGCGCCTGCAGACGCTCGGGGAGCGCCGATAGTTCGCGCTGCACCTGGTAGGACAGGCGCCGCGCGCGGCCGGCGTGAGGGTTTGGCGCGCTCGCCACGGCAGCGGCAGCGGCAGCCGCGGCGGCGGCGGGCGGCTCGCGTTCGGTCGGTATTGGTCGTGATGGGGCGGGGTGCGCGCGCCGATAACGCGACAGGTCACTGTAGCCACCGACGAAGTCGCGCACGACACCGTCGCCTTCGAACACCAGCAGGCTCGTGACCACGTGATCGAGAAACGCCCGATCGTGGCTCACGAGCAGCAGCGTGCCGGGAAAGTCGGCGATGTACTCCTCAAACAGCTCGAGGGTATCGATGTCAAGATCGTTGGTCGGCTCATCCAGCACCAGCAGATTCGCGCTACGGGCGAATAGGCGCGCCAGCAGCAAGCGATTGCGTTCGCCGCCGGATAGCGCCCGGGCCGGCGTCTGCAGTTGCTCGGGCCGGAACAGGAAATCGCGCAGATAGCCCGCGACGTGGCGCGTCTGACCGTTGATGACGACTTGGTCGTTGCGACCGCTGACATTTTGCATGACCGTGGCGTCGAGCTCGAGCTGCATTCTTTCCTGGTCGTAATACCCGATCTCGAGCCGGCTGCCGCGGCGTACCGTGCCACCACTGGGTTCGAGCTCGCCGAGCAGTGCCTTGATCAACGTGCTCTTGCCGACACCATTCGGACCGACCAGGCCGATGCGATCGCCGCGCATGATGCGCACGGACAGATCGCGAATCACCGCACGGCCGTCGAATTCAACCGTCAGCTGCTCGGTTTCGAGCACCAGCGCGCCCGATTCCGTGATTGCGCTGCCTTCCAGTTGCAGGCGTCCGCCGCGTTCGCGCCGCGCGCGCCGCTCGGCTCGCAGCGCATACAGCGCCCGCACGCGCCCCTCGTTGCGCGTTCGTCGTGCCTCGATGCCCTGACGGATCCAGGCTTCCTCCTGCGCCAGCTTCTTGTCGAACAGGGCCGCGTGCTGTGCCTCCACTTGCAGCTGCTGTTGCTTGGCGCGCAGGTAGCTATCGTAATTGCCGGCGCAGCTGGTCAGCTGCCCGCGGTCGAGTTCGACGATGCGCGAAGCCAGGTGGTTGATAAACTCGCGATCGTGACTGACGAACAGCAGCGCACCCTGGAACTCGAGCAGATACTGCTCCAGCCACTCGATGGTCTCGATATCGAGGTGATTGGTCGGCTCATCGAGCAGCAGAATCTGCGGCTCGCTCACCAGCGCCCGCGCCAGTAATGCGCGCCGACGTGTTCCGCCCGAGAGCGCATCGAGGCGCGCATCGGCATCGAGTTGCAGCCGCGAGAGCACTGTGGCGACGCGCTGCTGTAGCTGCCAGCCGCCGCCGGCATCGAGCTCGTGATGCAGCTCATCGAGACGACGGTGTTCGGCAGCGCTGTGCAGACCCCGCTGGGCCAGTGCTTCGTATTGCGCCAGCGCACGCCCCTGCGCCGGAAGTCCGGATCGCACCAGGTCGGCGACCGAGTTGCCTGAGAGCGCCTGGATGTCCTGCGCCAGGTGCGCGAGTCGTGCGCCGGTCTTGAGCCAAACCGTGCCCTGATCCGGTTCCGCCTCGCCGCGCAACAGCCGCAGCAACGACGATTTGCCTTCGCCGTTGCGACCGATCAGCGCCACGCGCTCGCCTGGCTCGAGCTGCAGAGAAACCTGATCCAGCAGCGCTCGCGAGCCGTAGGCAAGACTGACTTTGTCCAGACGCAGCAGCACCGTACACCCGAGGCGAGCGCAGTTGAGGGGGCCGGGGCATTGTAACGGCTGAGCCGCTGTCTGGCGGCGGCGCTATCATGCTGCGTGACAGGGGAGTTCTCGAACAACGACACTGGGGTCAGATCGATGTCGGCGGCGCAAACCTGGGGCGCGGCACAGCGCCACGTCGTGGTCGCAAGCTATCTGGGTTGGATGCTCGATGCGTTTGATTTCTTTCTGGTCGTGTTCGTACTCAAGCGCATTGCGGACGATTTCGGCGTCGAGGTCAAGAGCGTCACCTGGGCCATCACCTGCACGCTGGCAATGCGCCCGGTCGGCGCGTTTCTTTTCGGGCGCCTCGCCGATCATTTCGGTCGACGTCCGGCGCTGATGGCGAGTGTGCTGCTCTATTCGATCATGGAGTTCGCCTCGGCGTTCGCCCCTTCACTGAGCGTTTTCATCGTGCTGCGCGCGCTCTATGGCATCGCGATGGGTGGGGAGTGGGGCGTGGGTGCCTCGCTCGCCTTCGAGTCCGTGCCAGTGAGATCGCGCGGTGTGGTCTCGGGACTGCTGCAGGCGGGCTACCCGTCGGGCTACCTGCTGGCTGCGATCGTATTCGGCTTGCTGTTCGAGCACATCGGCTGGCGCGGCATGTTCATGGTCGGCGCGGCCCCGGCGCTGCTGGTGCTCTATATCCGCAGCAAAGTACCCGAATCGCAGAGCTGGATCGCCGCGCAGCAATATACCAAAGCCCTGAGTCTGCGCTCAGGGATCGCGGGGCACTGGCTGCTCGCCGCCTACGCGGTCGTGCTCATGACGGCATTCAACTTCTTCAGCCACGGCACGCAGGATCTGTTCCCGACGATGCTCGCTTCCCAGCGCGGATTCTCCACCGGAACCATTGCGCGCATTGCCATCGTTTATAACATCGGTGCGATCTGCGGCGGCCTGTGCTTCGGCACGCTGTCGAGCCGGATCGGCCGGCGTCGCGCGATCGCGCTGGCTGCCCTGATGGCTTTGCCGGCCCTGCCGTTCTGGGGCTTTGCGCGCGCTCCGGTCAGCATTGCGATCGCGGCTTTCGTGCTGCAATTCATGGTCCAGGGCGCCTGGGGAGTCGTGCCCGTGCATCTCAATGAGCTCTCGCCCCAGGGCCTGCGCGCGACCTTCCCCGGTTTTGTCTACCAGCTGGGCAATCTGATTGCATCGCTGAACGCACCGCTGCAATCCAGCCTCGCCGATCGCCATGGGAGCTCGGCGCATCCGGATTATGCCTTCGCCCTGACGCTGGTCTGCGCGGTCGTGGCGCTGTGCCTGGTCGTGCTGGCGCTGCTCGGTCCCGAGCGTCGCGATGTGCGCTTCGGCTCGCAATGAGGTAGACTCTCACTCTGGAGTTTGTCGCATGCGCGGTTCGGTCCGCGCGCCGAGGTCTTCAGCGTCCCGCCAGGCGTTCATCCGCCTTGCAATCCAGGACCCTTTCGCTCCTCCTGCAAGCCCATCGCTGTCGGTGCCGTCGGCACCGCCGATCTACATTCATTGATTGACGCGCCATACCGAGGGTTGCACTGAAGCAGCCCGGCCGTTATGGAGTATTCGTTTGTTCAAGGACTTTTCATTGTGCCCGCAGCTGTTACGGGCGATCGAGGAACTCGGCTATACCGAGCCCACGCCGATCCAGCTGCGCGCGATCCCCTGGGTGCTCGAAGGGCGCGATGTGCTTGCAGCCGCGCAGACCGGCACCGGCAAGACTGCCGCCTTCGCACTGCCCCTGCTGCAGCGGCTGCAGAACTCAATCCAGCGGCAGCGAGAGCCGCGCGTGCTCGTGCTGGTGCCGACGCGCGAACTGGCGGCTCAGGTCAGCGATGCCTTTCGCGCGCTGGCGCGCCACCTGCCGATCCGTGGCGCCTTGATCTTCGGCGGTGTGAGCCCCAAACCACAGCTGCAGGCGCTCGCGGCCGGCGTGGATCTCGTGATCGCTACCCCCGGGCGTCTGCTCGATCATATGCAGGCAGGCGCGATCAGTCTGTCGCGTGTCGAGGCGCTGGTGCTCGATGAGGCGGACCGCATGCTCGACATGGGGTTCATCCATGCCATACGGCGCATCATCCGCGCCCTGCCCAAGCAGCGGCAGAACCTGATGTTCTCGGCGACGCTCCCGGAGGAGATTCGCTCGCTCGCGCGAACCTGGCTGGTGAACCCGGCCGTCATCGATGTCGCGCCGCGCAATGCACCGGCTGCACTCGTCGATCATCGCGTCTACCACGTCGAATCTTCCGGCAAGCACCCGCTGCTCACGCGCCTGATCGTCGATGGCGGGATCCGTCAGAGCTTGGTTTTCACGCGCACCAAGCATGGTGCCAACCGACTGGCTCAGCGGCTCGAGAAGGATGGACTGGCCGTGGCCGCGATCCACGGCAACAAGTCGCAAGGTGCGCGTACGCGTGCGCTCGAGGACTTCAAGCAGGGGCGCGTTCAGGTGCTGGTAGCGACCGACATTGCCGCGCGCGGGTTGGACATCAGCGAGTTGCCGCACGTGGTCAACTTCGAGTTGCCGCACGTGCCGGAGGACTATGTGCACCGCATCGGCCGCACCGGTCGGGCCGGATTGAGCGGCAAGGCGGTTTCGCTCGTGAGTCGGGAGGAACGCGATCGACTGCGCGCCATCGAAAAGCTGCTCGGGCACGCGATACCCGTGGCGGCGGTGGCGGCCGCGGCCTGAGGGTCGGGCGCTGCGCCAGCCGCCCATTGGCTGTCATAAGCGACTGAATTATGTCACCGCGGTGCGGGCTCTTCCGGTGTCGGTTATGTCAGCGCTGAACAGCTGATCTTCGCGAGCGGTGTCGCAAAAAACCTGCAGTTGTTATACCCACGCAATCGATGGTATAGATATTGCCGCCATGAACGCTGCTGCCGCTCTACATTCCATGCGTCGCGTCGCCAGCGGCTTCAGCTACGCGCGGTTAATGGAGCATTCCGAGCAGCATATCGCGCTGACTGCGCAATCAGGGTCGAGCGAAGCAGCCCACGTTGCAACACGTCTGCTGCAGGACGTGTCGCTGTATCGCTACTGGGAGCAGTCACACACTCGCCTCATGCGTGCAGTGGCGGCACGGCGGCACCGGCCGCAGCAGGCGGCTGAGCTCAAGAAGATCGGCTTTCTGACGCTGCATCGCAAAGCGCCGTTCGAATATCTGCGTGACCGGCAGGTTCATGGCCAGGCGCGGCGGCAACTGGTGCGGGCGCTGTTTGGTACGCAGGAGTACACGCAGTGCATTCTGCGTGAACATACGGCGTACTTGAGCTCGGCCGGAAGTTTCCTGTGCGCGGATTCGCTCTGTGCCGAGCTCATGCGCGATGCGGCCTTCAGCGAAGCGCTCGAGCACTATGAGACTTGCTACAGCGAATACTATCGCGCCTACTGCGATTCGCTGATGGCGGAACAGGCCGGCGAAATCGCGCCGGTGCAGGCGCTGCTGCCGTATTTGCGCTATCAACTCAAGCTGGTTCGCGATCACATGCTCGCTGGGGCGCCGCCGCAGAGCGACTTCATGAAACTGCAATCGTTGTATAAGAATCTCGGCGATACGCAGAAGCTGCCGGTTCTGCGCCAGCAATAGACTCGCCCGACGCCGCCTGCGCGCCCCGGCGCGACGCCTGGCGCCATCCCCGGCGCCATGCATCAAAAGAACTTGAGTGCTCTGATCAGGCTGCGATGGTCGCGGCTGCTCGATCGGCCCGCGCTGCTGCAATTTATGCCGAAGCGCTGCAAATATTGGCAAAGACCGTGACGGCGCCATCCGCCCAACATGCTGATTGGGCTGACAGATCTCGTGGCACAGCGATTGCACACTGCATAGGGTCTAGGAGGCCTTAACGGCAGGATGCCCAATCCCCCTCAAAAGTCAGAGGAGTTCACGATGCCCAATAACAATCCACACGGACACAATCAGTACACCAAGAGCGAGAACCGCAGCGCCAAGAGCCAGGGTTCGAGCTCCAAGTCGAGTCAATCGAGCACCAGGGGCGGCACTGACTCGAGCGATCCGATCGGTTCCACCGAGACCAGCGGCGCGTCGCGGCGCGGGTTTGCCTCAATGGATGAGGCCACGCAGCGCGAAATAGCCAGCAAGGGCGGACACAGTCAGGGACGCGAGAACAATCCGGGCAATTTCGCCAACGATCGGGACAAGGCGCGCGAAGCCGGTCGCAAGGGCGGCGAGGCGCACGGTTCGCATCGTTAAAACGGGCGCCTGGCGATGCCACGGGGCATCGTGCGGCGCCCCTTGCGTGCGCATCGCACTGACGCGCGGCAGCTTCAGGCCAGAGAGTGGAACACGCGCTGCACGTCCTCTTCCTGCTCGAGCTTGTCGATGAGCTCGAGCGCCTCGGTGGCCTGAGTCTCCGGCAGCTCGGTCGGCGCGACGCAGACGTATTCGTGCTCGGCTGACAACGGCGCGATGCGGCGCACCTCGAGGGCTTCCTGCAATCGGCCGAAGTTCTCGAAGGCGCAGCGCAGCACCAGCTGCGATTCGCCTTTCTCGCCGTTGCTTTCGCCCATCTCCTCGAGGCCATGATCGATCATGTCCAGTTCCAGTGCGTCCTGATCGATTCCGGCGGGATCGAGTCGAAACACACCCATCTTCTGGAATTGAAAGCTGACGCTGCCGCTGGTGCCCAGGTTGCCGCCGTTCTTGGTGATGATGTTGCGCACATGCGCCACGGTGCGGGTCGGATTGTCGGTAGCGGTTTCGATGAGCAGCGCCACCCCATGCGGTGCATAGCCTTCGTAGAGCATCTCGTGGTAATGGGTGGCGTCACGGCCGCTGGCTCGCTTGATGGCTGCCTCGACCTTGTCCTTGGGCATGTTGACGGCGCGCGCGTTTTGCATGACGCGCCGGAGCGTGGGATTGGAAGCCGGGTCGGAGCCACCGGCCTTGACCGCCATGTTGATGTCCTTGGCGATGCGCGCGAACTGCTTCGCCATGCGATTCCAGCGCGCAAACATGGCGTGTTTGCGAACTTCAAAGATGCGGCCCATGGCGGCTCCCAGGACTGTGGCCATTCGAGCGGGATTCGAATCATGCCATCGTCGATGTGGCAGGGCACGGCAATCAGGCATTCGCCTTATCGCCGGCAGCAGCGCCGGTACAGGCTCCTCGGTCCGGAAAAGCGGCGCCTTCAGGCCGCGCGCGGCCTGAGCGCGGCGTGTGCAGGCTCGCTGTTCGCCATGGCCATGGGAGCCGGCTGCGGCACGCGCGGGCACAGCTCGAGCGTCTGCTCGGGCTCGGAGCTGGATGTTGCCGCGGGCCGGAACGCGGTTACGGCGATCAGTTCCGGCGGCGGCGCACTCTCCTCGGGGGTCAGCAGCCAGCCGCGAGCGCGTAGTGCACGGCCGAGATCGGCACGGCTCGTGAGCACCGTGAACGGCACGGCGGTCAGCATGCCGGCGATGACCGGCAGCATCCACCAGATGAATTTCGGCGCCAGCGCCAGAATGGCGCCCCCCCAGACCAGGCCCAGCAGCAGGTGCCATTTGTGCCGCAGTAGACCCTCGCGCCAGGTGATGCCGCGATCCGCGCGCGGCTGCGCATCCCAGCTCACACTGCGTCCGATCAGTGCCCGCAGTACGAAGCTGGTGTGAAACAGCATCATGGTCGGCGCGAGCAGCATGCTCATGAGCTGCTCGAACAGCACGCCGCCGATGAGCCGGCGCGCGCCGCCGTAGGCGGCCCGCATCTGGCGGTTGCCCAATGCCAGCGAGGCGCCGAGCAGCTTAGGCAGCATCAGGATGGTCACGGTCATGGACAGGAGTGCGATGATTTCGCCGTTGCGATATTGCGGCCAGGAGGGAAACAGCGCGTGCGCACCGGGCTGGAAATATTGATGTCCCGTCACCGCCTCGATGCTGGTCAGCACCGAGCTCACAATCAACACCAGCAGCCACATGGGCGAGGTCACGTAGGAGAGAATGCCGGTGAGCATGTGGATGCGGCTGAGCCAATGCAGTCCCCGCATGGGCATGACGCCCAGATGCTGCAGGTTGCCCTGCGCCCAGCGCCGGTCGCGGGCGGCGTAGTCGATGACGTTGGTCGGGACTTCCTCCCAACTGCCGGCGATGTCCGGCACCAGCCAGATGTGATAGCCGGCGCGGCGCATGAGCGCAGCCTCGACGATATCGTGACTCATGATTTCGCCGCCGAACGGCGGCGAGCCGCGCAGGCGCGGCAGCGAGCAGTGATCCGCGAACGGCCGCAGTCGCACGATCGCGTTGTGGCCCCAGTAATTGCTCTCCCCGAGCTGCCAGAATGCGAGGCCGCTCCCGAACATGGGCCCGTTGAGGCGCACCGCGAACTGCAGCAGTCGTGCAAACAGCGTCTCGCGGCCGGCCAGCAGCGGCAGTGCCTGAATGATGCCCACCTGCGGGTGCGAATCCATCATCTGCGCCAGTGTCACCAGCGCCTGCCCGGACATGACGCTGTCGGCGTCCAGCACCAGCATATAGTCGTAGGCGCCACCCCAGTTGCGCACGAACTCGGTGAGGTTGCCGGCCTTGCGGCCGCTGTTCTCGCTGCGCCGACGATAAAACAGGCGCCCGATCGCGCCCCGGCGCACCACCATCTCGCGCCAGGCGCGCTCTTCCATCTCAGCGATTTCCGGCCGGCGCGTATCCGAAAGCACGAAAAAATCGAAACGCCGCGCCTGCGGCTGCTCGGCGAGCGACCCCCAGGTGGCATCGAGTCCTGCAAAGACGCGGGCGGTTTGCTCGTTGCAGATAGGCAAGACGACGGCGGTGCGTCCCTGGAGTTCCCGGGTCGGATCCGACTCGGGGGGCAGGACCGCCGGGTCACGCCCGAACAGCCGCACCGCAAAGCCGGCCACCGCGGTCCAGAACGCCCCCGAAATCCAGATGAACAGCACCACGAACGTGATCAGCCCGGTCATCTCGAGCGGCCCGAGACCATTGGCCCGCAGTATGTCGAGCATCAGAAATCCGCCGGTGCTCGCCGTGAGCAGCGTCAGGCCGAAAAAAGCCGTCCGGCGCCACAGCGCCTGGCGCTCGAGCCAACGCTCACCACGAGCAGGCGGATTCAAGGTGTCCATAGGTAGGTCCAAGTCTCAGTGAGGGCTTCGCCATACAAAGTCAAGTAGCATCGCAGATCCGAAACTTGGCTGCCTTTCGGCGTCAGACGGAAAGACACGCGCCAGATACCATTTTCGGTCAGCCGCTGCACGCTTACGCTATCGACATCGCCGTTGTGAGCGCTCAGCTCAGCCCTGACGGGCAATGACGCTCCGAGTGTATCGAGATCCCCGCCGGCGAAGTCAATCAGAATGCGCCGCGAACTGTCCGAACGGCCATGGACCGCGGCCGTGCGCGTCGCGAGTGCTCGTCCACCGGGCGGCCAGCGCGGCGAGTACGCATAGGCGGACAGCAGGTACACGAAGCTCATGGGCTTGTGCGGGACCGCATGCGCGGCCGGCACCCAGTAGCTCACGATGTTGTCGTGGATATCCTCATCGGTGGGAATTTCGACCAGTTCGATTTTACCTTTGCCCCAATCCCCCAGCGGAGCAATCCAGTAACTCGGCCGGCGCTGATAATGCGCCTCCTCGTCCTGGTAGTGCGCGAAATCCCGATCCCGTTGGCTCAGCCCGAAGCCGCGCGGGTGATCATCGGAAAAGCTCGAGACTCGCAACGCGCGCGGATTGACCAGCGGACGCCATAGCCATTCCCCCCCGCCCGTGTTCATGAGCAGACCGTCGCTGTCATGCACTTCCGGTCGATAGTCGTCGAACTGTCGGCGGTGCTCCTCGCCATACAAAAACATCGAGGTCAGGGGCGCCACTCCCAGTTTTTGGATGTCTTTGCGAGCATATAGGGTTGCAGTCACTTCGACGTCGGTGCTCGTGCCCGGCCGGATCTCGAAACGATAGGCCGCGGCGAGGCTCGGACTGTCGAGCAGGGCGTAGATGGTCATCGTGTGCTCCGTAGCGGACGGACGCACCAGCCAGAAGTCGCTGAAGTAGGGGTACTCCTCGCCATCGGTGCTCGCGACGTTAATGGCCAGTCCGCGCGGGGAGGCGCCGTAGCTCTGCCCGCGCCCGAGCACACGAAAGTACGACGCACCGAGGAATGCGATTAATTCATCCTTGTAGTCGGCTGTCTGCAAAGGGTAATGCACGCGCAGCCCGGCAAAACCCAGATTCGCCGGCAGGTCCTTTGGCGTGGGATTCTTGCCGAAATCGAACAATGCGGGGTCGTAGCGGACGGGTACCACGCCCTGATCGGTGACCTCGTTGATGTTCACGCGCTTGTCATAACTCGAGCCGAGGTGAAAGAACTGGACTTCGAACAGCGACCGGCTGCGCCACAGGGCGTCCTCCGGTCGAAAGCGGATCTCGCGATAGTCATCGTAGCTGAGCTTGGCCAGGCTTTCGGGCAGTCGGTCGTTGTGCTCGTGATAGGGCTGATCGGCGCGCTGCTGCGCGAGGTGCTGGACGGTTTCAAAGCCGAAGGCCTGCACCGGCGCTGGCGGCGGCGGGCGCGAGTGCGGTGCGGTGGCGCTCGAATGCTGGGCCACCGCCGCGACCATCGTCACCGTCAGCAGGAGCCATTGATGAGCACGCACGCCTGATTTCCTGGATGAATGAGTCAGAGGCAATCCGCTGATTGTGGCGAGCAGGCCGCGATTGGTCGAGGGCCGAAGTTACTTAATCCAGTGCCGGAATACCACGGACAGCGACCGGACGGGCGGCCGCTCGTCACCCGCATGGTACCTGCGACGCATGAATCGCGGCTGAATGTTGCGCCAATCACCGAGCGGTCTCGGCTTGAGCGGTGACGCCCGAGCCGGCGCGCTGTGCGTAGACCCGGGTGAATTCGGCGCCGAACAGGAAAATCAGCGCGGCGTAATACAGCCACAGCAGCAGCACCAGCAGCGACGCGGCTGCCGCGTAGGCGGAGCTGGTGGCACTGCGGCCGAGGTAGTAGCCGATGCCCAACTGGCCGAGGCTGAACAGCAAGGCCGTCACGATGGCTCCGCGCCAGACATCGCGCCAGCCGAGCGCCACATTCGGCAGGAACTTGAACAGCATTGCAAACAGCAGCGAGTACACGCCGATCGACACCAGCAGATTGAGCGCATGCAGCAGCAATGCGTGCTGCGCGAGTACGCGCGAATGCTGCACCATCGCCGCGAGACCGACGCTGATCACTAGCGACACCAGCAGCAGAAAGCCGAAGCCCAGGATCAGGCCGACGGCCAGCAGCCGCGCCCGGATCAGTGCCGTATAGCCGGTGTGTGCAGGCCGCGGCACGCGCCAGATGCGGTTCAGATCGTTCTGCAGTTCGATCACTACCGAGCTCGCGCCGATCAACAGCAACGCGATGCCGATGGCGCTGGCAAACACGCCGGTGCCGATGTTCGCAGTCGCATTCAACAGCCGCTGCACCGCTTCGGCGCCGATCGGGCCGATCAGGTCCTGGAACTGGCCGACTACGGCCGCGCGCGCGCTGCCCGCTCCGAACACCAGGCCCGCTACGGCACTGGCGATGATCAGCAGCGGTGCGAGCGAGAAAGCGCTATAGAAGGCGAGCGCCGCGCCCATGCTCGCGGCGTTATCGGCCAGCCAGGCCTGGCCGGCGCGTTCAAACAATGCGAAGTGCTGGCGCAGTCCGGACACGAGGCGTTCAGCGCGGTGCCATGCGCAGTGCGCCATCGAGGCGGATGGTCTCGCCATTGAGCATGCTGTTTTCGGCGATGTGCTCGACCAGCGCCGCATACTCTTCGGGGCGGCCGAGGCGCGCCGGGAAAGGCACCTGCTGTCCGAGCGAGTGTTGCGCCGCCTCGGGCAGCGCCGCGAGCATCGGTGTGAGGAAAATGCCGGGGGCGATCGTCACCACGCGAATGCCCGAGGAGGCGAGCTCGCGCGCCATGGGCAGCGTCATGGCGACGATGCCGCCCTTCGAGGCCGCATAAGCGACCTGGCCGATCTGGCCGTCGAATGCGGCGATCGATGCGGTCATGACGATCAGGCCGCGCTCGCCCTGCGCGTTGGCGCTGTTCTGCTGCATGAGCAGCGCTGCGGCCTTGGAGCACAACGCGGTTCCGACCAGATTGATCTCGATCATGCGGCGGAAAAATGCGGCGCTCATTGGTCCAGAACGGCCGATCAGACGACCCGCGGTGCCGATGCCGGCGCAGTTCACCGCCAGATCCAGCCCACCGAGCTTCGCGCGCACACCGGCCAGCGCCTCCTCGATCGAGGCCTCGTCGGTAACATCGCCGGCGCAGAAGTGCGCACGCGGGCCGAGCTCGGCCGCTGCGGCAGCGCCCTGCGCCGCGTTGAGGTCGAACAGCACGGCCTGGCCACCGGCCGCAATGATGCGGGCGGCAACGGCATGTCCCAGACCGGACGCCGCGCCGCTGATGAAGGCCCGAAGGGCCGCGAATCTCATGCGCCTGTGCTCTCTAGGATGCTCGGTAGCGGGGCCATTATCGGCTATCCTTTGGCGCCGCGCGCCGTTCAACGTGCGCTAGGGGGCCGGGGGTATCACATGAGCAGTATTCTGGTCGGCATCAAACGGGTCGTCGACTACAGCGTGCGCGTGCGCGTCAAAGCCGATGGCTCGGGCGTCGTCACCGATGGCGTCAAGATGAGCATCAATCCCTTCGATGAGATTGCGCTCGAGGAGGCACTGCGCATCAAGGAACGCAACCTCGCGAGCGAAGTCATCGCGGTCTGCATCGGTCCGGACGAGACGCAACAGCAGCTGCGCAGCGCGCTCGCCATGGGTGCCGATCGTGCGGTGCTGGTACAGGTCGCATCCGGCGCAGTGCCGCCGCTGATGGCGGCGCGGATATTTTTCAAACTCGCGCAGAAGCATCAGCCGCTGCTGGTAATCCTCGGCAAGCAGGCGATCGACGACGACAACGGTCAGACCGGGCAGATGCTGGCGGCGCTTTGGGATCGACCGCAGGCCACGTTTGCCTCGAAGCTCGAGATCGACGGCGGCCGCGCACGCGTGACCCGTGAAGTCGATGCAGGACTGGAAACACTGGAAGTCGATCTGCCTGCCGTCGTGACGACCGACCTGCGTCTGAACGAGCCGCGCTACATCAAACTGCCCGACATCATGAAAGCGAAAAAGAAGCCGCTTGAGGTCACGACGCTGGCGCAGCTCGGGGTTGAGAGCGCGCCAGGGACGCTGCGGAGCGTGAAATTCACGCCGCCGCCGGTGCGCTCGCGCGGCATCATGGTCAAGGATGTCACCGAACTGGTCGGGGCGCTCAAACAGCGCGGGGTGCTCTAGATGATCCAGATACTCATCGTCGCCGAGCATGCCGGCGGCCGGCTCAATCAGAGCACCGCCCGCTGCGTGAGCTGTGCGCTCACCTTCGGCGAGGCCGCGATCGATATCGTGGTACTGGCCGCTTCGGCCGCCGCCGCGGCGGCCGAAGCCGCGGCCCTCAAGGGTGTTCGCCGGGTACTGACGCTCGAGCGGCCCGAGAATGCCGAGCCGCTCGCGGGCGTGTTCGCGCCGCAGGTGGCCGCGCTGGCCAAAGGCTACACACACCTGCTCGGACCTTCGACGACCTTCGGCAAGGATCTGATGCCGCGCGTGGCGGCGCTGCTGGGTGTCGGGCAAATCAGCGATGTCATGGCGGTGGAGTCCCCCTACCGCTTTCTGCGCCCCGTCTATGCCGGCAATGCGCTCGTGACGGTGGAAGCCGAGACCACGGCGATCGTGGTCGGCACGGTGCGCACGGCTTCGTTCCAACCCGCGCCCGCCGGCGGTCAGGCGAGTATCGAGCGCGCCGGCGCCGATGTGGTTCTGCCGACCCACACGCGGTTTGTAGGGCGCAGCGAGGCCGCGGTCGGCCGGCCCGATCTGCAGACCGCAACGCGCGTGGTCTCTGGTGGCCGCGCGCTTGCGAGCGCGGAGAATTTTAAATTGCTCTATGGCCTTGCCGACGTGCTCGGCGCCGCGGTCGGCGCCTCGCGCGCCGCGGTCGATGCCGGCTACGTCCCCAACGAGCTGCAGGTGGGACAGACGGGCAAGATCATTGCGCCGGAGTTGTACGTGGCCTTGGGCATCTCGGGGGCCATCCAGCATCTGACCGGTATCAAGGACGCCCGGACCATCGTTGCGATCAACAAGGACAGCGAGGCGCCCATCTTCGAGGTCGCCGACATCGGCCTGGTCGGCGACCTGTTCCAGGTCGTGCCCGAGCTCGAACGGCTGCTGCGCGCCGAGCGCGGCTGAGGCTGCCAGGCTCAGCCCGTGCCCGGCAGATCGAAGACCAGCACTTCGGCGGCAAGGCCGGTCTGCAAGCTCACGGCCGGCGTGTCGGCGAGCTTGAGCGCATCACCGGCTTCGAGTGCGATGCCATTGACCTGAATCGCTCCGCGCGCCACGTGTACATAGGCCCGCCGATCGCCCGCAATCGACAGCGTAGCCCGCTCCTCGCCGTCGAAAAGACCGGCATAGACACGTGCGTCCTGATGGATCAGGAGCGAACGCTCGGCGCGGTTCGGTGAGGCGATCAAGCGCAGCTGACCGCGCTTCTCGGACGGCTCGAAGTGCTGTTGCTCATAGCTCGGCTCGATGCCATCGACGCTCGGCGCGATCCAGATCTGGAGAAAGTGGACCGGCTCGCTGCTCGAGGGATTGAACTCGCTGTGCCGCACGCCCGAGCCCGCGCTCATGCGCTGCACGTCGCCCGGGCGGATCACCGAGCCATGACCCATCGAATCCTGGTGCGCGAGCTGTCCTGAGAGCACATAGCTGATGATCTCCATGTCGCGGTGGCCATGGGTGCCGAAGCCGGCTTCGGGCTGCACGCGGTCCTCGTTGATGACCCGCAGCGGACCGAATTCCACATGATTCGGATCGAAGTAGTCGGCGAACGAAAAGGAGTGAAAGGACTTCAGCCAGCCGTGATCGGCGAAACCCCGTTCGCTGCTGCGGCGGATTTGACTCGTGTGCATGGTGACCTCCAATGGAAGAGAGAATAGCTCGAAATATTTAATTTAAAAGTGCATTATTTGGCTCTATATGATCGAAGAATTAAATTAATTGCATGGCTCTGCCGCGGACATCCCTGGAACAGTGGGGCGTACTGGCGGCCGTGGTGGACCAGGGCGGGTTCGCCCCGGCTGCAACGCTGCTGCATCGGAGCCAATCGGCGGTCAGCTACGCGCTCGCCCGCCTGCAGGCAGCCCTCGGTGTGCGGTTGCTCGCGATCGAAGGGCGCAAGAGCATGCTGACCCGCCAGGGCAGCGTACTGCTCGAGCGAGCGCGGCCGCTGTTACGGGAGCTCGAAACGCTCGAGCGGCTCGCGCGCAGCCTCGAGCAGGGATGGGAAAGCGAGCTGCGACTGGTCGTGGATGCGGCCTACCCGCGCGTCCAGTTGCTCAATACCGTCGCGGAGCTGCGCCAGTTGTGCCCGAATACGCAGATCGAATTGTCCGATGCGGTGCTGTCGGGCGCGGAGGAAGTCATCCTGGAAGGCAGCGCCGATGTGGTGGTGACCAGCCGTGTGCCCGCGGATTTTTTGGGCGAATTACTCATGGATGTGACCTTCGTGGCTGTGGCTCGTCCGGATCACGCGCTGTTCGCGTTGCAGCGCTCGCTCGATGCGAATGATCTGGTGCGCCACCTGCAGATCGTCGTACGCGACTCGGGCAGCGGGGCGCGCCGCGACGAGGGCTGGCTCGGTGCGCAGCGGCGCTGCACCGTCAGCAGTCCGGAAGCCTCGCTGGCCATGATCGAAGCGGGCCTTGGCTATGCCTGGCTGCCCGAGCATCTGATCAGCGAATCGCTGCGGCTGGGTACGCTGCGGCCGCTGCCGTTGGTCGCGGGCGGCGCGCGCAAGTTGCCCTTGCATCTGGTGCTGGTACGTCCCGAGGCGGCGGGTCCCGCGGCGCGCGCGGCGGTCGAGTGTTTCGAGCGGCACCGGCCCGCGGCGAGTCTGCGCGCGCCGTGAGCGGGGTGTTTGCGGCGCTCTTTCCGCGCGGGCGCGCCCTGCAACGGCAGTTCATGCGCACCGATAGCGGACGCGTACTGCGCTACATCGATGCGCTCGAACAGACCGCGCGCCTGGCGCACGCGCTCGTGGCGCTCGGCGTGCACGCGGGCGATCGCGTGGCCGTGCAAGTGCAGAAGAGCCCGGAGGCGGTGCTGCTGTATCTGGCGACGCTGCGCGCCGGCGCGGTTTTTCTGCCGCTCAACAGCGACTATACGGTCGCGGAGCTCGAATATTTTCTCGCCGATGCCGCGCCGAGCCTGCTGGTGTGCGCGCCGGAGCGGCAGGGCGCGCTTGAGCCGCTGGCGCAGCGGCTCGGCGTGCCTGCAGTGGTCAGCTTAGGCACGAGCGCGGATGGCTCGCTGATGCTCGCGGCGCGAGATTTTCCGACTCGCTTCGAGACGCTCGCGTGCCGCGACGACGATCTGGCGGCCATTCTCTATACCTCCGGCACGACCGGACGATCCAAGGGCGCCATGCTCACGCAGCGCAATCTGCTGTCCAATGCGCGCACGCTGGCATCGGTCTGGGCCTTCACCGCCGAGGACGTGCTGCTGCACGCCCTGCCGATCTTCCACATTCACGGACTGTTCGTGGCAATCAACGTCACGCTGGCGGCGGCCAGCCGCATGATCTTTCTGCCGCGGTTCGATCCGGACCTGGTGCTGCGCCACCTGCCCGACGCCAGCGTCATGATGGGGGTGCCGACGTTTTATGTGCGACTGCTCAAGGACCCGCGCTTGAGCCGCGAGCTTACCGCCCGGTGCCGGGTGTTCATTTCCGGGTCCGCGCCGCTGCTGCTCGACACGCAGCAGGCCTGGTTGGCGCGCACCGGTCATGCGCTGCTCGAGCGCTACGGCATGTCGGAGACCGGCATGAACACCTCCAACCCGTATGCCGGTGAGCGAGTGCCGGGATCCGTCGGGCTGCCGTTGCCGGACGTCAGGCTGCGCATTGCCGATGAGCACGGCACACCGCTGCCGAGCGGGGAAATCGGCATGATCGAAATCAGCGGTCCAAATGTGTTTGCCGGCTATTGGCCCCCGAGCGATAAGAGCCGCGACGATTTTCGCGACGATGGTTATTTCATGACCGGGGATCTCGGCAGGAGTGATGCGCGTGGATATGTCTACATCGTGGGCCGCGCCAAGGATCTGATCATCAGCGGCGGCTACAACGTCTATCCAAAAGAAATCGAAGCCGAGATCAATGCGCTGCCCGGAGTGCTCGAGTCCGCCGTATTCGCAGTGCCGCATCCGGACTTCGGTGAAGGCGTGACCGCCGCGGTGGTGCGCGCCGCAGGGGCGCAGCGGCCCACCGAGACGGAAGCATTGCTGGCACTGCGGGCGCGTCTGGCAGCTTACAAATTGCCGAAGCGGCTGCTGTTCCTGGACCAACTGCCGCGCAACAGCATGGGCAAAGTGCAGAAAAAGCTGCTGCGAGAGCGCTACGCGAGCCTGTATGAAGCTGCGGTTTGAGCAGCCCCTGGAGCGCGACGCTCGGGGCGGGAAGCTTGCCTAAACGCAGCGGCTGCGCCATGGCCGAAACATAGGGCGGCCGGCTATGATCGCGCCCTTTCGGGACAGCGGTAGTTCAAGCGGAGAGCGCCCATGAATCGATTGTCTTGCATAACCTTGTGTGTGGTCGGCCTGCTCGCCGGCTGTGGCGGGCAGAGTGCGCCGCAGTCAACCTCGGCCGCCGCGCCACCCGTGGTCTCGGGCCTCGAGCGGCAATACTTCGATGCGAGCGTCCGTCCGCAGGATGATCTGTATCAGTACGTCAATGGCAAATGGCTGGCGACGACCGAGATTCCGGCGGACAAGGGGCGCTACGATCAGTTCACCAAGGTGTTCGATGACGTCGAGGTACAACTGCGCAGTGTGGTGGAGGGCTTGCAGCAGGCGGTCGATGCCGCGGATCCTGATCAGCAGAAGATCGCCGATCTGTATTCGACCTTCCTGGACGAGGCCGCCATCGAGCCTCTGGGGCTGCAGCCGCTGGCGGGCGAATTCGCCAGAATCGAAGCCTTGCAGGACCGCGGCCAGATTCCCGCGCTGATCGCGCATTACAACCAGATCGGCGTCGGCTCCCCCTATACGCCGCAGGTGCATCAGGACGCGAAGGACGCCACCAAGTACGTGTTCGATCTCAATCAAGACGGACTTGGCATGCCGGACCGCGACTACTACCTGCAGGATGAGCCACAGCTCAAGCAGATCCGTGCCGGCTACCTGCAGCACGTGCAGAAAATGCTGACGCTGGCGGGCGCTAACAATGCCGCGCAGCAGGCGCGCGATATCCTCGCCCTGGAAACGGCACTGGCCAAAGTGCAGTGGACCAAGGTCGAAAATCGTGATCCGGTGAAAACCTACAACAAGGTTGAATTTCCCAAGCTCGCCGGGCTGGCGCCGGGCTACAACTGGAAGGCCTATCTGACCGATTCCGGCGTGCAGGGCAAGGTCGACTATCTGGTCGTGAGCCAACCCAGTTACATCGCCGGATTCAACAAGCTGCTGCAGCAGACTGCGCTGCCGGTGTGGAAATCCTATTTTCGCTGGCGCGTGCTGAGCTCCTGCGCGCCGTACTTGAGCAAAGCGTTCGTGGATGAGAATTTCGCTTTCTACGGCACCGCGTTGCGCGGCATCAAGGAGAACCAGCCGCGCTGGAAGCGCGGCCTTGAGCTGGTCGATGGCTCCATCGGCGAAGGTCTCGGCAAGCTCTATGTTGCCAAATATTTTCCGCCGCCTTACAAGGCGCGCATGGATCAGTTGGTGAAGAACCTGCTGGCAGCTTACAAGGCCGATATCGACAAGCTTGACTGGATGGGTCCGCAGACCAAGCAAAAGGCACAGGACAAGCTGGCTCATTTCACCACCAAGATCGGCTATCCCGTGAAGCCGCGCGACTACAGCGCACTGCAGATCGTCAAGGGCGATCTTGCCGGCGACGTGTTTCGTGCCAACGAATTTGAATACCAACGCAATCTCAACAAGCTCGGCCAGCCGATCGACCGCGCCGAGTGGGGCATGAGCGCACAAACCGTCAATGCCTATTACAATCCCGAGCTCAACGAGATCGTTTTCCCGGCCGCAATCCTGCAACCGCCGTTCTTCAACAATGCGGCCGACGATGCGGTCAACTACGGCGGCATCGGTGCGGTGATCGGCCACGAGATCAGCCACGGCTTTGACGATCAAGGCAGTCAGTACGACGGCAACGGCAATCTGCTCGATCCGCCGGGCTGGTTCACGCCGGAGGATCTGGCGCATTTCAAGGCCAGAACCCAGGCCCTGGTGCAACAGTATTCGGCGTTCACGCCCGTGCCCGGATTCCCGATCAATGGTGAGCTGACCCTGGGCGAGAACATCGCCGATAACTCCGGTCTCACGATCGCGCATCAGGCCTATGAGCTGTCGCTGGCTGGCAAGCCGGCGCCGGTCATCGATGGACTCACGGGCGATCAGCGTTTTTACCTGGGTTGGGCACAGGTCTGGCGCTGCAAAACGCGCGACAATGAATTGATCCGGCAACTCAAGAGCGATCCGCATTCGCCCGACCAGATCCGGGGACTCGTGCCGGAGATGAATCAGGATGCGTTCGATAGCGCGTTTGCCGTCAAGGCCGGCGACAAGATGTATCTGCCGCCTGACAAACGCGTGAGCCTCTGGTAGCGCAGCCGGGTGCAGCCGCCGCCTCAGAGCCCGCGCGTTGCCGGCTCGATTTGGACGATGTCGACGCTCTGCGATTCGGGCTCGAAGATGATCTGGGCGGCGCCGCGCTCGAGCTGCTGAATGACGTGCGCCACTTTTTCCGCGAGCGTGAATTCTCTGCTACCGTAGTCCGTGCCCTCGCGCAGCACGAAGGACTCGACGATTGCACGCAGCGTCGCGTCCGGCAATGCCGTGTAGGGAACTACGATGGCCTGCTGCTGCGGGTCCATCAGGATAAGGTACACGCAAGTCACTGACGGCGGCGCTCCTATGCATGCCATGGTGTTGAAGCGGGCCGGTGCAGCGCTCGAGTGGACCGAGCTGCCGGATCGAGCGCCCGCGGCCGGCGAGATCCGTGTGCGCGTCCTGGCCTGCGGGGTCTGTCGCACGGACCTGCACGTGCTCGATGGTGAGCTTCCCGATCCGAAACTGCCGATCATCCCGGGCCACGAGATCGTCGGACGCATCGAGGCCCTGGGTGCGGGGGTCGATGCGCTGCAGGTCGGGCAGCGCGTCGGCATCCCCTGGCTCGGACATACCTGCGGGGTGTGTGGCTATTGCCGCGCGGAGCGCGAAAATCTCTGCGACCGTCCGCTCTTTACCGGCTATACGCGCGACGGCGGCTTCGCAACCGCAACGATTGCCGATGCGCGCTATGCCTTCCCGCTCGGCGAGCAGGCAGCGGATGTCGCGCTCGCGCCGCTGCTGTGCGCGGGCCTGATCGGCTGGCGGTCTCTGCGGCTCGCGGGCGAGGGCCGCTCGCTCGGCCTCTATGGGTTCGGTGCCGCCGGCCATATCGTGGCGCAGGTTGCGCGATGGCAGGGGCGAGACGTGTTCGCGTTCACGCGCCCCGGCGATGTCGCGACCCAGGCCTTCGCGCGCCGCCTGGGCGCGGCTTGGGCGGGCGGATCCGACGAGCGGCCGCCGCAGCCGCTGGACGCTGCGATCATCTACGCATCGGCCGGCGAACTGGTGCCGACGGCACTGGCCGCCGTGCGCAAGGGCGGCCGCGTGGTGTGTGCCGGGATCCACATGAGCGACATCCCGAGTTTTCGCTATCGGCTGCTATGGGAGGAGCGGCAGCTGCTATCGGTTGCTAATCTCACGCGGCAGGACGGTATCGATTTCCTGCGTCTGGCGCCTGCCGCCGGCATCGTGACGCAGACCACGCGCTACGCGCTGCAGCAAGCCAATCAGGCGCTCGCGGATCTGCGCGCCGGCCGCTTCGAAGGCGCCGCGGTGCTGGTGCCTTGAACGATCATTGTTCGGCGACGCGCACCACGAGTTTGCCGAAATTCTCGCCCTGCAGCAGACCGATGAAGGCCTGAGGCGAGCGCTCCAACCCTTCAACGATATCCTCGCGGCTCTTGAGCCTGCCATCGGCGAGCCAGCGGTTCATCTGCGTCAGGAACTCCTCGAAGCGTGCGGCGTAGTGCTCGAAGATGATGAAGCCCTGCATGCGGATGCGTTTGGTCAGCAGGGTGCGGGCGAGTCGGGGCAGTCGGTCCGGGCCTGGCGCGGGATCAGTATGGTTGTATTGCGCGATCAATCCGCACAGCGGCACGCGCGCGTGGACCTGCAGCAGCGGCAGCACGGCATCGAACACCGCGCCGCCGACAGTTTCGAAATAGACGTCGATGCCCTGGGGACAGGCCTCGGCAAGGCGCTGCTCGAGCTCGCTTGCGCGCCGGTCGATGCACGCATCGAAACCCAGCTCATCGACCACGAAGCGACACTTGTCCGCACCGCCGGCGATGCCGACCGCGCGGCAGCCCTGGAGCTTGGCGATCTGGCCGACGACCGCTCCGACCGCGCCACTGGCGGCGGCCACCACGACCGTCTCGCCCGGCTTGGGTTGACCGATGTCCAGTAGTCCCACATAGGCGGTAAAGCCCGGCATGCCGAGAACGCCAAGGGCGAGGGAAGGTCGCGGCATCTGCGCATCGAGTTTCCTGAGGCCGGTACCGTCGGATACTGCATAGTCCTGCCAGCCGCTGGAGGCGAGCACCAGCTCACCGGGCGCGAAGTGCGGATGTTGCGAGGCCTGCACGCGCGAGATCGTGCCCCCGACCATGACCGCGCCGAGCGCAACCGCAGGCGCATAGGAAGGTGCATCGCTCATGCGGCCGCGCATGTAAGGATCGAGCGAGAGATACAGCGTGCGCAGCAGCAGCTGCCCGGCCGCGAGCGCTGGCAGCTCCTGCTCTTCGAGCCGGAAATGTTCGGCCCGCGGCGCACCCAGCGGGCGGGAGGCAAGCACGATGCGGCGATTGACCTGCGGGGTTTGCGGCATGGGGGCGGCGTTGCCTCAGGCCTGCTGGCGCAGCCGCAGCCGCAGCCGCAGCCGCAGCCAGTCGGCGTGCTCGATGCGATAGATGACGTTCTGGTTGCTCGGCTCGCCGTAGTAGGCGATGGCAGCCTCGCCGATCAAAGTGGCGCCCAATTTCTCCATGGCTATGCGCGAACGCAGGTTGCTCTCGCCGACATGAAACAGAACCGCATCGACGAATCGAAACGCGTGCTCGAGCATCAGCGTCTTGAGTTGGCGATTGTAGCCGCGACCCCAATGACTTCGGGCGATGAAGGTATAGCCGATTGCGATCGTGCGCTCGGCTTCATTCCATTCATAGTATCGCGAGCTGCCAAGCACCTCACCGGACTCGTTGTCAAAGATCAGCACTGCACCGCTGGATGCCATCGCGCCCTCGAAGTAGTTCTCGAACACCGCGCGCTCATGGCGGTTGCGGCTGGGGTGCTGCTCCCAGAGGAGGGGATCGGATGCGACGGCATACAAAGCCTCGAAGTCCTCGGGGCGCAGAGGCCGCAGCCTGATCCAGCGGTTCTCGAGCCGGGGCTGCAGGTCGAATGGCATCGGCCGACAGTATAGCGGCGCAGGTGGCCCCAGGGTTCAGCGATGCCCAGGTGCCTGCCTGCACCTGCGGGGGCAACTTGACCGGACGGGGTGAGGCCATGCACTGTGCGACTATATGGGCATATAGCGGGCGCCATCGGCCGTGCCGCACACGCATCAATCGGGGGAGAGGTGACATGAAGGCGATCTCAGTCACGCGCGCACACTGGAATCGAGGGTCTACCGGCGGCGCCATGCGAGTGGTACTCGCGGCCGCGCTAGCCGGCTGCGCCTGGGGTGCCGCTTTCGGACAGACTGCGCCGCCCTCCCAGGCGGAGGCCGGCCAGGAGACCGGGCCGACCCTGCAGGAGATCGTGGTCACCGCGACCCGTCGCGAGGAATCGGCGAGCAAGATCCCGCTCAGCATCACTGCCGTCTCTCAAGACACGATGGATGAGCTCGGGGTAAAGGATTTTCAGGACCTCGCACGCTATGTTCCCGGCGTCAACATTGATTCGACGGGCAGCAATGCCATTTCGATTCGCGGCATATCCTCCTCGGCCGGTGCCGGCACGACCGGCATCTATATCGACGACACGCCGATCCAGATGCGCTCCCTGGGCTTCAATCCCGACGACACCTTGCCGCGCACCTTCGATCTGCAGCGTGTGGAGGTGCTGCGCGGTCCGCAGGGTACGCTGTTCGGTTCGGGGTCCGAGGGCGGGACGGTGCGCTACATCCTCACCCCGCCGAGCCTCGGTGCGCCGAGCAGCTATCTGCGGTCGGAGGCTTCCTGGACGCAGTATGGTGATCCCAGCTACGAGTTAGGCATCGCGCATGGCATGGCGCTCATTCCCGACACACTCGGCATCCGCGCGAGCATCTGGTACCGCGCCGACGGCGGCTGGATCGATCACGTCAACGACACCACCGGAGCCGTGATCGAGCACAACGTCAATCGCGGCTCGGCGCTGATGGGGCGCCTCGCTGCGCTCTGGCGTCCGGTTTCATCGCTCGATGTCACGCTCAGCATGCTCTACCAACGCAAGCAGCAGCACGACGAAGGCACCTATTGGCCCGCCTACTCCAATCCCAGCGCGGGCGCCTTCAACAACGCGACCCCCGAGCTGATGCCGGTGCCCGACAGATACTACCTGCCGGCGCTCAAGATCGACTGGGACCTCGGCAAATCCCACCTGATCGCAAACGCCTCGTACTATAGCCGCCGCGAGCAGACCGCTTATCAGGGCACGGTGTACGACCTCGCCTATATCCAATCGCAGGGTTGGTCGAGCAATCCGAACACGTTCGGTCTCTCCTGCGGTCCGGCTGACAATCCCGGGCTCGCGGTCAGCAGCCCGCCGTGTCCGTGGTACCCCCTGATCGATGCGAACGGCATTCATCTGCCGCCGGGATTTGCCAACTACCAGACGCCGAACGTCATAACGAACGCTCAGGACGAGTACATCGGGGAGCTGCGCTGGCAGTCGACCGATCCCGCCGCGCGTTTCAACTGGACGGCGGGCGTGTTCTGGCAGCTTGTCAAGGAGAGGAGCATCGAGGAGCTCAAGGACACCGAGAACAACTCTTTCTTCCAAGCCCTATACGGCGAGACTTACGAGCAGATCGTCAGCGCCGTCAATGGCTATGCGTCGCCCTACTACAGCTGTCCGGGCCAGACGCCCGGCTACGTGTACCCGGCGATACCTCAGTGCGACATCTACTACAACAACAATGCCACCTTCGATCGCCAGGTCGCGGGCTACGGCGAGATGAGCTACGCCTTCACCGATCAGTGGAAACTCACCGTTGGTGAACGGGTCGCCTACACCACATTCGCGCTGGAGCACTACGCCGACGGCCTGGAGAACTATGGCCCGACCCCGGCGAGCGCCTCTGAGCACGGGACGCCCAATACGCCGAAGGCGAGCCTCGGCTTCCAGATGGATCAGAACAACTTGTTCTACGTCACCTATGCGAAGGGCTTCCGTGTGGGCGGCGGCAACGCGCCCCTGCCCCCGTACTGCGACAGCAACCTGCAGCAGATCGGCTACCCCAACGGCGCCCCGCTCACCTATCGCTCCGATTCGACGCAGAACTATGAGGTGGGCTCCAAGAACCTCGTGGGCGGGTTCATGCAACTCGCGAGCAGCGTGTACTGGATCAAGTGGAATGGCATTCAGCAGAACGTCTACGTCGGCGGTGCCTGCGGGCTGCAGTTCACCGACAATCTCGGCACGGCGATTGCCAAGGGCTTCGATCTGCAGGCGGAATTCGCGTACCAAGCGTTCAAGCTCGACTTCACGGTCGGCTATACCGATGCGCGCTTCTCGCAGAACTCACCCCGCCCTGGTCTTGCGCTCGACGGGGATGCGATCTCGGGGCAGGAAGCGACCGAGTATGCTCCGGGCACCAATCCTCCCTGGAAGGTTGCGATCGGCCCGCAGTACGACTTCAAGCTCGCGGGCATCAGCGCCTTCCTGCGCGGGGACTGGACCTTCGAGAGCCGCAACCCCTGGTTGGCTGCCGTGCAGGACCCGCGCTCGCTGCAATGTTTTGGCCCTGCAGCAACGCCTGCGCAGGCCGCGGCGGGTTTGAATTGCGGCAGCATCTACAGCTACACCCCGCCGTCGCACAGCGAGCTGCAACTGCGTGCCGGGGTGAACCTCGGCAACTGGCTGGTGTCGGTCTTCTGCGAGAACTGTTTGAACTCGCACACGGTGCTCGATTACCAGTTCGGGCAGCTCGATCCCTACAACCCGGCGGGCTCTCCGACACCGCAGCAGAACCAATACACCTACCGGCCGCTCACGGTCGGTGTGAGCGCCATTTTGCACATCAACGGCGGGGCGTCGTCCGACTAAGCGAGCGGCAGCTGGTGCGCAAGCCCGTTGCCATCGTACTCATGTGCCATCGAAGCTGTCGCACTCATCGGCATAGCCCGAGGGATCTGCCGCCGGTATAGTCAGGACGCCCGCAAACAACACTCGCCTCGGCGTAGCGGAACGATGCCATCAGGGCTCTCACAGACGACCGGCGCGCGCGCGCTGCTCGACGAGAATCGTCGCTTCTACGACGGACTATGGTCCGGAACGCGGCTGGTGGAGCCGCAGCGATTCAACACCTGGCCACTGGTGCAGTCGTTGCTGCCGGCGGCGAGCGCACGACTTGAAGTTGCACCGGGGCTGCGGCCGCGGCTGCCGCTCGAGGGCACGCAGTTCGTCGACATCAGCGCGCAGGCACTCGTGAAGCTGCAGGCACGCGGCGCGCGCGTGGCGCTCAGCGAAGTGACGGCGTTGCCCTTTGGCGCCGCAGCGTTCGATCTGGTGTGCGCGCTCGACATCATTGAGCATGTCGAGGACGAGGATGGCGCGCTGTCGGAACTGTCGCGTGTCGCCAGGCCGGGCGCGACGCTGCTGCTGTCCACGCCCCTGCACCCATCGATGTGGACGGCATTCGACGATTTCGTCGGGCACAAGCGCCGGTACGAGCCGCAACGTTTGGGCGAGAAGCTCGCGCAGCATCACCTCGCGCTCGAGCGCAGCGCGGTGTTCGGCATGGCGCCGCGCTCATCGCGACTGCTCGATCTCGGCATGTGGTGGCTGTCGAATCATCGCGATCGGGCGCTGTGGTGGTATAACCATGCTTTCATGCCGCTCGGTCTGCACTTTCAAAAAGCCTTGCGGCTCTGCCCCGGCATGATCGCCACGCAAGGGGTGGATGAGGTTCTGCTGGTGTGCCGCAGGGAGGCGAGTTAGCTTGACGCGCCTCGAGGGGTCACGCGGAGCGACCGAGTCAAGACGACTGGTACTGCTGATCTCCGCGGCGCTT
>Ga0209415_10002475_pt1 | contig 34603 bp, 28 predicted proteins | sample PeaSoiSIISIP2007_FD_187696 | JGI IMG/M metagenome (GOLD analysis project Ga0209415, IMG submission 187696) | Peat soil microbial communities from Weissenstadt, Germany - SII-SIP-2007 (SPAdes) (version 2) | ecosystem: Environmental > Terrestrial > Soil > Wetlands > Peat | place: Germany... | reverse complement strand
GTCGGTCATGGCCTTGGCGATCGCGATCATGACGTTGGTGTTGGCCTTCCGCGGCTCGGCGCTCTTGCGGTCGCCGTTCTTGAAATCGTTCATCTGCTGGATGAAGTAGGCCACCGGGTAGCCGGCGATGGGGGCGTTTTCGGCGCGGCCCTTGCCGTTCGGATAGTGGCACAGGGAGCAGGCGCGCACATCGGGCCGCCGGCCGTGCGCGACGATATCCGGCATCTTGGGGTGATCGCCGGGAAACCAGTCCGCGGGACCGAAGCCGTCGCGGATCTGCGCCAAGGTGAACTCCAGGTTGCTGCCGGCGAGGTGTTTCGGGCTGGTGTCGGGGGCGCCGCCGCGTCCGCCTCCACCCGCGGGAGCCGCTGGGGCGCCCGGTTCGGGAAAGCCGTACGCCCAGGCGGGCGGTCCATCGGCCGCGAAGGAGACGCTCGCCGTCAACGCGGAGGCGAGCGCGAGAATCCGAATTCCGAGGTGAGTGCGCATAGGGTTTCTAACACTGTACAGCAGTTCGGACTGCGGTTGCTGAGCGAGGAATGCGCTCCCTAGCCTGGCTAGCCAGGCTAGCCGGCTAGCCGGCTAGCCTCTGGGTCCGCCTGCCAACCGCCAGATGGGAAGGTGAACAACACTGGAACCAATTAACGCCAACACTGTTCACTTTGCCGCGACCTGTGGGGCAGGTTGTCAACCAACCCAAGGTGAACAACACCCGAACTAACGCACCATCGAGGTCGCCAGCCCGTCCACGCGCGCGCGCACGATCGGCAGGATCAGGGACTCCAGACGCGGATCGCTGGCAATGGCTTCATTGTAGGCCTTGGCCCCCGCGTCGTTGGGGTCGCCGGGCGACGGATCGATCACCAGTCCGTGCCGGATCACGTTGTCGGCCAGGATCAGGGCCCCTGGGCGCACCAGCTCAAGCACCAGGCCGAGGTATTCGACATAGCCGGACTTATCGGCGTCGAGGAAGACCAGGTCGAACGGAGGCACGGCGGAACGGATCAGGTCGCGGAGGGAATCCGCCGCGGGGCCCACGCGAAGGTCGAGTCTGGGCGTGATCGCCGCGCGCTCCAGGCTGCGGCGCGCCACCTCGGCATGCCTGGGATTCAGTTCCAGGGTCACGAGCAGTCCATCGGCGGGCAGCGCACGCGCGAGCCACGTGGCGCTGTAGCCACCCAGGGTTCCGATTTCCAGCACGCGCCTGGCGCCGATGAGTTTGGCCAGCAGGTAGAGCAGGCGCCCCTGGTTCGGCGAGACCTGGAAGGAAGGGAGCCCGGCAGCCTGGGCATCGGCAATGTTCCGCGCGAGGACCGGGTCGGATGGGGCGAAGAGGGCCTCAATGCAAGCGTCGATGCGCTCGATCAGTTCTGCGGTGACGGGTTCCATGGGACTCTCCAGGTTAGCGCCAGGAGACTCCCGCCCGCACCGGCCGCGCGAGTAAAGCGAGCGCTTCTTATCCCCAACCCCCAACCCCCAACCCCCAACCCCCAACCCCCAACCCCCTTTTTTGACCGCCGCCGGGGCAGAGCTGCCTCAGGACTTGGTCAGCAGGTGGTGCACGATGGTGGCGTTCTCGCGCACCTGGTCCTTGAGCTGGCTGTACACGCCCACGATCACGCCGTCGTTCGGCTTGATGCTGTCGAACGCCTGTTTGAAGGCGGCCTCCACGTTGGTGACCCGGCCCGCGGCCAGAATCTTGAATGCGAAGCATGGTTTCTTCGTCTGGCGGATCACTTTGTACATGCGCGGAGGATCGTCCGTCAGGTACAGTTCGCCGATGGGGTTTTCGCCGCCCAGCAACTCGCGCCGCTCGCCTTCGGTGCGCGTGCGGTTGTAGACGCAACAGACGAAGAAATCCACGTCCCAGTTCTGCTCCTGCACCATGGCGATGGCTTCGGGCTTGTGGCTGCCCACCCCTACCATCACGCCGGTGTCCCGCATCTTCTTGCACCATTCGCGAGCCTGGTCCATCTCGCCGGTTTGGAAGAGGCGGTCGGTATTCTCGCCGTGATGATAGATCGCCATCGGTTTGAGCGATTTGTAGGACGGATGGCTGGGGTCGCCCGGACCCTGGAAGATGATGTGCATCTGGCCGCCCTCCAACTGGAAGGCTTCGTGATCGTAGGCCGCCCTCCCGCTGGGCGTCATCGAGCAGGTATTGATGCCGAAACGAGTGCAGCGGTGCAGCACCTCGACCACGCGCTCCTGGGTGTAATAGTTGGCCATCAGGCTGTTGAGGGTCGGGGTATAGTGCGACATTCCATGGAAGGGGTTATACCCTATCACCATGCGGCTGATCTCCACGTTGCCGAATTTGATCTTCGGCACCTGCACTTCGGACGCCGGGGTGGGCGGGGTCATGACCTCGGCGGCGCCGCCGCGGCCACCACGACCGGGACCTTGTCCCGATGGTGGGCCGCCTCCGCGCCCGCCGCGTCCCTGTGGCGGCGTTTGGGCAGGGGCCTGACTCATGCCGGCGGCCAGTGCCGCGGACTGAAGGAAGGTCCTACGCGTATTGGGCATCGGGAGATCTCCTTTTGTGCTCTTTCCCATCAATTGTAAATCAGCTAAATCAGGTTTTCATACCCTTTTCACGTTTTACTGTGTTGTTACCGTATCGCGGGGACCGTGTCCGCGCTGTGATCCCAACCGATGCTGTTTTCTGCTACAGTTTAGGTGAATCGGACTCCTAAGTATGAATAACAGACGGCGATCGGCAAAACCCGCGTTGGGCCGGCGCGAATTCATGGGTGCGGGGCTTGCGGTCGCGGCCGGCTCGGCTGTTTCTTGCAGCCGTTCGATCGAACCCGGCGCCGGCTGGCGATTCTTCACTGCCGCCGAGGCGCTCGCCGTCGAGGCGATCTGCGCGCAGTTGATCCCCGCCGACCAGGATCCGGGCGCCAGGGAAGCGGGTGTCGTGAATTTCATCGACCTGCAACTCAGCCGCCGATACAAGAAGCATCGCGGCGCTTACCGGCAGGGGATCGCGGCGGTCGATGCCGCGGGCCGGTCGAAATTCGGCAAACCGTTCGTGGAACTCACCGGTGAGCGGCAGATCGAGGTCCTGAACGCGGTGGAGGAGGATAGCCGGCCGTTCTTCGAACTCATCCTGGCGCACACGCGGCAGGGTTTCTACGGCGACCCGCGCCACGGCGGCAACCGCAACATGGCGAGTTGGAAGATGGTGGGTTTGCCGTATCCTCCGCTGCGCGGGCGCGAGCACTACCAGGGCTGACCATGGCGCTGAAGCACGTAAACGCGGTGGTTGTGGGCGCGGGCGCCGGGGGCGGCGTGGTGGCCAAGGAACTGGCCACGGCCGGCCTGAGTGTGGTGCTGTTGGAGCGCGGCCGCTGGTACTCGGCGGCGGACTGCCGCAAGGACGACCTGTTCAATCAGCGTACCCAGGTGCTGGGCGCCAAGTTCGGCCCGGACGACGAGCGCGATCCGCGCGTGCTGGTGGACGAGAGCGGGCGCGAGATGGTGGTCAGCCCGAGCGACGGCGGCTACAGCAACAACGCAGCCTGCGTGGGCGGCGGCACATTCAGCTACGGCGCCATGGCCTGGCGCTACATGGAAAAGGACTTCCGCATGCGCTCCACCTACGGCGCGGTGGAAGGCAGCACGCTCGACGACTGGCCCATCGCCTATTCCGACCTGGAGCCCTACTACGAAAAGGCCGAGTGGGAGATGGGCGTCTCCGGCGACGACTCGGGCAATCCCTTCAAAGCGCCGCGGCGCAAGCCGTTGCCCATGCCGCCGCTGGCGCCGAACCGCGAGTACGAAGTGCTGCACCCGGCGGCCCGGCGCCTGGGGCTGCATCCCTTTGACATTCCGATGTTGCGCAACACGGTGCCCTACAACGGGCGCCGCGCCTGCATGCGCTGCCGATGGTGCGTGGGGTTCGCCTGTGAGCTGAGCGCGCGCACCGGCACGCACAACACGGTGATTCCGGCCGCGCTGGCCACCGGCAACTGCGAGCTGCGCACCGGGTGCATGACGCGGGAGATTCTGCTCGACAGCCGCGCCCGCGCCACCGGCGTGGCCTACTTCGACGCCGGCGGCCGGCTCCAGGAACAGCCTGCCGGCCTGGTGATCGTCTCGGGCGGCGCCATCGAGTCGGCGCGGCTGCTCCTCAACTCGAAGCACCGGCTGTTTCCCAACGGTCTTGGCAACCGCAACGGCTGGGTGGGGCGCAACCTGCAGTCGCACTCCTACTCCGGCGCCAACGGACTCTTCGAATTCGAAACCTTCGACGACCTCGGGCCGGGGGCGTCCGTCGCCATCTGCGACTACAATCACGGAAACCCGGGACTCGCGGGCGGGGCCTTGCTGGCCAATGAGTTCATCCGGCTGCCCTACCAGTTCATGGCGCTGGTGCCGCCCTGGATCTCGCGCTGGGGCAGCGAGCACAAGGACTTCGTGCGTACGGCGTACCGCCGGACCATGGTGGTGATGGGCCCGGTGCAGGAGATGCCGATGTTCGACGCCCGTGTCCAGCTCGACCCCAAGGTGAAAGATTACTGGGGCATTCCGGTGGCGCGTCTCTCGGGGACACGGCATCCGCACACCATCGAAGTCGGCCGCTTCATCGCGAGCAAAGCGGAAGCGTGGCTCAAGGAAGCGGGCGCCGTCGAGACCTGGAAGCGCGTGCCCTCGAAATCGTTGAGCGGCGGGCAGCACCAGGCCGGCACCTGCCGCATGGGCAACGATCCGCAGACGTCGGTGGTGGATGCGAGTTGCCGCATCCACGACGTGGATAACGTTTACGTGATCGATGCCAGCGTGCACCCGACCAACGGCGGCTTCAATCCCGGCCTGACCATTCTGGCCAACGCCTACCGCGCCTCGGGCGCACTGCTCCAGGCCTGGAAAGGAAAGGTGCGGCTGTGACGAGGACCATCTTGTGGGGCAGGCGCTTCCGCCCAGTGCCGCTTACCTCGGCCGTGGGGCGGACCCCCCGGTCCGCGGCGGACGCCCTCGTCCGCCTTTTTGTATCGAGCCGCAGCTTGATTCCATTGGGGAAAGCGGGTCCGGGGGGACCCGCGCGGACCGGGGGGTCCGCCCCACAATTTGTGCAGAATCCCAAAGTAAGCGGCATTGAGGTGCGGCCGTGAAGAGGGTGATCGCGGCGGCCGGCTTGCTGCTGGCGGCTTCGCTGCTGGTGGTGCCGGGAACGACCCTCTACTTCGAGTCCGGCCAGGGAAGACGCTGCACCTCGTGCCATGAAATGCAGCCGCTCTACGACACCTGGCACGCCTCCAGCCACCGCGACACGGCTTGCGGCAAGTGCCACGGAGATGCCCTCACCCTGGACGCCGCCTTCCACATGAACAACGTGCACCGCGCGTGGAATCACATGCGGGACGATCTGCCGGAGCGTATCGGCTTCGGCAACCGGCAGGCGATGACGGCCGGCCGGCAGTGCCGCTCCTGCCACCGCCAGGAGTACGCCAGGTGGGAATCCGGCCCGCACAGCGCCGGCTTCGCGCGCATTTTTCTGGACCGCAAGCACAACACGGCGAACATGCTGATGGACGATTGCCTGCGTTGCCACGGCATGTTCTTCGAGGGCGGCGTGGGCGACCTGGTGCAGCCCGTGAACCGCACCGGCCCGTGGCGCCTCACCCAACCGGATCTGGCCGGCATGCCGTCCATGCCGTGCGCCACGTGCCACCAGGTGCATCGTTTCGGCGAACCCATGCACAAAACCGGCGAGGAGGGCCGCACACCGGGGCCGGCGCAGGAGATCGCGCGGCCCTCGCTGGCGTTCTTCGACCGGCGCACCGAGCAGTACGTGCCGGTGGCGGATCTGCCCGTTCCGGCGATGAAGGAAGGCGCGCGCGCGGTTCGGATGAGCCCCGACCGGCGGCAGGCCCTCTGCTACCAGTGCCACGCGCCCATCGCGTCGATGCAGGTGGGAAGCGGCGACGACCGTACCGGGATGGGCGTCCACGAAGGCATCAGTTGTCTGGCGTGCCACGAGCAGCACGAGCAGAAGACGCGAGCCTCGTGCGCCACGTGCCATCCCAAAATGTCGAACTGCGGCCTGGACGTGGAGAAGATGGACACCACGTTCCTTGCGGACGGGAGCAAACACAACATCCATTGGGTCAAGTGCGCGGACTGCCACACCAAGGGCGTGCCCGCGAAGAAACAGGAGAAGCAGCAATGAGAGTACGTCATTTGAGCGCGGCGATCGTGGTCTCCGGCTTGTTCACGGCCGCCTTTGCGCAGCAGGAAGCATCGGTCACCCTGGAAGCCAAGAAGATCGTCCTGACATACGCGGCGCCCAACAGCAAGACCCGCGCGGCGGCCAGCCTTCACAGCGACGCGGACCTGGCCTTCAAGGGCGTTGCCGTACCCAAGGGCGACTACACCATCTACATCCTGGCCGATGGCGCGCAGTGGCAGCTAACGGTCAACAAGGCCACCGGCGCCAAGGCGGCCACGTACGATCCGAAACTGGATCTGGGCAAGGTGGCGATGACCATGGGCGGCACCATGGGCGGCACCATGGGCAACCCAGCCGCCGCCGCGGACGCATGCAAGATCGCGCTGACCAAGACGGCCACGCTCGCGGCGAAAATCGAGGTGACCTGGAACGGCGCTCTGGCCGCCGTGCCCTTCCACCTCGACCGCGGCGCCAGCGACTCGGAGTGGTAGAAGTGCCCGCGGGCGCCCGGGTCGTTCTCCTGGGGCTGCTCGTCTGGACTGCGGGCGCCGGCGGGAGCGATGTTGCGGCGCTGGTCCGCCGGCTGAGCCTCGACGAGAAGATCGCGCTGGTTCACGGCTCGCGCGACCCGCGCGACCTCGGGCAGGCCGGTTACTGGGCCGGATTGCCGGAGCGCGGCATCCCGCCACTGCGTTTCGCGGATGGGCCGCCGGGGGTTAACGTCAACCGCGAAGCCACCGCCATGCCGGCGCCGGTCGGGCTGGCCGCCACTTTCGATCTGGAAGCGGCGCGCCTCTATGGCACGGTCATGGGGCGGGAGGCCAAGGCGCTGGAACAGGACGTGTTGTTGACGCCGCACGTCAACATCGTTCGCGATCCGGTGTTCCGGCGCAACCACACCACCCTCGGCGAGGACCCGCTGCTGGCCGCGCGCATCGGCGCCGCCGAGATCGCCGCCATCCAGAAGGAAGGCGTGATGGCGCAGGTGAAGCACCTGGCCGGGTACAGCGGCCCGGACAACGTCCGCGTCGACGAGCGCACGCTGCACGAGTTGTATCTGCCGCCGTTCGAGGCCGCGGTCCAGGCAGGGGTGGCTTCCGTGATGTGTGCCTACAACCGGATCAACGGCGGCTGGGCCTGCGAGAATCCGGAATTCGAGGAGCGCATCCTGCGCGGCCTCTGGGGCTTCCGGGGCTTCGTGACTTCCGATTGGGGCGCGCTGCACGGTCCCGCCGCCATCTCGACCGGCACGGATCTGGAGATGCCGGGGCGCGAGCTGGCCGGGCGCCCGGGCGGGCCGTACTTTCGCGAGCCGCTCAAGCAGGCCATCGAGAGCGGCGCGATTCCGGTGAGCGCGCTCGACCGCGCGGTGACGAGGATCCTGGAACAGCTCGACCGCTTCGGCTGCCTGGGGCGGAAAGCGGCGGTACGCGAGCGGGCGATCGACGTGGAAGCGGACGCCCGCGCCGTGCGGGAGATCGCGCAAAGGAGCGCCGTACTTCTCAAGAACGAAGGGGGCGCGCTGCCGCTCCGTGGGGACGATCTGGGGCGGCTGGCGGTGATCGGACCCACTGCCGGCCAGCTCGCCGCCGGGTACATGGGTGAGCGCGCCTACGGCTTCGAGGCGCGGCTGGTAGCGCCGCTCGACGCGTTGCGACAGACGGCGCCCACCGCCAGGATCGCGTACTCGGTGGGCGTCGATCTCACGGGCGCCGCCATCCCCGGCGTGGAATCGGAAGCGGTCCTGGAGCCGGGCGGGGAACGCTCTTGGAGCGCCACCCTGACGGCCCCCGAGGATGGCGAGTACACCCTGATGGTGCAGCCGGTATTGGGCGGCGGGTCCGATGGCGGCGGCGCCATCCGCATAGACGGACAGCCGGTGGCGCGCAGCGGCGGACCGGGATTCGGCGGCACCGGCCGCGTCTCCAAAAAGTGGTCTGGGCTGCTGCCCACCACGGACGGCCGCGACAACGCGCGCGGCGCCGTCCGGCTCACGGCGGGTGCGCATCGCGCCGGGTTCTCGGCGTCCTCGATCGGCGAAGGGCCGCTGCGCGTCCGGTTCGCCTGGATCACGCCGGCCATGCGGCGCGCGGGGATCGGCGCCGCGGCGGAGTCGGCGAGAGGGGCGCGGGCGGCCGTGGTGTTCGCCTGGAGCGGCCTCGGCGGCGCGAGCCTGGCGCTCCCCGAAGACCAGGATGAACTGATCGAACGCGTGGCCGCGGCGAATCCGCGCACCATTGTCGTGCTGAATACCGGCGGCCCGGTCACCATGCCGTGGATCGCGCGCGTGTCCGCAGTGCTCGAAATGTGGTTTCCCGGGCAGGAGGGAGGGTGGGCCACTGCCGATCTGCTGCTCGGCCGCGCCAATCCCTCGGGACGATTGCCGGTGACGTTCCCCTGGCGCCTGGAGGACGCGCCGGCGCGCGCCGCGGGACACCCGGAACGCATGCCGGTGACCGCCGCGCCCGGCGCCACCGGTGTGGATCCGAACCCTCCGGCAGTGCGGTTCACCGAGGGTCTCGCCGTCGGTTACCGCTGGTACGACCGGGAGAAGATCCAGCCGCTGTTCCCGTTCGGCCACGGCCTCTCGTACACGCGCTTCGAATACTCGGAGCTGGAGATCCGGCGCGCGCGCGACACAGCGGACATCGCATTCACCGTGCGCAACACCGGCGGGCTGCGCGGCGCCGAGGTTCCGCAGGTTTATCTGGGTCCGTCCGCCGATATGCCGATGGACACGCCGCCACAATCCCTCGCCGGTTTTGTGCGGGTGGAGCTCGCGCCCGGCGCTGCCGGCCGTTTGACGGTGCATCTCGACCGCCGCGCGCTCTCGTACTGGTCGAGCAACTCCCATGAGTGGCGGATTGCGGATGGCGAACGCGCGGTCTACATTGGGGCCTCTTCGCGCGACATCCGGCTGACGGGCTGCGTCCCGGCTGGGCCTCTCCGCGCACATTGAAGAGGCGCGCAACACGTCGCGGGGCTGAAACGCACCGGGCTTTCCGCGAATGAGCCCCTAACTAACTCCTGAAGTCGTGGAAGATTCGTGAGCTGGCTTTGTCGCGCAGCCTCTCGGGCCGCCGAGAGCGTGCGCCTTCCGGCCCTGTGTTACGGTCGAGCGATGATTTCGCGAATTGCCTGGCTGCCAGTTTGCCTGCTGGGCGCCGGGTTGACTCTGGATGCCGCCAATACGCGGAGGCGAACCACCTTGCTGGCGCGGCACGACAAGCTGGAGTGGAAGGATTTGGTTCCGCCGTCGAGACAATGAGCCGGCGTTTCGGTTTCAGTCCCGTGGGCCGTCAACCGACGTGCAGTTCTTGCGGGACGTGCTGACGGCGCACCTTGATTTTGCTTTCGTCCCTCCGGGCCTGTGCAAGATCGTAACTCGCCTGCATGCGTACCCATGTCTCTGCGGTGCTGCCGAATGCCTTCGCAAGCCGGATAGCCATTTCGGCACTAATGCCGGACTTGCCGTTGATGACCTTTGTCAGGGTCTGCCGGGTGACGCCGAGAACCTTCGCGCCTGCGGTCACGGACAGGCCCAACGGCTCAAGGCAGGCGCTTCTTACGATGCGTCCGGGATGGGCGGGGTTTTTCATGGGCATGGCGATTTCTCCTTTTCCTAGTGGTAGTCGATCAGTTCAACGTCAAAGGCGTCCGTTCCTTCAAAACGGAAAATGATGCGCCAGTTGGCCCGCACGGTCACAGACCATAGCCCCTTCAAGCCGCCTTTGAGCGGGTGCAGACGATAACCGGGAAGGTTTAGTTCCTGCGGGGTAGCTGCATCATCAAGCACGGTCAATATTTCCTGGACCGTGTCCACCAGATCAGGCCGAATCCCGCTGCGGTCGTCACGTTCAAAGAGGCGTTTAAGGCCGCGATGCTTGAAGCTCCTAATCATCAGGATACACCGTAAACCGTATGTTGTCAGTTGTCAATGGCGGCTCCCATGGGTGGCGGATTGCGGATGGCGCGCGCCCGGTCTACATTGGGGCCTCTTCGCGCGACATCCGGGCTCGACCAGTACGAATACCCGTGCCTGCCCGGCCCAGAGGGTCCCCCGACTCATCGGGGCGCTTGTTCCTCGGACGGGCAGCAAAACACCGGCTCATTGCCCCGGCCCAAATCCTTCCACTCCAGCTTGTCGTGGCGCGCCGGCTGACGGGCTGCGTACCGGCCAGGCCGCTCCGCGCACATTGAAAAGGCACCCGCTTCCACCGCCGTTTGGCGGAAATCCCAGGCGCCGGGCGTCGACAGAGGTTACCGTAACGGCACCGTTACTTCGTTGATTGGCGGGCGGTTTGTCCGATAGCATCAGTCGAGTTCGTAGCTTCGGCGGTCGTACGTAAGACATGCAATTCCGACGACTGGCACCCAAGTAGACGCCAGGAGGCGCGAATGAAGAGATTTTTGGTTTGTTCAGAGCTTGCCGGAACGGCCTGCGCCAGGATTTCCGACGCGATTGTCGCTATGACGGCGACCAGGAGAACTTCATGAAAAGGATTGTGTTCTGTGTCCTAACGGGATTTTTGTTCGCGGGTTTCGCCCTGTCTCAAACCTTCAACGCAAGCCTTGGCGGTACCGTCGAGGACAGCACCGGCGCCTTGATTCCAAAAGCTGTTGTGACAGCCACCGGTATCGAAACGGGTGTTGTGACCCAGACCTCGACCAACACTAGCGGCGCCTACGAGTTTCCCAGTCTCCAGGAAGGCAACTATCGTGTTTCCGCGCAGGTCGCCGGGTTCAAGGAGTTCGTCTATCAGCGGGTCGTGCTGGACGTCGGCGCGCAGGTGAGACTCAACTTTACCCTGATCGTAGGCGCCGCTAACACCACGGTGGAAGTGGCCGCCGCCGCCGAATCTCCCTTGCTGACCACCAGTGCGGTGGTGGGCGGCATTGTCACGGGGGATGAGATTTTGCACCTTCCCCTGATTGACCAGAACGCTGCCAATCTGGCGCTCACCCAGGCTCAATTCGCGGGCGGCATCGGGGGCGGCGTCAGCGTGGCAGGAGGCTCAACCATGATGTTGGCTACAACTGTGAACGGCATCAGCGTGTCCAATAACCGGCTCGACCGGGCGGGCGGGCTGCTTTCCTTCCAGTTGACCCAGACCGTCGACATGGTCGAGGAGGTCAAGGTGACCAGCAGCCCGGTCGACGCCGAATCGGGGCGATCGTTGGGGTCGGTGTCGATGATCGTGCGTTCCGGGACGAACACCTTCCACGGCAGCGTGGTGGACGGGCTCCGCAATACCGACCTCGATGCCAACACATTTTGGAACAATTTCTCCCAACCCTACATACCCAGGCAAACCCTGATCCGCAATCAGTTCGCCGCGCGGGTGGGCGGACCCATCCGCAGGAACAAGACTTTCTTCTTCGTCCTCTACGACGGCAATCGCCAGCGCACCTCGGCCACCGCAACCAACACCGTACTGACGGCGCCGGCGCGGCAGGGTAACTACCGATTCTTCCCGGGCGCAACCAACTCCAATTACAGCGCCACCAGCAATCCGGTGGTCGATGCCAACGGGAACCCGGTTCAACCGTCGACCGCCACGGGTCCCCTGCAGACGATCAGCCTTTTTGGCAGGGACCCGAACCGCCCGGCCGCCGACCCCAGCGGCGTCGTGCCAAAGATCGTCGCGGAAACTCCGCTCCCGAATAACTTCACCGTAGGGGATGGTCTGAATACGGCCGGTTATAACTGGGCGATCCCTTCGTATGCGGACCTGGATCAATTCACGTTTAAAGTGGACCACTACCTCAACCAGAACAATCACCTCAGTGTGGTGGTAACCCACGAGCACCAGTATTACACCAGTACGGCGTCGGTCTATCCATCGCTCCCCGTGTCTGGCGATAACCAGGACCACTCCTGGTTTGCGTCGGTGAACTTCGACTCCACCATCAAGCCGAACCTCCTGAACCAATTCAAGATCGGCCTCCAGCATCCGGATTTGTTGCAGGACAGCGGCGTAAAGGCCTATCCGCAAGCATATCCTACGCAAAACAGCGTGATTTACATTCCCGGTTTCTCCAGCTTTACCAGTCCCATCCCCGGCAGCATCGAATCCGAGCTGATCGACCCGGTGTACACCATCGGGGACGGCATGACTTGGACTCACGGCCGCCACTCCATCAAATGGGGCTTCCAGGTGGATTACACTGCGACCAATTCCTACAACATCAACAACAACGTGACTCCCGCTGTCACCTTGGGCGCCGGCAACACTGCGGTGCAGGGGATCAATACGATTCCGGGGCTGGTTGGCGCGAACCAGGGTTTGGCGACGAACATCCTGACCGATCTCACCGGCTCGGTTTCATCGATCTCCGAGGGATTTGGCGTGGCCAACGGAAAGAATCCGCAGTGGATTGTATACCCATCGCGCGCGGCCTTTGAGCAGCGTGACGCGAACGGCTTCATCAAGGACGATTTCAAAGTGACCTCGAACCTGACTGTAAACTTCGGCATGCGCTGGGACTGGGTCGGGGTGCCATGGGAAAAATGGGGCCGCGAGCTCTCGCCGACAACCGGCTTCGCCGGCGCTTTCGGCATTTCCGGGACAGACTTTGGCGCGCTGTGGAACCCCGGGGCGTCGGGCGGGGCCCTGACGCAGATGGAGACCGTGGGGCCGCACTCGGCGAATCCCGGCCAAAACCTCTACAAGGACTATTACCATGCCTTTGAGCCGGTCGCAGGGCTGAGTTGGGCGATTCCGTATTTCGGACAGAACCAGACTGTACTGCGGGTAGGATACGGCATGTCGCGCCCAATGACTCTGAGTTTTCTGGATATCAGCGGCGTCGTTACGCAATTCGCCACCAGCGCCACGTTTTCCGCAGTCGCACCCACGTTTCTGAACAACATTAACCTTCCGCTGTCGCCGACCTTCAACAACCCCTTGCAGATTTGGCCGATTAACGACAAGACCCAGAGTATTGTAGCGACCGATCCGAACTTCAAACCGTCCGTCGTGCAGAACCTCAACGTCTCGCTGGAGCGGCAGATCACTCCGAGCCTGTCGCTGGCCGTGCGTTACGTGGGCAATCACAGCGCGCACCTGCCCGGAGGTTTCGCCTTAAACACCCCCAACGTTTTTGAAAACGGATTTGCGGCCGCAACCACCCTCACCGCGCAGGGAGGGAATGCGCCCCTGTTCAACAAGCTCCTCAACGGAATCGCCATTCCCGGAGTTGGTACCGTCAATGGCACGACGCTTACCGGCTCTCAGGCGTTGCTCCAGTACACCGGCACATTCGGCTTTTTTGCCGGCAATAGCGCCGGCGGCCTGGCCAGTTTTTTCAACACCAGCCAGGCGCTGGGGCCAGCCGGGACCACCCCGGTCCGGGGTTGGTTGCTGGGGAACGCCGGCTTGCCGTCGAACTTTGTCGTGGTCAATCCGCAGTACTCCGGCGTAACGGACGAATGCGCCTGTCTCAATGCGAGCTACAACTCGGGAGTGGTCGAGCTCATCAAACGTTTCTCGAACGGCCTGGCGTTTGATGGGAACTTCGTGTGGGCCAAAAGCATGAGCCTCAACGGCTTTAGTTTCGATCCCCGAAACTGGAACGCGCAAAGAGAGCCAGGCGGACAACAATTCACATGGAAGGCAAGCGGCACCTACGAGCTTCCATTTGGCCGGGGCAAGCGGTTCCTGAACGCCACGTCCGGCGCCGCCGGTGTCATTGATAAGATCATCGGCAACTGGCAGTATGGGGGTATCTTCACGCTGAACTCCGGAAGTTATCTCAGCTTCACTTGCACCGGCGATCCCACCGGGGGCACCGACCCTTGCACCAGCTTGCAGCCCATGGGTAAAGATCCCGGTCACGTCATCCGCACCGGGAACGGCGTGGTGTTTTATAACCCCAGCCAATTCACGCAAGTCAAGGACCCTTACTGCACCTCCATTACGAACCAGTACAATCTGCAAAGCCATTGCACCGACCTGGCGATACAGTACAACGGCAATATTCTCTTCGAGAATTCCGCGTTGGGACAACCGGGCACCATGGATCTGGTCTCAAATTGGAAGGGACCGGGCCTGTTCAATTTCGACATGAACCTGCTCAAGCGATTCACGGTAAAGGAGCGGTTTACGGCGGAGTTCCGCTTGGATGCCATCTCCTCGACGAACACGCCCCATTTCCCCAACCCCACGACCAGTATCAATTCGACCAGTTTCGGCCGCATCTCCGCTCCCTCCGCGGGCGGCTCGAACTCGTATACCACGCCGCCGGTGTTCTACGGCAACCGTGTCTTTGTGGCGAATCTTCGAATTTCATTCTAGGTTTCGTCATCGATATGAAGAACCCTTCGGCGGCTCTGGCCGCCTGTTTCGCTCTGGTATCGACCGGCAGCATCCGCGCACAGAAAGATTGGGAGTATTTCGGACAAGATCAGGGAGGATCCCGCTACTCAGACCTCAAGCAAATCGATGCCACCAACGTCCGGAATCTGACGCGCGCATGGACGTTCCACACGGGCGAGAAGGCCGCCATGGAAGCAACGCCCCTGGTCGTCGACAGCGTGGTGTATCTGGCCGCCAGCAATGGAATCTACGCGATCAATGGCGTAACCGGCGGGCAGATCTGGAAATATCCGCTGGCGCATCCTACGAATCGCGGCGTCTCCTACTGGCCTGGAGACGCCAAATCAGCGTCGAGGATTGTCGCCTCCGCCGGCAACAGGATGTTCGCGCTCGATGCCAAGACGGGCCAGCCGATACCCTCATTCGGCACGGAAGGATTCGTCGATATGGGTTCGGTGATGCAGTCGCCGCCGGCCATCTACAAAGATCTGCTGATCACGCCCAACCGCGCGCCCCTGGTGCGAGCGTGGAACGCCCGAACGGGTGCGTTGGTCTGGACCTTCCACCTCATCCCCCAACCGGGCGAGGTGGGACACGACACGTGGAAGAACGACGCCTGGAAAACGGCCGGAGGCACCAATGTGTGGGGCCACATTACGGTCGATCGGGCGCGGGGTATCGTGTATGCTCCGACGGGTCCGCCTTCGCCTGATTACGTTGCAGTGAGCCGGCCCGGTGACAACCTCTACGGCACGGCAGTGGTAGCGCTCGATGCCAACACCGGCAAGCTGAAGTGGTATCACCAACTGGTGCATCACGACCTCTGGGACTTCGATTCCGCGGCCGCCCCTGCGCTTCTCGACGTGGTGAAAGACGGGCGGCCGATACCGGCCGTCGCTCACATCGGCAAGATGGGTCTTATGTTCATCTTCGACCGTACCAACGGCGCGCCGCTGTTCGGCCTGGAAGAGAGACCCGTGCCGCAAAGCAATGTGCCCGGCGAAATCTCGTCTCCCACGCAGCCGTTCCCGGTGAAGCCCGAGGCGATCGCCAGGATCGGCATGAAGAAGGAGGAATTGCCGAAAGGCATCACGCCTGAACTCACTCGGTACTGTGCAGACTTGTGGGAGAAGTACAAACTCGAAGACGCTGTGCCGTTCGGCGCGTGGAAATTGAATCAGGACATAGTGGTCTATCCCGGAGCCATCGGCGGCGGCAACTGGAACGGGATCGCGGTCAACCCGCCGCTCGGCTTGGTCTACACGAACATCACGAATGCCGGTCAATGGGGCCATATCGCGGAAGTCGCGCCCGGCTCCGGCAGGGGAGGCAGGGGCGGAAGAGGCGGCCGGGGTGGAAGGGGCGGAGACGACGCAGGTGCGTCCGCGGACGCGGCAACGGCCGCTGCCGGACGCCGCGGCGGAGCCGGTGCGGGTGACGACGAGGAAGCACCGCCGCCGCAGCCGGCTGGCGCAACGGGACCCTCGTACCGCAAGGTCACGCCGGAGTCAGGCCGTTTCTGGCAGGCGGAGACGCGCTATTCCTGTGTTGCGCCGCCCTGGGGAGAACTCGTCGCGGTCAATGCCAATACCGGTGACATCGCGTGGAGAGTTCCGTTGGGGACGTTCGATGAACTTGAAGCCAAGGGGCTCAAGACCGGCGCCCCGAATCTTGGCGGCGGAATCACCACTGCGGGAAATCTGATTTTCATCGGGGCTACCATCGATAGCCGGTTCCGCGCGTTCGATGCGCGAACCGGCCGCGAACTTTGGGTTACAAAGATCGATGCGCCGGCGCATTCCATACCCTCGACGTACCTCGGAAGCGACGGCCAACAGTACGTGGTGGTCGCGGCAGGGGGCGGCGGTTTTCTTCGCGACCCGACGTCGGACGCCCTGATCGCGTTTGCGCTTCCGAAAAATGCGAAGTAGAAACACGGCCGCGGAAAATGCCGCCCGGCCGTTTACTCGCTGAACGCGATGAGCGCCCGCTTGTCTTGCAGTTTCTCCGGATTCGCTCCGGGAACGCTCTTGAGTTGCTCGAAGTTCTTGATTTGCCCCTCGCGTTCGCGGTAGGCGACGATGGCCCGCGCTTCTTTCTCCGTCAGCCCGAGGAAGTCCTGCAACTGGGCCGGCGAGGCGGTGTTGACGTTGATCTTGCCGAAGTATTTGGTCAGGTAGGCGACCACTTCGGCCATCTCCTCGTCCGACCCCTCCGCGCCGCGGCCAACCATGTCGGCCACGTTGCGCTGCCAGCCGATTTCGGTGAGGCGGGAGCCGACGACTTCGGCGGCTTCGTGGCATCCTACGCAGCGTTTCAGCACCGTGGCTTTGCCTTTGCCGTCGGGCAATTCGGGGTTCTGGCCCGCCAGGAACGGGGCGGCCGCCACCATCATCCATCCTGTCGCGAGATGTCGTGGCATGCTTGGAACCTGTCTACGGCAACCGGAAAGCGATCATGGCATCGGCGTGGCTCTTGTCGCCGAGGAAGCCTCCGCCGGTGGCGGTGATCACCACGTACTGCTTGCCGTCCTTCCCCTGAAACGTAATCGGCGCCGAGTGCGCGCCGGCATCGATCTTCTCCACCCACAGTTCCTTGCCGGTCTTGGATTCGAAGGCCCGGAAGCGGCTGTCGTCGGTCGCGCCGATAAACACCAGCCCGCCCGCCGTGGCGAGCGATCCGCCGATATTCGGACGGCCGGTGTTCTGCTTGCCGGCCGGCAGGCTGTCGCTGACGCCCAGCGTGCTCTGCCAGGCGATCTCGCCGGTGTTCACGTTGATGGCGAAGATCCGGCCCCATGGCGGCTGGTTGCAGGGCATCCCGCTCTCCGGCTCCCAGAAGCGGTTGATGCCGTTGTAACCCTGGCGGCTATAGCGGGAGCCGTCGGAGCTCTTGACCATCACATTCAGGCTTCCGAAATCCATGGTGTTGACGAACAGGTATCCCAGGCCGGGGTCGAAAGAAGGCGGATTCCAGTTGCCGCCGCCGATCGAACTGGGAAAGATCACGCTGGGAGTGGTGGAGTAATGCGTGAACGGTCCGCCTGCGTGCAGGCCGCCGGGAATGCTGTCGAACAGCTCCGTGCAGAACTTGTTGAGGTCCGGCGTCACCGTGGCCATGTCTTCGCGATGGAAACTCGTACGCGCCAGCGGCGGCGGCTTGAGCGGCACCGGTTGCGTGGGCCAGACTTCGTCTCCCGGCAAAGCGTCGCCGGTAGGAAATTTGCGCTCCGCCACGCCGAAGACAGGTTTGCCGGTGACGCGGTCCAGGATGAACAGATACCCGGCCTTGCTCAGCACGCCCACGGCGGGAATCGTCTTGCCCTTCTGCTTCACGTCGAACAGAATCGGCGGTGCGCAGAGGTCGTAATCCCAGACGTCGTGGTGAACCGCTTGAAAGTACCATTTCAGCTTGCCGGTGAGTGCGTCCACCGCCACCAGCGCGGTGCCGAAGAGGTTGGCGCCGGGCCGGTCGCCGCCCCAGTAGTCGGTGGTGGGCTCGCCGAACGGCATGTAGAGAGTGCCGGTGGCGGCGTCGATGGTCATCAGGCCCCACACGTTGGTGCCGGAGCGGTTCTTCCAGTCATCGCCCTTCCAGGTTTCGCTGCCGCTCTCGCCGGGGCGTGGCACCGAGTGGAACGTCCAGACCGGCTTGCCGGTGTGCGCGTCCCAAGCGCGCGTATCGCCGGCCGCCCCGATGCTTGGTCCCTCCTGCACATGGGCTCCGGTGATGACCAGGCCTTTGTAGACGATGGGCGGCGAGGAGAGTCCGAACTGCGAATTGGCGAGGCCGTTCAACGCGCCGGGTTTCATGTCCACCATGCCTTCATTGCCGAAGCCCGGCACGGGCTTGCCGGTCTTGGCATTCAGGGCATAGAGCTTGCCGCTGGAAGTGCCGAAGAAGACTGTGGCGGGGGATTGCGCATCGCCCGGCCAGTACTCCAGGCCGCGCGTGGCTGGAGCGCCGTCTTTGACGTCGTAAGCCCAGATCTCCTTCGCGGTTTCCGGCTCGAGAGCCACCACTCTGCTCATGGCGGTGAGGTACATGACGCCGCCGATTACCAAGGGGATGGCCTCAGACGTGCGTCCCCCGCCGCCGAATCCGCGTCCGCCGCGTCCGCGGCCCTTGGCGGCGTCGCCGGCGGCGGAACTGCCGGGCGCGGCCCGTTCCGGAGCCGGCGCGCCACCCGCCTCCATGTGATAGGTCCATGCCCGGACCAGTCGCGTCACGTTCCTGGTATCGATCTGCTTGAGGGTCGAGTAGCGCGTTCCCGCCAGGTCGTGGCCGAAGGTCGGCCAGTCCGTCTGGCTAAACCCGGCTTGGGCCGCGACTGTGGCGGTGAAGGCGAAAACAGCAAGACGCATCGGGATCCCCATCCTCTCTTCCATCCCAGTTTAGGACCCCTGACTCGAGGCCGGCTTGGATGTAACAGTAGTGGCACGGTTACCACGCTCGCCTGGCGCAGGCCAGGAGCTTGCGCCCTCGCTCCTGTGATCCAGCGTTGATCTAGCGTGGCTCCATGGTAGCGGGGCGTGGGCATGCTATCGGGGATACCTGGGAGCGATATTGATGTTGTCCCCCGGACTGCCTTGCGGAGCGGCGGGCGGCGAGTGCATGCCCTGGTCAGGTACGGCCTAGCTGTGGTGGATCATTGAAAACCACCGTCTCGCAGCAGGGTCACCAGGGAATCGATGATCTGCCAGAATGGTTCCGGCTTCAGCTTGCCGACCTGCGTCACCATCAAATCCTGACTGGCGGTGAAAAGCTTGCCTGGCCGCGCATAGCTTGTGGCGCGCAGCGAGCCCGCCGCGAAGCTGGCGTCTTCAAGCCTGATGGCGCACGCGTCACCGTACGCCTTGCTGGTCACTTGGCACAGAATCCGGTCCCCCCGGCCGGCGTCGGCAAGAACCACGGCCGGGCGCAGCTTCGTCTGCGACAGGTCGGAGAATGGGAACCGCACCAGGATTATTGCGCCTCCTGCAGGTGCGACCACGCCTCATCCTCCTCCGGGCGGTTCCAGTCGGCAAGCGCCGCCTCGCTCAGCAGCGCACTTTCGGGCGCACCGGCGATTGGGTGGTCCTCCAGGATCGTTACAAGCGCGCGCCGCGCCGTCGGGAGATGCACGGGCTCGAGCAGGCGCACATTGCCCTGCTCATCGATCACAGCCTCGACCGTTTGAATCATCGGCTCTTCCTCTGTGCGCAGTGTACACCATACGAGCCGCGCCAGCCTAACCAGGCAAGGGCTTCGCCCTTGAGCATGGGCTTCGCCCTTGAGCATGGGCTTCGCCCTTGAGCATGGGCTTCGCCCTTGATCCGGTGGGGATGGGAGTCAGGAGTCAGCACCCGGACACGTGTAGGCGCCGCCGGGTGGCCGGCGCTACCAGGTTTCCGTGTTGTAGAACTCGCCGAATAACTCGGCTTCCGAGGGCCGGTCTTCCGCAATCGGACGCGCCACCCAGGTCAACTGCATGTAGTGTTTCAGCGAAATATTCTCATTGGTGATGTTGCCGCCCCAGATGCCGCACCCCATGCTGGAGGTCATCGGCATCCCATTGTTGAACGCGCCCGCATTCGCCTTGGACTGCGGCTGGCGCACCATGATGCGGCTCACCGGCGCCATCAGGGCAAGGTGATGGATGTGCTCGTCGTTGAAGGAGTAGATGCCGCAGGAGTGGCCCTTGCCGCCAACTTCGTAGATCCGCCGGACCATCTCCAGCGCGTTGGCAAACCTGCCGCCGTACTTGAAAATCGAGAGCACGGTGCATAGCTTTTCGCTGGAGAACGGGTGCTCCTTGCCGATCTGCGTTTCCGGCACGATCAGGAAGCACCTGTCCGGCGGAATGGAAAATCCCGCGATCTGGGCGATACACGCGGCCGGCCGCGCGATGGTCTCCGTCGTGCGATGGCCCTCGGCATCCCACAGTGCCTTGCGCAGGAGTGCTTTCTCGTCTTCGTTCACCAGGTAGCCGCCTTCCACCTGCAATTGATCGAGGAACCGTTCGTAGATGGTCTCCTCCACCACCAGGTTGCCATCCGCGGAGCAGCCCGATCCGAAGTCCGACGTCTTGCTGAGGCGCGTGTTGCGCGCGGCTTCTCCGATCTCGGCTGTTTCGTCGATCACCATGGTGGCGTTGCCCGCGCCCACGCCGTAAGCGGGCTTGCCGGAGCTGTAGGCCGCCCGCACCATGGCGCCGCCGCCGGTGGCGATGGTCAGGTCGCAGATCGCCATCAACTCTTGTGCCAGCGGAATGCTGGGTTTCTCGATGCACTGGAAGACGTCTTCCGGAGCGCCCAGCCGCCTGACTGCTTCGCGCATGACGCGCACGGTTTCAAAGGTAGTTCCGCGGCTGCCCGGGTGCGGCGAGAAGATGATCGCGTCCTTGCACTTCAGGGCGTAGATCCCGTTGCCCGGCTCGGTCAGCGCCGCGTTGGTGACCGGGACCAGCGAAGCGATCACTCCCGCCGGCTTGGCGTACTTGACGATACCCTTTTCGGGGAGCTCCTCGATCACCCCCATGCTTTTTTGGCGTAGGGCGTCGCGGAGTATGCCCATAATCTTGAAGCGCTTGTTGGGGCGTCCCGCGCGGTCGCCGAGGCCGCTCTCATCCACCCCCATATTCGCCAGCCGGGTGGCGGTCTTCTCGTTGGCGGTTGCCCAGGCAACCGCGCGAATGAGGCGGTCGATGCGCTCCTGATCATAGCCGGCAATCTGGTCCATGGCGCGCCGCGCGCGCTGAAGCAATTCCTGGGCGAGATTCTGCTCCTCGGGTGTGATGGTTCTGGCCATGATGGATCTCACCTTCAAACCTAACATCCGGGAAAGTAGCCTACAATCAAGTTACCGTTCCACCACGGTTACATCGTTGTGGCAGCCTGAGGGAAACGGCTACCATCTACGTGAGGTTCCCATGTCCACTCTCGTCCACAAATCGGGCGCGTATTCGAGCACGGAGTTCCCAGAACGAGACGGGCTCGCGTTGCCACAGGGAAGAATCGGCGAAACCGCCGCCTATGGACGGCCGCCCGGCACGGAGGAGAGGATTTCCGCTTATCTCCTGACCGAGTATCTGGAGAGGCTTGGAGTTGAAGTGGTTTTCGGCCTCTGCGGCCATACGGTGATTGCCTTTCTGGATGCCTTGGGCAAGAGCAAGATCCGCTATATTTCGACGCGCCACGAGCAGGTGGCCGCTCACGCCGCCGATGGATACGCGCGAGTGACCGGCAAGCCCGGAGTGCTGATGACGCACCTGGGTCCAGGCCTTTCGAACGCGGTGACCGGTATCGCCAATGCGGCGCTCGATTCGATCCCCCTGGTGGTGATCGCTGGCGATGTTCCGTCCTACTATTTTGGCCGGCACCCGCACCAGGAGATCAACCTGTTTCTGGATGGAGGGCAGTTTGAACTGTGCCGCCCGTTCTGCAAGCGCATCTATCGCGTGGATCGTGTCTGCGACCTGCCGCGCATCATGGAGCGCGCCTTCCATCTCAGCATGAGCGGGCGGCCCGGTCCGGTGCTGGTGGACGTACCGATGGACCATTTCTCGTCGAATCTGTTTGCCGACGCGTTCAGCAAGGAGCCGCCCGCGGTAGCCAAGCCGTCGCTGGACGCGGCCACGGCGCAGCGCATCGTGGAGGCGCTGGCGCACGCGCAGCGCCCCGTTCTGTATGCCGGCGGCGGCGTGATGTCGGCGCTGGCCGAAGGCGCCCCCGCTCTGCTGGCCGAACTGGCGGAAGCTCTCGAAATCCCCGTGGCGCACACGCTGATGGGCAAGGGCTGCCTGCCGCACGGCCACCCGCTGCTCGCCGGCCAGACGGGATTCTGGGGAGTTCCCATTGCCAACGAACTGTGTCGCGAGGCGGATCTGATCCTGGCGATTGGCACGCGGCTCGCAGAAGCCAACTCCAGCTCCTGGGACACGCGGTTCACGTTCCAGATTCCGCCCACGAAGTTGATGCACATCGATATCGATCCCGCGGAGATCGGCCGCAACTATCCGACGGTGCTGGGTGCGGTGTCCGATTCGAAGATGGCATTGCAGCAGCTCGCCCGCGCCGCCAAAGAGGTCAGACCGCGGGACCGCGGGGATCTGCGGGCGCGCATCGCCGAGGGGCAGGAAGAATTTCTGGCGAATTTCCGTGAGTATTATTCCTCCAGCCAGTTTCCGCTGCGGCCGGAGCGGATTCTTCGCGACCTGCGCCGCGCCCTGCCGGAGGATAGCTATGTGGTCACCGACGTAGGCTGGAACAAGAACGGCGTCGCACAGCAGTTCCCGTTTACGGTTCCCGGCACGTTCATCACGCCCAGCGGGCTGGCGACCATGGGGTTCGGACCTGCGGCGGTTCTAGGCGTCAAGTACGCCCGGCCGGACCGCGTAGCCGTAGCGCTAACCGGCGACGGCGCTTTCAGTGCCAACATGTCCGTGGTCGCCACCGCCATGGAAGCCAAAATTCCGGCCATCTGGGTGGTGATGGACAACTCGGCGTTCGGGACCATCGCCGGCCTGGAGAAGGCCAAGTACGACTGGAGCTTCGGCTGCCTGTTCCTGCGCGACGGCGCGCCGTACAGTGTGGACTATGCCGCGGTGGCGCGCGCGCACGGCGCTAACGGAATCGACGTCAAGGCGGCCGACGAGCTGGCGCCGGCTCTGCAAGTGGCGATCGAGTCGGATCAGCCCACGGTCATTCGCGTGCCCATGGAGAATGTCCCCACACCGACGCCCGGGCATTGGAACATCAACGACATTTACCGCCCGGGCGACTAGCAGAAGGCGAGGCGGATTGACGATGAACCGGCGGACGTTCCGGTGGACCGCGTCCGCGCTGGCGTCCGTGCCGGCGCTGACGTTCGCGCGCAGTTCCGGCGACGAGCCCTGGACACTCCGCTTCAGCCTGGCGCACCTCACGGTGCTCGGCTGCCCGCCACCCGAGGCCACGCGCATCGCGGCCCGTGCCGGCTACGATCTCGTCAGCTATCGCCTCATCTATATGGGCCTCCCTGACGAGCCGAACTACGCTCTGGCCGGCAATCCGGCGATGTTGCGGGAGACCAAAGCCGCGCTGGCCGCAACCGGCCTCAAGCTGCACGATATCGAGCTCGCGCGCATCATCGATGGCGTGGATGTGGCGTCCTATGTGCCGGAACTGGAGACAGCCGCCGAGTTGGGTGCGCGGCGAGTGATCAGCAGTGTATGGACGGCGGACCGGAACTACGCGCTCGATTCGCTCGGCCGGCTCTGCGATCTTGCCGGGAAGGTGGGCCTCGCGATCAGCCTGGAATTCGTCACGTGGTCCAATGCGCCCAGCCTGCGAGAGGCCGCCGGTCTGGTACGTGCCGTGAAGCGCGCGAACTGCGGCCTGCTGATCGATATGCTGCACTTCAACCGATCACGCGTCCGGCCGGAGGAGTTGGACGCCGTTCCGCGCGAGTGGTTTCACTTTGCGCATCTCTGCGACGCGCCTCGCGTGATTCCGGCTACCCCCGAAGGTCTCATTCACACGGCGCGCGAGGCGCGTCTGGATCCGGGAGAGGGCGCCATAGATATCGCGGCCATTGTGAATCGGATGCCCCCGGTTCCGTATTCGCTGGAGATCCCCAATCTCGAGCGGTCCAGGCGGGTGGGTTATGCGGAGCACGCCCGTCTGTGCCTGGAGCACGCGAAGCAGTACCTGCTTGGCCATCCGCACCCTGCCGCCCGCCGGCGGATGTAACCGTGGCGTCACTGTAACCTGGCGGGTGCCGGGCATCATGCCGCTGTATCCTGGTGACGAAGGTCAATCGTTTCAGGAGGCGGAAATTGAATCTGACTACCGCTGAAATCGACGTTCTGGTGAGTGAGGTCGGACCACGCGACGGCCTCCAGAGCATCCGCCAGGTCATGCCGACCGCCGCCAAGCACCGGTGGATCGCCGCGCTGGCCGGCGCGGGATTGCGCGAAATCGAGGTGGGGTCGTTCGTCTCGCCGAAGCTGTTGCCGCAGATGGCAGACGCGGAAGAGGTAGTCCGCGAGGCGATCCGGATTCCGGGGTTGACGGTTTTGGCGCTGGCTCCGAACCTCAAGGGGTCGGAACGCGCCATCGCCGCCGGAGTGCACAAGGTGACGATGCCGGTGTCGGCCTCACGTGCCCACAGCATGGCCAACATCCACAGGACGCCCGAGCAGGCGATCGACCAGGTGCGGAGCGTCACGGAGTTGCGAGATAGCCTGCCGCCGGGCAGCAGACCTTCCATCGAGATCGGCATCTCGACTGCCTTCGGGTGCTCCATAGAAGGTCCGGTATCGGAGGATTGGGTCTTCCAGATGGTCGCGCTGCTGCTCGATGCGGGTGCGGATTCGGTGGGGCTCTCGGACAGCACGGGATATGCGAACCCGCGCCAGGTCAAGCGCATGTTCGAGAGGCTGCGGCGCGAGGCCGGCGAAAAGGCGGGAGCGGCACATTTTCACAACACCCGTGGCCAGGGCCTCGCCAACGTAGTTGCGGCGCTGGATGCGGGTGTTGTTACTTTCGATGCCTCACAAGGGGGGATCGGCGGGTGCCCGTATGCGCCCGGGGCCACCGGCAACATCGTAACCGAGGATCTGGTGTTCCTACTGGAGGCGACGGGGCTGCGAACCGGAATCGATCTGGAGATGCTGATCGAGGCCCGGGAGATCATTCGCCAGGCTCTACCAGGAGAAGCTATTTACGGCTACCTGCCCGATGCGGGACTTCCCCGGGGCTTTGTCTACGCGTGCGGGAAGCAGCCCGTGAAGTCCCCGACTGGGCCTTCAAATCTTTCGTTCGCCGGGTCTTTACCGCAACCGGACTCGACATCACTTGCCTCGGATTGCGCCTCAACCTGCCGGCGGAAAGATTAAAAGGAGTTCGGTTCGAGTAAAGATCTCGGAGGTGTACCCTCAAGCCATCAACCTCACAGGGCGATCACCGGGGCCGCGGATGCCGTGCGGGTGGGGCTGCGGCGCCAAACTCACCAACGGCTAGATGCAGCGGCACTTCACGAATTGCCCGCGGCGGCCGACGGTTCAGGAAACGATCAGGCACTTGCCGCGGAAACCAAATCGGGGCGGACGGCCGCGTGGTCCGCGCATGCCCTGTGGTTGGCACTGCGGCGCGAAGCTCACCGCCTCAGAGATGCGGAGGCACTTCGCCGGCCTGTACCACCAGGAGACCCGGCGCGCCGGCACAGCAATAACAGTGCAAAATGACAGTGCAAAATTTGAACCCAGTGTATTTTCATATTCGCCGATATTCCGAACGGTCCGTGAGAATGCTCACACCGCGAGGCGGATCTTGAAAGCCTGGCCTTCCGCGATTAGGGTTGATCCCGTACTCAAGACTGGCATCGGACGTGGCGCCGTACCGGTGGGTGGTACCTGACACCCGATTCCCGACGGGTGCCAGAGGCGGGACGAGAGTGTCTCCAGGGACAATACAGGCGGCACTGGAGTATCTGGAGATACACACCCGGCGCCTGCGGCGGCACGGCGATGGCGCCCGATGGATGACTTCTCACCAACGCTGTGGTTACCGCGATGGCGCGAGGTCTGCGATGGCCCGTAGCGTGCCTGTGAGCCCGTGTGGGTGCCATTCAACTATGCCAATTCAACAACCTTTGCCTCAGAGTTCAGTAAGATTGCGAACGACTCTGCAATCCAGTCCCTTTGTCTGCCTCGCAACAAGTGGGATCGGCAGAAGAATTGCCCAGTACTCCAAAAACGACACCATTTTCGCGCAGGCCACATCGGCGGACGCGCTCTTCTACATCCTGGAAGGGACCGTCATTCTGAGGGTGGTCTCAAGCGTCGGCAAAGAAGCCATCGTCGCTATTCTCGGAACAGGCGACTTCTTTGGCGAGGGATGCCTGAGGGGCCAGGCCTTACGCACGTACACCGCAGTTGCCATGAGCGACTGTTCGATCGCGCGGCTGGAGAAACTCAGCGCGATTCGGCTTATCCGAGACGAACCGGCAGTTTCGGACTTGTTCCTCCAGCACCTGCTGTCGCGTAATAGGAAGATGGAGGAAGACCTGGTCGATCAACTCTTCAATACCAGCGAGAAACGGCTGGCCCGTTTGCTACTCCAACTGGCCAAGTTCCATGGCGAAGACAAGGCGGAAGCAGTGATTCCAAAGATCAGTCAGGAAACACTAGCGGAGATTGTCGGTACTACCCGCTCCAGGGTCAGCCTCTTCATGAACAAGTTCCGCCGGCTGGGCCTCGTCGACTATATCGACCATACGGACGTTTTGAAGGTCAGGACTACGCTACTCAGCGATATTCTACACGACGGAACTGCCTCGCCGCCCTACATGATGTGTGCACGGCCCAACGTCGAGACCGAGGAATACTATACCGCCGGGCAACAATCCTTCTGACTTGTCACGGACGCGCCGGAGGTGGCTTAGCCGGAGCGTCCAGACCCGATTAACCATTCCATCCAGAAGAAGCCTGTCCGGCCGCCATCCGCGAAGGCGCAGACCGAGTTTCGCCACGTAGCGCAATTCTGATCCTATCTACAAGAGCCGCGGGCAAAAAGGGCTTTTGTATGTAGTGCCAACCGTTATGGTGAACCACCGAGGCTCCGACCGGGTAACCGGACATCAGCACCACTCGAATTTGTGGGCGGCGTTCCAAAAGCCTGAGTGCGAGATCCGGTCCCGACATTCCCCTCATCCTCACATCGCTAAGCAGCAGATTGATCGTACCCGGAAACTCGGCTTCAAGCCGCATGGCCTCTCTTGCGTTCTTCGCCGGAATCACCGAGAAGTTCGCATCTTCGAGAATCTGCCTGACCAGCTTCAGAAGGGCCGAGTGGTCTTCAACAAGCAGAATGGTTTTCTGGGTTTCTCCAAACGCTTCAGCCATAGAACCTCCCATGAGGTGTACCTTAATATAAGTATACCTAACCCGATATCAGGGTCGATAAAGCAAGGCCTCGCAAAAAGGGGACCACGGACGGTATGTAATACAAAACACGGAAGCCTTCGAGCAGACCCGTTCATCGTCCTCGACCGAACAGGACAATCCTTACAGTCCTCAGCAGTATTTCAACATCACATCGAAAGGACCTGTGTTTGGCGTAATACAAGTCGTACTGTAATTTCTCGTAGGAGTCCTCGACGGATGATCCGTACTGGTACATTACCTGCGCCCATCCCGTAATACCGGGCTTCAGGTAATGGCGTAGATCGTAGAAGGGGATTTGCCGCTTGAGCCGATCCACAAAGCAAGGCCTTTCCGGGCGGGGACCCACTATGCTCATATCCCCTTTCAGCACATTGAACGCCTGCGGTATTTCATCGAGCCGAAAGGTGCGCAGCAGCCGACCGACCCTCGTAACCCGCGCATCCTGCTCCGCGGCCCATGCCGGTCCGGAATCGAGCTCAGCATCGCGGCGCATGGAGCGGAATTTGTAAATGACGAACTTCCTTCCATGCAGACCTACGCGAACCTGCCTGAAAAGGACAGGGCCCGCCGAATCAGACTTGATTGCGATGGCGATCAACACGAGCAGGGGGGAGGCCAACAAGATCATCGCCGCCGCAAACATCACGTCGAAGCATCGCTTCAGACATAGACCAGCCCGGGAACAAATGAAGCCATTGGTATAGACGAACCACTGGGGATTCAAGGCTTCCACCCAGATCTTCCCCCTGATCCGCTCATAAAAATCGACGGCGTCACTAACCTGTAAGCCACGAAGCCTGGAATCCAGCAAGGCCGCAGCCAACCTTTCCCGGTTCAGTGCGTCGAGGTCGGTTACGACTACGCGCGAGATCCGGTTCCTAAGGACTAAATCGTTGAGATCCGTGAATTCGACCGTCCCCACCCGATCAGCCGAGCTGCGGGGAACGCTCGGCATCTGCGGGTCGAGATCCGGCCAGCCCACTCCGCCGTCCAATTGCCGATAGAATTTGGCCGCCAAATCCCCCGTCCCGACAATCAGAATCTGTTCCACGCACCTGCCCCGAGTTATGAGGTGCGGCAGAAACATCCTAAACATCACCGGAAGTAAACCAAACACCAGGGCTGCCGCGCTGGTGGCGCCGACTGGTGGGACCAAGCGTGGAAATACACTAAAGAGCCCTGCCGAGACCCACATTCCAAGCGAGACAGACTCTGCAAGGTCGATCCAGAACCGCGATGCTTCGGCGCTAAGCAAGGATCTGTCGACATTATTGACGTGAAAGAAGAGGGTACAAGAAGCCATGAGTACGAATGCTCCAAGAGCCTCCCTGTCCCAAACTGTCCGCAGCACAGCAAAGGCCAGGAGCATTAGTTCCACGGCCAGGAAAGCCCTGGCGGGGCGCGCCAGGTTGTACAACCTGACCTTGAGGGCCTTGGAAGGCGATGCTTTAACTCTGGACCAAGTAAGGTTGTCGATCGTAGTGGTCGCCATAATCGTAGCCGGTATCCAAGCCGCCTCGCGGTGATATCAATATCCTTGAAGCTCCAGGGTTCCAGACGCCGGGACGGCATTGCAACGCTAGAGGCACGCCTGCACACACTCCGGGTACTACTTCACCGTTTGAGTTTGAGTGCGCAAAGGGTGCATCGGGCCTGTCGCGGCACTGAAAACTGAAGCGTGGTAATGTGCCACAGTATCGGCAGATTCAAGAAGGCGCTGCCGCTTTATTACGTCGTCGTTCGCTTGTTCGCTTATCACAACTGCCCTTTTCGGCGCCTGACCTAACGTAACAAACGGTCGTTCGCGCCGTCTGGTCACTAGTGAGCACTGCTGTTTGCCGGAACAGTGCGGTTTGTAACAAACGACTCCAGACAAAAACTCTAAGATTGAGTGAGATACTGCACCTATCACAGGACGGGCGTTGAAGAAAAACGGTCCGAAGTTGACGGGCCATGCACTCACGCCGTTCAAAGGAGCGAGGTTTTTCGATCGGCCTCACGCCGCAGGTCCTGGTTGCTTGGCTTGAGGGGATCCGCCGCCGGCCTCCACACCTGGTATTTCCAAGACGTGTTCAGTTCTGAACAGACGGTGAACGGTTCTGTTGCTACCTTAGGTTCAGTATTCGCCCACGAACGCGCGCCAAGGGTCCGAGGAACTGAGGCTGATATGAAACAAACGACAAGGTGGAGTAGACTCGCTTCTCTAAGCGTCCTTCTTGTAGCTGGCGCCACGATAGTCACGGCAGCGGACGTTCTTAGGCCGCCTCCCAGCACGACGGCCGACGGTGCCGAATATCGCCTGGGGCCGGAGGACGTGATCGACGTGTTCGTGTGGAAGGAGCCGGATTTGACGATGACAGTGGTAGTCCGACCGGACGGGCGGATCTCGCTGCCGTTGGCGAACGAGATCGAGGCGAACGGCAAGACGGCAGTCGAGCTGCAACAGGAGATTGCCGCCAGACTAAGCAAGTATGTCGTTCAGCCCGTGGTCAACGTGATGGTGAAGCAGGTCAATAGCCTCAAGATTTCGGTTTTGGGCGAAGTGCGCAGGCCCGATGTCTACCGGATCAAGAATCGGGTAACCGTGCTGGACGCGATCGCGATGGCCGGTGGATTTACCGACCTGGCCAGGCCGAACAAGGTGATTGTATTAAGACAGACGCCGACTGGTCCCCAACGGATCAAGATCAATATCAAACAATTGGTCGGGGACGATGGCGGCACACCGTTTTATCTTCAGACGCTGGATACAGTCTACGTGGAGTGAGCGGATGCGCTCAGGCGGATGCCTGGTTCGCGAAAACCATCCAGATCGATTGGAGTGTGAAGTATGAGACGGGGTCCGGGTGTCTTTTTGGTTCTCCTTGTGGAGCTGGCAGGGCGGGCACAGGAGCGGCCAAATGGAGTTTATCTTACTTCGCCGTTGAGCTTGAGACTCCGGCTACGATGATAGCTTCGTGGTGGGCCCGCGAGAGCTGAGCGACAGCGTATCTCTTCTGACCTCGCCGACAATGTCGTGGATGAAGAGCACTCATCAGACCATGATCTCGGTGGATTACCAGGCGGAGTTCGAGATGTTCGCTCAGAATGAAAACCTGGATGCCTGGGACCATGCAGCGAACCTGCATTTTCGGCAGCAGATCGCATTTAGATGGAGCCTTGACGCAGCCGATGCGTTTCTCTCCACGGACGACCCGACCAGGCAGTTCAACAACAGTCTTCTTCTGCTGCCGCGAGGCCGATACCACGAGCTCGCGCTGTATGCCCGATTGGCATACCGTTTGGATCAGCGCACGGTATTGAGTTTTCGCTTCGACAACGCAGTCACAACCATCCGCGGCGAATCCGGAGATCCAGCGAAGCGGGAAAGAGATCCGCGACCTGGAGGCGCTAGGAATCCCCCTCGGGCCCCGCCGCGATCCTTCGCCCTTGCAGATGCGCTATGTCGAATTGCAGGCCGAATTGCCGGCGATCGATCAACGCGTGAAGAGCCTACAGCAGGAGCGATCCGCGTTGACATTCCAGATGTCGGGCTACGAACGAAGGATCGACTCCGCGCCCGGGCTTGAGACGACGCCTACGCAGCGCATGAGGGATGCGGCGCTTACGCGCACGCAGTACGAGACCATGTTGGCGAAGCAACAGGCGGCAAAGCTGGATCGGCGGATGGAGAAGAGTAACAAAGACATTGCATTCAAGGTCATCGAGCCGGCCCAATTGCCTCTGGCCCCGTACAGCCCGCAACGCCGGCAGACCGTCCTCATGGCGCTCCTGGCGGGACTGACGCTCGGAGTGGCGGCGGTTTTCCTCGTAGAGCACATGGACTCGGCGTTCGCTCGAGGAAAGAATCACCCGGGCGGAGCGGCGGTCGCAAGAGTTTTCCGTCGAGCTTGGTGAGGCTTACGAAAACGAAAGGCGCCGCCTGGCCCAGGACCTCCACGACGAAATCGGTTACGACCTGATTGTTCTGAAGCTCTACACGGAAGTAATCGCACTCGATTTGAAGAAGGGCGATGTCAGCCAACTTCGTGAGAAACCGAAGGAGTCCGTCAATGCTCTCCAAGCGCGCGCTGAAGACTGTACGTCATCTCACGTTTGACTTGGGGGCGGTTTGGAATGAGCAAGGTTTCGTACCGGCGGTTCGTCTCTATGCACGCCAGTTCTAAAAGAACGGGGATCAAGGTTCGGTTTGACGCCGCCCGGATGCGCGTTCGATTGCCCGCGCTGGCCAATATGATCGCCCATGCCGATGCCCATAACGTGAAAATCGCGCTGGCGAGCGGGCCGGATTCCGTGGCCATGAAAATCGAAGATGACGGGAGGGGCTTCAATGTGAAACGCAAGTTGGGCGTGCCCCGCCAATTCTATGGTCTGCGGGCCATGCGGGAGCTCATAGAGCTTTTGGGCGGGGCCATCCATTTTGTTTCCCGGCCGGCGCGCTGGCGGGCGGAATGCCGCGGCACGACGATTGAAGCCCGCTTGCCGCTTCAAAATGGCGAGATCGTATGAAGGAGAAAATCAAAGTACTGCTTTGTGACGATCACACCCTGTTCCGCGAGGGCATCAAAGCAATAATCAAGGACGAGCCTTTGATCGAGATCGTGGGGGAAGCCGAGGATGGGAGGCAGGGCGTCGAAAAAGCCCGGCAACTGTACCCGGATGTGGTGCTGATGGATATCGCCATGCCGGATCTAAGCGGATTTGACGCCACCCGGCGTATCCTTCAGGCCAACCCCCGAATCAAGGTGATCATCCTCACCATGTATGAAGAAGAAGAAGTGATCAACCGCTGTCTCGGCGCCGGCGCTTCCGGCTACGTTCTCAAGGACGCTCCGCGGGCGCACCTCATTCACGCCATCGACGTCGTGAACAAAGGCGGGCAGTACATGAGCTCGCGGGCGCTCAAGAAAGTGGTCAAGCAATATGTGAAGGGCGCCAAGAGCACGGCTACCGGCTATGAGCGGCTGAGCGACCGCGAGCGCGAAGTCCTGAAGTTGCTGGCCGACGGCCTGGCGTTGAAGGAGATTGCGGCACACTTGGTGCTCAGTGTCAAAACGGTCGACGCGCACAAAACCAACCTGATGCGCAAACTGGACCTGCACGACCGCTCGCAACTGATCAAGTACGCCATCCAGCGCAAGCTGATTCGGTTGCCATCCGTGAAAACACCTGCCGAAACCGAGCCGCCGGGCTAAGAAAAGGCAAGAGGGAACCGCGGCAATCAGGCCCCTCGCTGCCTCCGCGAGGAGACCTTAGGCTGAAACCGCAGAGACGCCCGTCCGAAGGACCGGCGGGGAACCTTGAGGAGATCGAATCGATCGCTGAATGGCTCTCGCGTCTCACCACGCAAGGCATCTTTGATCTTGCTCACCAGGACTGACGCTACAAACGGCCTTTCTGCATACTGCCAGCCGCCGTTGAGGACCAGCAAGGCGCCCCCGGGGTACCCGGACATGAGCATCACACGCATCTGTGGGCGCCGCGCGCGGAGCCTTTTGGCGAGGTTGGGGCCGGACATGCCGGTCATTCTCAGGTCGGTAAGCAGCAGATCGATGGTCCCGGGAAACTCTGCTTCGAGCCGAATCGCCTCTTTCGCGTTGCTCGCTGGAATCACCGTGAAGCCGGCTCCCTCCACAATCTGTTGGACGAGTTTCCGAAGTGCCGGGCGGTTTTCAACAAGGAGAATGGTTTCGAGAGTTCCCGGGAAAGGTAGCGTCATAAAAAACGACTGGCAGCTATCCTTAGTGTATCCGAACAGGCCGTCCATGACTGTATCGAAGCGCCCACTCCTGGGCTCCGAAAACCGCAGGGCCGCGGCGGAAGGAGACTTCCGTCACGGCCCTGGCAGTGGCACGAACCGGCTGATAGTGGCGCGGTCTCTGCAAACTAAGGGGTGATATCGAAAGCATCCACCCAGACCCAGCTCCCACCGGACACCTTGTCGTGTGATCCAAGAACGACAATCGTCAACGTGTGGATTCCCTCGGTCAGGCCGGACGCCGTGTACATCGCTGCTTGCCCTTTGGCTGGATTGGCGTAGGTATCGACAGTGGCCTTCAGCACCCCGTCTACGAATACCTCCGCCTTACCCGACCACTGGTCCCGATACGCGATCCACTTCACGCCTGTGCCGGTGAAGGTCACCGTTGCGCGGGCGTTTGTGTCCATCGCCAGAACGCACGACCCGCCGCTACAGGGAGCCGTGGTGTTCGTGTACCAGGTGCCTCCGCTATAAACGATCGCGGAGTTGTTCTGCTCGATCCGATACGGCGTAGACGACGGAGTTTGGGGCGTCGGGACGGTCACATCAAAAGCGTCCACCCAGACCCACTCTCCCGCGGAGTTCGCGTCCATTGTGCCGGTGACGTTGATGGTCAAGGTATGGCTGGCATTGCTGAGACCGCTTACCGAGTACACCACGGTTTGAGCCAGCGCATTGGCCGAGTACGTATCGACCGTCCCCTTCAATACGCCATCCACATAGACCTGCGCGATTCCCGACCACTGGTCGCGGTATCCGATCCAATTGACTCCAGTTCCGGTGAAAGTGAACTTAGCCTGACTCCCCGGGTCCATCGCCAGAACCGCGGAACCGCCGCTGTTGAACGCTCCGTTGTTCGTGTACCAGTTCCCCGTCAGTTGGACCGACGGAGCGTTTTGCTCGTAGCGAGTCACGGTGGTGGTGGGAGCCGGTGTGGGAGGAGGTGGAGTTGACCCCGAAGTGGATGAGCCCACGATGATCAGGTAGGTGTCGCCGTATTGCACCGCATATCCGTCGATCGTCTGCAAATCGTAGTCGCTGCTGTAGACCACCCGGCTGCCGTCGCGGCTGGTGGACATCTTCGGCTGCCAGTTATATGTGTTGGCCTGGTACGGACGGCTGCGGTGATGCGCCACGCGAAGCACCTGCGAACCATCCAGCTTGATCTGCAGCAACTCGTTGGTATAAGCCACCCATCCACTCGTCGATGGCGCGGGATTGCTCGGAGCATAAGTCTCCACGTAAACAAAGCCGCTGTTGTCGGGCGCGGAAATATGGACTGCGAGACTCCAGTCGAACGTCGCCAGGCAGGTTTCTGTCGCGTCGGCCAGCCGGATCTTGATGATGCCGTTATTGCAGATCGGCTGTGGATCGTTCGAGTTGGTCCACACCAAAACTTCATCGCCATTGGTGTCTAGGGTGACATCCTTGTGCCCATCGGC